>SESD01000113.1_pt1 | contig 47988 bp, 33 predicted proteins | sample 3171411 | NCBI WGS metagenome assembly SESD01 (sample SAMN06051880, study PRJNA518727) | freshwater metagenome | biome: subpolar coniferous forest; feature: holomictic lake; material: water; isolation source: holomictic Lake 442, 16.5 m depth | place: Canada: near Kenora, Ontario | collected...
CATTAGCTGAGGTACTGGCATCCCAAGCCAGATTTACAGTTGCAGAAAACACATTATTGCTGAACAGGAGCAAAAATAAGAATAGATAATTATATATGTAAGTATTTTGATGGATTTTCATAATTAATTTTATAGAAACTATTAAGACACGGTAGTCTTATGTTAGTATATATTTCTTAAAATAATATGAAGATTAACGATAAATAATGATATTAAAAATTAACGTAATAAATAATTACCCGGCAATCCCTGCATTAATTAAAGCTAGATAAAAATTACGAATAACTTGTAGGTGCTCTGAGAGCTAAGAGATGCTGTCGTTTAAAACAACATTACAAAAAAAGATAGGCTTGTAAAATTAAAAAACAATAACTTATAATGTATTTTACATGTCTATATAGACACTAACCGGTTTCCATAATACAGAAATAAAATTAAGATTACAGATAGTTTTTAATTAAAATTAGATGAAGATTCATACTAACTGCCATAACTAAGCCTTAACCGCTATTACTCAAGGTATCGTCAAACTCAGTGTACGTTTTTTGGCTAACGCTAAACCAACCCTTAAATCGTTAGGCTCGTAATTAACAACTATTTGGAGTGAATCAAGAAAACTTAATTTATCTGGGCTATCGGCATGAGGCTAATATCAAATTGCCGACCGTTATTTTTACAATCTATTTGTCGACCAACTCAAGTTCTTGTAAAATGGAAATATTGATATATATCGCTGGAAATTAAGATTACCTTGGAATAAGAATGGCAATACCACAAGAATTATTACAGAAAAAAATTCTGATTGTAGATGATGCAGCCTCAATGCGGACATTGACGAAAGCAATTCTGCGCGAGGCCGGATTTACTCATGTTTTTGATGCACCCGGTGGCGAAGAAGCTTTACTCATGATGAGAAAAGTAAAGATTAATATCGTAGTCTGCGACTGGAACATGCCGGGCATGAGCGGACTTGATTTGTTTAAATCGGTAAAGGCGGACACCAAACTTGAAACGCCGCCCTGGATTATGCTTACCTCATCTTCTGAAGGCGACAAGGTTAAAGAAGCCATTATGGCAGGCATAACTTCCTATATTGTAAAACCATTTAAACCAGATAATCTGATAAAACAGGTAGTTGGCAAGCTGTCTTAAATCGACAAACAGGTTTGTTAAACATAATAGGCCCTCTTCGCGATAGTAAATTACGAAGAGGGCCTTTTTTTATGATTGATTAGTTTCTTCGCTGACCTTATTAGTTGGCGCACGTCTTTTGCCAATATTTTTCTTGTCACGATCACGTATTTTGACTTTTTCTGCGGCTTCTTTTTTAGGCTCTACTTTAAGCTTTCCCCCGGTCGCCTTTCCCGATGCCTTAATTTTTTTCGGACCTTTATATTTTCCAGCCAACTCTTTAATGGAACGTTGCTTGAATTTTTGCTTCAAAAAACGTTCTATGCCGGCCATCAAATTCCATTCAGTATGTTTAACGAGTGCAATCGTCAGACCCAACTCGTCAACCCGGCCAGTTCGGCCTATACGGTGAATATAATTGATACCATTTCTGGGTACATCAAAATTTATAACCAGATTGATACCTTTAATATCCAAACCTCGCGCAGCAAGATCAGTAGCCAGCATAATTTTGACCTCGCCATCGCGAAATAACTTCATCATCCGGTTACGATCTTTTTGATCCATTTCTCCGTGCAGTACGCCGACCCGTAATTTTTGCCCACGTAAAGGACCTTGCAAAAGATTTGCCTGAATACGGCTGTTGGCAAAAACCAAGGCTTTGTCATAGGTCTCATTTTGCAACAACCAGGTCAGAAGCTTTAACTTGTGATCATTATCATCAGCCAGGACAATCTGCTGCTCAATATTACGGTGCCCGTCATGTAAAGTATTTAAAGCGACAACTTTATGTTCCTTTAACAATTTATCGGCCATTTTAATAACGCCGAAATGCGTCAAAGTGGCAGAAAAAAGTAGGGTCTGACGTTGCGCATTGCAATGATTGGCGATGTTTAACACATCTTCACTGAAGCCCATATCCAACATGCGATCCGCTTCATCCAAAATCAGCACGTCAAGATTGCTAAAGTCCGGAATTTCTTGCTCCATCAATTCCAAAACCCTGCCCGGGGTTGCAATAACTATTTCAGTGTTTCTACGCAACATGTTTTGCTGTAGCCTGAAGTCATCGCCACCGGTAACCAAACCAGTTTTTATATCTGTAAACTCAGTCAATTGTTGACAGTGCTTAAAAATTTGCTGCGCCAATTCGCGGGTTGGAGTTAATACCAAGGCCCGTGTGCCTAATTTTGAGGAAGGTGACGTTAGTAGATGCTGTAATGTAGGCAATAAAAAAGCGGCGGTTTTTCCGCTACCGGTTTCCGCGCTAACCAATAAGTCTTTGTGTTTCAGAGCAAGCGGAATTGACTCTAGTTGAACAGGTGTGGGTTGCTCAAAACCCATCTTTTTTATCGCTGAGAGCAGTTGTTCATCCAGAAGTAAGTCTGAAAACAAAAGGGGGGTAGCTATTGGAGTAGGTTGCATGAATCTTCAAAAGTAGTTGCTAATCGCAAGGATGATCGGGATCGATCTTTGTTTTATATTATAAACTTTTTAAACACAGGATTTAGATTAAATAACAATTCATTGCAAATCAATTTTTTAGCTTTTAAGCTAAGGCATAGATAACAGCTCTGAAATTTACTCTGCTCAGGAAAAAATATGATACCTATTAGAGATACAGCACCATGCAATTCAAGACCTTTAGTTACTTGGGGCTTAATGTCTGTTTGCGTTATTGTTTTTGTATCGATGAAGTTAATGCCGGACCAATTAAGCTATCGCCTGCTCAATCTTTATGGGATGGTTCCCATACGCTATACCAATCCCTATTACGGCCTGCCCTTTGATTATTATTTTTCTTTTTTGACCAACTTGTTTCTACACGGAAACTGGTCGCATCTCATTATGAACATGTGGTTTATGTGGATTTTTGGCGACAATGTCGAAGATCGAATGGGGCGCTTACCTTTTTTAATTTTCTATTTAATCTGTGGTCTTTTGGCAACTTATTTACAGTGGACTTTTGATCCTACGCTTGCCATTCCAGTAGTTGGTGCCTCTGGTGCCATTGCTGGTGTATTAGCAGCCTATTTTTTCCTCTATCCTCTTGAGCGAGTTGTAGTTTGGGTTCCAATCTTATTTTTACCGATTGTTATTCATGTTCCGGCAATTGCTTTTTTAGGTCTTTGGGTTTTAATTCAATTACACAGTGCAACAACCGCCATGATATTTGGCGGTGAAGCCGTTGATGTAGCTTGGTGGGCCCATTTAGGAGGCTTTATCACAGGTTCATTTTTATACCGGTTCTTTCTCCGAAAAGAACCGGTATAAAAAAATGAATTAAATTGACGGTGTTAAGGTATAATTTGGCGCTTTAAAAAGCGGTGTTTGCGACCATTCACCTGGGTCAGATTTGTTTTCTGGCTTAAATTAAGCCCCTTTAAGTTCTATCAGGAAATCGAAAGTAATATGAAAAAAGTTAACGTTGCACTGGTCAGACTACTTCAATTTGTAGTTTTTGTAGTATCCGTATTTACAGTAATCGCTTATTTCGGCGCGATGGTTTTATTACCTTTAGATGCAATCGTATTGCTGATAAAACTGATGGGCGTTATTGGCCTTAACGGCTTTATTGCTGCATTTATTGCTATTCCTGCTGTTGGTTATTTAGGCTTGATTGTTTACAAAACACCAGGACTTTGCAAAATGGTCGTTGATGCAGGCGTCGACCTTATCAAATCATCCAAAACACGAATTGAAGCTTTTAATGAAATTGCAGATGCAGTAAAAGCATAATTGTTCGCTTACTGCTCTTGAAAAGGGTGCATCTTAACCGGCGCGCCTTTTTTTGTGCCTGCTGATTTAGTCGATTCACAAGCCTGAATCTCTGGATTCTAAAGCCATCGGCTTATCAAATAAACTTTTCAGGATTAACCATAGCATCCAAACCGCTTTTGGTATATTCTCAGACACGCGATAAATTATTATTGATGATCTATAATTCATAGGCATTAATTTTTTGTTGATTTTACGGAGAAGAACCATGTCAGTAATTATTTATATTTTAACCGTTGCCTTTTTCGTTTACGTTATTTATACGGTAAGTTCCGACAAAAAAAATGATTAATCATTTCCCAGTCTACCCATTAAGCCTTACAAAATCTCATACTCTTCACCAAGCGTTAGTTTAATTAACCTTTTGTTAAAAACTAATTCATATCAGTATTAATAGCTAAAAAATCATCGCCCAATCGAATACGGAAGCAGACTGATGGCAAATCATCAACACCACAAGCCTTCTAACACCCATATCGGGCACTCCCACAATCATAGTCACTCTATTTCCAGCGACCCGAACAATCACAGTCGCGCTTTTGCGCTCGCAATTGTCTTGAACTCAGCTTTTGTAATCGTTGAATTCAGCTATGGTTTTATTGCCAATTCGACAGCGCTGATGGCTGACGCAGGGCATAATTTATCTGATGTGCTTGGCCTGCTTCTGGCCTGGGGCGCCGCCATCCTGTCCCGCAGATCACCAAGCAAACGCTACACTTATGGCCTCCGTAGCACCTCGATTTTAGCCGCACTCGCCAACGCCATGCTTCTGCTGGTTGCCTGCGGCGCGATTGCACTTGAAGCCGTTCACCGTTTTTCACAACCATCTTTAGTTGCAGGCTTGACTGTTACTATGGTGGCCGGAATTGGCATTGTCATTAACGGACTGTCAGCCTGGCTGTTTATCAAAGGTAGCGAAAGCGATTTAAATATTCGCGGTGCTTTTCTCCATATGGCCGCAGATACCGCTATTTCGTTAGGAGTTGCGCTTACCGGTCTGGTCATAATGTACACTGGCTGGCACTGGCTTGATCCGGCGATCAGTCTGGCAATTGTAATGGTGATAGTTTTTGGCACCTGGAGTTTACTGCGAGAAGCGGTAAAACTGGCATTAATTGCCGTTCCTGCACATATCGATGTCAATGCACTGGAAACCTATCTGCGCCAATGCGATGGTGTTACTGATATTCATGATTTACATATCTGGGGAATGAGCACTACCGAAAGCGCCTTGACCGTCCATCTGGTTATGCCGGCCGGTTTTCCCGGCGACATGTTCATGGATATGATTGCGCATACACTAAAAGAACAGTTTTCGGTTCAACACTGCACCTTGCAAATAGAACAAGGAACAACCCAACATTCATGCACCTTGCAACCTTGTAAATCAGTTCATGCCAATTAAACTGAATCCCCCTACGCCATAATTTGACAGCCTTAGTTCAAACAAAAGGATCTATCAACATAACGCTTTTTAACACCTGAAGTATAGGTATAGCAACCACCTTTACTGCCGGTGAAATAGGCACTGACTTGTGGCCGTTGAGTAGGCAGCGAGTGACTTAATTGACAGTCTTTGCGCTCCCATTTATCTTTTGCTTTTCCGTCAGCAACTGATTGCCATTGCATGTTTGACGGGCCATCAACTCCGTTACAAGCCAACGGCGTTATATGATCAATAACATAGCCCGGACAGGGTCCGTGGTTTCGACCGTTAGAAGGACAAGGATTGGAGTGCTTAAATACATTTTTTGCTGCTTCACTCCGAACCCTGCCATAAGCCACTGGAGAAATAAAACACACCTGAAGTCCGATTACGGCTAAAGTAAAATATTTATTTTTTTTCATAAAATGCTTCCTGCTTATAAGTTGATTAACGGTTATACCATAGGAATTGTTCCAAACCCTGGTTTAGTTACATCCATGTTAAACTTTGAATAACTACTGACATCAACGCTCTGACTATCATGCCCGAATTACCCGAAGTTGAAACAACCTGTAGAGGCATCGCCCCTCATATTCTCGGTCAAACCGTTAAACAAGTTATTATCCGAAACCCCAGTCTGCGCTGGCCAGTACCTGACAACCTTCATCAAACCTTATCAGGACTCAAGATTGAGGCAGTTACCAGACGCGCCAAATACCTGCTACTTGCCACAGACAAAGGCACTGTGTTGTTACATTTAGGAATGTCCGGTAATTTACGGATTGTTTCTACAGATCAGGCGATTGGTAAACATGATCATCTTGATTTTGTTTTTACCAATGGAACCGTGATGCGTTTTAATGATCCGCGCCGTTTTGGCGCCGTATTATGGACAGATGAACCGGTATCTGAACATCAATTACTTAAAGATCTAGGCCCGGAACCACTGCTAGCTGACTTTACTGGAGATCTGCTTTTTGAGCGCTCCAGAAACCGCAAAATAGCCGTGAAATCATTTATTATGGACAGCCATATCGTCGTTGGCGTGGGTAACATTTATGCCAATGAAGCCTTGTTTATGGCCGGCATACAGCCAATCGGCCAAGCCGGAAAAATTTCCTTGGCGCGATATCAGAAATTGGCGGAATGTATTCGCTTGGTCTTGCATAATGCGATCGAACAAGGTGGAACAACGTTAAGAGATTTCGTCAATGAAACAGGAAAACCCGGTTATTTTCAACAACAACTGAAAGTCTATGGCCGATCAGGTCTGCCATGCATTAGCTGCCAACTCCCATTGACTGAAATCCGTATCTCCAATCGCTCAACCGTATTTTGTAAAAATTGCCAAAAATAAACCCATAATGTCACTGGCCAACACCCACATAGACTTTTAAATAGCTTAACCTCATCTTTAAGCGCACTTTAAATTAATAACAACACTGTTTAAACACCCCACCCACTATTATCGATTTATTAGATAAGCACTTCTAATAATACCGTTTTATTTAAAACAAAAATCACTTTAAGCTACAACCAAGCCAAACAAGCAAAGCGTTGTTTGCAACAATTCATTAACCTTTTATGCATTGTGTACCTCCTCTCTACAGGGATTGTGTTTATGCGGGTTTCGGCCCGCTTTTTTTACACCGGAGTAACCAAATTCATAATAGATTTTTCCAAAGAATAAACAACAGAATGTCCGCTGATAAACTCAGCCATTCATAGGAATTAAAAATGCCATTACAAAATCTGGTTGACTATTTTAATGGCCGATTTGGCCAAGAACATCGTTCAAGTTTTCGTCCTTTTTTGATTGAAGAGGGATCAATAAGTACCCTATTTGGTCAAATTAAAATTGGCAGTGTTTTTTCGCCAATACGTTTGGCCGCAAAACCCGCAGAAATCATTGGTCATGCTGCCAAAATCAAAGTTTCAACTCATGAAGTTCAATACCTGTATTCAGACGAAATAGAAAACATTCTAAGTAATCGCCCTCACCACGAAACTGACTTCGAATCGATAATCGATTTTGATCGTTTATCCCGAACCACTCACATGCTTAACTATTTACCTTTAGCCCATTTACAGGGCTCACTGTTTCTGGAAGTTGATCCTCGACATATCTTGGGAATCAAACAAGATCATGGCGCCTATTTTGGAGAAGTTATTGAACAGTGTGGCCTGGAAACCAAAAATATTGTAATCATCATGGCGGTAAGTAGTCCCTATGCACGACATTACCCAGAACTGATTGCCGGACTTAATAATTATCGGCAGCGTGGTTATCAAATCGCACTCAAATTTGATTATGTTGCGCAGGAAGGCCAATCTTTTGATCTGATTACCAAATTGTCGCCAAATTACGTCAGCTTGTCGGCACGACACCTTGATCAGTTGCGCGATAGTACACTGCCAGAAAAGTTACGCACTTTAACTGCACTGGTATCTGTTACTGGCGGCCAAAGTCAGCTTCAGCAAATCGATGAAAAGAAATCTGCATCGCTAGCCCGCAATACCGGCTTTAATCTGGTACAAGGGCGTTATTATGAGCAAAACGGAACTCAGCTTGTGTTGCCGGAACCCGTCTATTTAGGGAGTCATATCAATATTCCCTGATGCTGCAAGCACATTATTAAAAAGCCACCTTCCAACTATCAGAAGCCACTTCATGCTAAATGATCTTCCCAAAGAGATTAAAGACAACCAATATCGCATCGGTCTACCGCCCGGTTCGGTTCAAGCCTTGACCCGCCGAATGCAACAATGGTGGGCGATGCCCCTAATATAATTCAGCAAAGCACTGGATTTTTCACCCCTCCCCACCCAAGGCACAAATGCCAGAATTGGCAGTGTCATATCATGCGCTAAAAACTCACGCCTACTTTTTAGCTCAATACCCTGCATAAATCCAGCGTGTTAGTAATAACATCACCGGGAAACTTGGTTGTCCTATACCAATAAAAAGCGCAATAAAATGCGTTATCCATCACAAAAACTAATGAAAATGACAGTTTTGGCAGTTTTAATTGCTTTTTTTTACAAGAAAACACCTCATAACTTCAATTTTTGGCACTAGTAAGCTAAAGCTGTTTTTAAACGAAGCCTAGGCCAGACAAGGGATTAAAGTGCAGTTTTTTTAACATAAAAACATCAATTTTTATGCTGTTATGACAGTTATGACAGTTATGACAGCCATGTCAGCCGTGACTGCCTCCATTTTTCATTTCCTGCGCCCCACAAGAAAAAACCCACAATGCCCATCCTGCTATTGAACGCTAATCGAAACACAACGCTAACTTAGTAACCTATTAATTTATAAATTTTATTGGCGATTTATCGGCCAATGATATGTAAAAAATCCATAACCTCTATTTTGCAGTCGCTGTGCAGTCGATAAATATTAGCAAGCAATCCCTGAATAGAATGAAAGCAAACTCTCACTATTGAACCCCATTTAATATATTAAAAACATAGACTTATATTTTATATGCGCAACTAAAAATTATTTGGCATGAAATTTGTTTTAATTTCATTTGAAATTGCACATTTATTGTGTTTTTTGCAATTTTATTTGGATAAAACATGATAAACGTGGCGAAGGTGGAATGGATTCATTACTGACTCTTGAATGGAAAAAACAAAAGGGAGCCAACAAAAATGATTATTAAGAGATATTTTTTTATAAATCTATTCGTAGCCTATAGCTTAAGAGGTATTAAAGAGTAAACAAGCTGTATTCAGCAATTTACCCACTTGGGCGAAAGCCTGGGAACAACAAAATTTAATTCAAAAAGGTTTTTAAATGAAAAACAAACTAACCAAGGGGCTTTGCTTGACAGCCCTGATTGTATTTTCGGTAGGCGGGGTGGCACAAGCCACTGGAAACAACAACACACATTCGATGCATAAAGGCGAGCCAATACAATCGCAGAACGCCAGACAAAAAACCCAGCATACGGATAGAAAGACTGCGGCAGCGCTTCTAAAAGTCGCTTATCAGCAGCAGCTACAAAAACACTTGAAGGACAGTGCAAATGGTCAACAAGGCCATACTGGACTAGGTAAAAGAGGTGACAAATGAATATGAATTTAACTAGATCGATCAGACAACTATTACTGGTATGTAGCACGGCAGCTTTCAGTGCCAGCGCTATAGCCACAGTCGGTATACAAATCCCACCACCAGGTCCCGGCATGGTGCCAGATTATTTTGGTGTTACGCCTAACTACGCTAACAGCCCACGCCCTATTTTAACCAAGGTAACGGTTACTGATCCAGGTACCAACGGAACTAACGGTGGTACAGGCGCCGTGCTTGCGGCGACTACTTATGATTACAATGCCAGTGCTTATACCAGCGGCATTAAGGACGTTCAAGTCGTTATCGGCGGAACGAATTACTCCGCAAACACCGTTGTTACTGTCAGTGGTGGCACTGGCGTAACCCCGGTTACAGTCACCCCGGAAATTACCAATGGCGTTATTACCGGTATTGCCGATTTCAATATAAACGATCTTACCGGCCATTATATTGGTGCAAATGGCGTAAAAGGTAGCGGATTTACCGTGCCACTCGCCGGAACCGGTATTCATAAATTTGTTGACGCATTGCCGGGTATTCCCGGCGTATCGTCATACACTAATGGTCCAGAGTATACAACAGGATTAAATCAGCTCGGCCAAGGCCTGCCAGTGGCAGTTGCCGACACAACAACGTTTCCTGGCTCTGATTACTACGTAATAGGCGTTCAGGAATACACCCAAAAACTGCATAATGATCTACCTCCTACTCATTTACGTGGCTATGTCCAACTTGACCCCACGACAGGTTTGGCATTAGGCCCCGTTCAATATCTGGGTCCTATCATCGTGGCGAAAAAAGATCGTCCGGTACGAGTCAAACTGGTCAATCAACTGTCCAAAACAACCGACGCAACCGGTCTTAAGGGTAATCTGACTGTTCCGGTAGATACTACCTACATGGGTGCTGAAGGCACTCAAAACCGTGCAGCCTTACACTTGCATGGCGGTAATACACCGTGGATCAGTGATGGTACAGTTCGCCAGTGGGTCAAACCTAAAGGTGAAACCTCAGGTAACAACAAAGGCGAAAGTGCACGTGACGTACCCGACATGTGGTTTGATGCGTCCGGCAATTTGCTGGCTAACAGCCCTACTTGCACGCAAGGAACAACGATTTGTACCACTGCGGGCGCAACCAACAATCCTGGCGACGGCGCGCTGACCTTCTACTACACTAACCAGCAAAGTGCCCGTTTGATGTTTTACCATGACCATACTGAAGGCACGACACGCCTTAACGTTTATGGAGGTGCAGCAGCCGGTTATTTATTACAGGACGATACCGAAAAAGCCATGATAGAAGGCGGAACGGTTAATGGTGCAACTTTCATCGCTGGCACTCTGCCACCTTTAGCCGATACCATTCCATTGGTTATTCAGGAAAAGACCTTCGTACCTAATGACACCGAGCCTGTTCTCAACTTCTATGGCCCATTCAAGTCGCAACTCAACTCCCAAGATCCAACCTGGAACTGGGGCAGTGCTCAAGCGGGCAGTACCCATGCGAATCCGGACACCTCAACAGGTACCGGCGACCTTTGGGTACCGCATGTATTCATGCCTAACCAAAACCCGGGTGATGTTACAGGCGCCAATAACGTAGGTCGATGGGATTATGGCCCATGGTTCTGGCCGCCTTTTGCAGGTATTCAGCACCCGGCAGTCGATAATCCTTATTATGACGCTGCCTGTCAAGCGCCTTCATATTGCGAAGGTCAATTTATTCCAGGCGTGCCTAATGGTAATACGTTGTCAGCTGCAGATGTGGCAAAACTGTTAAGAGAAAGCTTGAACAATAAAAATATCAGTGATACGGATCCAAGAGTAACTGCCATAACAAGCCTCAGATCGCCTTCCGGCACACCTGAAGCGTTTAACGATACACCACTGGTTAATGGTACGGTATATCCTTATATTACCGTCGATCCAAAACAGTATCGTTTACGTATTCTGAGTGTCGGCAACGATCGTATGCTTAACCTGTCCATGCTGGTTGCTGCGAGTAAAAAATCGCTTGATACAACAGCAAAAGGTAATGCCGGCACCAATAACAATACCATTTTATGTGACGGAAAAGCGACTGTTGATCCGGCTGACTGTACTGAAGTCAAAATGGTACCTTGGAATGATGCACAAGATAGCGTTAAGCCATTTCCTGCTCACTGGTATACCCGTCAAAAAGCCGGTGTATCATTAGACGGGCGTCCATCAGGCGTGTTTGATCCGGCTACGCGTGGTCCTGCGATGGTTCAGATTGGAACCGATGGCGGCTTTTTATCGTCGCCTGCCACGATTCTTAATCAACCGATCAACTATGAATACAACCCAAAAAACATTGTTATCGGCAGTGTAAAAGAACATTCATTAATGCTCGGCCCCGCCGAACGTGCTGATGTGTTAGTTGACTTTAGCAATTTCAAAGGCTCAACACTGATTCTTTATAATGATTCGCCTGCACCAGTTCCCGCGTTTGATTTGCGCTTGGACTATTACACAGGAAACTTTGATACCACGGATACTGGTGGAACCTTTTCGACAATCCCAGGTTATGGACCTAATACACGTACTTTAATGCAAATACGGGTAACAGGCAGTGGCGGTTCACATCCAGTGGATGATACCGGTAACATTGACATGGCCAAATTAACCACAGCGATACAAGCTGCCTTTAAAACCAGCCAAGAGCCAATCATTGTTCCTCAGGCTGCCTATAATCCAACTTATGGCACGCAGGTTGTCGATCTTCTGGGCAGCACCTTGTCGCGTATTTCAGATACGGTATTTAAATATACGTCACTCAGTAATCCAATTACGGGCGCTCAAGGCACCTCGGTATCTTTGGATATGCAACCTAAATCCATTATCGAAGATTGGACGCGTGATTATGGCCGAATGAATGCCTTGCTGGGCTCCGAAGTACCTAAAACTACGGCGACAGTCGCAACTTCGATTCCGCAAGCGTTTATCGATCCACCGACTGAGCTGGTTAAAATTTCACCTAACGATGGTTCGCCAGTTACAGGAACCTTGGCTGATGGCTCCCAATTGTGGAAAATAACCCATAATGGCGTCGATTCACATGCGATTCACTTCCATTTGTTTCATGTGCAAATCATTAACCGCGTTGGTTGGGACGGCGCGATTGTTGCCCCGGATCCTAATGAACTGGGTTGGAAAGACACGGTACAGATGCATCCGCTACAAGATGTTGTTGTTGCTTTGCGTCCGATGACGATGACACTACCCTTTAAAGTTGGTAATAGTCATCATAGACTAGATCCTAGCGCTGCCGCTGATACCGTCAATCCCATGATGGCGTCGTTTAATTTAGATCCAATAACGGGAAATGCAGCGACTGTACCCAATGTTGACATGAACTATGGCTGGGAGTATTTGTGGCATTGTCATATTCTGGGGCATGAAGAAAACGACATGATGCGGTCTATTGCTGTTGCGTCTGCACCTGAAGCACCAAGTGCTGTCACGGTAACTAAAGGGACTGCAGCAAACCAGGTTATTCTAAACTGGGTTGATAACTCAGTGGTTTCTAACTGGTTCAGCATTCAGCGGGCAACCAATGCAAGCTTCACAAGTGGTTTATCAACCTTTAATGTCGTCCTGCCTGAATGTACAGTGCAGACAGGTTGTGCAAGAACTTATACGGATTCCATACCAACAAATGCTAGCACTTTGTATTACCGGGTAATGGCGCAAAATACAGTGGGTGCCGGCGATGGTCGTCAGGATGTACCACGTAATCCAGTCGATGGTTCTTATGGTGCCTTGTTAAGTAGTTCTCTTGCTCCGGCAGATGTTGCTAAATTAATGCCTAACTTGGTGGGTTATGCCAACGTCACTGCAAGTTCAGCTTACTCTGGAACCGCTACTGCATCAGCTATTGCCTCTATCACTTCGGCTACCCCGATGAATTTCGGAAGCCTGGCAGTTGGCGCAACTAAAGTGATGGCAGTTACTGTGACTAATACCGGTATTTTACCTTTAAGCTTCCCGAGTGCGGCTTCAATCACGGGTACTGGCTATACCATTTCGGCAAATACTTGTACCGTCACTGCGGGGGGAACTGCAGGCATCCAAGTTGCTTCCGGTGCAAGCTGCACTATCAGTGTGACTGCTACATCGGCAGCAAATTTGGGCACTTTGTCAATACCCAATAACGATCCATTGCATAATCCATTGGTTGTAGAAATGACAACTACCGGAATCGTGCCTTTGGTTAGTTTGCCAGCGTCTCTGGACTTTGGCAGCGCCTTAAAAGGATCTACCAGTGCAGGCAAAACTGTAACATTATCTAACACGGGTACTGCACCGTTAACCCTCAGCGCCATAACCTTACCCGCCCAGTTTGCTTTGGGAACTGGCTCAACCTGTGGCATAACGGCTACAACCAAAACAGTTGCGGCTGGGGCATCTTGTAATATCAATTTGGTGTTCAAACCTACTGCTGTAGGTGTTATTAGCGGCAACTTGAGTATCACTGACAATGACCATGGTGTAACCAGCAGTGTTCAGGTTGTGACATTGACAGGAACCGGCGTTGCAACAGCTCAGCCGTTACTTAATGGCGCATTGTCTGCTCTACCACCCGCAACAGTCAGTTTGTCATGGACACCTTCAAGTTCGGTAGCCGGGCAGACAGACAGTTTTCAAGTAAAACGCGGTGTTGCAGCGGCTAATGGCAACTGCCCTGCAACGTATACTAACCTGGGTACTGCAACAACACTGTTGACAGCAACGGATGCTACCGTGGCGGCAGGTACAACTTACTGCTATCAGGTGGTTGCAACCGCAGCGACTGTTGTAACTAACTCAACGGTATTTAGTGTAGCTGTTCCTTTAGGGCCACTACCTCCGACGCTGTTGACGTCTAACTTTATTAATGCGACATCTGTAAACATAGGATGGACGCCGGGTGTTGTTGTCCCAATTAATCCTGCTGCTACCGGCTTTAGGCTTCAACAATGTTCAGGAACAGCAGCGACTGGAACGTGCGCGGCTAACGGTGCTGGTTGGGCTACGGTCGCTGATGTTGCTGCCAATGTAACCAGCTATACGGTGACAAATTTGACAGCGAATGCTTCTTATCTGTTTAGGGTAGAAGCGTTTAATCCGGTAACGTCAGCCTGGTTAACTTCAACTGCAGTGGCGCAACCGTTGGCGGCAGCCTACTCAGTGACCTCTGCTGTAAGTGCTACAGCGGTAGCTGCTACAACGCAAACCCTGAGTGCGACTAACATTGGTGTCAACGTGCTGACCAATTCTCTGCCTGCGGGCGCAGCAGGCCGGACAGTGACTAATGTTAGTGCGGTTACGCACACAGGTGGAGGAGCTACTCCGGCTACGGCGGCTGTATCCGTAACGACTGCAGGTGCTGTTAGTATGGTGTTAACTTCACCTGTTACCACTGTTACCACGCCAACTGCAACAGGTAACACTGCTAGACAGGTATCGAAGCGCGGCACTTATACGTTTACCTATACAGTAACTTATGGCGGAGTTACTTCAAGTCCGGCAACTGTCACCATTACGGTGAACTAAACCGAGTAGTAAATAACTCTTATGGAGTGTAACGGACTCCGAGATATCAAAGCCATGAAATCTCGGTTTACGTAAGCTTAACATCAGGCTAAGAGCTACTAGCTGAAAATGTTAGATCAACGGCACTCCTTTGATCTAATTGAAAACGTGGTCGGGTGAAATTCCCGACCCTTTTCTAGAGTGTATATATGCCAATTGTGCACTCTAAAAAAGGAATCCTAAAGACTAAAGAGCGAAGTTACTTCAATGACAATATTTAACGAACAATGATGAATCCCTCTTTAATTAGCTGGACGCTTGATACTATTAATTCACCACTGAATACGCTCAAATCACCTTATGACTTACTTGAACGGATCAGTGAATTACAGACCTTGCCCGTCTTACCGGGTGTGGCGATGCGCATTATACAGTTAGCCGCTGATTTAACCGCCGACGCTGAAAAACTGGCTGCGGTGATCGAGCTGGATCCGCTGTTAACCGCGCAAATCCTGCGCTGGGCCAGCTCCTCGTTGTACGGCTATCCCGGAAAAATAGTCAGTGTACGCGAGGCAATTTCTCGCGTTTTAGGTTTTGATCTGGTGTTTAATCTGGCCCTGGGTTTATCGACCATCGGGCTGTTAAAAGCACCTAAAGACGGGCCCATTGGCACCCGATTTTTTTGGGTTCATGCCATGACCAGTTCATTGCTTATGCCGTTGCTGAATAGTCACATTCCGCTTGAAAACCGGTTTCAAGATACCGAGTTATGCTTGGCCGCTTTGCTGCACAATATTGGTTATCCTTTATTGGGCGATCAATTTCCGAGGGAATTTACCTGTTTAAATCATTTAATGGCCGCCAATCCAACGTTGTCTAAAGTTGCACTGGAAAGCTTTACCTTAGGCGTTAGCCATGACACCTTGGGCGCCTGGTTGATGACGTCCTGGTCTATGCCCAAGCCGATTATTGATGTGGTCTATCATCATCACAATCCAGGTTATCGGGGCGACAATTATAGATTAAATTTACTGACCTATCTGAATGATTGCCTGCTGGGTGGCCTGGGTATTGGTAATGGAAAGCCACAAATCTATACCGAGGAAATTTTAGCTGAATTACATTTACCCGTCACAGCGATTAATCAGTCGCTTGAGAAACTTGGCGACAAGTTCATCACTATTACAGATCAGGTCGATGGTATCATCGGGTAAATTTAAACAATCCATTCCAAGAGTAAAGCTAAATGACTATAGGTTAAGATGAACAAAGCAAATGACCTCAATCGCAAACGATGCATAGCATTTAGTCTTTATACTATCTCCCATAAAGCTGCGGGATGATTAGTCCCGTCCAGTTATACACAATAAATAATAATCCGCCACCACCTTGCCAGCGAAAGTAAACAAAAATCCCGGATAACTTAGCGCATAGCAACTCATCAGTGCTGAGTGATGTGGGCTACAAATGTAATCCTCAGCTTTACCCCACTAAATATCTTTACCCATTCAGCAAAATTTAGATTCGGGGGATTGACGTTTTTCATCGCAACAGATCTACCCCTACCAGTTAGTTGCTAAAAAAAACGCGCCATCCATCACATAATTTATGATCATGACAATTTTGTCAGGCTTAATTACCATTTTTTTACTTAAACTGCCTCAGAACGCTCATTTTTATTGCCAGATCGATTAAAGCTCCTCCCCGAAATGTAGAAGCGAATCCGCTTGCAATTTAAGTGCCTAGAGTGAATTTTTTTGAATAATATACGGTTAATGTTGTCTTGACATTTTTATCATTATCATAATTATTGTCATTAACGTCAGCTACGTCAGTTAAAGCGACCCCAGTAAGCCATAAAAATCAATCCAATAAAACCAGTTTAGCTGTTAGACCCCAGCCGAAAAGTAGCATTCATTAATTAACGCCGCCGTTAACAACAAAATACCATTAACTCATTGATTTTTATATTCTCAATCGTCATTAATCCTCCATTTAAAACATAAAATCTCCGCCAAAAATACATGGACTCTGTTTTTTAGCAACCGGGTAATCGATAAATAACAGCAAGCAACCTCTAAAAAACGGACCTCTAACATAATACAGCGGATAAAGAGCGAAATTATCACCTGAAAAAAAATTTAATTACAATAAAAAACAATAACTTAAATTTTTATTTACACATTGCTTAATCACTTGTAAGGTTGCATGTTTGTTGTATTTATTTTGCGATTTTAGTTGGATAAAACACGATGAACGTGGCGAAGGTGGAATGGATTCATAGTTGGCTCTTGAAATGGAAAACAAAAGAGAGCCAACAATATTGATAGTTAACATAATTTTTTTAAACAAATCTATTTCATAGAAATCACCGAGAGATATTTAACAAGAAATAAATAATTCCCCCTAGATACCTCAGCAAAAGTTCAGGTAAAACAATAGATTAAAATTCAAAAAAGGTTTTTAAAATGAAAAACAAACTAACGAAAGTGTTGTGCTTAACAACTCTTGTTGCCTCGTTGTGTGGAGGGGTTGCATATGCTAGGAATGGTTCAAATCTTCCCCGCGCGACTGAGGCCGAGCAGATCAAGTCTCAAAATACCCGGCACAAAACACCTCATTCAGACAGGAAGTCAGCTGCAATGCGTCTGAAAATGTCCTACACCCAACAGCGTCAGGAACGACCTAATGACTTTGATAAGGTTCATCAAGAACATCAACGTCAAAAAGGCCACACTAAAACTGGAGGCATGCAATGAATATGACATTAACTAAATCAATCAGGCAAATATTGCTGGTGTGTGGCAGCGCGGCATTTGCAGCGAGTACCTTTGCCGCCGTAGGCATTCAGAATCCACCACCGGGACCAGGCATGGTGCCAGACTATTTTGGTGTGGTGCCTAACTACGCTAACAGTCCACAGCCGGTTTTGGCTACAGTGACCATTACTGCGCCAATTGACAGTTCGGGTACGCAAGCTACTGCTGCGGCGACCACCTATGATTACAGCTCCCCTAATCCTGGGGCTTATATTGATGGCATAGCAGATATACAAGTCCTTAATCCTGGTGCTGGCTATACAAGTTCAGATGTCCTTTCAGTCACGGTTAACGGTAATGGTACCGGCGCTTCTGCGACAGCTATCATCAATGGCATTACCGGAATTACAGTTACCAATGGGGGAAGCGGTTATAATCCTGCAAAGCCCCCTATTTTTACGATTACCAGTAACAGTTCCGACTCAGTAGTGGAAGCCGCTACCGCAATTGCAACTGTGGACCCAAAAACTCATGCGATTACTGGAATCACAGTTACCAGCCAGGGTAGTGGAGGTTATCTTCATAAACCAACTATACGTCTTGGATCAAATACTGGACAAGTATTCACCGGAGCAACCGCTAACTTCAACACAACCGTTGGTGCCATTACGGGCTTTACTATCAACAATCAAGGCACTGGTTACAATACGCCTATAGCCAGAACCGGTCTGAAGAAATTCGTCGACATGTTGCCTGGTATACCTAATGTTTCCTCGTATGTTTCAGGGGCCGATTATACAAACGGCGTAAACAACCTTGGGCAAGCACTGCCGTTGGCGGTTCCAGATACAACGACCTTCCCTGGTTCCGATTATTATGTCATTAGCGAATCGGTATATACCCAACAGTTACACTCTGATCTTCCTGCAACACATCTGCGCGGTTACATGCAGATAAATTCTGGCACTGCAAGTGGCTGCACACCTCCACCCGCTCTTCCAGCAACGACTCCAGCAGGGGCATGTAATACAAGTGATAACACAGTACCCGCACAAAGTAAGAACCAGTATCTGGGTCCGATTATCGTCGCCCATAAAGATCGTCCGGTGCGCATTAAGCTGATCAATAACTTGCCGTTACACGAAGCAGGTAATCTACCGTTACCGGTTGACCACACCTACATGGGCGCCGCCGGTCAGTACGATACCGACAACCGGACCGCGATGCATTTACATGGTGGCAATACTCCCTGGATCAGCGATGGAACGCCGCGGCAGTGGATAAAGCCCGCAAATGAAAATGGAGTACTTAGGGGCGAGAGTGCTACCGATGTACCAGATATGTGGTTCTATCCATCGACTCAAGCATTATTTACCGATGTAAATGGAGTCGCTATAACCAATCCAACTGCCAAACAAATTTCTGACAACGCCCTGACCAATAATCCCGGTCCTGGTGCCCTGACTTACTACTACACCAACGAGCAAAGCGCCCGTTTGATGTTTTATCACGATCACGCTGAAGGTATCACTCGTCTAAACGTTTATGATGGCATGGCTGCCGGCTATTTGTTGCAAGATTCAACTGAGCAGGATCTGGTCAATGGCACGAATGTTTCCGGAAACAACATAGCTAGACTCAAAGTCTTGCCGTCTATTCAAGACACCATCCCTTTGGTTATCCAGGAAAAGACCTTCGTACCTGACAACACCCCTGGAAGGCCGGTGTTGAACAGCTTTGGTCCCTTCGCTACCCAGCTCAACTCCCAGGATCCCACTTGGCGTTGGGGTACAGGAACACCTGTGGAATGTGCGGCAGGTGCATCAACTGCTTTACCAGCGTATTGTACCAACGGTAATGGTGACCTTTGGGTACCTCATGTCTTCATGCCCAATCAGAATCCGGGGGATATTTCCGGCGCCAACAGTTTCGGACGTTGGGACTATGGCCCATGGTTTTGGCCGCCATTTACCGGCATTCAGCACGGGGCGGTTGCTAACCCATATTACGATTCGGCTTGCGTATCCTCAGCGTTGAACTATTGCGAAGGACAAACCATACCGGGGGTGCCTAATGGTGCAAATAATTTAGTCACTGATGGTGGGAATTCTGATACAACAGCAGCTAATATCTTAACTAACCCGCTGAATCAACCAAGCGGAACGCCGGAATCTTTCAACGATACCCCACTGGTTAACGGTACTGCTTACCCTGTACTTAAGGTGGATCCGAAACAGTATCGCTTGCGTCTACTGAGTGTCGGTAACGACCGTGTGCTCAATTTATCGCTAGTAGTGGCTGCGAGTAACGCCCAGGGCAATCCAATCACTGCTCTCCAGAACGCTGGTAAGCCTACTGGTGCCACCAAGTTGTGCGATGGAGGAACTACATCTGCTTCTGAAACGGATCGGTCTAAATGTACTGAAGCTAGGATGGTGCCATTCAATGACAGTCAGGATACGGTCTCAAAATTTCCGTCCTGGTGGTATACAAGGCAAAACGCTGGCGTGACTTTCGATGGTCGACCATCGGGCGTATTTGACCCTGCTACTCGTGGTCCCGCGATGGTTCAGATTGGCACTGATGGCGGCTTTCTATCGACACCGGTGATTATCCAAAACCAGCCGACCAACTTTGAATACAATCTGAAAAACATCGTTGTTACCAATGTCAAGGAACATGCGTTGTTGCTCGGTCCTGCCGAACGCGCTGATGTTCTGGTTGACTTTGCCAATTTCGCTGGTGCAACGTTACTAATGTATAACGATTCGCCGGCGCCGATGCCAGCGTTTGATTTGCGTGTAGATTATTTCACCGGTGATTATGACAACACCGACACCGGTGGCGCGTTCTCAACTTTGCCAGGTTACGGGCCTAACACCCGCACCATCATGCAGATTCAGGTTAGTAATACTGGCGGTGCTGCCGCTGCTGCTACGAGTCAGGATGATACCGGAAACATTGATATAGCCAACCTGACGTCAGCAGTGCAAACTGCTTTCAAAACCAGTCAGGAGCATATTATCGTTCCGCAGGCCGCATATAATGCGACTTATGGTATCGAAGTTTCTGACAGTACACTGGCTACCGGTTCATCTCTTAGCTCAGCTATAAATCATAACCTGGCGTTGATTCAGGATTACGCGCTGAACTTTACTCCGTACACAGTTGATTCTCTAACAGGTCTTGTCTCTGGTTTGGGTCAATCCGTGCCCATGGACATGCAACCAAAAACCATCATCGAAGATTGGACAATGGATTATGGTCGTATGAATGCCCTGCTGGGTGTGGAAATTCCCAAAACGTCGGCAACTACCAATACTGCTCTACCCTTGGGTTATACCGATCCACCGACAGAGTTGGTTAAATTAACTCCTAATGCTACACCGATTTCCGGAACCCTGACGGACGGTACACAGTTGTGGAGAATTACTCATAACGGTGTTGACTCTCATGCTATACATTTTCACTTGTTCCATGTGCAAATCGTCAACCGCGTAGGCTGGGATGGTACTATTCGTCAAACTGAAGCTAACGAACTTGGTTGGAAAGATACCGTGCGGATGAACCCGCTGGAAGATGTTGTTGTAGCCTTGCGTCCCAGGGTTATCAGCAATCTGCCGTTCAAGGTGCCCAATAGCCATCGCTTATTGGATCCCGCTTTGGCGCAAGATGCAGTGGCTCAGCCTACTGGTGCCGCTCAGAACTTCTTCAACCTGGATCCGCAAACCGGCAATGCGTCCACCGTTACCAACGTCAACATCAACTATGGTTGGGAATATGTCTGGCACTGCCATATTTTGGGTCATGAAGAAAACGACATGATGCGGTCTATCGCCGTGGCACAAACGCCGGAAGCGCCTGACAATGTAAAAGCGGTGACCTCAGGTAGTAATAAAGCGCCTACTGTTACTGTCTCTTGGAACGACAACTCTGTTATTTCTAATTGGGTCACCATCCAACGGGCTATGGATAGCAACTTTACTACTGGACTTGCAACCTTCAATGTTGCCCAACCGGAGTGTACTAGTCAGGCAGGATGTCCACGAAACTGGGTTGATAGCTCTGTTGAAGCGGGACAAAATTCTGTCTTTTACAAAGTCATTTCAAACAACACAGTCGGCGCAGGGGATTATTTGCCCAGTCTACCGGCTACTTTGCTTCCAACTACTGCTGGGGGGGCTATTACAACGCCAACAGCCAATTTGGCTGGTTATGACAACGTGACGACTGAGTCGGCCATCTCCTCGGGCGCCACCGGAACTGGTTCACGAATACTGCCGATATCACCGACTGCACTCGATTTTGGAAGTGTTCAGGTACCTATGGTTAGTGCTCCACAGGTTGTGACAGTTACTAATTTGCAAAATAGTCAGTGGACAGTAAGTAGCGTGGCAATATGTGTTGACACAACTACAAGAACTAAGACTACTACGGTGTGTAATCCCCTTAACAATGGGGGCTACACTATCACAAACAACGGCTGCATAACTGCCTTGGCGCTTAATCAGAGTTGTACAATCGCTGTAACGCTGACCCCAGATACTGCCGGAGTAAAAACTGCGAAACTGGCAATTACCACGGTTCGTGGAACAGGAGCCTCCATAGTAAACAACGTGGCGATGACAGGAACTGGTGTGTTACCTACTGCCTCGTTAGTAGGTACCTTGGATTTCGGCAACCAGCAGGTTGGTGCGGCCTCGACTCCTACGACCATGTTTACTTACACTAACACTGGCGCTGGTCCAATCACATTGAGTAGCAACGCTACTGGAGTAACGTTAACAGGCGTAAACTCGGCTGATTACAGAATTGTCAGCGATACTTGCTCTGGGGTTACGCTACCTCCCACCACCAACAATACTTGTACGATCGGTGTAAGTTTAACCCCGACTGTGCTTGGTGCTGAGAATGCAGTGCTTACAGTAAACGCTATACCTAGTTTTCCAACCACGAGTCTCAGTGCGAGTCTCACGGGTACTGGTGTTGCACCGTTACCTCCAACGGCTGTTATTCCTACTACACTACTTCCCGCTCCCACTCCCAATGGGCCCTTTACGAAAAGTTCGACAGATGCAACTGTTTTGACTTTTAACTGGATTGCAAGTGCAGGAACGGCGATAACCGGCTATGAGGTACAGCAGTGTGCAGCATCAGCAACAGCTTGCACTGCCACTAAAGGAACTTGGGTTCCATTGGGTGTAGTATTGGGAACGAGCTCGAGCTATGGCGTGACGGGCTTAGATCCGAGTATTCCCTCCTATGTGTTCAGGGTTAGGGCTACCGTAGCTAATAGTTCGGTAACGTCTGCCTGGCTAATCTCGCCTTCGGTAACAACGTTAGCTACTCCAGCAGCACCGACAGCGTCTAGCATTGCAGCGACGACTCTGACCTTGAACTGGGTTTCGGTTCCAGGTGCAGTAAGCTACACCGTGCAACGGGCAGCCAATGTTGGATTCACCGGTACAGTGACCACCATAGCAACCGGCGTAATAGGCACAACCCAGGCAGTGACTGGATTGGCCGGCAATAAGACGTACTACTTCCGTGTACAGGCTTTGAGTGCTCCCAATACCACGACTAATATTGCGAATACAGTAAGCGGTGTTGCTAGTGATCCTGTAACTACTTTACAGGTAACGCCAACGGCACCAGTTTTCGCAGCAAGCACATTAATCTCAACAAATGGTTTTACAGCAAACTGGAATGCGCCAACAGGAACTACTAGCTATATCGTATCTGTCAATGGTGCTGCGGCCATTTCGCAAGTTGCGACTTCAATTACTGTATCGGGTCTGAATGCTGGTTCGAGCAATACTGTCACCGTCGCTGCTTGCAGCAACAAAGGAACGACTTGCTCAGCTGTAACAAGCAAGACACAGTTAACTTTGCCAGCTGCGCCGTCAATCTCTAGCGTATCTTCAGTGACTGCAACAGGCATGACGGTGAACTGGGCTCCAGTGGCAAATGCTGCAGGCTATACGTTGCAATACTCAATCAACGGTGGTACTAATTGGGCGACAATGCCTTTTACAGGTAGACTAGTGAAGATGGGTACTGCATTGACAGGGGCATCAACTAGTGCCGTTATCACTGGTATGGCTGCGTATACAAGCTATAGCTTCCAATTGCAGGTGGCTAACGCAGCGGGTAACAGTGGTTACGGTAGTTCTTGGACTCAATTGACACTGCCGTCTGCGTCTAACGGTGTGACGGGGGCTCCATTCACCGGTGGTTTGACCTTTACACCGGAGACTGGTGTGTCTTATGTAGTTAACTGGACTGCTCCTACAGGTAATACAGGATCCGCCACAGTAACCACATCGGGTCAACAAATCACCTTTGCAACGGCTGGAACTTACTCAATGACTTTGAGTGCGACCAATGCAAGTGGAAGTGCAACTAGTGCTCCAGTCAATGTGACAGTGCGGTAATCTGAACCGCTTGGGTTGCAGCCACATCGCAACTCAAGCAACTAAGGGCCTGAACCGTTGGCTACACAAAACACCGTTTAGCCAACATCCTTCTTATAAACCGGTTCAACAGTAGATAGTTGAACCACAAAAAATAAGGTCGGGTGAAATCCTCGACCCTTTTTTAGAACGCATCTAAATCTTCAGTGCCTTCCAAAAAAGAAAATGACAACGTCTTCTTAAGCCGGCCAGGCTTACATAGCCTGAGTTAAACAAAGCAAGCCAATAGTTATCTCAGTCCAGCTTTACCTGATTTAAAATTGAAGTGCAATTTAGGCTCGGACAGAAAATGAAGGCGCGCACGGCACATCCCACCAAAAATGTTGTAACTTAATAAATAATAACAACCTTATTAAATAAATGCCCCCTTCAACTTTACTAAACTGGTCTTTTAAAACACTGCATTCTCCAATGAATAGCGTCAAGTCACCTTATGACCTGCTTAAAGATATCAGTGCCTTGCAGGCCTTGCCGGCCTTACCGGGTGTGGCGATGCGCATTATCCAGTTGGCCGCTGATCCTACCGCAGACGCTGAAAAACTTGCTGCGGTAATCGAACTGGATCCGCTGTTAACTGCGCAAATCCTGCGCTGGGCCAGTTCCTCGTTATACGGCTATCCTGGAAAAATAGTCTGTACCCGCGAGGCCATCTCCCGCGTGTTAGGATTTGATCTGGTGTTTAATCTGGCCTTAAGTTTATCAACTATGAATCTGTTAAAAACCCCTAAAGACGGACCGATTGGTACTCGTGTGTTTTGGGTTCATGCTATGGCCAGTTCACTACTGATGCCGTTGCTGAATAGTCACATTCCGCTCGAACACCGATTTGAAGATAACGAGTTATTCCTGGTCGCCTTACTGCACAATATTGGTTATCACTTATTGGGTGATCAATTTCCACGGGAATTTTCCTGTTTAAATTATTTAATAGCCGCCAATCCAACGTTATCTAACGTTGCCCTGGAACGCTTTGCCTTAGGCGTTACCCATGAGACCTTGGGCGCCTGGTTGATGACGGCCTGGTACATGCCCAAGCCGATTGTTGATGTGGTCTATCATCATCACAATCCAAATTATCGGGGCGACAATTATCGGTTAAATTTACTGACCTATCTGAATGATTGCCTGCTGGCTGTTCTAGGTATTGGTAGTGGAAAGCCCCAAGCCTATTCGGAGGACATTTTAACTGCATTACATTTACCGGTTACGGCTATTGAACAGTCACTTGACAAAATTGGCGACAAATTTATTAAACTAGTCGATCAAGTAAATAGTATCGTCGGCTAACAATAAGTAGTCCATCCTGAGATTAGAGCTACAGTGTGCATAACTTTTTATCGATAAATAATATCAGTACAATTTATCACGATTTTCCGTCCTCCATCGCGAACCATTCGGTCAATTCTCGGGTATCGCCTAAACCACCAAGACGCTGGTCAATAGCCTCCTGATTACCCCACACCACTTTGGCCCACTCCCCATTCGTCACGCGTGACTCGATGTCCTTGCAATAGAGTCCTTGGTCACGCTGGACGTAAAATCCATAAGTACGGCAAGCTACCGGACGATGAGCATAGACCCGACACGCGCCCGCCGTTTGATCCAGCATCGGGCAGACTAGGGGGCGAGCTGTCAATCCGGTTAGCGCTAAGATGTTTTGACCAATCTCCTGAATCTGTTCCGGAGCTAGCGCAGCCAATCCCTCTTTTAACAAAGCCCATTCCGGCTTGGTGAGCAAGGGTATTTCGGAAAGTCGATGGCAACAACCATCACAACCCAGGCCGCATAGCCAATCAGAATGGTTGTCGCGTATAGACTGTACGCGTGTTTCAATATCGTCATGGATTTGTGTAAGTGTGTTCATCTTGGACGCTGACCTTATTAATATAATGACGCCATTATTGGAGATTATAGCCGGGTTACAACGTGTGAAACATTTCCTTAGGTAGGCTCCGCCCATCTTTTGAAGACTTGTAGAAGGATTACCGCCTATCAGTCTGCTCAAAAAGTGTGCGGTGCCCAACCTATTTGGGCTTTTACACGCTACGATTTGAACCATGAATTTTTTTTGAATAAACCCACGCGCATTTTGTCTGGTAAGCACTTACCAGCACCTAAAATCTATCATCCAATCTCGATTGGATTATATGCTAAATTAGCCTTGTTAAAATACACAGGGCGATGTATAGCAATTTCTTTGCCTGGTATGTGAATTATTTTGTCTGGTATTTGAATTTACTTGGCTGGTATGACAGTTTTTTCACTGGTATGTGGATATATTTAAATTGGAATAGCCTTTTTATCATTTAAAAATCATTGCATTTTCTAAAAAACTTCAACTCCAACAAAAAAGTACTTTATATTAAGCAATAGCTTCCTTATTTTGCAGACGATAGACTTAAAATGGATAAAAATACTACAGCTCACCTGCTTGAAGTCATTATTGAAGTGCCTCGTGGAAGCTTTTTAAAACGGGGTTCTAGCGGAAAGCTGGATTTTATTTCTCCACTGCCCTGCTCTTTTAATTATGGCTCGATCCCGGCTTACATCGATTTGGACGTTGATTTTCTGGATGGTAGTTCTTGGTCCTCGCCTTCCTTTGCCATCAAAGGTTAATGTTCATGCTTTTGGTGCGATTACCATGATCGATTCCGACTTATATGACCATAAATTGATCTGCAATTTATCAGCCATTCCCCCGAGGAAAAAAAAGATGAATCACCTGTTTTTTATCCTTTACGGTAAAGCCAAAATTATTCTTAATGGGATAAAATACCACAAAGGACAAAACAGCTGCGAAGGCTGGCAGGGCGTTGCGACTGCTTTGACAAGTGCAACTGAGTGCGCCCAACTAAACTAGATAAGGCCATAGCAAGCTGTTGTTCCGTTAAGCACATGCCACAATTATTCATTTATAAACAAGTAAATACCCACCCCACCCCAAGACATCAACAATAACAGCCAAGGTAGCCAATGCTGTCGATAAACTATGCTTATTTGTAATTCAGGATCATCCGACAGCACAGGTTGATCCTTTTGTGTCGAAATTTTCCTGAGTCTTCTGTTCAATTCCCTGGCTTTTTCTTTTTGCTGTTTTTTATAAAGATCAATGCCCTTCTGAATACCTTGCGCGACAAGCCGGGTTTGCTCCTTGGTTTGAGCAGGACGTTGAATTCCCTTGGCAATTTTTAACGCTTCATCTTGAGTTTGTTGAGAAGGTTTTAGATAATTGTTTTTAGTCATGAGCGTATTTTAATTGAAAAAACTGTTCAGATTATAGTTCACAAAAACAGGAATAAAGATAAATATGGGTTCCGCCATCAGTTCACCTTGTTGATTTATGAGTTTGAACTTATACGCCCCCAAAGGTTGGCGATGCCCACCCTACCTGTGAAGGTTGGGCAACGCCCACTGAATGATTTTGAGAGTAGGGTAATCGCCCAACTTTGGAACTCTACCAAAAAACAAAACTACCACGCCATTAACTGTATAATAATTAAATATACTATAAATGTCTCACAAACAATATCCAGAGACAAAACAAATTGAACACCTGGCTCGAGCAAATGTTTTTCAAATTAAATAGCATTACATCTACCGTATGAAAATCCTGCTCTATAGTCTCAATTACGCGCCTGAGTTGACGGGTATCGGTAAATATTCCGGAGAAATGTGCGAATGGTTGGCTGAAAACGGCAATGAAGTTCGTGTGATTTGTGCCCCACCCTATTACCCGCAATGGCAGGTTGATAAGCCATATTACAGTTGGCAATATGGCGCCGAAAAACGCCAGAATGTATCCGTATATCGTTGCCCGTTATTTGTACCTAAACAACCCAAAACCATAACTCGCCTGATTCATTTGTTTAGTTTTGGAGTATCAAGTTTGCCAGTTTTATTCAAGCAATGGTCTTGGAAGCCCGATGTTGTGATTTGCATTGAACCGACTTTTTTTTGTGTTCCTGCAACTTTACTCTTCTGCAAACTTCGCAACACTAAAAGTTTATTACATATTCAGGATTTTGAACTTGATGCCATGCTGGGCTTGGGCTTCGGTAAATCAGGACTAATTGCTAACTTTGCCGGTAGGATTGAACGCTGGCTTATGCGCCGTTTTGATCTGATTTCAAGTATTTCCTATAGCATGCAACAAAAGGTCAAAGACAAAACCAATCAAGCCGAGAAAGTCTTTTATTTTCCTAACTGGGTAGATACTGATTTCCTTTCGCCAGACGCTGATCCTACCTTTTTCCGAAAACTTTGGGGCATCTCCAATACTACCCGTATTGTGCTTTATTCCGGCAATATGGGCAAAAAGCAAGGCCTTGAGATTGTTTTACAAGCTGCAGCACAACTTAGACATGAACCCGATTTGCTGTTTTTAATGATAGGTAGCGGTGCTGCACAAGAAGAACTCATGCAACAGGCAGAAGAGTTGAAGCTCGAAAACTTGAGATTCTATCCGCTACAACCTTATGAACATCTACCGTCACTGATGGTTTTAGCTGACCTTCATTTGGTAGTGCAAAAAAAAGGCGCTGCGGACTCCGTATTACCTTCCAAGCTGACCACTATTCTTGCGGTTGGCGGTGAATGCGTTATTACAGCCGAGGAAAATACGGAATTGGGTTTGTTATGTAAAGAATATCCTGGTATTGCTATTTGTATTGAACCAGAAAATGCTGATGTCCTTACTACAACCCTAAAGAAAAAGCTCCTAACTTTGCCCTTGAAAACGCCTGGTTTTTTTAACAAAATTGCCCATCAGTTTGCCTTGGACAATCTTAAAAAAGACCAAATCCTCGGCAGACTCATCAGCAAACTGGAAGAGCAAAAAACCGCCGATCATCTTTAATTTGGCTGTTGCCCTACAAAATAAAGTATTGAGCAGTCCCTCTATAATCCAGGTGGACTGCGCAACACTTCAACGTCATAACAATGCCAGCATTTCATCCCTGCTTATAACTTCTTTTTCCTGCAATAAATCCGCCAGCCTTTCCAATGCCGTTTTGTTTGCGGTAATAATTTCAAGGGCACGGGTTTCGGCCTCTTCAATCAATGCCATTATTTCGGTATCAATAATACGCGCGGTTTCATCAGCATAATTACGATACTCTGAAACCCCGACTTCCAAAAATTGGAGCTGCTGACGTATACCATAAGTTCTTGGTCCCATTTTTTTACTCATACCCAAGTCACAAACCATTTTTCGGGCGATTTCAGTAGCTTTTTCCAGATCGTTCTGCCCACCCGATGATATACTTCCGAGCGCAACCTCTTCAGCAATACGCCCGGCCAATAAAATGGACAGTTGATCTTTCAGCTCTTTTTCGGTAGACAAGAATTTTTCCTCTACCGGCAATTGCAAGGTGAAACCCAATGTCGATACGCCACGGGGAATAATGGAAATTTTATGTACGGGCTGTCCAGTCGGCACATGTTCGGCAACCAGAGCATGCCCGGCCTCGTGAAATGCAACTCTCCGTTTTTCTGCAGGATTCAGGACTCGGTTTTTCTTTTCCGGCCCCGCCAAAATACGATCTATAGCCGACTCGAAATCTTCTATTTCGACTTGATTGTGATCTACCCGCGTTGCCATGATGGCCGCTTCATTAGCTATATTGGCAAGGTCTGCACCAACCAAACCCGGGGTGCGTCTGGCAATAATTGACAGATCAAGATTATCAGCCAGTTTGAGGGCTTTGACATGCAATTTAAGAATCTCGATACGGTCTTGCAAATCCGGCTTATCAACAACAATCTGTCGATCAAATCGTCCTGAACGCAATAATGCCTTATCAAGCACTTCGGGGCGATTAGTAGCTGCCATGACCACTACGCCGACAGACGTATCAAAACCGTCCATTTCGGTTAACAACTGATTCAAGGTTTGCTCACGCTCATCATGACTACCCATCATCACCGGTCCACTTCGTGAACGACCAATCGCGTCTAATTCATCAATAAAAATAATGCAGGGCGCTTGATTACGGGCCTGAACAAATAATTCCCGGACTCTGGCAGCGCCGACGCCAACAAACAGTTCGATGAAAGCAGATCCGCTGATGTTAAAAAACGGCACCTGCGCTTCCCCTGAAACAGCTCTTGCCAACAAGGTTTTACCAGTTCCTGGCGGCCCTACCAGTAAAACGCCTTTAGGCATGCGTCCACCCAAACGTTGAAACTTTTCTGGCGTTTTTAAAAAATCGATGGATTCTTTAAGCTCCTGTTTGGCACTATCTGCACCCGCTACATCCTCAAAGGTAATTTTGGCTTGGGTATCTTGATGAATGTGAACTTTATCGCCCAGATTTAAAAATGATTGTGCACCAGCTGCGCTGCGGCGCATAACCCAGGACCATATCAGCACCATAACCAGAATCGGAATGACCCAGTTAAAAAACAGGTTACTTAGCCAGTTATCGCTGCTTCGAACAACAAAAAACACCTTGTTCTGTTCCAACATTTGGGCCAGATCATTTTGCCACAAAGGAATCGTCATAAATTCTTGTGGCGACATTTTGGGGTCATCCGACTTTATAAAACCGGTGATATAGCGCTCGGTCACCACCGCTTTGTCAATTTTGGCTTCTTTAACCAGACTAATAAACTGACTATAAGGAATTTCATTATTCTGAAGTTCCTGAAAACTTTTACTAAAGACCGTCGCTACGAGCAAGAACACTCCAATTAAAATAAGGTTTCGGTGTCTGGAATTGATGTTTACTTTAGCTGGAAACTTGTTCGAATAAGATTCGGGTTTATATTGAAATAAATAACTTAAACAGCTTTTAAGATAACCGTAACTCTTGCCTAACAAAGCGAGGAGGGTTCTAGACAGGGCATTCAATAAATCATTCATTGTAATAATTCCTTGGTCTTACACTTCACCCCTTGTAGCAAGGGTTACATAGATACCGTGTATTTAATCGAGACATCGAACAGGTTTCTTATCCTCAAACCCAAATGGTGGGCGATGCTCACCGAACCTAACCGCGAGGCAGGCGAACAAAGTCTAACATGTAACATAGCACGAATTAATTGGTATAAATACCTATATTAAATATGTAGTCATCGCACCTTTGGGTTAAATGTTGGGCGATGCCCATCCTAACTGCCCAAGTGATTTAGTTTCTCAAGCAACAGAGCCGCAAACCCCGCTTCAGGAATCGCTGTTACCGGAACATACCAATGTTCACTATCGGCAATCGCCCTACATTTTACGGCATCTTTTTCGGTCATAAAAACCGGGGCTGGCTGTTTAACAATGGCCTTTGAAAACGAAATGTCTTTACGCTCAAATCTATAATGATCAGGAAAACTATGAGTTTGACAAAGCAAACCTGCAGATGCCAGAAGCTTGAAAAATCGCTCCGGATTGCCAATACCGGCAAAAGCATGACACTGAAAGCTGTTAAACTCCTGTAAAGGCTTTTGTTCACCGGTCAGCAGATTGATGGCGATAGTGCCAGTGATGCGCATTGAATATTCGTTGTCTTCTGATTTCTCTCCATTGACGACAATAAAATCAACACTCCGTAAGCGTTCTATGGGTTCGCGCAATGGGCCGGCCGGCAAACAAAAACTGTTACCAAAACGTCTTTCGCCATCAATCACGGCAATTTCAATATCTCTAATCAGAGCGTAATGTTGCAAACCATCATCGGATAAAATGACATCGCACTCCGCCTGTTTAAGCAATAACTTGGCTGCATCTACCCGGAGAGGACCAACAGCCATGGGACAACCCGTTTGCCGAGCTATTAGGATCGCTTCATCTCCAACCTGTTCCGCAGTGCTGTTTGCATCTATCCATTGCGGCCAGATTTCGGCCAGTCCCCCGTAACCTCTACTGATAATTCCGGGCTTATATCCCTGTTCTTTAAGAAACTGAGCCAACCAGATAATCAACGGCGTTTTACCGGTACCGCCGACTGTAATGTTGCCAATTACGATCACCGGAACCGGCAACGTGTGTGTTTTTAACACACCAACCCGGTACAAAAACTTCCGAAATTTAACAACATCGCTAAATAAAAATCCCAAGGGCATTAAAAAAACGCCAATAAACGGATCTTTATACCAAACATCTACCATCCATCGTGTCAGATTTTTTTTCATGCTTAATTTGTAGGATGTACTGTTTGAAAAGTTGCGTGCGTAAAACCGACCTGACTGGCAATATCCAGCGCGGTTATTACCGCTTTAGTCGGAGTTTTGTCATCGGCATTAATAATAAAAGGGAGTTGTTTGGACTGTTCGGGCAGTTTAGTTAACTCTTGTTTTAAGCCTTCCCTACTTTGGTCAGCCAAGCGATTCGTTGAACCGTCGTCATTCGCCAATGAATAAATCCCTTCTGCGTCAACAATCAGCGAAACCGTTTTGGGATGATCGGTGCGTTCTGTACCATCGGCTTCGGGAAGCTTGATATTGACTTCGGTATGCTGATTAAAGGTTGTAGACACCATAAAAAACAACAACAACACAAAAAGCACATCGATCATAGAGATCAAGGTAATATCGACATTTTCTCTTTTTTTGCGTTGAAATTTCATCAGGAATTTTTCCGGTCTTCATGCAAAATATCGATCAGTTTTAAGGCTTCCTCTTCCATGATAACAACGTATTCATCGACCAGTCTTTCAAAGTAACGATGAAAAATCAAACTGGGAATAGCGACAGCCAAGCCTGAGGCGGTAGTAATCAACGCTACCGAAATACCGCCCGCCAAGGCTGCTGGATTTCCGGCGCCATGTAACATGAGCGAAGAAAAAATATCAATCATCCCGAAAACGGTTCCCAATAAACCCAGCAAAGGGCCAATGGCAGCAATCGTACCCAAGGTATTGAGAAAACGCTCGAGATCATGAACAACTTTGCGTCCGGTCTCTTCAATACATTCTTTCATGAATTTTCTGCCATGATGGCTATTGGCAAGGCCCGCCGCCAAAATACAACCTAAAGGCGAACTGTATCTCAGGTGCCTGAGAGCAACCTCATCCAATTTTTTTTCATGAGCCAATTTCCATACCTGGGCAACCAGTTCGGGGGGCAAGATTTTCTTTCTGCGTAAAGACCAGAAACGTTCCGCAATAATGGCCATGGCTGTGATTGAACACATAACGATTGGAACCATCATCCAACCACCGCTTTTTATAATTTCAAACACATTATTTTCCAATTAAAGTAAATCAAGGCATTCATCATGGTAGAGATGAATTTTTTAACAATGAACAATTTCCAACAGCAGACGCTATGAGCGAAGTCGGTACTAAAAATTATTTGCCCTATTTTAACCCATGACGGCTCTTTGTTGAGAATTTTCCCGACCTATCCAGAGATAAGCAATCAGCCAAGCCAGTCCACAACAAACTGCAGCCAACGAGTAAATCATTGCTGAACCTAGTGATTCCCAATAATAACCACTGTAATAACTTCCCACTATGCCACCCAAACCATAACTCAGGCTGCTATAAAGTGCCTGACCTTTGCCCTGATGTTGCTGGCCAAAATAATAATGTACCAGGTGAATAGCAGCAACATGAACCCCTCCAAACGTTGCGGCATGTAGCACTTGGGCAAAAATCATCACCCAGAAATAATCGACACACCAGGCAATAAGCAACCAGCGAATTACGCTCAGCAAAATACTGAACAGTAAAATGGCTCGCAGCGAAAAACGCGCTAACATTCGACGCATAAAAATAAACAAGATAATCTCGGCAAACACGCCTAACGCCCAAAGAAATCCGGTCAGACTGGCCGAATAGCCGTAGTGTTTTAAATAGATCGAATAAAAAACATAATAAGGCGCATGAGCAAGCTGCAACAGCATGTTAACCGCCAGAAAGGCTAAAACAGCTGGCTTTTTGATAATATGCCAGATGCCGATAGCTAGCGATTCCTGTTTGGACGCTTGAGTTATCGGCACCGTTAAGCTGACTAACCAGATTAACAGCATCAAACCACTGATCACTGCCGGAAGTATCGCCGGGGGCTGATGATCTAAAGCCCAGCCTATGCCGAGAACCGCCACAATAAAACCGATAGATCCCCACAATCTTATCTGACTGTAACGATGGGTTTCGGTTTTTAAATGGGCCAAAGTAATCGCTTCAAATTGCGGTAAAGCAGCATTCCAGAAAAAACTGAAACCTATCGTTATCCAGGCAAACCAGACATAACTGTGCGCGTATAAAAAGCCGGCAAACAATAAAGTCGTAAAAAAAGCCGCAATACGGATAATGCGGAGACTTTTTCCGGTACGATCAGCAATCCAGCCCCACAATATTGGAGCAACAATCCGTGTACCAGCGGTCAGTGCGGAAAGCTCTCCGATCTCAACCGGATTGAATCCACTGTCTTTTAAATAAAGACTCCAGTAAGGGATAAAACCGCCTACCGTTGCAAAATAAAAAAAATAAAAACCTGATAATCGCCAGTAAGGAATAGTCATTTGAATTAAGTGTATAACTCACTAGTTGCCATGCGCTACTGCGTGAGAGTTCCTTGCAGGAGGTGCTGGGTACCGTATTTGCATTATTTATGGTACGAGCGCGCATCGGAACAAGTGAAATGATTAACTGATATTATGTAGTAAAGCCTTAATCCCGTTTACCGCGCCGAGCACCGAAGCTTTTAACAGGAGGTTGCCAAAGGGACACGAGTCCCTTTGGCAACCTCCTGTTAAAAGTGAAGCGCGCAGGATGAAGCGGTAACCGGGAGGCCTTTCTTTTGGGCACTTTTCTTTGGCCACGCAAAGAAAAATATCTCGCACTCGGGTGCGAGAACCCAATTAAAAAAATCCGTCGCGATAGCGACACTAAATCTAACTAAAGTCTCATCTCAAAACAGGTAAACCTGAACTAACACCTGCATTTTGCGCCCGGTGCCGTAAAAAATGATCCATTAACACTATCGCCATCATCGCTTCGGCAATCGGTGTTGCGCGTATGCCGACACAGGGATCGTGGCGACCTTCGGTAACTACATTAATCGCTTCACCTTGCTGATTAATGCTTCTACCTGGAATCCGTAAACTGGAAGTCGGTTTTAAAGCAATACTGGCCGTGATGGTTTGGCCGCTGGAAATGCCGCCCAAAATACCGCCCGCATGGTTACTTAAAAAACCTTCGGGAGTCATTTCATCGCGAAACTGCGTTCCTTTACTATCAACACAAGCAAAACCGTCACCGATTTCTACGCCTTTCACGGCATTAATGCTCATCAACGCATGGGCCAAGTCAGCATCCAGCCGATCAAAAACCGGTTCGCCCAAGCCTGGCGGAACCAGGGTAGCGACAACTTCAATTCGCGCACCGATGGATTCACCTTCCTTGCGTAAGGCGTCCATATAGACTTCCATTTCATCGATTTTATCCACATCAGGACAGAAAAAAGGATTGCTATCGATAATCGACCAATCGACTTTTTCAATTTTAATTGGCCCCAACTGGGATAAATATCCGCGTATTTCTATGCCCGCCTGTTCCTTGAGATATTTTTTGGCGATGCCGCCTGCCGCAACACGCATCGCTGTTTCACGCGCTGAAGAACGCCCGCCACCGCGATAATCCCTAAAGCCGTATTTTTGCTGATAGGTATAGTCTGCATGGCCGGGTCTGAATGTGTCGGCAATTTTGGAATAATCTTTTGAACGTTGATCAGTATTTTCGATTAACAAACCAATCGACGTTCCAGTGGTTTTGCCTTCAAAAACACCGGATAAAATTCTGACCTCATCGGCTTCGCGCCGTTGCGTAGTATGCCTGGATGTGCCGGGCTTGCGGCGATCCAAATCTTCCTGCAAATCAGCCTCTGACAGGGCCATGCCCGGAGGACAGCCATCAACGATACAACCTATGGCAGGGCCATGACTTTCACCAAAAGAGGTGACGGTAAATAATTTTCCTATTGAATTTCCAGACATAGTTAATCTAAAGCCGTTAAAAATAATGCATTATAGTGCCTGACCTGTTCCGCAGTCAGCAGGAACACGCCATCGCCACCCCGCTCGAAATTAAGCCAGTAAAAAGGGACATCGGTAAAGCGGCTTTGCAAAGTTTCTGCACTGCTCCCGACTTCAATAATTAAAATACCTTGCTCGGTCAGATAGCGGTCGGCATCAACCAAAATTCGCAATACAAGATCCAAACCGGATTCACCGCCTTTAAAGCCCATAGCCGGTTCAGCGTGATATTCTGCGGGTAATTGCTTCCATTCTTCAAGACATACATAAGGCGGATTGCTAACGATGATGTCGTATTGAACTACAGGTAAGTTCTCGAACAAATCAGACTGATGCAAGGTTACCGCATCAGCTAATTGATGTTTGTCGACATTCAGCTTGGCAACTTCCAGGGCCTCAGTCGACAAATCCACGGCGTCCACATAGGCATCAGCAAAAGCATAAGCACAAGCGATTGCAATACAGGCGCTACCGGTACATAAATCAAGGATACGTTCGACTTGCTCTTCTTCAACCCACGGAGCGAAGCGTTGTTCGATTAATTCGGCAATTGGCGATCTGGGCACCAACACCCGCTCATCAACGTAAAAAGACAAACCGGCAAAAATAGCTTCATGGGTTAAATACGCTGCTGGTATACGTTCATTGATACGCCTGTCGATCATATCAATAACCTCCTGCCTCTCTTTTAGCGTTAACTTGCTTTGCAAATAAGTATCTGACAGATTATAAGGCTGATGTAGTGTATGTAAAACCAGCGCCGCCGCTTCATCCAGCGCGGTGGTTGTACCATGACCAAAACTCACTTCGGCCTCGGTAAAACGACTGGCGGCCCAGCGAATATAATCGCGAAGGGTTGTTAATGTAGTTAAAATTTCAGAAGACGTTGTTTTCATTGCTGGGTAAAGTATGATGACTGCAATACAGTTCGACGAGTTCACAGATTTTAAACTAAACTTTGACAGCTTGTTTGAATATTAAATAAACGAACTATGAGCCAAACCATTAACAACCTGAGCCAAAGCGCTGCAAATCTCGCTAAAAACAAACTTTTAATAGATTGTTACCGGCATATGCAAAACGATGATCTGGTCTTACCCACTATCCCGGATGTATCTTTTAAAATTCGTCGCGCCATTAATGACGATAACTCCAGCATTTCCTCTATCGCTCGCGTCGTCCAGATTGATCCGTCAATTACCGCACGCTTGATTCAAATCGCCAATAGCCCGTTCTATATTGGCCGAAAAAAGATTGAAAGCTGTCCGGAAGCCTTGACCCGATTAGGTCTTAAGTCGGCTCAAGACATTATCACATCGTTTGCGATGAAATCTGTCTTTAACGCTAAATCCGCTTTTATTCGTCAAAAAATGACCGAGTTATGGGCGCACAGCAGTTACATTGCTTCCATAAGCGCGGTTTTTGCACATAAAGTGCCGGGATTTGATCCTGATCGAGCCATGCTGGCCGGTTTGATCCATGATATTGGTATCGTGCCGATTTTAACCTATGCCGACAATCACCCAGATGTAATCGCCAATCCCAGAGATCTGGTTGAAACAGTAAAAATGTTGCGCTCTGACATCGGAGTGCAAATTGTGCGGCGCTGGGATTTTCCCAAAGACTTTGAAGATGTAGTAATTAATGCCGAAAACTGGTTTCGTAACGATCCCAGTCCTTCCAGTTATTCAGATATTGTAATGATTTCTCAGTTACACAGTTATATTGGTAAAGTTGACATCAAAAAAATCCCCAAGATAGACTCACTGCCGGCTTACAAAAAACTGGCTGGTCATTTGAATATAGATGACAGCATTAATATTCTCGATGCGGCGAAAGATGAAATTGAACATATTCGGAAAATGCTGGCTTAAGTGGACATTAACTCGCTACTCAATGCCCAAATGCCCGTAACCAACAGGAGCGTTGAAAACCTGCTAAACCTTCGAGTCGGTCAGCAACTGGATGTTAAAACTATCAGAACCGATATAACAGCCAGTACAAATGCCATTACGTTAAGTTTGGGCAATAAAAACATCTCCGTACAAAGCACTCAACCACTTACGCTAAATCCCGGACAAGCTGTAAAACTCCAGGTAATTCAAATAGCGCCGACGATAGAATTTAAAATTGTCACACCGTTGCCTGCAATAAATAGTCAGGCACCTGACTTGCGCTTAAAATTAATTTCAAACACATCTGAGAATTCGCCCCTCCCTGTTAACAAAGAACTGGCACAGCCTTTAAGCGCCGCTGATAGTAATGCAATCGCAGTAATTAAGGATCTTGCCACCAAGACAAGTTTGCCGCTCAATCAAGCCCTGGTCACAAAAATAGTCAACATAAGCGGCAGTAAAATCCTGCTACAGTTTGTAACCGCACCAACTACAACTGCGACCATAATACCATCGACAGAAACCAGTCCTAAACAAACGGGACTAATAACAATTGAGCGCTCTCAACTGCTCAACGCACCTTCAGATTTAAAAATAGGACAAAACCTGAATCTTGAAGCAATCAAAACGGGGCCTATGACAGCCTTCAAGGTTATACCGCCCCAGACTAATCTTGGCGCATCAGAGGCAAAAATAGCCGAATTTGTAAAACAGTTTCTACCGCGACATGAAGCCGCGCCTGTCTTTTTGAATCAATTAATAAAAGATCTGCCGCAGCTCATGAATAATGAAACGGTTCCCCAGGCTTTAAAGGATATTGCGGCACAAATCATCCAGAATCTACCCCCTAAAGAACAATTGGTCAGCAGTCAGGGACTTAAGCAAGCGCTGACCAATTCCGGGCTGTTTCTTGAAGCCAAATTACCGGCACAAGCTGAGTTAATCAAAGTTTTACCTCAACTCATTAAAAATGAAAGCTTACCACTTTCCATTCAACGCATAGCCATTAATGTATTGCAAAATCTGACACAAAAAGATCCTCTGCTAAACATCCCGGCCAGTCAGCCTAAACCACTTTCCACTACAGAATTAGCGGCGCTTAAGTTAAACCTTGAAAAACAAACGGCGACTAGCAATACAGCCCCGTTAGATCAGGAGGATTTTAAAGCTAATCTACTAAAATTTATTGACGCGTTAAAGCAGGAGCTTTCTGCTCAAAATGAGCTGCCACCGAATCCAGTCGAGCTGGATCTGCTCAAAAACCTACAAACTAAAACCGAAAATACCGTTGCTAAAATTGTACTCGATCAGTTAGTGTCGTTACCTAAAGAAGAGAGTACCAAGCAAGTCTGGGTCATCGACATTCCCTTTCTGGACAGACAGCGGGCCGAATCGGTCAGAATTGAAATCCAGCAGGATAAAGAAAATACACAATACGCCGGTAATAAGGATTGGTCGGTTAATATCACTATTACACCACCAGAACTCGGCACCATTCATTGCCTGGTTTCTTACAGAAATGAGGTTATCAATACTTTTTTTAAAAGCAACAGTTTTAAAACGGCTGAACTCATTAAACACAATCTCGATTATCTGAAAAACCAACTTGAAGAATCGGGACTAAAAACCGGACATCTGGATGCTCAGGATGATAATCAGAAAATACAATCAACGCATCAATTGATCAGAAAACAGTTATTTGATGATAAGGCTTAGTATTAATTGATGTTACGCAGTAGTTTTATCCACTAAAAACACAAAAGTATTATATGAAATATCTGGTTACAGCCCATCACATAATTTTTTCTTCAATTAAAACAGTATTTTAAATGATAATTGAGTAACTCAATTATCATCAGGTCAGAGTCACTCATCGCAACTTGTTCAAAGCCAGCTTCGAACTCCGGCGTGGAGTCCAAAGCTGGCTTTGGATAGAAATATTTTTAGAACTAAAGGTTGATTTGCTAAATCAATACATTATATTGATTTGTTCCATTTCTTTAGTAGACCAATTGCGATTTTTAGTCTCAAGAACTGCAAGACAACATTGAACAACCGGCCCTTTGTCTTGCCCAGTCAGGGCGTTTTAAGGCGAAATCTTCTTTACCAGGCTGTTCATCATAAGGATGACGCAATATTTCCAGCAACTCATTCACCATTGAAAAATCACCCTGCTCGGCTTTATCAATGGCCAGTTGCGCCAGGTAATTGCGTAATACATATTTGGGGTTAGCTGCATTCATTGTTTTTTGCCGTTCAGCTGTGCTGACGCCTGTACTTTGAACACGTTTAATATAGTGCCTGAGCCAATTGCCAAGTCGCACAATGTAAGCTTCGGTTAATTGGTCCGGAACATAATAAGCATCCAGCAAAGGCAACATCAACACTTCATTACTGAGCTCACTATCCATAACCAACAGCGCAAGCTTACGATAAAAAATCGTCATATCCGTTTCAACTAATTGCAATAAATCCAATAGCTCGGTATTAAATTCATTATCGATCTCTGGATCATAAACATTAAGCCCCAGCTTGGCGGCCACCATTAATTGCCAGCCTTGCTCAAAGGTCTGCTGATAAACATTAATGGCTTGTTGCAGCGGCTCAACCTGTTCTATAAGTGGATAAATTGCATTGGCCAATTGCCCGAGATTCCAGAAAGCAATTTGCGGCTGACTGCCAAAACGATAACGACGTTCAGCTGAATCAGTCGTATTAGGTGTCCAGTTGGGGTCATAATTCTCCAGCCAGCCGTATGGACCATAATCAATGGTAAGGCCAAGAATCGACATATTATCGGTATTCATAACGCCATGAACAAAACCGACCCGCTGCCAGTGCACAATCATTTCTGCGGTTCGTTGACAAACTTCTTCAAACCATGCGAGATAAACCTCAACGGAAGGTTCACCCAAATGCGGGAAATCGGTAAAAATTGTGAAATCCACCAGTTTCTTCAATAAGTTAATATCCTTTCGGGCAGCAAGAATCTGAAAACTGCCAAAACGGGTAAAGGACGGCGCAACCCTACAAACCACTGCACCCGGTTCGGCTTTGGGATTGCCGTTGTAAAACATATCCCGAATGACTTCCTCGCCAGTCAGAATAAGGCTTAACGCTCTCGTGGTCGGCACACCCAAATGATGCATTGCTTCGCTGCACAGAAACTCACGCACCGAGGAGCGTAAAACTGCCAGTCCGTCTGCATTCCGTGAATAAGGTGTTGCACCTGAACCTTTCAGTTGCAAGGTCAGATGCTCATCATTACTGTTTAAGACTTCCCCTAAATTAATAGCCCGACCGTCACCGAGTTGTCCCGCCCAATTGCCAAACTGGTGGCCGCCGTAACAGGTCGCATAACAATCCATACCCGCTAATTGACGATTACCGGCAAACACCTGTGTAAAATCAGCTGATTCACAAATTTCCCGCGTCAAGCCCAGAAGCTCTGCTACTTCATGGGAATAGGCTACGGTTTGAGGTTGTTTAACGGGCGTCGGCAGAACGCGCGAATAAGAAGCGCCATGTACCTGACGACGATTGTTAGTGATTTCTGGGTCTGCAGGTAACTCGCGCGTGAAACGATTATCGAAGATCAAGTCATCAAGGTGTGGGGTTTTAGCTTGGTAATTCATCGGCTTTGCTCTTTCACTCGCTAAAGCATCATCTTCTTTAGCGAGCTTATGATTGACATAAATGTATGAGCCTAAAACCGCTGCGACTCATTAAAATATCGTGCTTTTCGTGGAGGAAACAATATTTTTTGAGTACGTAGCGCTTAAAAATTCTCTGCCTTCGCCCGGGCTTCTTTTGCCCCGGTAAAATTTTGCTGAATTTCTCTGACATGAGCGATCAACAACCAGCAGTGTTTTTTCAGTTTATTATCCGAAGCCGCCAATAAGGCAGATTTTTTGGCGAGATCTTCCGACAAACGGGGTTTTTCCTGCTTTAATCTCAATAAAGCCAATTTATAATACAAATTTGCATTTCTTGGCTCAATTCTGATGGCTCGCTCTAGCGATGCCGCCGCCAATTCCAGATCACCTCTCTGACTGTTTTGATTCGCGGCCAAAACCAGCGCACCAACTGCAGGCGTCATTGACGCTGTAGCCTCCATGGGCTCAAATGCGGTTAATTCAGGCGAGGACACTGGTGGTGGCGGGGCAGAAAGCAGCAAGGGTTGCTCCCGTTTTGGTTCTATAACAGGAGCAATATCGGCTGGGGCAGCCGATTCCGACATTTCAGAACCCCCCGCAGGCTTGGTAGGCTCGACTGGTGGTATGCTTCCCAACGGAACCTGTTCTGCCGGTGGCAAGGAAGAAGGAATTGCCTCGGGCTTTATCACTGAAATATCTTTAAGAGGCTGAATTTTAACAACTTCATTAGAGGGAGTCTTATGTGATTTTGATTTTTTTTGCGGGCTTGCAGCAGGTTTTTGACTCTTTGCCTGACCGCCATAGATTGGCGCGGGCGGTTGTGATCCGTAAAACTCGGAGCAACCGGCAAACAAAAAGGACAAGGTACAAATTATGACTAATCGGGTAAATGACATGATTTATTAAAAAAGCTCTATATTGTCGGACTGATCTTCTTCCTGATGCGTATTTTTTATCGCCAACGCTTCATTCACTGATTTACCTTCAACGATAGCATCAAACATCAGTTTTTCTGATTCCATGGTGTAGCGGGTACGAATTAGCGTTTGAAACTGCCGCCATTCTGAGGGGTTATAAAGACGATCAGGACTTTCCACCAACTCAGATAAGCCTTTTAAATTAGAGGTAACATGTTGTAAACATTGTTGCATCCGATCATAAAACTGGAAAGCAATAATCGAAGACTGAATTTTATCGGTTGTTTCGGAACAACATGCTAAGGCGTCATCTCTTATTTTACTGTTATCCAACGTCAGTAAATGATCATTAATGGCATGCATATTCTCAACAATGGCAGTAAACGACTCAGTTAAAGTATTGACCGATAGATCAGCCTCATTCAACATATCTTCTACCTGAATAGCCGATAAAATAAGCATTTTTGATGTTTCCCTTACCTGGGTCCAATCGAGATCAGGATTATAGGAGTTTGAATTAGACATGCATTAATACCCGGTAAAGATTTGTACCCATAAAGACTAAAAAACTTAATGCTCTTTAGATCTGGAGTAAGCGACCTGATGATCATTAGAGAAATTAAATAAATTATAACAAGTATACTGCCTGATAGTGTTATTTAAAATGTCAGTCTAGCCAACTGAAAACAAATATCGTCACCTCTAAGCAACGCCATAATAAAAATGCACCTAGGTTTTAACAGGGTGGAGATTTACAATACAACCACTTTATAGATTTCATTTTAGTTATATGAGCAAAAGATCGCTGTTCGTTTTATTGATAGTACTTATCTCCGGCTTAGCGGCTAGCGCCGTTTATTTAGCTCCATCGACCTTACAGAAATCGGGACTAACGCCCCCTGCAACTGTTTTTAATCGTACCGGGGAAACCGTTGCCGTCGAAAAACCCTGCTCGAATGAACATCCCGAATGGCGTGAGGCACAAGTCATTGATGGCGTAAAGATTGAAGCCTCGCCCTCCTGCGAACCTGATAACCCCTATGATATTGCTGTGTCGGTCAAAGGCACCAATAATGTCTCGATGCAAACGCTGATGCAAACTCATTTTGCACAGGACGCGTTAACGATGAGTGATGATCTGGATGGCGATGGCGACCCTGACATTATTCGCATCAAACTGGAAGTGGTGGAACTTAACGGCGCCAGTCCGGACGGCGACTTTCTGATTAACACTTTTGACATTGCTCCCGGTATTCAGCCAGGACTTTGGGTCTATGCTCCCAAATCCAGCGGCATGGCGCTTAAAAACTTCAATTCCCTGGTCGCCAATCCGTTGTTGCGCGCACCGTCCCCGGTTATTCGGGTTGAGCAGGGCGACAAAGTCTATATCACGCTGGAAAACACCCATTATTTGCCGCACACCATACATCTTCATGGCGTTGACCATTCCTGGCTAACACCCGCCGGTGACGATAATGACGGCATGGAAGAACATCCGGTGTTTCCCGGCAAAAGCCACACCTACGAAATCCAGCCCAGACATACCGGCTCAATGTATTACCATTGCCACGTACAGACCGCCCAACATTATATGATGGGCTTAAACGGCCTGTTCATTGTCGAAGAAAACAAACCCGACAATTGGGTGCAAACCTTTAATATCGGCGCTGGCCAGGTGCGTCATCCTGCGGTTGCCGTCCAAAAATATTTCAGCCAGGAATATGATTTATATTATCAATCTGTTGATAAAAAACTGGCCAAAATTATTCAGGAGGCTAACGATCCAAGACTTATCGCGCACAGGATGAGCCGTGAATACAACATGACTGAGTCCTTTGAAAACTACTTCATGCTCAACGGCCATTCTTTTCCTTACACGCTCAGAGACAGCCTGATTGTCGCCAATGAAAACGAAGATATAAAACTGCATGTGGCTAATGCCCAGCGCTCTTTAGTTGCTCTACATATTCACGGTCATAAGGCTACCATCACTGCTTATGATGGCGTCGACCAACCCGAAGCCACGCAAATAACCCGCGATGTCTTCGATATTGCTCCGGCGCAACGACTTGATTTACGTTTGCAAACCCGAAACGACGGTTTACACAGTTATGGCCCGGGTTTATGGATGTTTCATGACCATGTCCCGACCGGCACAACCACTGATGGCATGGAACCGGGCGGTAATATTGCGATACTGGCCTATAAGCCTTATCTTGATGAGCAAGGCATGCCAAAAATGCATGAGGCTTTGCTTGATCAGGTTTTTAATAAAGATTATTACGCAAAAAAACAGGCAGTATGGGGGCAAGGCGAATTCGCGCCGCTATTGGGCGAACCCGGTTTGTTAAAGCCTGATTATCTGCGACTCATCCTGTTTGGCTTGGCAACCGGTTTAGGTATTGGTCTGGTTATTTTGATGATATTGATTTATAAGCGGAAACAAAAGTCATGAAAATATTTTTGATACTCTTTTGCCTGCTGGGCTTACACTGCCAAATATCCAAAGCAGATGACTCCATGACCATGATGCATAACGGTAGCATGCAAATGGATGAAAAAGGCATGATAATGAATGCCAATACCGACAATCTGCCCAAAGATTGCCCGAAAATTTCCGGCGACGTTAACATCACCATTCATGCCGGTCAGAAGCATGCGTTAAAATTCCCTGGAAAAATGTTTGCTTTTGACAATCAGGAATGGGACGTTGCGCCCTGCTCCCGAATCAATATCACCTTTATCAATGATGACCAGATACGCCATCAATTGATGATTCATGGTTTGCCGGGCTATCTCTATCCACAGGGCATGTTTCATCTGGAACTTTACGGCCAGGGCGAATTAAAAGCTTCGTTGATTGTGCCCAGCCAGAAGAAAACTTATCTGGTGCACTGTGAAATAGCGCAACACATGGAAAAAGGCATGAAGGCGCAATTAAAAGTCGATGGTGGAGATGTAGATTTACCCAGTATTCCCGGCATCAGCAAGCCGGTTAAAGCAGATATTTATCCGGTCGACTGGCAACAGACAACTTGGGCTGTGTTGATTTTATGTATTTTGGCAGGTTGCGTGATTCCATTTTTCGTTATAAGAAAAAAATGGTAGGAATTGGATAACATTATCCCTAAATACTTCAAGGACACCATGAAACAATTGCTTTTATTTCTTACACTTTCCACCGCGATATTCATCTGCCAAAACGCCTCAGCGCGTTCACAACCGACAAAAGCTGTTCCTAAAGATTCCCTACAATGCGCTGCCTTTAGTCCTTATGTGGGCAAACTTAGTCCGGATTACGGCGCGCAACCATCCAAAGAATTAATTAATCAGCTACTCGACACTTTAGTCAAGGAAACGCCTTTTCGCTGCATCATGACTTACGGCGTGATGAATGGCTTGGAATATACTTTTGCCGCAGCGGAAGCCCGGCATCTTAAAGTCATAGCGATTATCTGGCTCGATAATGATATTGCCGTTAATTCAAAATCTATCGCCAGAGGTATCGAAGTAGCAAAAGCCTTTCCAAAAACCATTATCAAATTGAGTTGCGGTTCCGAAGTCAGAACCCGCCACAATTATGAGTTTGATGGCGAAATCACTCGTTGCATCGATGAGTTACACAAAGCAGGCGTAACTCAACCCATCACTACCATTGATACCTGGTGGGAATGGTGCAACCGGGTTTCACCTTGTCATCAAACCAATTTTGGTGCGCAAGTCGATTGGATCGGGATCAATATTTTTCCCTGGTGGGAAAACAAACATTCCGGTGTTTTTCCGTGTACGCCGGCAGAAAAAGCCGCAGATTTTCATATCGCTAGACTTGAAGATGTTCATAGGACTTATCCCGATAAGCCACTAACGCTAACTGAATTTGGTTGGCCCAATGGCCCTGAAGGTGGCACTGAAATTAACAAACGCACCCAGCAGCATTGCAGTGTTGCTGGCCAAAAAAATCAAGAGCTGGTCGTTAAATCCACTTTTAAGAAACTCACTAAAAAAGGCTGGGGCGGCGTAGTTTTTGAAGCTTTTTCGGAAAGCTGGAAACCTGGTAACGAAGGAAATTTTGGCAGTTTTTGGGGTATTTGCAAAGGTGAGGCACCCTATTCTTGCATGCGTTTTTAGGTGGATGTTGGGTTGAAAAAGTACCAACCCATTTCTATTCTTGGAAACATTAATCTATTGTCTCAGTCCATTGACAACGTTCCGAAACAACCTTAGCTGTGTTTACATTGCCAATACCTTTGGCAATTAACGCCACGACCCTATCATCGGTATCGTAACCCACATGTGCCTCAAGAGGGTTAGCGAATTTTCCCATTCCGAACGCATCAAAAACATTCGCGATGTTAATGTTGATATTTGTAACGTCAGTACATAACCTTGAATCGAGGTACTTTTCTACAAAACCATGGGGTATTGCATAACTTAATAAATCATTAGGATCACTAAAGGCAATAATGGGCATTTTAGCTAACATCCGTTGATTATATTTTTCGCCATTCGACTGACAAAAAGCAGCTTTTTGATTACTCACCTCAGGCAATTGACGACCTAACTGCAACATAGGCAATTGGTTGGACAGCATATAAACCGGAATTACCTTATCCTTTAGGGCCTGAGTAAAATCTGGATCTCGCGTATACAGCAAGGAAGCAATACGTTGCATGCCATCAATAGTGATGCGACTACCCAGGCTGTGTGAAATAAACGAATACTGGTCAATCTTTGTATTCTCTGCCGCCGTATCATCATTAAATGAACAGGCTTGAGAAACATCATCGGGTAATTCATTCCACTTGCTTTTAGTCATCCAGCAGAAAGATTGACCAAAAGAAACCAGTATATCTTCCCGACTTTCTCCCAAATAAATAATGGGATCAGGACTGGTATCGTTGGAAAACTTCTTCATCAAATTATTGACTTCAGCTCTGCGAAACGAATATTCACCCGAATTATCATAAGCCAACACCTCTTTTTGCTTGGCAGTAATTACAGACCAGGTTAATTCATAAAACAGTAATTCTTTAACCCTGTCTTTGCTTAATAATCGGGTAATTCTTAAATTACCCAAATTTTTAGTCGTATCAATTCGACTTGTTAGTGTAATATTTTTGACCTGCGCGGCCATTGCAGTGAGGTCCAGTTCCTTGGCGAGTTTTTCCAGGAATTGAGTGGTATAACCCGGTAAATGATCCCCTACCCCATGAACCATCAGGACCTTCATTTTACCAGGCTTATTGCCCAGAAAAGGCGAGAGTCCTTTAAATGGCTTGCCCCGAATTTCACATAGGCGCGTATCGACAGCCTGCTGTTTTTCAAGAAAAGCTTCTGCTATGCCTTTGCCAAAACTGGCGCAGC
>SESD01000114.1_pt1 | contig 47738 bp, 44 predicted proteins | sample 3171411 | NCBI WGS metagenome assembly SESD01 (sample SAMN06051880, study PRJNA518727) | freshwater metagenome | biome: subpolar coniferous forest; feature: holomictic lake; material: water; isolation source: holomictic Lake 442, 16.5 m depth | place: Canada: near Kenora, Ontario | collected...
AGCCCTGTCCTGGATCACCGCCGCAATCTTCCACGCCAGGTTATGTGCGTCCGCTATTCCACTGTTAAGACCTAATCCCCCGGTGGGGGGGAAACGATGGGCGGCGTCGCCCGCCAAAAACATCGACGCCTCCCGAAATGTGCTGGCCACCTGTGCCGTCATTCGCCACGTCGAGATATTTTTTATCGTCACTGGAATATCGGAATTCAGACCCCCTGCCTCGCGGAATATCGCTTCCGCCTCGGCAGCACCAATCTGACCAGATCCGTCGCCGACGCTGCGGAGGGGGCACATATAAACCCACGCATTGTCGAGATCGTGAGCAATAAAAGTTCCCGGCGAACGAGGATTGGTTATCCAGTACAGGGTCGCCTCTTGATGCTTCACCAGATCACGTAAATTCGCGTCGGCATAAATAGACAGGAAGTTTTCTAATTCGTCCGGACCCTCCATGGCGATACCGAGAAAGCGACGCACCGAACTCGACGCTCCATCGCAACCGATAACGAAACGACTGCGTATTTCGTAGTCCCTTCCCGTGGTGAGGTCGTGCACAACGCTCGTACACCCATCGCTGGAATTCGTTCCCGATCGCCACGCGTAACCCGTCAGCACGTCGGGAACGTAGGTCCGCAGGAGTGGTTCGAGTCGGTGCTGAGATAAATTTCGGAGAGGATGCGGCGTGACACTGGGTTCATCCGGCGCCCGGTGAAGGTTTTCGAAGGGAACATGACCGAGCTCGGCCGCTCCGAGCTTGGGCACCCAACGTACGTACGCGCCGTCCTCCGGTTGCTGGCACATCGCCGCGACCGCGTCCATATTGAGGTTCAAGCTGCGAAATATTTCGAACGTTCGCGCCGACACCACGTGTGCGGCGGGGGCACTTTGCACCTCGTGCCTCTGTTCCACCACTATCACCGAGAGTCCCAGCTGCCGCAAAAGAAGCGTCTGCACCAAGCCCACAGGACCGCCGCCAACAACGAGAACGTCGCAATCGCTAGGTACTGACTCCACCATGACTAAATCAAGCCCGCGTAGCTTCCACCGTCAAGGTGAAGATTTTGCCCCGAGATAAAGCCCGACTGAGCCCCGCAGAGAAATGCGCACGCGTCGCCCACTTCCTCGGGTCGACCGAGTCGCTTCGCCGCGATGGTCTGAGCCATTTCGGCGTACGCCTCTTCGAGTGTGATTCCCTTGAATTGCACCTGTAAATCAGCCATCTGGCGCTGACGAGCAGTATTAATTCGCTCCGGAAGGATGTTGTTAATGGTGACGTTGTCAGCCACCACTTCCTTCGAAATAGCAGCGACAACTCCGGTCAGCGCAGTACGCGCCGCAATCGACAAAGTCATGAAGGGATGAGGTGTCGTCACCATGGCCGACGTGATGTTCACTACTCGGCCAAAGCCGCGCTCGCGCATTCCAGGAATGGCGAGCTGTAGCAAACCCACGGCCGAGTAAAAATTCATGTCAAAAGCTTCGGACCATTGTTCGGAGGTATTGGTAAAAAACGAGGTGGGTGAAGGTCCAGCGCAGTTGGTAACCAAAATATCCGGATCGGGAAGTGCGTCGAACAAGGTCGCCCTCCCTTCGGTGGTCGACACATCGGCAGTCACCGCACGCGCGTGCACCGACCAACGGGAGTGAATTTCTGCGGCGACCTGCGTGCACTCTTGAGCGTTGCGCGAGTTGATCACCACGTTGACCCCTTCGCGGGCGAGAGACTCCGCGCAGGCCAAGCCCAAACCCCGCGTCGAGGCTGCAACGATGGCCCAACGTCCCGCAATACCGAGATCCATTTACAGGCCCGCCGCTTCGCGGCCCGCAGCAATCACGTCGATATCTGAGGGGAGGAAGAAATCCATTTTTGAAGTACCCGATTCGTAGCTTGCAATGGTGAAGGGGTCCCAATCATCACGGCGGAGATCTCGGTCCCAGAGATTGTCATCGGTGATTTGGTCCATATCGCTGAAGAACTCGAACATTCCACCCGCGGGATCGAGCAGATACCAGAAAATATTAGAACCCACCACGTGCCGACCCATCCCGTAGACCGAGGCATCGGGTCGTTCCTGCACCACTTCAACTCCGCGAAGTCCAATTCCGTCAAAATCGTCCATCTCTAAGGCGTAGTGGTTCATACAAGGAACTGGAGAGGGAAGAATCAAAATGTTGTGATGATCTTTCGAGCACCGTAGAAACGTGGCATCCACGTCGGGCAATCGATCCGACACTCGAAAACCTAAACCTTTTACGTAGAAATCAACTGTCGCTTGTGGGTCCGTCGACCCAAACACAACGTGGCCAACACGTCGCGGACGGGGGACATCTACGCGAATGGCTGCTTCGGATCGACGGTTTTCGCGCACGATCACACCGGGTGCATTGAGCTGTCGCGATGCCGCCGGAATCAACGGTGTCGCCGATCCCACTTCAATGCGCACGCTGTGATCCAAAGTCGGGTCCTTCACTCTGACCCAATCATCACCACGTTGCGCAGCGAGTCCGAGACCTTCGAGGTTGGAGAAAATACGCACGAGGTCATCGTGGCTAGAACACGCCAGGGTAATTTCAGCGACGTGTCGATAGGGACCTTCTTGAAGATAAATCTGTGATGCTCGTTCGGTGGTACCTAGTTGCCCTGGCGCGGTGGTGGCGAGACCACGACGATTCCAAAATGACTCGAGTTCGGTGGGGTTCGGAACGGACAGAGTGATATTCAGAAAGTCGGTTAATGCCACGATGTCTCCTGGTGTACGCTAATTATTAGGCAGTTGCCAAATTATACGTAAAAGCGGGGGTTCATGCGAACGCCATCCAAGGGAACGAAGGTCCCCACTGCCGGGGTCCGCGGACGGCCTCAAATACTGAACGACCAGCGGATTCTGGATGCGGTTGTGCGCGAATTTGCTCGTCTCGGATACGAAGCCGTGTCGATGCGCACCCTTTCGCGGGACCTCGGGCTCAGTCATAGTTTCCTTGGTCAACGTTTCGGATCGAAGGAGAACCTTTACGAAACGGCCGTGAGCGCCGAATTCGAACGTTTCCTCGCCGAGTTACGCCGGCAGCGTTCCGCGTGGCCCGACCAATTAAGCGACCTCGAAGAATTACGAGCTCTTCTCCATACTTTCCTATCGGCCGCCGCGGCCTTCCCGGCTCTTTGTCAGTTGATGAACCAAGAAGGTTCCGAACCTTCCTCTCGATTGTGGTTCATTGCCGAGACGGTCGTTCGACCGCAGGTGGTGCAACTTGCCGACATCCTCCAACGCCTCATTTCCCAGAAAATTGTTCGTCCAGTGTCAACGCGGGCCCTTTTCTTCCTTGTCGCCCACGGGGCTGCAGCGCCGTTCACGCTCACCGCTCTTTCGTCCGTCTTTAACGAGATGGATGGGCCGCTCACTATCAATGATCATGTAGAAACCATGACCGAGTTGATCTTCCAATCCCTCATCGTGGGGACGAATACTTCGCTTACTCCTCTCACATGAGTACTACCAGATAGCCTTTTGCATCATGAGCGAACGATTTGGTCTCCGGAGACGAATTTCCTCCATGAGCTACCAATCCACGGTGGCCACCGTCTTCGTGGTCGCGATGTTCATCGACATCATGGACGGCACGATTGTCAACACGGCGCTCCCCGCGATCGGCAAGGATTTGCATCACGGTACCCCGAGCGATTTGGCGTGGATCATTCTGGGCTATCTCATGTCCCTCGCAATTTGGATACCGGCGTCGGGCTGGCTCGGCGATCGATTCGGGACCAAAAAGATTTTCCTGTTCGCGCTGTTGATGTTCACCGTGGCGTCCGCGCTGTGCGGCACCGCTGACTCGATTAATCAGCTCACGCTCTATCGCTTCCTTCAAGGAATCGGCGGGGGAATGATGACCCCCGTTGGCACCACCATGCTGTATCACGCCTACCCGCCGCACCTTCGCCAGCGTGCGAGCAGCCTCTTGGCCGTTCCCGCCCTTCTCGCTCCCGCCTCCGGACCCTTACTTGGTGGTTGGATAACTGACGCGTGGTCGTGGCGCTGGATTTTCTACATCAACGTGCCACTCGGTGTCGGTGTTTTCCTCTTCGGGGCGTGGCGCCTCAAGGAATACCAACACCATGCCGAAAACAAGTTCGATCCGTCAGGATTTATTCTTTCGGCGCTGGCGCTGGCCTCAATTCTCTATGGCCTTAATCGCGTGGAGCTGTTGGGCTGGCGTTCCTCGGAGGTCATTGTTTCCTTGGTCATAGGTCTTGTGGCTTCCATCGCCCTGGTGATTACTAATCGATACGTCAAAGAGCCTTTGCTCGCTTTACGGCTCTTTAAGGACAAGGTTTTTACCGCCACCAATGTGGTCTCGGTATTTGCGACCGGAAGCTTCTTCGGACTTATTTTACTGATGCCCTTGATGCTCCAAGGAGTCCGCCACCTGTCACCCGGGGAGTCCGGACTCACGACCTTTACGCAAGCACTCGGCGTCATTGCCCTGTCCCCCTTCTCGCGCAAGCTCTACCCGAAGTTGGGCCCACGACCCATGCTCTTCTTTGGTTTAAGCCTGGCCGGCATGATTATGTTGCTCCTGCTGAGCACCCACGTGGATAGCAATTTGTGGGTCTACCGCGGCGTGCTCTTTGGACGAGGTCTGTGCTGGGCCTTCGTCTTTAGCCCCCTGCAGGCAGCCGCCTTCTCGCAGGTCTCTTTCTCGGATACCGGACGAGCATCAGCCCTCTTTTCCACTCAGCGACAGTTTGCGTCGTCGCTCAGCATCGCCGTGCTCATTTCGCTATTAGTGACCGGCCTCGACAAGGTAACGGCACAGATCTCCACCATCCCCTTACACGATGTTCCCGAGCACCTCTACAACGCCTATCGCGGACCCTTCTTCCTAACCTGCCTGATGGCTTTTGCCGGAGCCATTGCTGCTCTCTTCATAGACAATGACAAAGTCCTCGCAGTTTTTCGTGAACGCGAAGCGGCCCAACGCGCGGCGGCTGCGACCGCCAGCGCTCCAGATCTTTCTTAGTTCAGCCCGTGGGGTATTCCCACGTTGCCCACCACGAACAAAATCAGACTGACCACGGCAGCGGCACACAGGAGATACCACGCGGTTCGTGGCCAAGGTCTCCCCACGCGCACACTGGCCGCGCAGACCATGAGAACCAACGCGAGTAACCACCACGTGCCACGGTGCGCCGGCATGCCCAAAGTGAGGGTCACCGCCCCACCGCTGACGCACGCTGCGCCGAGTATCAGTGACGCACGATGACCTATTTCATGGGCGAGCCCTCGTTGATTGATGCGAGCGTCCGCTTCTAAGTCCTTGACCGCGTTGACGAAATGAGCCCCCGTACCTATCAATCCAACCGCCAGCATTTCCCACCAATGGGGCCATGAGTGCCGTGTGCTTCCTAGCGTGACGAAGGCCGGCAAGAGTGCGAAGGAGATCGCGTAGGGGAGAAAACTTGCGCGCGTCATTTTCAAAACTACGTTGTAGCTGATGGCGGACATCACGGACACGAGATGCACGGTCGCAGCCATTGCGCCCGACTGGCAAGAGAGCACGACGCAACACAGCAGCGCCAGAACCGAAGCGACGGCTAACTGACGAGATGTGACCCAGCCCGCGACCACTGGCTTTTCATTGCGTCCGGCACGTCGATCACGATCGGCGTCAAAGAAATCGTTAGACCATCCCACGCTGAACTGTCCCGCGAGCGCAGCCGTCAGCACCCACCAGGTGGCACTTCCGCGACCTCCTTGCCAGGCCAAGGTGGCCGTGACAGCGCTCACCAACACGCTCGGGCCCAAGTGCGTAGCGGTCAACATTCCCCACAGCCAGGTTCGACAGGGGTGAATGGACGAAGCTCTCATTTCGGGCCGGTTGAGCGTCACGTCTTCCAAGGTATCGCCCTCGTCACAGCATCACCTCGCGGGAGTTGCCAAGAGTTTTATTATGTCCATATCGGTGCCACTACTTGGGTACCCGTCAGCGATGCGGAGAAATAATGACCCAACCTTTTGTGCTGTACGCAGCCCCCGCATCGCTCTACTCCTGCAAAGCCCGGAGCTATCTGCGACAGCACGCCATTCCCTACATCGAACGCGCGCCGTCACACCCCGAGTATCTCGAACGCATCATGCCCGCCAACGGCCGTTGGATCATCCCGGTATTGGAAACTCCGAGTGGCGAGATCATCCAAGACACCGTGAACATTATTGAATACCTCGACGCCCTCGTCCCTGCCGAGCGCTCGGCCATACCTCGTAGTCCCGTGCACCAGTGTGTGGCCTACTTGCTGGAACTCTTTGGCGGCGAGGGCCTTCTGCGGCCCGCCATGCACTACCGCTGGGATTTTGACGAGACGAATATCCCCTTTCTCTCGAAAGATTTCTCCTCAATGTTCTTGATAGGTGGCGATGACGCCGCCCGCGAAGCCTCCTTCGTCACGTCGTCCGCACGCATGCGTTTTGCCACCACCGCCTTCGGAGTGAGCGACACGAACCAGGCCGCCATCGAAGCGTCGTATCTCGAATTTCTCCAGCTCTTGGACGATCACCTCGCGGGCTCACCTTTTTTACTTGGTGGAATTCCCACTATTGGAGACTTCGGTTTCATGGGACCCCTGTACGCACATTTGGCCCGCGACCCGTACCCGTCGGTCATCATGAAACAGCGCGCTCAGAGAGTTTGGCGTTGGACCGAGCGAATGAACGCCCCCACGCAGGATGCCAGCGAATACGGCGACTATCCCGCCACACTTTTCGCCGACGATCAGATTCCCGCGACGATGACCGCCCTGCTGCGCTACATCAGCGAAGAATTCCTCAACGACATGGTGGCCCAGGTCAACGCCGTGGAGAGCTACTTGGTGGACCATCCCGAGGTCCTCGAAGGCGAAGTAGTTCTCGGTAAGCCGAGCCGTCGTTTTAGCGGCATGACGAGTTTTGCCTGGCGCGGTGAGACGATGAACGTCGCCGTTGTTCCCTATCGCGTCTTTATGCTGCAGCGTTTGCATCAGGCCTTTCACCAACACGACGTCGGTGCGCAAGCGCGCATTCGCGAAGTATTCGAAGCCAGTGGACTCGATCCACTCTTGGATATTCGCCCGAGCCGTTGGGTGTTGCGCGAAAACAACCGCGAAGTGTGGGGACCTCTACAGTCGCCCTCGCTGCTGGGCTAAAGCCGTCGATAGCCCTTAGCTTCCCCGCTGTTTCCGGAGGAATCTTTAGGCGTCCACCGCATTTCCCGCTCGCACCAGGCTTCCGGGAAGTTCGCCAGTTCCCACGCCCGCACGATAAGTAACGATGCCGTCTTTCATGGTGGCCACGTAGCCCGTCGCCCGTTGCACGATGCGACGTCCGCCACCGGGAAGGTCGAAGACCATCTCGGGACTATGCAGCGTGAGCGTTGCGAGATCAATCAAGTTGAGGTCCGCCCGCTTACCCACTTCAATGCTGCCGCGGTCAGTCAGACCGTAGGAATGAGCGGTGTCGAAGGTCTGCATGGCTACGGCCTGCTCCAAGGTCAGTCGTGGCCCACGCGTGCGGCCGAGCACCCAGTGCGTGAGTAGGTAGGTTGGAAAACTGACGTCGCAGATCAATCCGCAGTGCGCCCCCCCGTCACTGAGCCCTAATACCGAGCTGGGGTGCTCCATCATTTCGCGCAGAGCCTCGTGGTCTTTGTCAACGTAGCTTGCGAGTGGCGCGAAGAGAAACGCACGACCCTCATCTTCCAGGAGTAAATCCAAGGTCACTTCTTCGGGACGTCGACCTTCGCGCTCGGCACGCGCGGCGACGCTCTCGGAGGCTGCGGGCTCGTAATTGACGTCATCGCCGAGCGGAAAGAACTCCTCCCAGCGACTCATGAGAATACGGGTGATGAAGTTGTCGGTGGTGGCCTCTTCGGAGAGGAGTTGCTCGCGCACCTCGGGACGACGCAGCTCCGCGACTCGTTCGGCGAGCGATAATTCGTTCAACTTCTTCATGGTGGGGTGCGTAATAAAGGGGTGTAGCGACGACTGCAGGCCGAAGAGCATTCCCGTGGGTCGCACCGCTACTTGCGGACGAAGATCAAAGCCCTGAGCCTTCGCTGCCTTCGCGCCGGCGAGAGCATCACGGTAGGCCGTTGGGTTGAGAGGTGACTGCGCGACGGTGTAAGTGACGGTACCGCCCGTACGGCGGGCGATCTCACAGAGAAATTCAATTTCGGGGCCCGAGCCTTGATGATCCGAAATCAACTGGAACACCCCGTGTCCTACCCGACCCATGGCGTCGGCGATAGTCAGAAGCTCGTCTTCCGGCGCGGCGGTTCCGGGTACGAGTCCGTGCTTCGAACGGTGCAAGACCGTACGCGACGTCGTGAAGCCGACGGCTCCGGCACGCAGAGCCTCTTCTACGAGCGCCGCCATTCGTTCCACTTCCTCGTGCGTGGCGTCGTCGTGCGCCCTGTCGCCCATGACGTAGGCGCGTAGGGCGGCGTGAGGAACTTGGCTCAGCACGTCAATGGCCAGGTGACGACTCGCGATGAAGTTCAAATAATCCGGAAAGGACTCCCACGCCCAGGTAATGCCTTCGTGCAGTGCCGTTTCGGGGATATCTTCCACCCCCTCCATGAGTTCGATCAGAAACTGGTGGCCGTCGGGGCGAACCGGGGCGAAACCAACGCCACAATTACCCATCACCACGGTGGTAACGCCGTGCCAACTCGAGGGGCTCAACTCATCGTCCCACGAGACCTGTCCGTCGTAATGGGTGTGTACGTCGACCCAGCCCGGGGCGAGGACGAGACCGTGAGCGTCGATATTCTCCTTGGCCGCACCTAGTTCGGCGCCGATGGCGGCGATGACGCCACCATTGATTGCCACGTCAGTTACGCGTAACGGGGTACCGAGGCCATTAACCACGGAGGCTCCACGAAAGACCACGTCGTACATAGATTTCCCCCTTCGCCCCACGGCTCTGAGAGAAATCTACTCCTCCTGCGCCCCTGCAGGCCTAGTGTGAAATCGTTTGCAACTCACCAACTCAACGAGGCTTCCATGACATCACTCCAGCCCTACAGCGCCCACGAAAATGACATGGCGGTGGACGCCTGGGAAGGCATCGTCAGCTGGCGAACCTTGCTCAGCGCCGACCAGACGCCCAGCGCGGGCATCACCATGGGTGTAGCTACCATCGCTCCGAGTTCTTCCGTGGTGGGGGCCCGTCACCACCACGCCCAACACGAGGCGTACTACTTTCTCCATGGTCACGGCGAGGCCATCGTGGGCGACGCAACTTTTCCCGTCCACGCGGGTTCCGTTGTTTTTGTTCCTGGCGATACGCCGCACTTCGTCCGCAACACCGGTGACATCGATCTTCGTTTGCTGTACGTGTTCGCGACGGATCAATTCTCCGACGTGGTCTACTGCTACGACAACGAGGTCTAGAGGTCTCCCAGAGACGCGTACTCGGCCAAGATGTCGGCGCCCTTGGTCTTCTTCTCGCACCAAAAGGCCACCTCGCTGAGCGTCCCCGCTCGGGCCTGCTCATGGCGCAGGCCACGCGAATTTTCCAACAAGGGGTCCCAAATCCGGCTGATCATGTCACGTCCGACATATTTTTTGCCGCTCGCACCAATCCACGTGCGGTCACGCATTTCCGTCAAAGCGGTAGCGAGATAGCTGACGTGGGGGGTCTCGTCCGCACGAATGTACGACACCAATTCCGCGGCGCGTCCGTCGCCGGCAACGAGGGAATCATTGCTCAACCACGACTCCGACCACTTAAAGGTGTGGAATGCGGAAATTTCGATGAAGAGCACGCGGATCATGACGCTCACCATGGTCTCGAGTTCGAGGTCTATATCCTCGGGTAAGAATCGCGCGGGTGTCCCCGACGCGGGAGCGCCGAAACCGATTCGTTGCAGCATGGCCTCGACATCGAGCTCTAAGTTCGGCGTCTCAAAGGCCACGTCACGCGCCGCGAACCACATGTCGCGGTGTCCGGCAGCCTCTTCCCAACCCGCTTCGTCACGACCGTGCGCCTCAAACAAACCAGCGCCGAGATGATCGGTGGCCGTGCCGCGAATGTCTTCAAGGAAATAGCGTTGAAGATTAGTCGGCCGGAAGTTTCGAATATTCGCGCCGAATCCTTCCACCGTGCCGATACGCGTCAAGGTGGCAATCAAGGGCTCGGGCACACCCGCGCGCAGCAAGAACAAGGCCTGCTCCACATTGGGAACGTGGGCGGGCCAGCTCGACAGGGGCACATCCAGGAGATCCGTTCCGAAGACCGCGTGATTGTTTTCCTGCCACGCCGCAATGGCCGGCGAGCGAAAGGCGGTCCGTGGCGAAATGTACTGTCCTTCATCATCGAAGCCACCATGGCAACGCACCCCACCGACCATGAGCTTTGCGGCAATCGGAGAGTCAGTGAGAAGTTCTTCCGGAGTAAATTCCAGTTGCTGCGTCGTCATGAATCCCCTACCTATCTAGTTACAGTGCCGATGCTAGCCACGTCTGCGCCCACGGCTCGATTCAATGAACCGATCGCTGGTGACCTTCCCAGTAGGGGGCGCGAAGCTTGAACTTCTGAAGTTTGCCGGTCGCCGTGCGAGCCAGTTCGCTACGAAACTCCACCGATCGTGGGGCTTTGAAATGTGCCATTCGCTCACGGCAGTGGGCTATGACGTCCGCTTCACCCACCTCGAATCCGGCCCGCAGCACCACGAGGGCCTTAATGGTTTCGCCCCATTTATCGTCGGGCACCCCTATCACGGCCGCTTCCGCCACCGCCGGGTGCTGAAAGAGACAGTCCTCAACTTCAATGGAACTCACATTCTCGCCGCCGGTAATAATGACGTCTTTTTTCCGGTCGGTAATGACCACGTACGGGCCGTCCAACAGTCCGCCGTCACCGGTGTGAAACCAACCACCCGCCATAGCTTTTGCGGTCTCTTCCGGTTGCTCCCAATAACCCGCGAAAACGTGATTGGCGCGCGCTAACACTTCCCCGTCGATGTCGACGTCCATTTCGACACCGATAGCGGGCACGCCCGCACGACTCAGGAGGGTGGACCGGGTCGCTGCGTCGTGCCCGTCCCATTCCACGGGAGCGCGGTTAATGGTGAGCAAGGGCGCGGTTTCAGTGAGCCCGTAAATCTGGACGAATTCCCATCCCAGTTCGGTTTCCACTCGCTCAATCACCTTGCTGGGGGGTGGGGCGCCGGCCACTACCACGCGGACGAGATCTCGACCAGGAACGTGGCGTCCCTCGGCCCGACGTGCGGTGGCCGCATCCAAGGTCGCAGCAATGACCGCGGGGGCGCAGCAGAGCAGAGTGACTCCGTCATTTTCCACCCGACGAAGAATCTCTTCACCATCAATTTTTCGCAGCACGATGTGACGAGCACCCATTCCAGTCGCGGCGTAGGGCATACCCCAGCCGTTGCAATGAAACATCGGCAGAGTGTGTAGGAGGACATCACGATCACTCACCCCTAAGTGCCAGCCAAAGGTCACCGCATTCATCCAGCAGTTGCGGTGCGTGAGCTGCACTCCTTTTGGTCGGGCCGTCGTTCCGGAGGTGTAGTTAATCGAGCAGGTGGCGTCTTCGTCAGCCACCCACGCCGTTGGTGGCCCTGCGGTGGTCGTCTCGGCAAACCACTCGGCGTCGCTCACTCCATCGAGGCAGATTCCATTCTCGACACCAATCTCGTCGATCACTGCCGACACATCGGGATCGTAGAGAACCAGCGACGCACCACTGTGCTGCAGGATGTAGGAAATCTCCTCGGCATTTAGGCGATAGTTAATCGGCACGAGGACACGTCCGTAGCCGCTCACGCCGAAGAAGGCCACGAGGAACTTGGCGGAATTAGGACTGATAATTGCCACGCGCCCGCCGACGGGCACTCCGAGCTGTTCCACCTTCGCGGCCAAAGTTGCGGCACGGGCCGCCAGGCTCTCGTAGGTGATGGATCCGAGTGAACCCGCAGTGCCAGGCTCGTCACGCACGGCGATGCGTTGGGGATAGACCAGCGCACCGCGGCGCAGGAAATCTCCCACATTGAAATCAACCTTCATGCGTTCTCCCTCGAATTACCTCAGGGCGAGATTACCGCTCGCTACTCGGGGCGAACAGCCGAGAGAATGGTCGCGACGATTTCGGTATCTGACGCTCCGGGTCCCAGAATTCCTGCTACTCCCGCCGTCGCGAGATCCGCCAGGTCGGCGTGAGGGACGATGCCGCCCACTACGACGGGAATATCACTTCCGCGCACGCGCAGCGCTTCCACCACTGCCGGCGCCAAGGTCATATGTGCGCCTGACAACATCGAAAGACCCACCACGTCCACGTCTTCATGAATAGCGGCTACCGCCACGGTGTCGGGAGTCTGAAACAGCCCGGTGTAGACAACTTCCATCCCCGCATCGCGCAGTATGCGGGCCACCACTTTGATTCCACGGTCGTGACCGTCGAGGCCGACCTTGGCGACCAAGACCCGCGTGGTCATAAGGAGGGAACTTCCACGTGACGGCCAAAAACTCCGGCCATTGTTCCCATCATTTCGCCCACCGTGGCTGACGCTCGCGAAGCGGCAATGAGTGCGGGCATCACGTTGGCTTCCGCATCGGCGGCCACACGTCCGAGCTCACTCAAGGCCTCGACGGCGGCGGCTTCGTTGCGATTGCGCCGGGTTCCTGCCAGTCGTTCCCGCTGTGCGGCTTCATCCGCGTTAGTAATGCGTAACAAATCAATCTGCTCGTCGCCATCGGTGAAATCATTCACCCCGACGACGATGCGATCGCCTCGATTGAAGGCGCGTTCGAGGTCGTACGCCGAGTCGGCGATTTTCCCTTGAAACCAATTGTCCTCAATACCAGCGATACAACCTTCCAACATCGAGCCGCCGCCGAACTCCATGATTTCGGCGAAGAGCTCTTCGGCACGTCGCTCCATTTCGTCGGTGAGGGCCTCTACAAAATATGAGCCACCGAGGGGATCGGCCACATGGGTCACATTCGTTTCGTAGGCGATCACCTGCTGAGTGCGTAGTGCGATACGCGCGGCCTTTTCGGTGGGCAGGGCCATGGCTTCGTCCATGGAATTGGTGTGCAGGGACTGCGTCCCGCCCAACACGCCGGCCAAGGCTTCGATGGCGGTGCGCGCGATGTTGATTTCTGGCTGCTGGGCGGTGAGAGACACGCCCGCAGTTTGTGTATGAAAACGCAGTTGCCAGGAGCGCTCATCCGTGGCGTGATAGTGCTCGCGCATCCAGCGAGCCCAAATACGACGCGCTGCCCGATACTTGGCAATCTCTTCGAAGAAGTCGATGTGGGCGTTAAAGAAGAAGGACAGTCGAGGAGCGAAGTCGTCGACCTTCAAACCGGCGTTACGCGCCAGTTCTACGTAAGCAAATCCGTTGGCCAAGGTGAAGGCCAATTCCTCGGCAGCCGTCGATCCCGCTTCTCGAATGTGATAGCCCGAGACCGAAATTGAATTCCATTTCGGCATTTCCGCGGTGGTGAACTTCATGGTGTCGCGCACCAGACGCATGGACTGCCGTGGGGGAAAGACAAATTCCTTTTGTGCTTGATATTCCTTCAGAATGTCGTTCTGTAAGGTGCCGCCGAGTTGACGTCGGGCGATTCCGGACTCTTCGGCTTGCGCCACGAAGAGCGCCAACATCACCGCCGCGGGTGAGTTGATGGTCATCGAGGTTGTAATCGTTGACAGGTCAATCCCCGCGAAGAGGTCGCGCATATCAGCGAGCGAATCGATGGCGACGCCGCAGCGCCCCACCTCACCGAGCGACATCGGATCGTCAGAATCCAAACCCAAGAGGGTCGGCATGTCGAATGCCGTGGACAAGCCGGTTCCGCCGGATCTGATTATCTCGCGAAAGCGTTGATTGGTGGCCGGTGCGGTCCCGAAACCCGCAAACATGCGCATGGTCCATAGTCGCGTGCGGTACATCGAGGCGTGGGGTCCACGGGTATAGGGGTATACCCCAGGGAATTCACCGTCGCTCGGTCCGTAGACCGGCTGGAGGGGAATGCCCGACATCGTGGTGAAGGGCACGGAGCGTTGCGCTGCTCTCTCGTAGGCGTTGCGCCACTGTTCCTGGGCCTCTTCGGGCATCCGTGCCTCCCCGTGACGGCCAAAGACCATTCACGGACAAAGCATAGGTCTCGACAGGTCGGACCCCCTAGGAGTGATCAGCTAGTCGGGAGAACCGCACGACGGAAGGTATTCGGGGGCGTTCCGTCGCCGGCACCGACACGTTCCAGAATGACGACTTGTTGTCCGAGATCGGGTCGCGTCCACACCATCTGACCACTCTCGTTCAGACGCCGCGTGACCTCGATACCAGGAATGCCGACGGGGCGCAGCACGAAAGTACCATCCTCGTAACTGGCCACGACATGTATGGGGGTGGTGAAATCGAAAGCCGAAACGTCATGCACTCCATTTTCTTCAGAGCCGTCAGCACGGGCGTCGGCAATGGTCCCACCACCCATGTCAATAATGCGGTTTCCGCACTGTTCGATACGTTCACAGTAGGTGTAGGTATTGTCGCTGGCCTCGACTACGACGCCTCCTCGTTCGACGTGAATGGCTCGCCACAGTCCCCGAAGATCGGGAGCACCCGCTACCAATTCGTGATCGCACCCACCCAGCACCGGCGGGGGGAAGGTGTCCCCAAATCCGCCCGCGGGCGTGGTGGCGACTGGGACCTCATCGCAGTGTGCCATTAGGCCTCCGGGCTCCATAGTGGTTGGTCAATCTCAAAGCCGATGGGCTCGCCCCAGTGATTGCGATAAGAAACCTTGTGGGCGGGACGACGCTCGGCAACTCCCCACACACCCTTGGGGTAGCCGAAACTCACCATGGCAGCGAGATTCCAGTTTTGATCGGTGGGGACACCCAAAATCTTGAAGGTCTCCTCGGGGTGGAAGATGCCGAGAATTGACGTCGGTGCGCTCCCCACCCCGTTCGCGCGCGCCGCGAGCTGCGCGCTCCACAAGGCGGGCCAAATGGACCCACCCGACGTGTCGAAGGCCGAAAAAGCAAACATCAACAGTGGGATTTCTGTGAAGTGATCGCCCATCCACTGCACCGAATTCATCATCTTGCGTGTCGTGATGCTCGACGGCTTGTCCGGTTCAGCAGCAGCAGCCTGCACCCGATCGGCGTAGATGGTCTGCCAGAGATTCGTGATGGCCTGTTGGTAGAGAGGGGCGAGTTGGGCTTTCACTTCGTGATCATCCACGAGCAAGAATCGCCAGCCTTGGGTATTTCCACCCGACGGGGCCCGCACGGCGGCATCGAGAATTTGAGCCTGCACGTCCATGGGAATCGGATCGGGCAGAACTCGGCGCATCGCCCTAGTGGTGTACAGGGCTTCGTAAATATCCATAGTTGGTCGTCTCCTGACGTGCAGCTATATCCGTGACCTTAGTGAAGTCAATGGCACAACTGCGTTCTCATAGGTATTTTGAAAATGATTTTCATTTTGAGTAAGGTCGAGGTATGCACCAAGCCCTCCTCTTTGCCGGGTTGACCGCCCTCGCGACGACGGCCGGTGGATTCGTAGCGCTGAAGACACGTGATCGTCTTCACCTCGTTCTCGGCTTGTCCGCAGGACTTTTGCTCGGCCTCGTGGGCTTTGATTTGCTACCCACCGATTTCTCGTTGGCGCGTACCTGGGGCGGAGTCCGCGAGTCCTCTCTCATGCTGGTTGTGGGCTTCCTCGTTCTGCACCTGTCCGAAAAGCTCTTCGCTACGCACGAGCCACACGACTCGGACTACGGGCATGATCACAAACACCTCGCGGGACCCGTGACGGGGCTGGCAATGGCTGGACACGTATTCCTCGATGGCATGGGTATCGGAGTTGCTTTTCACGTATCAACCAGCTTGGGTCTGGCCGTTTTCTTCGCCCTCGTCGTGCACGCTTTTAGTGACGGGCTCAATACCGTAAGTTTTCTCATCCACAATGGTCGCTGGACGAACGGCGCCAAATCCTTGCTCCTCATTGACGCCACCTGTCGCCTCTCGGGAGCGGCGGTGGGTTCATACCTCGTCTTCAACAGCAGTTTTGTTTCGCTCTATCTGTCGCTCTTCACGGGATTCGTCATTTACATCGCCACTTCACACATCCTCCCCGAAGCGCATGCTTCTCACGACTCGCGTGCGACCATGCTCATGACGGTGTTGGGAGTTGGCGTGATGTGGATAGTGGTGGCCGGTGGCGCGTAAGAGCCTCGACACCGTTCGTAGCGCACTTCGGGGGGTCAACGGCTTCGCGAGTGCTCAGGAAATCTATGCCGCTCTGGCCGCACAGCCACGGCCCCTTGGGTTGACGACCGTCTATCGGTCCTTACGCACACTCGTCGACGCGCAGGAAGTGGACTTCGTCCGACGTGGTGATGGTGAAGGTGCCTATCGCTACTGCGGCCCCGCTCATCACCATCACTTGGTCTGTCGTGAATGTGGAGAGACTGTCGAAATCGAAGGCGATGCAGTAGAAATCTGGGCCCAAAACGTGGCGACAACGCACGGATTCCGTGACGTCGCCCACAGCGTGGAACTCAGCGGTGTGTGTCGTAGCTGCTAGGAGCTCACGAGGAAATTTCGCCTAATTTTCTCCCTACGAGGTCATTCCCCCGAGACCAACGAGCCCACGAGATAACTCAATCTCTCCCATGTGTCGCAGGCCGTGTTGATAGATCCAACATTCGAATCCATCGAGAACCGTCAAGCCATTTGGACCGGCCACTCGCGCACTGTAGGTAGTAGCAACCCTTTCCGGCAGGGGATGGGTGAGCAGGACTCGCTCAAGATCTGCCGGATCCAAAGTAGAGAGATAGTTTTCCGTGCGCTCCAATACGGTACGCATGTAGTCACAGAAGGCGGAATAGTTACCGATGCGTTGGTTTTCCATTTCGGCCACCGTGAGTTCTTTGCCGTGGTCATTGATAGCCATTTGCACTTTGGCCTGCCATTCGTCATTCCAAATCGGCATCTGCCCCGAGAGCATCATGAAGCTCGAGTCCATCATGTTGATGATGTGGAACAGGGAGAAGGCAATAGGGAGAACTCCGGATCGTTCAAAGTGGTTGACGTGATCGGCGCTCATCGATTCGGTGGCTTGGTAGTACAAAGAATTCAGGGCCTTCATACGGCGCTGGAGCGAGTCGAGAACCAGAGGAGTTGACATGGGCAACCTTTCGCTGCGAGAAATACCGACGGCATCCCTCGTCGTAATCTAGTGTCACCCTGTGTGCCACATGGCCTACCGCTCGTAGAAATGGATTCACGATGAAAGACCTCATTGGAAAAACAGCAGTCATCACCGGAGCCGCTTCCGGGATTGGCCGGGCGACAGCAATTCGTTGCGCCGCCGAGGGCATGAACGTCGTTCTGGCTGACATCGAAGGACCCCTCCTCGACCTCGCGGTCGCCGAGATCCTCGCCACGGGAGTTCGCGCCATCGGGGTGAAATGCGACGTGTCGGATTCCGCTCAGGTGGAAGCGCTGCGCGACACGGCCCTCACCGAGTTTGGTGCCGTGCATCTTCTGATGAATAACGCGGGCGTGGCCTACGGTCGTCCCAACCATAAGACGTCACCGGCGCAATGGCAATGGGTCGTGGGCGTCAATCTGCTGGGGGTGGCCTACGGTGTGAGTGCCTTTGTCCCCGCCATGATTGAACAGGGCGAGGGCCACATCGTCAATACTGCATCCGAGGCGGGACTCACGGCCACGCCGATGTTGGGTAGCTACCACGCCACGAAATACGCGGTAGTCGGGCTCTCCGAATCACTTTCTCTCGAACTCGAAGCAACCAACGTCAACGTGAGCTGCCTCTGCCCCGAATTAGTGGACACTAAAATTTTTGAATCGGTGCGCAACGCTCCCGCCGCGCTGAATCTCTCTGTCCGCCCCGCACCGGTGAAAATCATCGAAGAATTAATGGGCACTGTGGCGATGGACCCCGCGGATGTCGCCGCGGATGTTATCTACGCAGTCAAGGCCAATCGATTCTGGATCATCACGCACCAGGTGACCGAGGCGCGAATCTTGCAACGCAACCGTGACCTCGAAGCGGGACGCCGCCCTCGAATGCCCCTTGGACCTACCGGTCTTTAGCGGCCCAGTTGTTCCGCTAGCGAGGCGGGAACGAAGTTGTTCTCCTGCGTGCTTGCGGCTTCGGTGAGTTCCACCATGACATCCACGACTTCAACCGGGTCCATCTGACCGTTAGTCACGAGATCTTTCATCATCTGGAATAAGGGTGTCGACGGGGCGTTCAGCGAGTCTGCGCCGAACCACTCCCACATCGAATCAGCCATCCGATCATTAAATCCCGTGAGGTAGGGACCGGGGTTGAGCAAGGTGACGTCAATTCCCTGCGCCGCGAGTTCTGATCGCAGGGTTTTCCCCATCGCTTCGAGAGCATGTTTCGTCATTGAGTACGGACCGAAAGCTGGCCCCGGGAGAACACCGGCGATGGACGACACGATAATGATGCGACCCGAACCTTTGGGCACCATCTGCGCGAGTACCGCTTGGGTGATGGACAGCGTGCCAAAAACATTGACTTCGAAGAGACGGCGCACACGGTCCAGCGGGACGTCGGCCAAGGGACCGGTTTGTCCAGCACCCGCGTTGTTAATGAGTACGTCGATGTCCCACTGAGCGACCAGGTCGACGTCCTCGGGACGAGTGATATCCAACTTCGCCACGGTGAGCTCGGGATGCTCCCTTGCTAAGACGTCGGCTTGTTCTTGGGTCTCGGTAGTGGCGATCACTCGATGTCCACGAGCGGCGAGCGCCACGCTGGCGCCCTTTCCGAATCCTGATCCGGCTCCGGTGATGAGGACTGTCTTGGGCATACGGCTCCTTTGGTGATGAACCTTCAATCTAATTCCCACACCGTCTCGATCCGGTCTTCACACTCACCATCAGGGTTCTGAAAATCTCTGGAACTATGCTGACCCCGTGACCGAGAACTCTCTGCGACGGCGAGTTTCTCAGCCCACGACGTGGATAGGGACCGCCATTTTTGCCCTGGGCGTGTGGCAACGGACCACCGGTTTTACGCGGGGCGATCTGTGGTTTGACGACGCGTGGACGGCCCTCGCGGGGCACGTTTCGTTTGCCAGCAGCCTCAAGATGTCCGCCACGGTGCCCCTGTACACCCTGATGATGCACTTTTGGGTTCTCGCCGGACCTCACACCAGCTGGTGGGCACAAATACCGGCTTTCGCTCTCAGCCTGGCGACGATACCGGCGACCTACTTCTTTGTTCGTTTTTTCCGCGTTCGGACTTCGCTCGCCTTCTTGGCCACGCTCATCATGGCGGTCTCCCCCATTGCCGTCATGTATTCCACCCGCGTGAAGGAATACAACGCCGACATCCTCTTAAGCTTTTTGTTGCTCTGGCTCTTTGAACGTTGGCGCCGCGAGCCCCAGGCTCGTCTGGCGTGGTGGATCGCACTCTCGAGCATCGTGGCCTTGCTGACGTCGGCCTCGCTCAACGTCATCGTGGTACCCGTCATCTTCGTCATGGTGATGGTGGCGTGGCGTGCACCCGAACATCGCCGCTCCGTAGTCCCTAGTGCGGGCACCGTCATGTTCGTGGGAGGGGTGGAATATTTACTCTGGCTGTCGCACCTCTCCAGCAATCTCTTTTATGGCTGGCGCCAGCGTGGCGACCTCCTCGATTATCGATCCTTCCACCAAATTTTGTATTCCTTGCAGTCCATGTCGGCGAAGTTCTTCTACTTCTTTATCGGGACTCCGGCGGGTTTTCTCCCCGACCCCAAGCACGCCGTGGTTGTAGCCGGAGCGATTATCGCCCTTATTACGGGCCTCGTCCTGGGTGGATTTTTATGGAATCCCGTGACCACCCTTCTGCACCAACGTGGTCGAGAGATTCCTCCTACCTTGGTGGCGGCTTTGGCCTTGCTACTCAGCGTGGCGCTGGCGTTTGCTGATACCTCGCCCTTCGGAGGAGGTCGCACTGACGAAGTTATTTACCCCGCCATGTTCGTCCTCGCGGCCGTTTTCGCCGAAAACGTCGTCGAACGCTTCCGAGGGAAAATCCATCGTGGCGTTTTCGTCGCCCTGTACGTGGCGTCGACCCTGTTTCTCCTCAATGTGGCTCACAGCAACCGCGCCCTCTACCCCGTCGTCAACGTCCGCCACCTGATGGCGCAGGTGCGGACCCACGCCCAACCCGGCGACCTGATTGCCGTAGACCCTTGGTTTAATTTTACCTGGGCTCTCGATAATCTCTCGGCTTACCGCATCAGTTTCGCCCATAACGACTGGTCGCAGGGTTACCACATTGTGAGCGCCGATCCGTCGGTGATGCTGACGACTCAGTACATGTTGCCCGATGCCGCATACGGCTCGATTCCCCACAGCACGTCGACGACACGCCTGTGGTACATCGGAATTCGCATGAGTCCGAAAGGTTTTATTTTCCCCGATACCGCGACTCCTCTCACGCCGACGGCGTGTTACCTCGCTCTCGTCGGAGCGCAGGGCTGGCAGCCCACTCACACCTACGTCGTGGGGACCAACACCATTGCGGTTCTTTTGACGCACGCCCCCACGTCATCTACCTCGATACGGTGAGCACGCCCAGCTTCGCTCGGCGCCTCCTGTGGCGTAGTCGCTATCAACGTTCACAGCTGGGCCACGCCTGGCGATCCTGCTTCGTCGTTCTGCGACCGAATCCTCGGCGTACCGCATGGATAAGTTCCTGGCAACGCAGTGGCTCGACGTGGTTGGCGGAGATGCTAAGTGCTGACGCGGCAACACGTTTGGTCTACGAACCCGCCAACGTGCCCGACGCCGTCTACACCGGAGAGGATGCCGCTCGAATCGACCTACCGAACGAGGCACATCCCGCAGTACTCGAAGTGACGCGATTTCTTCATGGTGGTGGAGGGTTCCGGGGCCGTTGGGTCGATCAGCTCAATCACGCACATGTGGTGCGCCGGACCGTCGTCAAAGACGTCCGCGCGCTGGGCATCACCGGACTCGTCCGCTCCCGCCGCCCCCACAACCCCGTCATCATCCTGGTGCGGCACCCCCTCGCCGTCGCCGAATCGGTGGTCGCACTCGGTTGGACGTCCACGGACGATCACGCTGCCGCGCTCCTGAATGAAGTTCGCACGTGGTGTGAATACCATCGACGCTTACTCGACGACCCCCGTCTGACCTCGGTGTGGTGGATGAGTTACGAAGAACTACGCGCTGATCCGATTTCCGAGATTTCAGCCGTGAGCGATTACGCCATGGGCTTCCACCCCACGTGGGCCGTCTGGAAGAGCACCGCCCTTGACCCGCAGCAACCGTCCGCGACAAACTTTCGTGGCACCACCAATGAGACGCACGCCCTCTGGCCACGCCTGGATTCCATGACTATTTCGACCGCCGTGGAGATCATTGACAGTTTTGGCTTTGGCTCTCTCTACGGGTCGGGAACCGGCATTCTCCAACCACTGCGGACTTTCGTGGCCGCGCGTGCATGATTGACCATCACCCGAGGGCTTACTAGCGTCATCACCATGGAACTGTCCGCTCTCTACTTGCCGCAATTCCATCCCATTCCCGAAAATGACCGATGGTGGGGACCGGGATTCACGGAATGGACGAACGTCCGACGAGCGCGAGCGCTCTTTCGCGGCCACGCGCAGCCGAACGAGCCGGGCGAACTCGGCTACTACTCGCTTCTCGATCCGGCCACGCGAGAAGCACAAGCCACACTCGCGCGCGAATACGGGGTGACCTCGTTTTGCTACTGGCACTATTGGTTTGCCGGGCACCAGTTACTCGAGCAGCCCCTCCAAGAAGTTCTGAGCTCTGGTCGACCAGATTTCCCTTTTTTTATTGGCTGGGCCAACCAGTCCTGGTCCGGAGTGTGGCACGGTGCTCCCGATGACATATTGATGGAGCAGACCTATCCCGGAGCCCTCGACGACCAAGCACATTTTGACGCCCTCCTGCCCCTGTTTCGCGATGACCGATACGTGCGGCGCAACGGACTGCCCGTCATGATTATTTTTCGCCCCGGTGAATTACCGAGTCCCGCGGACTTCGTGCAGCGCTGGCAGCAGATGGCACTCGCGGCCGGCTTGCCCGGTTTGTACCTCGTGGCCTGGATCGAAGGCAAACCGTGGGGTATCGAATACCGCACGCATCATGCGGACGGTTTTAACGCGGGGCTCTACGTGGAGTTTCCTTTTCGTCGAAACCTCCGCACCCGCCTGCGCGACAAGCGGCGCGCTTCGAGGGAACGCAGCGGTCCGGGGCGCTATCACTACGCCCACGACATCCCGAAACCTCGAGAGAAATTAGACGGAGTTGTCCATCTCAGCGTCCAGCCCAACTGGGACAACACTCCACGATCACAACGTCGAGCCTCCGTCATCACCGACGCCACCCCCGCCAAGTTTGCTGACCACCTCACCGTGGCCCTGAGAGACGAGCTCTCGCAACCCGAGGATCAACAGCTAGTGGTCATCAAGAGCTGGAATGAATGGGCCGAAGGAAACTATCTCGAGCCGGACCAACGCTTTGGACGCGGCTGGCTGGACGCCGTGCGTACGGCACGACGCCGTGCCGGCATAGAGGTGGGCTCATGAGTGTCGAACTCGAACTATCTGCCAATGACCGAATTGCCACGCTGTGGTTGAACCGTCCGGAACTGCGCAATGCCGTCTCCTTGGAAATGTGGGAATCGCTGCGCACGCACTGCGATTCCTTGCGCGAACGCGACGCACTTCGCTGTGTCGTGGTCCGTGGTCGCGGAGGTCACTTCAGCGCGGGTGCCGACATTGCGAGTCTTGGTCGCTCGTTGGCTGCCGATCACGAAGGTTCGCGCTATCGCAGTGTGAACGCCGCCGCCGAAGAGGCACTCAGTACTCTCGCCTGTCCCACCATTGCCGTCATCGAGGGCTTCTGCGTGGGGGGTGGCGTCCAGATTGCCGCCGCGTGTGACCTACGTCTGGCGCACCACAACGCGCGTTTCGGCGTGACGCCCGCCCGCCTGGGCATCGCCTATCCCGCGGGCGCCATTAGTCGTCTGGTGGACATCGTGGGAACCGCGCGGGCCCGTGAAATCCTGATGCTGGCCGACATCGTTGATGCTCCCACGGCCGCCGCCTGGGGGCTACTCACCAGCATCAGTGAGGACGTCGATGTAGAGCTCGAACGAGTACTGAGCACCATACTGTCGCGATCAAGTTTCTCCCAGCGCGCCGCCAAGGCCGTGCTCAATGCCCTCTCAACGAACGCGAATATCACTGCCGTGGGTCGCGACTACGAACTGGCCTCCCTCGAACACCCCGATCTCACCGAAGGTTTAGCGGCCTTCGGTGAAAAAAGAGAGCCACGCTTTACCTGAGCACTCGTACTATGGAGTTGTCAACCAAGGAGAACGATGCCCCTCGCACCCGAAAGCCAGTTCATCAACGACATTGTGGTCGCCAATCGGGACAACAGCGCTGGATTTCTCAGCCCTACTGAATACCGCGAAGGAATGTCTGCCCTCGCCAATGCCCTCCCCGTGCCGGACTTTCTCTGCGAGCACACGGAGCTCGAGCTCAAGGGCGTCCCCGCCTTGTTGATCTCCCCGCCACAGGCCAGCTCGGCCGTCATGATGTGGTACCACGGTGGTGGTTGGGTCATCGGTTCGGTTGCAGAATCACTCAGCCCCGTCGACGCCCTCGCCGCGGCGCTGGGTTGTCACATCATCAGCGTGGACTATCGTCTCGCCCCCGAGAATCGCTTCCCCGCCGCCTATGACGACTGCGTCACCGCCTTCGAATGGGTACGTCAACACGGCGCCGACTACGGCATCGATCCACTGCGTATTTCCGTCGGTGGTGACTCGGCGGGGGGAAACCTGGCCGCGGCCGTGGCTCAAAAATTTGGCTCGCTGGTCCGCACGCAGCTTCTGGTCTACCCCGTCACCTCAGTCGCTCGTCATTCGGATTCCGCTCGCCAATACCACGAGGGCTACTTCCTCGATACCCCACTCATGGATTGGTTTATCGACCAGTACACCGATGCGGGCCAGCGCACCGACCCTCGGGTCAGTCCTTTGCAGGCCGACGAATTCACCCTGGCCCAAGTGGCCCGCGCGCACGTAGTGATTGCCGAATACGACCCCTTGCGCGATGACGGTTTCGACTACGCCACCCGACTACGTGAACTTGACGTTCCGGTCACCGTCGACCACCACGACGACCAAACACACGGCTTCTTTTCCATCCCGCACGCCATCCCGGGAGCGGTGGTGGCCCGCGACAGGGCCGTCGCGGCCTTGCGGGACTATCTCTAAACCACACCTGCCCTCGCACTATCTGAAACACTGGACGACATGACTCAGCGCTACGGCATCACCATCCCCTTCGAGGGCAAAACCCTGCAGGAGCATCGCGACCTCTTTCGACAAGTCGCCGATGCCGGCTATACGGACCTGTGGTCAGCCGAGGTCGACGGACTCGATGGCTTCACGCCACTGACCTTGGCCGCCGCCTGGGAACCCGAGCTGCAGCTGGGTGTGGCTATCACCCCGGTGTACACCCGTGGCCCCGCGCTCCTCGCCATGAGCATCGCCGCCATGGCCGAAGCTGCGCCCGGAAGGTTCACCATGGGTCTTGGAGCGTCCTCGCTGCCCATCGTAGAACGTTGGAACGGTATTCCCTTCGACGAGCCCTTCAAGAAGACACGTGACGTTCTTCGTTTTGTTACCCGCGCCCTCGACGGGGAGAAAATCGACGAGGAGTTCGCCACCTTCACGGTGAAAGGTTTCAAACTCGCGCGTCCCGTCACGCATCGCCCACCAATTCTTCTCGGTGCCTTGCGTCCGGGGATGTTGCGCTTGGCCGGCACGGAGGCCGACGGCGCGATCTTGAATTGGCTCAGTGCCAGTGACGTTCCTACCTGCACTGAACACGTCGGCGCCCACAAGTCCATCGCGGCACGACTTTTCGTCATCCCTACCGAAGACGCCGACACCGCACGCTTCATAGGTCGACGCATGATTTCGTCCTACTTGACGGTGCCCACCTACGCCGAGTTCCACCGCTGGTTGGGTCGTGGCGAGCGACTCCAGCCCATGTGGGATGCCTGGGCGGCTGGTGATCGCAAGGCGGCCAACGCGCTGATTCCCGACGACGTCGTCGACGAGCTCATCATTCACGGTAACTATGACCAGTGTCGCGAGCACGTGCAGCGTTACATCGAGGCCGGTATTCAAATACCCACTTTGGCCGTGATCCCCATTGGCGTGGACATCACCGAGGCCATTGCTGGCCTCGCCCCACGCCCCTAAGTGGCTTAGGCCCGCTCGGCTTCGAGAAACTCCAACATGTCCGCGAACTTCTCGCGGGCGGCCACGCTCCGGGTAGGAATGTGGTCGGTAGGAATTTCGCTGGGCTGATAGTTCTTCAGCGCGTGGCGCGCCACGGTTTGCTTGTGCACTTCGTCCGGGCCGTCGTAAATACGCGCGGCCCGCGCCGCGCGGTACATGGACTCCAGCGGCATGTCCGAGGAATAGCCCAGTGAACCGTAGGTCTGCAACGCGCGGTCCACCACGTTGTGTAGCACGGTGGCCCCGTAGTACTTAATCATGGCGATCTCCACGCGTGCGGCCGAAGCCCCCACCTGGTCCATCTTCCACGCCGCGTGCAAAGTCATCAGTCGGGCCGCGTGCATTTCGGCCATGGAGTCCGCAATCCAGTTCTGTACCGTCTGCTTTTCGCTCAGCAGTGAGCCGTGGGTAAAACGACTGAGCGCGCGTTCGCACATCATGTCAAAAGCACGCTGACTCTGACCCAACCAGCGCATGCAGTGGTGAATGCGTCCGGGTCCGAGGCGCGCTTGGGCCAGAGCGAAGCCGGCGCCTTCCGGTCCAATGAGGTGATCGGCGGGTACGCGCACGTCCTCGTAAAGAATTTCGGCGTGGTTCCCGAAGCGGCCGTAGTGAACTTCGGGGTCATCCATAGAACCAACGTCACGCAAAATCGTGAGGCCGGGCGTGTTCACCGGTACCACGAACATGGACGAACCCTGATAGGGGTGAACGTCAGGATTCGTGACCGCCATCACGATCAAAATGTCCGCCACGGAGCCGTTCGTGGTGTACCACTTGCGTCCGGAAATGACCCATTCGTCACCGTCTTTGACGGCGCGCGTCTGGAGCAGACGGGGGTCGGAACCAGCGGTGTGGGGCTCGGTCATCGAAAAGCCGGAACGAATCTTCCCGTCAAGAAGCGGCTGCATCCAACGTTCACGGATGTCGTGGCGTCCGGTCATTTCCATTCCGGCCGCCAAGAGTTCGGCGTTGCCCGAGTCGGGGGCGTTGTTGCCAAAGACCACCGGGCCGTAGGGGCTCTGTCCCAGAATTTCGTGCATCAGACCCAAGCGGACCTGACCGAAGCCCATGCCACCCATTTCGGGAGGGAGGTGCGCCGCCCACAATCCACGCTCCTTGACTTGTTCTTGCAATGGCTTAATAAATGTCACCACGTCGGAATACGGAAGTCGGAGAGTTTCAATCGGGAAGATTTCCGTCTTCACAAACTCGCGCATCCAGACGAGCTGCTCTTCGAATTCCGGTTCAGTTTCAAAATCCCAGGCCATGAGGCTCCTTACCTTGTTACTCGTAGATTAGGTCGCAGGAACACCCCCACCCATTCTCCCTAGACTGATAGGCGTTTCCAAAGGAGAGTTTCGTGGCTAAGAAAAAAGCATCTTCCCGTCCCGTAAAGATTGGGGTGGTCGACACCATGTTCGCTCGCTTCGACATGGGTGCCGCCGCTCTCGCCGAATTGGCCACCTGCCCCGGCCACGGCAAAAAATTTGTCACGATTGCTCAGACCGTGCCCGGTTTCAAGGACTTGGCCGTGGCCGCCAAGAATCTCATCGAAAAGGACGGTTGCTCCATCGTGGTGGCTCTGGGCATGCCGGGAAGTGCGGCCGTCGATAAGCAGTGCGCCCACGAGGCAGCGCAGGGGATCATGATGGCCCAACTATTGACCTCCACCCCCATTCTCGAGGTGTTCGTTCACGAAGACGAAGCCGACGACCCCGCCGTCTTGGCCACGGTCTTTGATAACCGCTCGCGTGATCACGCCCGCAACGCTTACTGGATGCTCTTCGAGCCCGAGCAACTACGTCAGCGCGCCGGTCAAGGGATCCGCCAAGGCTTCGGACACGCCGGCCCACTAACGATCTAGAGAAGGTTCCTTCGGCAAACCGAGCACCCGTTCGGCGATGATATTGCGCTGCACCACCGAGGTGCCACCACCAATGGTGAGGGCCTGCGAGTAGAGAAAACCGTGCGACCACATCGCCCCGTTCTCCCCCTGCTCGCCGTCGGGGCCCACGCCGGTCAGCATCGCGGCCATTCCCGCGACACTCTGGGCGAGCGACATCACTTCTTGACCGTGTTCGTCGGCCAGGGCTTTGCGCACGCTGGCCTCGGCACCCGGTTCGCGACCGGCCAACTTAGCTGACACCAAACGAAGTCGGAGGAGTCGGAGGATTTCCCCGTGCGACCAACAGCGGACGAGTTCGTCACGCACCACGCGTGACAGTTCCCGACCCCGGCACGCGGCGAGCAGATCATTCGCCGTGGGACCACGACCCCACAGAGCTCCTTCGCCCGAGAGGGAAACGCGCTCGTTGCCCAGCGTCACCTTCGCCAAGCGCCAACCGTCGTTGACCTGACCGATGAGGTGATCGGCCGGAAGTCGCACTTCGTCCAAAAAGACTTCGTTGAAGGCGTGGTCGCCCGTCATATCCACCAAGGGACGAATGGTGATACCAGGAAGATTCATGGGACAGATGAAGTAACTAATTCCCTGTTGGGGTGCGCCGTCACGCGAGGTGCGCGCCAACAAGATTCCCCAGGTCGCCACGTGCGCGTAACTCGTCCAGATCTTCGAACCCGAAATCACCCACTCATCGCCGTCGCGTACCGCCGAGGTAGTGAGAGACGCCAAGTCGCTTCCGGCATTGGGTTCGGAAAATAGCTGGCACCAGAACTCTTCGCCGCTGAAAAGCTTCGGCAACCAGCGGTGCTGTTGCTCGTCGGTGCCGGCGTAGAGAATGGTGGGGCCAGCCCAGCCAATCCCGATGGGATTGATCGGTCGGCGCACGGCCGCGCGGGTGAGTTCCTCGTCGATAATGAGCTGGGTCTCCACGTCCGCGTCACGACCCCAGGGTGCGGGTAGGTGCGGCGCCACCAAACCGGCCTGCGCCAGGTCACGGCCACTCGGATTGGGGTGTTGATCCAACCACTCGCGAATTTCCAACCGGCGAGGATCGAAGCGAGCGGCGTCAGATACCCCTACCGATTCGTGCTCTGGAGATAAGAGGCCACGCCCGTCCGTCATCCATGCTCCTTGCGAAAAGATTCCTGTTCCAAGGTACTCCACCTCGGCTTGACTAACCTCGCCCTAGCGAGGGGGAGTTATGTCGCAGTGGAACTTCAGTACGGTGTGGCGCACGGTGGGCGTCACCATTCCCGAGGCGTCGGCCATTGAACAGGGCGACCGTACGGTCACCTGGGGTGAATTTCACCGCGCCTCCGAGGGGGGCGCGAGTTGGTTGATGGACCACGACGTGGCACCAAACGCCAAAGTTGCCCTGTACCTCTACAACTCCCCGGAATATTTGATGGGCTTCGCCATGTCCTTGGCCGCACGCTGCGTTCCCATGAACACTAATTATCGCTACGAAGCCGACGAACTGGCGTATCTCTTTGAGAATGGTGACGCGGAAGTAGTTATCTTCCATGGCACCTTTACGCCCATGGTTGACGCCATTCGCGGTCGCTGCCCCCTCCTTCGTCATTTCGTCTACGTGGCCGACGGCTCGGGCGAATGCCCGGCCTGGGCCGTTCCTTTTGAGGAGTTATCCCTGCACCCGGTGCGCGAACTTCCCGAGGCCTCGCCCGACGACTTGCTCTTCCTATTTACCGGTGGCACGACCGGCATGCCAAAGGGCGTGATGTGGCGCAACGATGACCTCTTCAGTCGTATGAATAACGGCTCCTTTCGACGCCTTCCCCCGGAAGGTGACCTCACCGATGTGATCACCTTGCTCCAGGCGGAAGGCCCCGGGATCGCGGTCCTGCCCGCCTGCCCCTTGATGCACGGGACGGGACTTTTTTCCGCGATCAACACCCTCTCCACGGGCGGGCGCGTGGTCTTGCTACCCTCACGAAAATTTGACGCGCGCGAACTCGCCCGGGTCATCGACGAGCATCAGGTTCAAGTGGCAGTAATCGTCGGTGATCCCTTTGCGCGTCCCTTGGCCAAAGTCGTGTCGGAATCACCGCAGGACTTTTCCCTTTCCTCCTTGTTCTGCATCCTCTCCTCGGGGGCGATGTGGTCCACCGAGATCAAAGAGGCTCTCCTCGCACACCACTCCGCCATGATGCTGGTCGACGCCTTCAGTTCCTCCGAAGCTCTCGGCATGGGCTCCAGCGTCTCCACGGCCAACGGCACCGAAACCACCGCACGCTTCAACTTGGGCGAGAACGTCCGCGTCGTCGACGACAACGACCGCGACCTTGTTCCCGGCAGTGACAGTGTCGGTCGCATCATGCTCGGGGGACGTATCCCGATGGGTTATTACAAAGATGAGAAAAAGACGGCCGCGACCTTCCAGACACACGACGGTGTTCGCTACAGCGTGCCCGGTGATATGGCCATGGTCAACGCCGACGGAACGATTCACCTCTTGGGTCGCGGATCGCAGTGCATCAACACTGCCGGGGAGAAAGTCTTCCCCGAAGAAGTAGAAGAAGCACTCAAAACGCACGAAGCGGTGGCTGACGCCTGCGTCCTCGGGACTCCCCACGAAACTTTTGGACAGCAAATTGTGGCCGCCGTGGAATTACACGCCGGCGCCACGGTGAGCGAGAGCGAACTGATTGCCTACGTCAAAACGCGACTGTCGTCGTACAAAGCGCCGCGCCATGTTCGCTTCGTCGACACCATTGGTCGCGCCGTCAACGGCAAAATGGATGTTGCCCGACACCAACGCGAAGCCCGCGAGTGGCTAGAGACAATTTCGTAAGGCGATAAGTTCGAGACGTGAAGAACTCAGTCAGCTGGCGACAACTAGCCCGCCGATTTCTCACCTTGGGGCTCACCGGCTTTGGCGGACCGAGCGCCCATATCGCACAGATGCATCACACCTGGGTCGACAGTGAGCAGATTTCCTCGTCGGAATTTTCACACGCCTTCGCCGCGACCACTATTTTGCCGGGACCCACGTCGACGCAAATGGCCCTGTGGGTTGGTTGGCGACTCAAGGGGTGGCGCGGAACGCTGGTTGCCGGCACTTTGTTCATTCTTCCTTCCGTCATCATGGTGACGCTGCTGGCGAGCCAACTCGATCGCCCCGGTTATTGGTCAATTCATATCACCGCCGCCGCGACCGGGGCCTCCCTCGCCGTTCCGGGGATTGCCGCCGCGACCGCAATTACCTTGTGGCGGAGTCACCGCGAGGAATGGTCACGTGCGCCGCACCCTCCCACGGCACGACGTATCTACGGCGTCTGGCTCATCGTGGCTTTCGCGCTGGGTCTTTTTCCGACCATTGTCAACCCCTTCTTCGTTTTAGTCGGAGCCGGCCTCATCATGATGAGTCTGCGACACGCGACCACCGGACCGCTGCTGGTGGGGGTAGGGGGAACGGCTCACGCCCTGCCGCCACTGGCGTGGTTGGCCCTGAAGATCGGTGCTTTGAGTTTCGGTGGCGGTTTTGTCATTGTCCCCATGATGCGCGCCGACGTCGTCTCGCACCACCACTGGATGGTGGGCAGCCTTTTCGTGATTCTCGTCGCCCTCGGACAACTCACCCCGGGCCCCGTTGTGGCCACCATCGCGGGTGTGGGGTACCTCGTGGATGGATGGTCGGGTGCGGGCCTCGCCGCGGCCTTGGCCTTTGGCCCCTCCTTCGTCTTCGTGAACGGACTCAGCCCTTTCTTTGACCGCGTCCGCCACAACCCGAGGGCCATCGCCTTCCTCGAAGGGGCGGCCCCCGCTGCCATTGGGCTCATCGGATCCACGGCTATTTTGACCTTGTCGTCATTCCCTCACTGGTGGGAATGGCTCGTTCTGGTGTTTTTGGGCGTGATAATTCTGTCGCATCGCCTTGCGACCCCGCTGGTAATCGTGCTCGGTGCGGTGGTGGGCGTCGCCGTCCTATAACCCAAGCCCGTCGCCAGTTTTGGCTAGGCTGACCGTGGTTACCACGTAGTAACCCTCAAGGAGGAAAAATGCCCGAAGCCGTCATTGTTGCCACCGGACGCACCGCCATTGGCCGTGCCTTTAAGGGATCACTCAGCAGCATGCGTCCCGACGATCTCACGGCTCTCGTCGTGCGTGAAGTCCTCGCCAAAGTTCCCCAGCTCGACCCTCACAGTGTCGAAGACCTCATGTTGGGTTGCGGACAGCCCTCGGGCGAGTCCGGCTTCAACATTGCCCGCGTGGCCGCAATTCTCGCCGGTTTGGACAACGTTCCCGGCGTGACCGTGAACCGTTACTGCTCCAGCTCGCTGCAGACCATTCGCATGGCTGCTCACGCCATCCGCGCCGGTGAGGGTGACGTCTTCATCGCCGCCGGCGTCGAAACCGTGTCGCGCTACGGGGCCGGTGCTTCCGACTCCGGCAACGCCGCCAACCCCCTCTTCGCCGACGCCTACGCCCGCACCAAGGCACGTGAGGCTGGTGGTCAGGGAACCTGGAGCGCACAGCCGGGATTGCCCGACATCTACATCGCCATGGGCCAGACCGCCGAAAACGTTGCCGAGTACGAAGGCGTCACCCGTGAAGAGATGGACCAGTTCGCCGTCCTGAGTCAGAACCGCGCCGTGGCGTCGCAGGAAAGTGGATTCTTCGACCGCGAGATCATTCCGGTCACCTTGGCCGACGGCACGATCGTGAACAAGGATGACGGCCCCCGTGCCGGCACCACTCTCGAGAAACTCGCCAGCCTGCAGCCCGCCTTCCGCCCCGACGGGCGCATCACCGCCGGTAACGCCTGCCCGCTCAACGACGGCGCCGCCGCCGTGGTAGTCATGAGCGACACCAAGGCCAAGCAACTGGGTATTACCCCCTTGGCCCGCATCGTCTCCAGCGGCGTGTCGGGACTCAACCCGGAAATCATGGGTCTCGGTCCGATCGAAGCCTGTCGCCAGGCGCTGAAGCGTGCCGGCTTGACCATTGATGACATTGGACTGGTCGAAATCAACGAAGCCTTTGCCGCTCAGGTGATCCCGTCAGCCAAGCACCTCGGCATCAGCTGGGACAAGCTCAACATCAAGGGCGGCGGCATTGCCCTCGGACACCCCTTCGGCATGACCGGAGCTCGCATCATGACTACCCTGCTGAACGCTCTCGAAGACGAGAACAAGACCTACGGCATGGAATCCATGTGCGTCGGTGGTGGCCAGGGAATGTCAATGATCGTTGAGCGTCTGAGCTAACAACGCGCAGGCCGTCGGTCTAGTACAGACCGACGATGTTGCCGTCACTATCAATATCGATTGCTTCGGCGGCTGGGTGCGAGCCCAGACCCGGCATCGTGCGCATATCGCCGCAGATGGCGTAGATAAATCCGGCTCCGGCCGAGAGGCGTACTTCACGCACTGGTAATCGCCAGCCCGTCGGCGCCCCCCGCAAGCTGGGATCCGACGAAATGGACAGGTGCGTCTTAGCGATGCACACCATCGCGTCGCCGTAACCGAGACGCTCAAAAAGAGTGAGGCGCTTTTCGGCGGCGCTGGAATAATCGACCCCTTCGGCGCCGTAGACGCGGGTGGCGATGGTCGAAATCTTGTCGCGTAGTGCGTCGCTACTGGCGTAGAGCGGTGCGTAGTGACTGGCGTCCGTAGCCGCCTCGGCCACCGCGTGCGCTAGATCCACTGCTCCCGCGCCACCCTCGACGAAATGTCGAGTGACCGCACAACGAACACCCAACTCCCTCGCGACTGAGCGAATTACTTCGTATTCGCTCTCGTGATCTTCTGGGAAAGCATTGATCGCGATCACGGGGGTGACCCCGTGCATGCGTACGTTCTCCACTTGTTTGCGGAGATTGGCCGCCCCGAGAGCCACGTCGTCAGGGTTTTCGGCCAGGAGTTCCGGGGGAAGAGCTTTGCCCGCCACGATTTTGTAGCGCCCCGAGTGAGCCTTCAAGGCGCGCACCGTCGCCACCACCACCGCCACGGTCGGAGTAAGGCCCGACACCCGTGACTTGATGTTGAAGAATCGCTCGGCGCCCATGTCGGCACCGAAGCCCGCTTCGGTCACTAGGAATTCTCCCGTGTGAATACCAATCAGATCGGCAACCACCGAGGAATTGCCGTGGGCAATGTTCCCGAATGGCCCCGCGTGCACCAGTACCGGAGTGTTTTCCAAGGTCTGAAGAAGATTCGGTTTGAGGGCGTCGCGCATAATGACCGTCATGGCCCCCGCAGCTTTGAGGTCTTCGGCCGTGACCGGCTCACCTTTCTTGGTGAAGCCCACAATGATCCGACCCAAGCGCTCGCGCATATCCCGGAGCGAGGTGGAGAGGGCCAAAACGGCCATGACCTCGCTGGCCGCCGTGATGTCGAATCCACCTTGGCGCGGAATTCCGTCTTCGCCACTGCCGAGTCCGAGCACCACGTTGCGCAAGGCGCGGTCATTGATGTCGAGCGCTCGTCGCCACGTAATGTTGTCAGGGGCGAGCTCTCGCTCATTGCCGTGATAGAGGTGGTTGTCCACCATGGCGGCTAACTGATTGTGCGCCGCCGTAACCGCGTGCATGTCACCCGTCAAGTGAAGATTGAGGGCTTCGAAAGGAACCGCTTGGCTGTAACCGCCGCCAGCTGCTCCCCCTTTGATTCCGAAAGTTGGCCCCATGGAAGACTGACGAATGGCCGCCGTCGCCCGGCGTCCAATGGCATTGAGTCCCTGGGCGAGGCCGAGCGTGGTGGTGGTCTTTCCTTCCCCCAAGGGCGTGGGGGTCACGGCAGTTACCACGACGTAGACGGCGGGAGGTCGATTGCTCAGCGCCGCAATGGCGTCGAGCTTAATTTTGGCGACGTAGCGACCGTACGGTTCGAGGAGATCTTCGCCGATTCCCATGGTGGCTGCCACGTCGCTAATCGGGGTCAAATGGGCGGCGCGAGCAATGTCGAGGGCAGAGCCCATGGGTCGTGTCGCCACGGAGACCTCTTTCGAAATATGCGGACCGCAACCGACGTGGTGGTCGGTTGCTCGCTCTCGACTTTAGAGCGAACAACCGACCACCAAGAATCTTTTTCATGAGCAACCTCACGCCGTGAGAGCACCTAGTCTGGAACTACGACGAAAGGGCCGCCATGGCTGAAAAATCCATCAACACTAAGAACACCAAGAAGGCCGGAAAGACCTTGAAGGAAAAGCGCGCCGCCAAGGTCGCCAAGAAGTCGGGCCGCTAAGGCTCACTCCTTACTTGCCGCGAGTGCGCTTGTCCACTTCGGCAGACTTATCACCTTCGAAGAAGTCCAGATTCGAAACCCTTTTGCCGTCTCGGATTTTTCCGCGCAAATTGGCCGTGGAATCGCTGAGCGACCGGAAGGCCATTTTGGCGCCATCACCGTCGGCGGCGAAGTCCTGAACGTTGGCGGCAGAAAATCCCACCCGGCCCGAGGCCAGGTAGCTGTCCTGATTGGCACCCATGTAGACGAAGGTCCACTTGTTTTCGGTTTCGCGCTGCTTGATCAACTCGAAGAGCTTCTCGTGCGTGTACTCGGAACTCGCGTTTTCCTCGCCGTCGGTGAAGGTGATGAAAATGATTTCTTCGGAGTCCTGCTTCAACGACGCCAGCTGCTCACCACGGATGGTGGCGTCGGCAATGGCGTGACCCATGGCGTCGTACAAAGGTGTCGAGCCGCGCGGGCAGAAAGTCTGCGCGGTGAACTTCGGAACTTCGGACATGGGGGTAGCCGACGCGAGAACTTCGTGCGCGTCGCCGGAGTCAAACTGAATCAAGGTCATGATGGCGTCATTGCCCTCGGCCGCCTGCTCGGTAATGAAGGAGTTAAAGCCTCCGATGACATCATTGGCCATCGTCGCCATCGACCCGGATCGGTCGAGAACAAAATACACGTGTGTCGTGCGCTCTTTCTTGGTGGAAGTCATATTTACTTACCTTTCTTTTGGTTAGCCAGGCCGCGCTCCAAAACGAGACGAATAGTGTCGCTCATGGCAAGGCCCTGGGTGTTTCCAACGGCCGCGAGGCGCTCAAGCAGCTCCACCGGAAGGCGAACGCTAATGAGCTGACTAGAAGAACTTTGACGGTTCTTCGACGTCACATTGAAGTATTGCGAGGGAGATTTATCGGTCATCTCCCTATTGTAATACATTGTATTACATCTCGCCAGTGATGTCCACTGGCCGGTCCCGTCACTTCCCGTGACTCGACATATCCATAATGGCGTGCGGGTGTGACATTGAACTCACGAGTCGGAAATACTGGCGTACAGCGGGCTTATTGGCGGGCCATGCCCTCACGCGCTGCCACGTCGTTGGAGTCCTTGGCCGGCGGCGTGACCAATTGGATATCCACCTGGTGCAATGTACCTTCGAAGCGGAAAGGCGCTTGGTATTCCGGCGACACCGGCGAGAGGTGATCTTCGCCAATGCTCATTCCGGTACTCGAAATAATACGCATCATGAAGGGAATCGCTACCGCTCCGACTTCGACACCGTCGATGAGCAACGTAGCCGAGGCCGCGTTATCTAGGCGTCGGAAGTTCATTGCCACCACGCTGGTTCCCACCGGAACCGGAACCGTGGATCGCACTATCTGGTGATCCCCAAAGGCGTTGTAATCGAAATACAGGTGCTCGTCCTTCATGAAGAACGAGGCACCGGCATTTTCGTTACCGGTGGCGAACATCACTCCGTTTTCGCCCGCTCCTCGCGTCACGCGCGCTTCAATATCCCAACTACGCCCACCGATACCGGCCCCGGCCTGTGACGGCATAGGGCTGACGGGTGGATAATAGGTGTAGTGACGGCTCGGAAGGTGTGGTGAGTTCTCGCGGTAGCGAGATGCGAAGAGCTCGATCCCACGATCGTCTAATGGCAGGACGCCAAATTTCTCGGCCTCTTCCCACCACACGGCAATCAATTCGGCCAGCAGCTCTGGCTGAGACTCGGCGAGGTCGTGGAACTCGGACAGGTCGTTACGCAGATCGTAGAGTTCCCACTTGTCGTCATCGAAGGACTGGCCTTGATTGTGACGGGTAACCGCCTTAAATCCGTTGCGGTAGAGAGCGCGATGCCCACCCATCTCGAAATACTGGGTCCGAGGTCGATCTTCTCCACGGTCGCCGCCGAAAGTATCGGCCAAGGACAAACCTGCCAGTGGCATCTGTTCAAAACCTCGGTATACGGCTGGTACATCCACCCCGGCTACTTCGTAGAGCGTGGGCGCAATGTCGGTGACGTAGGCAAAGTCTTTGCGGATACCGCCCTGGTCGGCGATTCCCTTCGGCCAGTGAACAATCAGGGGAACGTGCACTCCCCCTTCGTGGGTGTTTTGCTTGTACCACTTAAAGGGGGTGTTGCCGGCCTGCGCCCAGCCCCAGGGGTAGTTGGAGTGGGAGTGTGGTCCGCCAATGTCGTCGAGCTTGGCGACGGCTTCGTCGGGCGATTCCAGAATGAAGTTGAAGTACTTCATTTCGTGGAGGATCCCGAAAGGTCCTCCTTCTTGGCTCGCACCGTTGTCGCTCATCAACATGACGATGGTGTTATCCAGTTCGCCCAGGGCTTCAATGTCGTCAATGAGGCGTCCGATCTGAGCGTCGGTGTGCTCGAGGAAAGCTCCGTAGGCCTCTTGTAAACGCGCCGCCAACCTGCGTTGGTTGTCGGGCAGGTCATCCCAGGCCTCGACGCCGGGATTGCGGGGGGCGAGTTCGGTATCCGGGGCAATGAGGCCTTCGGCCTTTTGCTTGGCGAACCACTTTTCGCGGGCCACATCCCAACCTTCGTCGTAACGTCCACGGTGCTTGGCGAGATAGGACGCGGGGGCTTGGTGCGGGGCGTGCATGGCGCCGAAGGCTAAGTAGGTAAAGAAGGGCTTGGCCTTGTGAATCGACTTGGTGTCGTGGATGAAGGAAATAGCGTGGTCGACTAAGTCTTCGCTCACGTGGTACCCGTCGGCCACCGACTTGGGTGGGTTGACGCGGTGGTTGTCGTAGACCAAGTCGGGTGCGAACTGGTCGGTCTCACCTTCCAAGAAGCCGTAGTAACGGTCAAAACCTCGTTGCAGCGGCCACTGATCGAAGGGGCCCGCGGACGAAGCATTTTCCATCTGTGTGAGGTGCCACTTGCCCACCGCGAAGGTGGTGTAGCCGGCCTCGCGAAATACCTCGCCCATAGTGGCCGCATGATTCGAGACTTGTCCACGCATGTGAGGAAAGCCCGAGCTCCAGTTAGAAATTCCGCGCATCCCCACGGTGTGGTGATTTCGACCCGTCAAGAGAGCGGCCCGGGTCGGCGAACACAAAGGGGTCACGTGGAAATTCGAATAGCGCAGTCCCCCGGCGGCCAAACGGTTGATGTTCGGGGTATCGAGGTCCGAACCAAAACAATTGAAATGCGAGAAGCCGAGGTCGTCAATCAAAATCACCAGCACGTTGGGCGCGCCGTCACGTGGGCGCACCGGAGTCGGCCACCAGGGCGTGGACTCGGCAAAGGTGCGACCAATAACGCCTTCAAAAGGTTCATACTGTTTCATGAGATCTCCGTTTCGTCAAAGAGCTGGTGCAAAGCGTGGCGCAAACTCGTAATAATTTCTTTTTTTGATTTTCCGAGAGCGGATTGCAAGTAGTCCAAGGAATCAAAACTCAAGAGGGTGTCTACCATGCTCACGTCGTAGCCGGCAGCTACCTCGGTGGCGAAGTGCGACAGCACCTGCCCGTGCAGGGCGTCACGATTTTCAAAAAGCCGTTGCTCGATGACCGGATTTCCCGTCGCCGCGGCGCGGGCTGCGCGGTACATCTGTCCGGTCTGAAAGAAGAGATTGACGCGCGTCGCGCAGATGCCGGCGATTCTCTCCGTCAGATTTCCGTGACCGTGCGAGGGGATTTCGGTCATGTCGGCGAGCTTGCTGGCTTGGTGGTCGATAGCCGCGCGAATGAGTCCGTCACGATCATCGAAATAGCGATACACCGACCGCAAGGACACCCCGCTGAGGGTGGCCACGTCTTCGGGAGTCGGCAAACCACCGGCCGTAAAAATCTCAATGCAGGCATCCAGAACGCGCAATCGATTGAGGTCGCGTCGTGCGGTGCGACCATCAGTGGTTACTGAATTCTCGATTTGCGTCACCTTGCTCCCCGTCTCCACGAAACTACCCTACATGTGGCGTAGTTACTGACAGAACTAGGAGGCGGAAGGGCTACCCGTCGCGCGGCCGATACCCGGCTGCGTCCAGCGCTGATGCTCATCCTCAGTGGCGGGCCGCGTTTCGCTCTCCAGCAGTACCGGGATAGACCCCTTCACCGGATAGGCCACGCGCGTGCGGGGGTTATAAAGAACCGAATCCGATTCCACGTAGAGCAACACCTGGTGATCCGCAGGGTCTTCGATCAGACTCAAAACAAAGCTGTCCAAGGACATTATTTCCCTTTCGCGGTCGCGATAAGTTCGCGAACCTCCTCGATACGTTGTGCGAGTTCTTCCTTGCTCGACGCTTCGACGTTGAGGCGCAAGAGGGGTTCGGTGTTACTCGGTCGCAAATTGAACCACCAGGTGTCGTACTGTGCCGTGAGTCCATCCAGGCGATCCACCGTTTCGCCACGCGCACGTAGCAATTCGGCCACGCCGTCCACGCTGGCAGCCGGTGAAGCAACTTCCGTGTTGATCTCACCCGATGAGGCGTAGCGCTCGAAGGGGGCAGCGAATTCCGACATCGTCCCGCCGGAGAGGCTGAGGAGTTCCAAGATAACTAAGGCGGTAATAATTCCCGAGTCCGCCCGGTAATTATCTCGGTAGTAATAGTGACCGGAGTGCTCGCCACCGAAGATGGCCCCCGTTTCGGCCATGACCTGCTTGATATATGAGTGACCCACCCGTGTCCGCACGGCAGTTCCGCCACCTTCGGCGATGACTTCGGTCACCACGCGCGAGCAAATTAAGTTGTGCAAAATCGTGGCTCCGGGATGACGTCGCAACATGGCCGCGGCCACCATGGCGGTGGTCACCGATCCAGAAATGGGCTGCGCCTTTTCGTCGATAAGAAAGACGCGGTCGGCATCACCATCGAAAGCCAAACCGATATCCGCGCCCGTTTCGAGAACGCGGCGCTGAAGGTCGCGAAGATTTTCCGGCTGGATGGGGTCGGCGGGGTGATTGGGGAAGGTCCCGTCGAGTTCGGGATAAAGAATTTCGACGTCACAACCGAGACCGTCGAATACCAAAGGAGCGATGAGCCCACCCATACCGTTAGCCGTGTCCGCGACGACCTTGAGGGGTCGCAGATTCCCCGTGTCCACGAAGGAATGAACGTGGCGAACCCATTCGGGCAACAGCGACTTCTCACCCATCGCGGCCAAAGGCCCGGTGGCCGGCTGCTCGTAGAAGTGGTGAGTGAGGGCCTCTATCTCCACCAATCCCGTGTCGCTCCCCACTGGCTTAGCTCCGGCTAAACACAGCTTGATGCCGTTGTATTGGGCTGGATTGTGCGACGCGGTAAACATCGCTCCGGGAACATCCTCGTACCCAGCAGCGAAGTAGAGAAAATCGGTCGACGCTAAGCCCAAATCGGTAACTTCGACGCCGACGGCGCGTGCACCTTCGGCAAATGCGGCGGTCAGGGTCACCCCGGAAGGTCGCATGTCCCGGGCCACCACGATGCGCTCGGATTGGACAAAGGTGGCGAAAGCGGATCCGATTGCACGCAGCAGGCGCTCATCGAGTTGGTCGGGATAGGTACCACGAATGTCGTAAGCCTTGAAAATAGCGCCGGTATTCACTCGGTCAGTCTACCTTTCGCACTCGACCTTCCCTTTTCGGTGCATTAGCGTTATCTCATGGCATCTCCGACTCCCACCATTTGGTTCACTGGCCTTTCCGGCGCGGGGAAGACAACCACGGCCGCCGCCCTCGTGGCCGAACTTCTCGGTGATCAGATCCCCGCCATTCACCTTGACGGCGACGATCTACGGCGTGGTCTCTCGGCGGACCTCGGATTTAGTTTTCAGGATCGCGCTGAGGCCGTCCGCCGGGCTGGCGCGGTTGCGCTGATGGTCGCGCAACAAGGTTTCGTCGCGGTGGTTTCCATGATCAGCCCCCAGCATGATGCCCGGCAAGCCGTCCGCACACTCCACGAAGCCGCCGGTGTTCCCTTCGTCGAGGTCTACGTCGCTACACCATTGGAAGTCTGCGAATCACGTGACCCGAAAAAGCTCTACCAACTCGCCCGTCAGGGTTCCTCCCACAACATGACCGGAGTGAATGACCCCTACGACGTGCCGTCGCGTCCCGAGCTCGTCATTTCCACCGATGGTTCCTCGGTACCGGACTTGGTTCGTCTCGTTCGGTCCATCAGCAATTTGTAGCGTCGATGTCGGCGAGCGAGCCACCAGAGGCCGAGTGCTGAGAGCGCACTGCTGCATTCACCTAATCGCATTGACAAACTCGCGCCGTACGTGAGTTCCACGTGAGTGGACGTGGGCACCACCACCATCAAATTGGGTGATACACGATAGGGACCTTCGGCCCCACGGACACGCCACCGGGGAAAGTAGGAGATCTTGACCAAGGTCGCCACGCCGATCCGCGACGTGGTGAAGGACAGTTTGTTGCTCGTGACCACGATCTGACTAATTTTCTCGCTGACCTGCGGAGGACTGCTCGTGACGACCATTTTCGTTCGGGGCCACGATGGAGGGCCGGCAGCAGCAAGGACGGTGGAGGGCAAGGGATAGTTCAGCCACCAGCTTTGGTTGGCAGCCAGCCAGTTACTACGCGACCCGAGCGCTGGATTCACTGCCGGGAGGTGACTAAGCCCCGTCACCAACTCCGAATTTTTCACGACATAGATGTGCCACGCGGCGGCCGGGGCGTGCAAGGCGTGAGTGGGAGTGACCTCCACGAGCGCAGGATTCACCTTCGCCTCGGCAATTACCTCGGGCGAGAAGGCCACGAAATAGCGCACGCCGAGGGCCTGCAGGTGTGAGACCCCTTGCGTCATATCGAGTCCCCCGTACCGCAGACCCACTTGTGCCTGGCTCGGAGCCACCGACATCTCGGACTGATTCAAAAAGTGATACGGCGTCGTCGCCGAAGATTCAAAAAACAGACCCTCCTCTGAGTCAATGCAATTGTTGGTCCAATAGGGCATGAGCATGAGGGCCATTGGCGTACCGAAGCGATTTTGGGTGGCGGAATATTCCCACATGGCGCGGCCACAGCCCGTACGAGCACCCACCTCGGACATTTCCGTCATGAGCTGGTGGTACTCGGGCCATGCGGGCTTTCCTTCATAACCGCTGTAGTTCCAAGTCGCCCACGCCGATGCCTGATTCGCATCCGTCGTGATTCCCAGCGCTGTCGCGGCACTGGGGATCATCGGAATCACGGTCATAAGAACACTCACGACGATGGCTGCGTAAATGCCGGCGCTGACAAAATTTTCTCTCCCGTCGGGACCTTCGTGTCGTTTGGACCACCACCCTGCCAGCCACCAGAGCAGGTACCCCACGAGCCACCCACTAAGGAGATGCACGCACAGAAACCAAAATGGAACGAGGCGTTCGTTCCAAATCACACTTTGTGGATCTGCGACAAAAGCAACGAGGGAAAGAATCGCTCCGGCGCTGAGTAAAACCCCCACGCGCTCACGCGTCCACAACGCGACCACGAGGGCGAGGCCGGCCAACACCAACACCCAGCGGTCACCGCTGACCCCTCCCGTGGCGTTCCACCAACCAAGCTTTTGGAAGATTTGGTGCCAGGACCCAACAGTGTCATTCGTGTAGCCCATGGAATTAGTAAGTGATTGGCTGGCGGCGAAGGGCCACAACCACCACATCGACAGACCCACTCCACCGAAACCGGCGAGAAGGGCGAACGATGTTGCTCGTCGCGATCTTCCACGGATCACGTCCGTCGGGTCAGTAAACCATCGCCACGTGCGGACCCATTCCATCCCCACCGCCGCGACAATCATCACGATGGCGAAGAACCACGGCAACACGTGGGCCGCCAAGGTGGCCGCCAGCATGAGCGCGGCGCGGGCGTGACCACGTCCCGTGCGCATCCCACGGAGGAAGAGCCCAATAGTTAAAAGAGCGAACGACAGGGAAAGGGAGAAGGCGTACTCCCCCGCCAACGTCGAGAAAAGATTCCCTCCGTCAATGGTGTAGGACGAGTCAAAGAGAAAGGGCAAGGTGGCGAGGCTCAGGAGGGCCGGAATGGGCTCCTTCGCCCCCGCCCATCGCCCGAAGGCGAAAGCGGATATCGGCAGCAGGACCGAACCCACGACGGTCACTAATTTGAGAGCGACCGAAAACCCCAGGATATAGCTCCCCAGTGCGGCGATCAGATCGGGAAGTACGAAGTAATAACTGTAAAGCGGCATGCCATCAAACCACCCCGGATACCACGAAGTGAGACCCGACGACACGTGTTGACGCAGAAAGGCCACCGTGGCCAGGTGGGCTCCGGTATCCCCCCCGGTGATCGTGCTGCCCGCAAGCAGTAGTGCCGGATGGAGTGACCACACGGTCACGTAGATCACCGCGGCGACGGCCAGAAAATTCGGAATCGAGATTCCTCGGTACCAGCGATTCATCCGTGGTGGCGGCTCCACACCAAGGCCATGACTGCGAGCGAATTAAAACCGGCGTGCATTAAGACGCTAGGAGCCACACGAGACGTCCGCAGAGTCACGTAACCAAAGATGATGCCGGAAACCGCAAGAGCAGGCAACTGCAACATTTCACCGTGGGCCAGTCCGAACAGTAACCCGCTCACCACGATGGTGATCAACATCTGACGCCGCGCACTCCCCCACGAGGTGACCACCCGGCGAACACCCTGCAGGAGTACCCAGCGAAACAAGAGCTCTTCCGCTACGGGGGCGCCCACCGCTGTGCCCAGAGCTATCGCGGCGAAGAGGGCCCCGTGCGCTCCACCGAACAGGGCGGTAACGGGGTCATTCAGATGCCGGAGATGAAAAGGTGCGTAGGCAAGGTCGACGAGGATCTGCAGACCCACCCCCATGGCGAAAAATTGCAGGTCGTTGCGACGTACTTTCCACGCACCCACCGGGAAGAGTCCCCTTCGCCGATGGGCGAACCAAATCGCCATTGCGAAGCCGCACCACTCGCCGATCAAGGTGGCTGCAATACCCCATCCCGGTAACTGGTGCGCCAAGAGATCGCCGAGACCATGCCGGTCACCGACCGCGCGCGCCGTCAGAGCCACCGCTACCAGCGCGGTAATTTGGCCCACAATAAAGCCAGCCACGGCCAGAAAAATGAGTGCGCCACCAAATCCCAGCGACGTGGATTGGTCGTTGTCACCCGCAGGAAACTTTTCGGCGGTCACAAGACAGAGGCTAACAAAGTCCCTGTGCATAACTCGCAGACGGTGTTGTTACGCAATGCGTTTAGCATGGGGGCTCATGGCTCCCGCGAAATTACCCCGTTCTCGTTTTTCGAAAGATCCGAAGGATCCGAAAGCACCTAAGACCCCCCGGCCCGACATCCGCCGGCGGATCTTCACCATCTTTCTTGTCACCGTGGCGCTGAGTCTCGTTCTGTCGCCCTATCTCAAAAAGCCTGCCCACGTCACGCACATCTCGTACTCCTCCTTCTTGACCGATGCCAGTCAGCACCACGTACTGACCGCCGTCGTTGACAACGCGAGTGGCACTATCACCGGAACGCTGGATAACGGGAAGAAATACACGGTCGCGGGAGCCTTCCCGGTCATCTCTAAGGACATCGATTCGCTCCACACCGACGGTGTCGAAGTTACCTTCACCAACCCTTCCGGGTTTTTGGCGCTCTGGGGCCCCTACCTCATCTGGATTTTGATTTTTGGTGGATTCATGTTTTTCGCCAGTCGCCAGGCCCGCAGCCAAATGAACGGCATGATGTCCATTGGTCGCTCCAAGGCCAAGCAATTTGACGAAGATCGCCCCAAGACCACCTTCGACGATGTCGCCGGCTACGACGGGGTAAAGGACGAGATCTCCGAAGTCGTGGACTTTCTAAAGAATCCCGATCGCTACAAAGAGATGGGTGCCTCCATTCCTAAGGGCATTTTGCTCGTAGGTCCTCCCGGAACGGGAAAGACGATGTTGGCGCGAGCCGTAGCTGGCGAAGCCGGCGTTCCCTTCTTCTCGGTGTCGGGTTCCGACTTCATGGAGATGTTCGTGGGAATTGGTGCGAGTCGCGTCCGCGACCTCTTCGCCACGGCCCGCAAGAATGCTCCGGCCATCATCTTCGTCGACGAAATCGACTCGATAGGTCGGCGACGTGGCACCGGAATCGGTGGCGGTCACGATGAGCGCGAACAAACTCTCAATCAGATGCTTTCCGAAATGGACGGCTTCGATCCCACAGTCGGCATCATCATGATGGCCGCGACCAACCGTCCCGACATTTTGGACCCCGCGCTCCTGCGTCCGGGTCGCTTCGACCGCGAGATTGTGGTTCCCCTTCCCGATCTGCGCGAGCGTTTACCGATACTGGCCGTGCACAGCAAGAACAAGAAACTCAGTGACGACGTATCACTCGAAGTCGTCGCCCGCGGAACTCCCGGCATGAGTGGAGCGGACTTGGCCAACCTGGTCAATGAGGCCGCGCTTCATGCCGTACGCGAGAACCGCCAAGAGATTCGCATGATCGACTTCGAGCGCGCACGTGACCGAGTCACTCTCGGTCAGGAACGGGCCACCATGGTTCTTTCCGACAGCGAAAAGCGACGTATTGCCTTCCACGAGTCGGGACACGCCGTCTTGGCCTACGTCCTGCCCAAGACCGACCCCCTCCACAAGATCACCATTATTCCGCGAGGAATGGCGCTCGGCGTGACCTGGACCTTGCCGTCTGATGACGCGCACATCTCCACCCGCGAGGAGATCGAAGACTCCATTTGTATGGCAATGGGTGGTCGAGTCGCCGAACTGCTGATCTTCGGGGATATCTCCACCGGAGCATCAAATGATCTCGCAGTCAACACCCAAAATGCCTACCGCATGGTGGACGAGTGGGGAATGTCCAAAGAAGTCGGTCCGGTGAGTTGGTCCACGGAGCGTGCCTACTCTGACCGCGCGCACAACATTCGCGACGAGGAGGTCAAGCGGATTTTGTTGGAGCAAGAGTCTCGGGCCATTGAAGTCCTTACTCAGCACCAACGTGGTCTCGAAGCCCTCGCACAATCCCTGCTGGAGAACGAGACTCTTGACGGTGACGCTGCCGCGGCTCTCATTGATGCGGCCAACGGCTCGCCCGTTCACCCCGCGGGTACCAAGACCGTGGGTACTTTCTCACAGCAGATGTCTGCCGCCGAGAATCCTGCGCCTAGCCAGCCGGAATAGCACCCACGACCCTGTCGTCGACGCGCATAACCGCCACGGGTTCGGTCGACGTCACGAGCACTACCTTGCCCGCACTCGTGAGCTGATACGACGCACTTCCACGTAGTTTCACGACACGTTGCGATCCCGACATCGACGTGACAGTTACCACGGCAGCCCGTGACGTCATGTTCGTCACGGCGAGCGTCCCCGAGAGCGTGGTGCTTAGAACCAAGTGAAGCGCTGAAGGGGTGGGAGCGACAACTGATCGAAACGAGTTATGGATGTGGACAAGGCCCGACATCACTGGCAGGTTGGAGCGAAAAGCCACCTCAGCCTGCGTTACGGGGGTGACCGCGGTATTCGGAGACAGCGTGTAACTCACCAGTGAGTTCGGAGGGACTTCCACGCTGAGATGAGCCGCGTCGGGTGATGAGCCGGTAACAGTGATATTGACCCTTGCGCTCTGCGACATGGAGGGGTTGGCTACGTCAATGACGGTGGGGTTGGCCCGTTCGAGGGCCACGTTCGACCACAGCGCGTGTTGTAGTGGTGTCGCGTCACCCGTAATCCAACTCGTTCCCGCCACCGACGATTCCACATCGGTGGCCACGAATACACCACTTTGTGCCGACACCCGCACTCCCACGTCGCTGGTATTCACTATTTCCGACCCGAGGTCGACAAGCTGCAGCGACTTCGGACCGATGACTATTCCTTGGAACGACTGGGGGCTCAGCGGGCCCTCTGCCGTCCACACCGCGACGTTCACCACGCTGGGCGTTCCCGTGGGATTAAACAACTCAAGTTGATTGCTGGTCCCCACCACCGTAGAGAGACCAGCTGCTGCCCACTCCGACGTAGGACCCGTGGCGCAGGGTGCACTGACCACGAGCGAGCCGCTGGCAGAGCGTCCTTGCATCTGGGCCAGAACCCCCGCTCCCGACACCACGGCCCGCACGGCAACCAGCGAGGAGACGGGCAGTTCGTACGTGGTCCGCGCGGGGAGAGTGAGGGTCAGCGAATGAGGTGCACCCGTCGCAGCAATCTCGTCGACGTTCACGTGTAGGCGACGCGAGCTGGTGTTGATGAATTGCACCTCGTAGAGCGCGACCGTAGGGGTGGGTCCTAGACCCACGCAGTAATCGGCCGTGGACTCGGCGCTGGAGTTCACACTCACACCGAGGGGCACTAACGACGAGTTCGTGCTGCGTCCGCCCAGACTGGCCCCCACTCCAAGAGCGAGGACGAGTAACAGCACAATTTCTAGTCTCCGAGATACTCGCAGTAGCTTCATCGGGCACCGCGCTCACGAAATTGTCGCGTGACCGAACGGGGCGTGGCGAAACGGCGCTCCGTCCACCCCTCGAGGAAGGGGACGAGTCCGAGACCAGCGGCGAACGCGAACCACATTGCCAGGGTGAAAAGAGCCAAAATCCCATTGAGGGGAAATTGATGCAAGGTGATCGTGGCGTGACCAGACCGGACACGGTACGTGGCACCCCAGCCGAAGGCACTACTGCGGGTCGCCGGGGAATTATTGACGCTCACGCTGAATGCCGTGGCCGGTGAGAGGCCGAGGTAGAGAGATCCGGTGGTAACCCGTCCGGCGCGCTCCGCAAAATGCAATCGAGGAGTCCAACCCGCGAGGCTGGTGGCGTCGCTGCTCGACGCAGTACTCGACAGAGCGCTTCCCCGCTGCGCGATGATTCCCATAAAAGCCGTATTGACATAGACCTCTACCCCACCGGTGTGCGAGGTCAGGGCGAGATCGGATTGTTGCAAGAGCGCAACTGAGAGCTTCGCCGGGACCGACATCGACCACGAGCCCTGCAAGCCTGGGATCTGGGGCGCTGAGTTGTTCATCACGACAATCGACGCGATGCCACTCGGCGCGAGGAGTTGCCCCAGTCGAATCGTTTCTCCGCGCATGGCTTTGTCGACCGCGGCGGTCAATTCATCTGCAGGACCCGACGCCGGTGCCACGAACATTTCATCGGCGCGAGGGGTGGCGTAGGAGGTCGCCGCCGCGAGACCCGGTGAAACGGTCCATCCCGGCAATGGCAGCACCGCTTCGTTCCCAAGCCACAGCACTCGATATCCGCCATTGGTCGTGGGGCCCAAATTACCCATGGAGTC
>SESD01000115.1_pt1 | contig 47655 bp, 43 predicted proteins | sample 3171411 | NCBI WGS metagenome assembly SESD01 (sample SAMN06051880, study PRJNA518727) | freshwater metagenome | biome: subpolar coniferous forest; feature: holomictic lake; material: water; isolation source: holomictic Lake 442, 16.5 m depth | place: Canada: near Kenora, Ontario | collected...
CAGGGTGATGCACGGATTTGTGTAGTGCCACGCAACCTGCTCACGCCCCGGAACATGTGGCGCTGCACACTCAACGAATAACTGGTTGTGCAGCAAGAAGCAGGTGACCTGCAGATAGATATTGATTGCATTGATTTCTGTCAAGGCTTTTCAGGGTAATCAATCCGACACTAGATGCCGTCAAGATAAAAGGAGTCCGCATCATGTTCAAACACATACTCGTACCGGTAGATGGTTCTTCAACGGCACAACTGGCAGTAGATCGGGCGATCGGTCTGGCCAAGGCTTTCGGCAGTCGTGTTACGGCGATTTTCGTTATTGATCCCTACCCATTTACCGGCGTAGGAACCGATTTCGCCTATGGTCAAGCCGAATACCTGAGTGCGGCCACGGCCGAGGCAAACGCTGCCATCAAGGCGGCCAAGAACTCCTTTGATTCAGCCGGCGTCAGTGTCGATACCTCTGTGATTGAAGCGCATGCAGCTTGGCGCGGCGTGGTTCAGGCAGCTGTCTCGGTTCAGGCCGATTTGATCGTCATGGGCTCCCACGGGCGCAGCGGTCTGGAAAAATTGGTACTTGGCAGTGTCACCCAAGCGGTGCTGTCGCATACTCGCCTGCCGGTGCTGGTGGTGCGCGACTGAACCAGCAGGTTGTGCTGCCTCATGGACTTAATGCACTTCTGTGCAGAATGTTGCTGGGGTAACTATACGCGTGCGACCAGCGCTACCTCGCTGCAACAGGCCGGCGCGATGATCTCCTGTAACCAAATAGTCGGCCTCGCTTGCCAAGGCCATTGAAAGGAGGAATACATCATTCGGATCGTTCAAATCCATACCATCCGGCAAAGGGGGCAAGGAACCCAGCACAAGGGCGCGTTGCATGTTGTTCACCATCGTTCCTATGCGGTGGGCTGGCAATATTGCTTTAAGCTTGGGGTAGCGGCTCACGCGCCGTAATTCTTCAAGCTGAGCCGTCGAGGTCACCAAATCGAACTTGGTCGCTCGCCACGCACGATAGATTACGTCAGGCGCACCGTACGGTGAAATTAGAGCACCGAGCAATACATTGGTGTCCAGTATGACACGCATCAGTGTTCACGCGCCCACTGCACCGCCTCGTCTATAAGGTTAGTCAGTTCAGCTTCGCCGACGCCAGTTGCAGCGGTCTTGGCTTGTTCTACCGCCTTCTCAAAAAGGTAGGAGCGCACGGCACCCTCTATGAAACGCGAGAGGTCGCCTTTTCGCCCACCACCCTGCGCTGCGATGAACATGCGTACGGATTGATCCGTGTCTGGCGACACGGCGATGTTCCAGCGAACTGAATCCATGATTTCTCCGGTGTTTGGGTGTTTATACACCGAATTTTACCCAGATCATATGAATTGGCAATTGCTAGTTGCCAGAAAACCCAATCGAGTTTCACCCATTCATGAATTTCCCACGAAATTCTGATTTCGTCTTCCAATAGGTCCGTCATTTTCCTGAGTTCGACTGAAACTTCACAACTTGCTTTTACAAGTGGCCAAAGCGTCAAAGCCAAGTTCTTTCCAAAGCTGGTCCAGCGCCCACACATCGCCCAGCGCCAATGTCGATTCAAAAGCGATCTGCGGCGTATCAGCCATCGACGCCGGCATGCCTTTGGCAGGAAGGAGACCCTTGAGCAAAGACTCCACCTGGCCACCGGCTTCGTCCAGACGCCCCAGCGTGGAGACGGTGCGTTGGCGCGGACGACCGGTTTCGTCACGGAAAGATTCGACCAGCTGACGGGTGCGTCGAAAGACGCGACGCAAATCACAGAAGCCCAACTCTTTCCAGATTTCAGTCAGCGTCCAGACGTTGCCCAAAGCGCGGGCGGACTCAAAGTTGCAGCGTTACAGTTATGTTGAGATTGAATTTTTCAGGGCCGACAACTTATGCTGTAAAAAAATGCACCTTATGGCGTAAAAGTCTCACGTTATGGTGTAACTCACAGGTTGTGCTGCCTCAACCGCATTGCCCCACATAGCCGCACGCGGTACAAAAATCACAGCCGTCTTTGTGAATGACGGTGGGATTGCCGCACTCGGGGCAGACCTTGCCGGCCATGGTACTGTGAGCCTCCTGATTCTTGGGCGTGTCCAGCACACCCATTTCGCGCAGTGGCAAACCTGCTTCGTCCAGCACGCCCAACATGGCATAGCGGTGAATGATGAGGCGTGCGATATACGCGACCGTCGATGGCCAGGTTTGCTGGCGACGCTCGCCATTCGGCAACCCCGGCACGAACGCCATGAAATGCCCAAGAGGCTCGGCGTAGTTGAGCAGCTTGCGCAATTTCATGCCGATCCAGGCCGGATCGATGACCCGCATGTCAAGTGACAACAATCTGGCCAGGCCATCAAGTGCCAGCGGGTAGTTGCCCGAAAAGCCAATGGCACAAGGGCGGGTAACCATGACACCATCCTGGCCTGGCAGGTTGACTTCTTTCAGCGTGACGGTCAAAGACTCGCCGGTGGCGGGATTGTCTACATCCACCGACCAGGCCAGCGTGCCGGACGGACCGGTTTGCGGTTCACCGCGGCTGAACATGGCGTCGATGACAGGAGTTGGCACTTTGGAGTCCTTGCTGGGCAAGGCCTTGAGTTGTTCGCAACGCCAGCGAATGACCGCGGCCGTGGCGGCCACCACGCCGGGGAACAAACGCTGCTCGCCATGGGGCGGGAAAGGCATCTCAAACGAGTGCTCTTCGGCTACCGTGGCCAAGGCGTCGAGCTTGAGTTGCAGCCAGGCTGGGTCATTGGCGCGCAAGTCCATGGACAGTGTCTTGGCCAAGGCGCCCAAGCCGCGAGGTTGCTCGGTGCCGTTGACCCAGACCTCGAATGGTTTGGGGGCGCCGCCTTCTTCAGCGGCCAGTTCACCGACAAACAAGGCGAAATGCCCGAAGGGGTGACGCACCATGAAAGTCCAGGCCGGGTTGCCGCCAGGCAATTCGGGCCGGCTCGGCCAGCGCAGCGATGACAGCACCGGAACCGGCAACCGCTCCAGCGACAAGCGGTGATTGGTGCCTTCGATCTGCAGCGTGGTGGTGGCCGCAGTCGAACTGGGTGTGACACTCAACACCGAACCCAGTACCGAATTGGGTCGGTAGGTGGCGAGCCCCTTCAAACCCGATTGCCAGGCTTGCAGGTACAGATGTTGAAAGTCGGCGTAAGGATAGTCAGCCGGTACGTTGACGGTCTTGGAGATGGCCGTGTCAATGAAAGGTGCCACGGCGGCCACCATCGATTCGTGCGCCTGGGCGCTCATTTCCAGCGCAGTGACAAAGGCCGACGTTAGCGGCGCGCTCTCGCCACGCAGATGGCGATACACGCGCCAGGCGTGATCCTCTACCGCATACTCCTTGAAGCTGCCGTCCATCATGCGTTTCTTGCGCGTGTAGGTCCAGCTGAAAGCAGGCTCAATCCCGTTGCTGGCGTTATCGGCAAATGCCAGGCTGATGGTGCCGGTAGGCGCAATCGACAGCAAATGCGAGTTACGCAGCCCGTGAGCACGCACGCGTTCTTTGAGCGCGGTCGGCAAGCGCGACGCAAATGTTTGACCGCTGAGGTAGAGGTCGGCATTGAACAAGGGAAAGGCACCGCGTTCGCGGGCCAGTTCGACCGAGGCGTCGTAAGCGGTGTCGCGCATCAGTTCAGAAATTTGGCGCGCCATGTCGCGTGCTTCCTGCGTGTCGTAACGCAGGTTGAGCATCACCAGCGCATCACCCAGTCCGGTAAAGCCCAGGCCGACGCGGCGCTTGCTGCGGGCTTCCTCCTGCTGCTGTGGCAAGGGCCACACAGTCACATCCAGCACGTTGTCCAGCATGCGGGTGGCCACGCGTGCCACTTCGACAAAAGCGGCCTGGTCGAAGCGCGCGCTTTCTTCGAACGGATGATCGATGAAACGGGTCAGGTCGATGGAGCCCAGGCAGCAGCAGCCATAGGGGGGCAGAGGCTGCTCGGCGCAGTTGTGAACGTACCAGCCGTTGGCATCGAATGCGTGGATATGCTCAACTGTCACGTCGAATACCGGCTCTACGCCGTCAGCCACGATGGTGTCAATCGTTGCTGTGAATCGCTCGCGGTTGAGGATACCCTTGTACTCACCCAGCAGTTCTGTAAGTCGGGCTGATTTGGCGCTGTCCTCAAAGCCTATCAATTCCTGGTAACGCAACAGGTTGTCGCCAGCAATAACGAGCTCGTGAGCTGCATGCCGCGCATACTCGCGCTTGCCACCATGACCATCAGGCATCAAGGCCAAACCGGCAGGCCGACGCTCGCGGTACAACGTCGCAACGATGCCCAGGCGCAGCAGCATACGTTGGGCAGACAGCAACAGCGTTTCATCCGATTGGGTCAAACGGACACTGACACCCTTTTGCTGAGAACCCTGCACCGATCCATCTGCATCGAACAGGCCGCGTAGCATCCCGCGGTAAAAATCTGACGAAGCCGCTTCCATGATTGGGGTGATCGTCTTCTTGCCCGGGGTTACACCCAGTTCAAGCGCCAAATCATGCAGCGATGTCGAGGCCATTCTGGCCTCTCCGCGCGATGCAATGGGGCGTTGAAAGCCGCAGAAGTCAGCGCGGTGGGGCAGCGTGAGAGCCGCCGCGTGCGCCGCATGCATCAAGGCCGAGGCGCCGTGGGAGGTGGGATAGGTTTCACCATTGACCACTTTCAGCTCCGGGTTCCAGACGGAAATAACGGCCTTGTCGCTTTTAAGCGTGCCGTCGCCAATGAGTAGCCCCATCAGGAAGCCTTCAGCTTCGGTGTAGACGCCATCCCATCCGGCCAGGGCTCGGTGGTCATGGAGAAGAATCTCATCAGCCGGTTTTAGTTCACTGGCTGCAACCCAGGCGCTCTCGATGACATAACGTGATTTCTTGCTAACACGGCGCACCGGATGGTCGCCGGTCAGTCTTAACTCAAACCCTTCCTGCGTGCGTAGGCGAAGAACAGGTTTGGTACCAGTGGGGAAAAATCCTTGAGACTCGGTGGCGTAAGGCTTGCCGTCAACCAGGGCAACAAATGACTGGCCGATCAAGGCCTTGACTTGACGGGCCCCGTCCTTGGTCATGACCCATGTGTCGGCCACGACACAAGGATTTGTAGTGGCTATGGTTTCGCAATAAGAAAGGTTGTTGTCGCGATTGATGTGGTCCAGAAACAATACGCCAGGCTCGGCGTGATCGTAGGTGGAGCGCATGATTTGGTCCCACAACTCGCGTGCCTGCAGTTTGCGATAGACCCACAAACCGCTATCTTTCGACTGGTAGGCACCCGCTGCTTTCTGGGCCACGCCAGGCTCGGCGCGATGCACCAGGGCGAATTCACCGTTTTGCTGCACCGCATCCATGAAGGCATCACTGACACCGACCGAGATGTTGAAATTCTTCAGGTCGCCTTTGTCCTTGGCGTGGATGAATTCTTCAATATCAGGATGGTCACAGCGCAAAACACCCATTTGGGCACCACGACGGGCGCCGGCAGATTCGACCGTCTCGCAGGAGCGATCAAACACGCGCATGTAACTGACCGGCCCCGATGCGCTGCTTTGGGTGCTGCCAACCCAGGCGCCGTGCGGTCGAATGCGAGAGAAGTCATAACCCACGCCACCGCCACGCCGCATTGTTTCGGCGGCTTCGGTCAGCGCGGTGTAAATGCCTGGATGTCCCTCTTCCACGTGGGCAATGGAATCGCCGACCGGTTGCACAAAGCAATTGATCAGCGTGGCGGCCAAGTCTGTACCGGCGGCAGATTGAATGCGCCCGGCTGGCAGAAACCCGTCTTGCAGGGTCTGCAAGAATTTGGTTTCCCACTGCTTTCGCAGCTCTGGCGCTTCGACCGCGGCCAACGCCCGCGCCACCCGCTGGTTGACATCGAAAATAGTTTTTTCGCCTCCTTTGCCGTATTTCTCAAGTAGCACCTCTTCGCTGATTTGCTGAGGTGCCAGTGCGACGGCTGGTTTGGTTCGTTCGGGACTTTTTTGCGACATGTTTTGCCTCCTGAATAATTATTTATGAAAAATTGGAGTCGCGCATCCTGCACTTCATTGATTCACGACAAACAGGGTGTTGAATATTTGATCTATGAGGGTAAGCATCAGAGCGCTACAGGTAGTGTGGCGTGACCGTCTTAAACACTACATCTAGCGCATTATGCCAAAGAAAAGCGCTTCGAAGTGCAAAAACGATTGGGTTCCAATTTTGTGTCAATTCAAACCAAAAAATAGCAGTAAACCGAACCGCCATGGGTGTCGCGTGGGTTCGCTCGTTCTCATTATGTGCGTCGACAAAACCCGGCAGGCGACGCGGACATTTTCCGATGTGATGCAAGAACTGTTTGCCGTCATCTTGTCATCGAGTAATCAGCGTTAGCGATGGCTCCAAAGGTTGATGCTTTGGAGGATCAAAAATCCGCGACCAGTGACAGATTCAGATGCCGTCCGGGTTGGCTGTAGGCGTCAATCACGCTGGAGGTCGCGGCCAGTCCCTGGACGTCGGACCAAAGCCAGTATTTGCGGTTGCCCAGGTTGACCAGACCCAAGGTGGCGCGCAGGTCCTTGCGAGCGCGCCATTGCAGGTGCAAGTCAAGGGTGGTTGCGGCGGGCAGGGTGAGCTGCTCGATGCGGGGTGGGTTGGCCGGTTTGGGCAGATAGGGACTGTCCAGGTCAGCGGCATTCTTGGCCGCGTGGTGGGTCGCATCCAGTCGCGCGTTCCACTGCGCGGTGTCGAACATGATGCCCATTGTCAACTTGGCGGGATTGATCGCGTTTAGCGGGCGATCTGTTGCCAGGTCGACGCCGCGCGTGCGCCCGTAAGAGAACGGCGTGCTCACGGTGGCACCACGCAGTGCGCCCCAATCGACCGTGCCCTTTATTTCGAAGCCCTGGATCCTGGCGTTGTCGATGTTGATGGTCTGAAACAACAGCGGATCACCGACCGTACCGGTGCCGCCAAGCGGCTTCTTGTCGACAATCAAATGATGAAAGTTGCCGCTAAACACGGCCATATCCAGGTTAAGCTGGTCCAGTCGCGCTCGTAAGCCAAACTCCAGGTTCTGGCTGGTCTCGGGCTTCAGATCGGGGTTGGGCAACAGTGTCACAAAAGTGCTGGGTGTCGGGTTCTCGGTGAAGCCGTTGACTTGCGCCGCATTGGGAGCGCGAAACCCGCTGGCATAGTTGCCAAACACACTCCATTGCGGTGTCAACCGGTACAGCGCCCCGAGCTTGGGAGATACGTTGGAGCCCGTCAGCGATTTCCCTGGTAGCGGTGAGGGGGGAGCGAAGCCGGTTTGGGTCAGCACGTGCAAATCAAACTGTTCCAGCCGCAGGCCCGGCGTTATGCGCCAATGCGCATTGATGAGTTCGCTTTGTGCGTACAAGGCTGTGCTGCGGTCGCGCGTATCGGGAAAATACTTCTTTGGCACGTAGTGCGGCAGCGGTGCCGGGTCGGAACCATCAAACCAACTGCTGATGTCGGTGCTGGCATAGTCCACGCCATAAGTTACTTTTTGCGACCACTGAGTCGAGACAAGCCATGTCTTGTCGGCCTGCACATTCACCTGCCAGGCCCGCTCGTCATATGAGGTATCGCGCACACGCACCCCATTGTCCTTGCGCACAGTGTTGCCATTGTCCTGGGTGGCGCTGCTTTGCCGGCTCAGCACCGTTTGAAGGTGATCGGCCCAGGCTTGCGTCAATGTGTAATGGGCGTCCCACGTGAGGCGCTCGCGACGCATGACTTTGCTGGCGCTCTCTGCGACGACTGACGCCGCTGTGATCGGTGCCTTGGCGCGACTCGACAGCAACTCGACATCCGAACTCTTTTTCACTGATTCCAGCGTCAACACATGCTTTTGTGTGGCGCTTGGCTGAAGCACCAGTTTGCCCAGCAAGGAAGCACCCGTATCAGCTTGCGGATTCGGCGTGCTGCGGTCCACGTTGGCGGCATCGTTGCTACCCATGTTGTTCAATCCGCGTGCATGATAAGTGCTGCTGGTCAGCAGCCACTGCAGCGTGTCGTTGGGCCGCATGGCGACGGTGGCGGCCAGCGAGACGCCGTGATCGTCACCGCCGTAGTTCAGGGCCAGCTTGCCGCCCAGCGTCTTGCTGCTGCCGTCAGTGTTGGTCAAGAAGTCGGCTGGCTCGTAGGTGATAAAGTTGACCAGACCGGCCAGGCCGTCTGAGCCATACAGCACAGAACTGGGTCCGCGAATCAGTTCAACCCGTTTCACCAAGTCCAACGCCAAAGCATCGCGACCAAATGCGTTATTGCCGTTGATGTAGCTGCGCGGCAAGCGGATGCCGTCGACCAGCATCAGCACACGATTGCCATCTTGCCCGCGCACATTGAAGCCGGCGTTGCCGTCTCGACCGGTGGAATTGCCGACGCCTGTCACCGTGAAGCGTGCCGGTGCCCGCTTGACGGAAACGTTGGGTAAACCTTTGGCGACATCGCGAATGTCTGCGATCTGGCCGTCTTCGAGATCGGCGCGGGTCAGAACGTCCATCGACAACGGCAAGTCATCACGCTGTTGTTCGTTGCGAGAACCGCTGACGACCACACTTTGCAGCGCCATTGCGGCTACGCTGGGGGAAGGTTGCGCATCGACCAGGGTCGCGCAAACCCCTGCAAACAGCAGGGTGAGCACACGGGGCGACACGCGATGGGAGGCACAGTGATTCCAACAAGAGTTCTTATTCATTTGGTGGTAGCGGATCAAGTTCAAGGTCCATAGCAGGCAAGATGCTATCGCATCGCAGTCCATGGTTCGGATGACGGCGCGGTTAAACCTGCCCATTTCTCGGATCAAGCTGTGGTTTTCTTAAGCCAAATGAAGGAAAGTCGGTACGCTTTGGGACACAGTCGAAGCTATTCGAGCCGTCCGGTCCAGGGCGGCCACCTTTTTCTAGGAGATGCTCATGTCGCAAAACAATTCCCCCGCTGCAGCTCATGTTGTGCCCGAAGACCCCAATGAGCCAGTGCCGTTCATGCAGCAACTGCTGGACAACCCCTTTATCCTGCTTTTTCTCGGTGTGATGGTTCCGATGGTTGTTTACACGCTATGGGGCGTGATTGACATCCTGACGGTACCCCTTGCCAAGTAGTTCCTCACTGGCCGCTATCGACATTCACGCGCATAAAAGGAGAATTTGACAATGAGCGCTATATTGCCCCCTGCTGAACGACTGTGGTGGAAACATCCACTGGACCGCGTTGAAGGCACCTGGATCGTGATTGCACTAGTCTGGTGTCTGACCATGTTTGCCATGATGGTTGGCTGGCACATCTGGGGTAAACAAAACCTCTCGACCGAGACCTACAGGACGACCCCTGAACTGTTCACCAAGAAGGCTCAGGCGGTGGTGGATAAGTACACTGTTCGCACGGAAACCTACAAGAACATGACCGGCCAGGAAGAGAAGATTCCGGTGGTCGCGCCGCCTGCGGGCAGCGACGTCTATTTGGTGGCGCGGTTGTGGAATTTTTGGCCCATCATCGAACTCGAGAAGGACAAGACCTACCGCCTGCACATCACGTCGATGGATTACAACCACGGCTTTTCGCTGCAACCAGCGAACATCAATATCCAGATCGTTCCTGGCTACGAGCACGTGGTCAAGGTGACGCCCAATCAGGCCGGAACCTACTCCGTTGTCTGCAATGAATACTGCGGTATCAACCACCACACCATGGTGAGTCGCATTTACGTGAAATAAGGTGGACCAGATGACAACAACAACTTACCGGACCTGCCCGCGTTCAGGGCTGCAATTCGAATCTCAGGCAGAAAAGCTGATGATCGTCAACGCCTTTGTGGCGGTGGTGGCCCTGCTGGTCGGCGGCATCCTGGCCATCGGCGTGGTGCTGACGCGCTGGCCGGCCGTGCACTGGCTGGCGGCTGACACCTTCTACATGGTGCTCACAGCCCACGGCATCGACATGCTGATTTTCTGGATCATCTTCTTTGAAATTGCTGTGCTGTACTTTGCTTCGTCAACGCTATTGCGCTGTCGATTGGCAACGCCTAAGGTGGCCTGGGCAGCGTTTGTGTTGATGCTGATTGGCGCGGTGACCAACAACATCGCCGTGTTCCAGGGTGGCTCCAGTGTCATGATGACATCCTACGTTCCGATGATGGCCTCGCCCTGGTTCTATGTCGGGTTGATCCTGTTTGCCGTCGGCGCCCTTGTTGCCTGCTTTGTTTTCTTCGGTACGCTGGTCGTGGCCAAACGCGACAAGACCTACCAGGGCTCGGTGCCGCTGGTGACCTTCGGTGCCATCACCGCCGCCATCATTGCCGTGTTCACGATTGCCTCCGGCGCCATCATCCTGATCCCGACCTTCTTGCTGTCCGTGGGCATCATCGATCGAGTGGACCCGCTGATGTACCGCACCATTTGGTGGGCTTTTGGCCACTCGTCGCAGCAGATCAACGTCGCGGCTCACATCTCGATCTGGTACGCGGTGGCCGCCATTGCATTCGGTGCCAAGCCCATGAGCGAGCGCGTCAGCCGCGGTGCGTTCCTGCTCTACATCCTGTTCCTGCAACTCGCCAGCGCGCACCACTTGCTGGCCGACCCGGGCGTGAGCACGGCGTGGAAGGTCGTCAACACCAGCTACTTCATGTATTTCGCCGTGCTGGCGTCCATGATCCACGGCCTGACGATTCCGGGCGCGATTGAAGTGGCGCAGCGCGCCAAAGGCTACAACAACGGCCTGTTTGAGTGGCTGCGCAAGACACCCTGGGGCAACCCGGTGTGGTCGGGCATCTTCCTCTCGATTATCGGCTTTGGCTTCCTGGGTGGCATCTCGGGCGTGATGATGGGCACCGAGCAGCTCAACATGATCATCCACAACACCGTCTACGTGCCAGGTCACTTCCACGCCACCGTGGTGGTTGGCACCACGCTGACCTTCATGGCGCTGACCTACTTCCTGCTGCCGGTGCTGTTCAAGCGTGAAATGATCAACCCCGGTCTGGCCAAGTGGCAACCTTATCTGTTCGGCCTGTCGATGTACTTCTTCTGTCTGGTGATGATGGGTGCCGGCACCCTGGGCGTCTCGCGCCGTCACTGGGACATGAGCTTCGGTGGTGCTGCCCTGGCTTACGAATGGCCGGGTGCGGCCTACCTGATGATGGGTCTGGTCGGTATCGCCGGCGTGGCCGCGATTGCCGGTGGTGCGATCTACATCTACATCACGGTTGGTTCACTGCTGTGGGGCAAGAAGCTTGCCGGTGGCAACGTGAGCGACAAGTTCACACCGATTCCACCGACGGCGCCCACCGCCGCCGCGCAGAGCTACGGCTCGGCCGGCTTCGCGGCACCCGGTACCTTTGCGCTGGCCATGGTCTTCCTGGTTTCGTTTATCCTGTACTACTTCATTAACTGGAAATACCTGTCTCAGGTTTGGGGATTGAGCTAATTCAGTGATGAGGGCACCTGCGGGTGCCCTCACCGATAGGCCCCTTCAACCGAGAGTTTTATTTTTTTGAGCCCTGTATTGAACACCATGAACAGCACCTCAAGACCGTTCTCCCGCGTGGCCCGTGATGTGCTTGGCGTGTTCAAGTTGCGCATTGGTTTCATGATCATGATCACCGCCCTGGTGGGCATGGTAACCACCCCTGGACCGACCCTCGGGCTGAGCAAAATTGTGGTACTGGCACTGGCGATTCTGGTCGCGTCGGCCAGCGCAGGAGCCTTCAATCAATACTATGAGTATGACCAGGACCACCTGATGGCGCGCACGCGGGGTCGTGCCTTTGTTACTGGCGCTTTGCCTCATACACCGGCCTGGCTGGTGCTGATTGCGGTGCTGCTGACGCTGGCGGTCTGGGCCGCCGCACACTGGCTCAACCCGAGTGCAGCGATGTTCGTCTTCCTGGGAGCCTTCTTTTACGCCGTGGTCTACACCGTCTGGCTGAAACGCCGTAGCTGGCTCAACATCGTCATTGGTGGTCTGGCCGGCAGCTTTGCCGTGCTGGCCGGTGCCGCCGCAGTGGACCCGGTGCTCGGCCCTCTGCCCTGCCTGCTGGCCGCTGTACTCTTCCTCTGGACACCGCCCCATTTCTGGAGCCTGGCAATTGCCAACCAGGCTGAATACCAGGCTGCGGGCGTGCCCATGTTGCCGGTAGTGGTGGGCGTTCCGCGCGCCTCCCGCATCGTGTTGGCCAGCACACTGGCGCTGGCGCTCACCGCACTGCTGCCGGTTTTCTTTGGCGCCGGTGCCATCTACTTTGTCGGCGCCGCAAGCGGCAGTGGCTACTTTGTCTACAAGGCCTGGTTGTTGGCGCGCTCGCCCTCGCGCGCGACTGCCATGGGTTCCTTCTTTGCTTCTCTCATTCAATTGTGTTTACTACTGGTCGCCACCACGCTGGACAGACTGTTGTGACGCGTGCCCGGTCAACCTGAAGGTCATGCATAGCCGTTGGAACGCGTCTCCCCGGAGAACGTGCTCATTGCCGTTCTGGAAGTTTTCGTTTTGCTTTGTGCTGGCGGCCTGGTTCAGCTTGGCAAGCAGCGCAACAATACCCACTGAGACCACAGCCTCGCCCGTCACGCCTGGACTGGACCAGAGCGTGGCGTTGCAGTTCAGTCAGGCCGTGGTCGGCAATCAGGTCAGCGACTTCACCCTGCTTGACCGCAATGGGCAAGCGGTGCGCCTCTCGCAGTACCGTGGCAAGCCACTGCTGGTGAGCTTTATCTATACCGGCTGCTTTGAGGTCTGCCCCCTGACGACGCGTTCACTGCAGAGCGCCATCGAAGCGGGCCGCGCAGTCTTCGGAACACGCCAGTTCAATGTGCTGAGCATCGGGTTCAACCAGCCGGCTGATTCGCCCCAGTCGCTCAAGGCGTTTGCCTTGCAGCATCGCATTGACCAACCCAACTGGGACTTCCTGAGCCCGCATGCCTCAATCGTTGAAGCCTTGACGCGTGAATTTGGCTTCAGCTATGCCGCCACACCGGCCGGCTTCGATCACGTCCTGCAGGTCACGCTGCTGGATGCGCAGGGGCGCATCTATCGCCAGATCTATGGCGCCGAACTGAACGCCGACTCGCTCGGCGAGCCGATAAAGCAATTACTCAACAACGCCCCGGTGGTGCAGCGGCTTCAACTTGACGATGTGATCGACCGCATCCGCATTCTGTGCACCGTTTATGACCCCAAGACGGGAACCTACCGAGTTCAGTATGGGCTCTTGATTGAGGTCGCTGGCGGCGTCACTTTTGCGCTCGCCATGATCTGGTTCTTTCTGGCCGAGTGGCGCACGCTGAGGCGTACGCGGCGTCGGCAATTGAAACCTCAGAACAAGGCAGTCGCCTGAGCGGTAGCAATCACCTCGCAATCTTTTTCAAGCGACCCTGGCCCACCATCAAAGCTTGGGCCGGACAATACAGCGATTCATGATCACCACCTCTTCCAACCTCGGGCAGCGCGCATTTCTTGCCGTCGAAAGCCTCTTCAACCTGATCTTTGGTGAACGCCTGAACCCGTTCTACTACCTCGGCGCCATCGCCTACTTTCTGTTTTGGGTCGTCGTCGGTACCGGTCTGTACCTGTATGCGTTCTTTGAAACCAGCGTCGTTCACGCCTACGCCTCGGTGCAGGCCCTGACACACGGGCAAGCCTATGCTGGCGGCCTGCTGCGCAGCCTGCACCGCTACGCCTCCGACGCGCTGGTGCTGGTGATCGTGCTGCATCTTGTACGCCATTTCGTCTTCGACCGTCACCGCGGCTATCGCTGGTTTTCCTGGATTTCCGGTGTCGTGATCCTTTGGTTGACCTACGCCTCGGGCATCAACGGCTACATGTTGCCCTGGGACCGCCTGGCGCAATTTGTTGTCACCGCCACGACCGAATGGTTCGACGCATTGCCGGTCATAGGCGGCTCGATGACGCGCAATTTCATCAGCAACGCCAACGTCAGCGATCGCCTGTTCTCACTGCTCTCTTTTGTGCACATTGGCCTGCCGCTGAGCGTACTGGCGCTGCTATGGGTGCACACGCAGCGCGTTCCCGGCGCCAAGACCAGTCCGCCGCGCGCTTTGATGATCGGCCTGATGGCCTCGTTGACGCTGCTGTCCCTGCTCAAGCCGGCACTCAGCCAGACCACAGCCGACATGGGAACGGTGGTGCCGCTGCTCGAATTCGACTGGTTCCTCCTGCCGACCTACGCGCTCATCCAACATTGGGGCCCCAACAACACCTGGTTGCTGGTGCTGGGCGCTACCGCGCTGTTGCTGGTCCTGCCCTGGTTGCCGCCCCGGCGTGGCAGTGGAGCGCTCACCTGGAGCATGGCAGTTCATCCGGATGACCGCATCGTCACGCTGCGCACCGGTGAAACCCTGCTCGATGCCGGTTTGCGGGAAGGTTTACCGATGCCCTTCGAATGCCGCAACGGAGCCTGCGGCGTCTGCAGGTGCACTATCAAGCATGGCACGGTGAAGTTGCTGGCCCATCTGGAGTCAGCCCTGAGCGCTGCCGAGCAGAGCAGCGGTCAAACCCTGTTGTGCTGCGCTGAACCCCTGAGCGATGTTGAAATTTCCTATGTGGCGCCGGTCGGTGCGCGCGCTGCGCCGGTTAAACAGCACGTGGCACGCGTCACGCACCTGGAGTTGCTGAGCAGCGATGTCATGCGTCTGGACTTGCAGCTCGATGACGGTACGCCGCTGGCCTTTCACGCTGGGCAATACATCAACGTGATCCTCAGCGACGGCGCGCGGCGCAGCTTTTCCTTCGCCAGCGCACCGCATGCCGGCAGCGCGATTGAACTGCATGTGCGCCGCGTCGAGGGCGGGCGCTTCACGCCGGGTGTCTTCACGACTCTGAGTGTTGGTGACAGTCTGCGCATTGAAGGCCCGTTGGGCGCCTTCACACTGCGCGAAGACAGCAGCAAACCCATTCTTTTTGTCGCCGGGTCAACCGGCTTTGCACCGGTCAAGAGCATGCTGGAGCACGCCTTCCACACCGGATTGACGCGCCAGATCGTGCTCTACTGGGGGGTGCGCAGCCGCGCCGACCTGTACCTCGGTGAACTGGCCGAGCAATGGGCGCGCGAACACGCCAACTTTCGATTTGTTCCAGTGCTCTCGGCACAGCTCGCGCAGGACGCCTGGAGCGGGCGCACTGGACTGGTCCATGAGATCATTCTGGCGGATTACCCGGACCTCTCGGCGCACCAGGTCTATGCCTGCGGCTCGGTACAGATGGTGCAAGCCGCGCAACCCGCTTTCGCCAACCGCGGCCTCTCAAGCGACGATTGTTTTTCGGACGCCTTCCACTTGGCGCCGCAACAGCCGGTGCAGGGCCAAGGTGCAGAGCTGGTCAAACTCGGAGGTTCTCATGTCTAGTCCCTTGCCCACGCCGGTGCGCTATGGGCTTCAAGGCCTGGCTTATGCCGCTTTCGCCGCCGTTGTCGGTTACTTTTCCAACGCCCCGCTGTATCGCCAGTTGGGCGATCAGGAAGCGGTACTGAAGCTCTCCTTCAGCCATTCCGGTCAACTCAAGTTCGCTTGCCGCGAGCGCAGCGCTGAAGAACTTGCCAAGGTCGAACGCAATATGCGCAACAAGATGGATTGCCCACGCGAACGCGCGCTGGTTTTGGTCGAGCTTGACATGGACGGCAAGACTTTGTATCGCGTCAGCACGCAGCCGCTGGGTCTGCGCAAGGACGGCGCGGCCACCGTGTACCGACGCCTGACCATCCCGGCCGGAACGCATCAATTCAGTGCCCGTTTGGCCGACGGTCCGGATGGAGTTATCAACTATGCCAAGAACCACAGTGTGACGTTGGTGCCAGGCCAGGTGTTGATCGTTGATTTTCTCTCCAGTGCCGGTGGTTTCGTCTTCACCAGCGGTTGACATGGGCGCTATCACCCGCTCACTGCGTGCGGCCGATGAGCGATTGACCAGCAGCTTTGATCGCGCCTTCAGTCCGGCCAACAATCCCTGGCGCCACCTGGGCGCGCTGGCCTTTCTCAGTCTGGCGCTGGCGGTGGCGAGCGGCATCGTGGCCTACGCCCTGTACGACACCAGTGTCAGCGGTGCCTACCAATCCGGGTTGCGCCTGCAAAATGATGCGTCCGGACTGGGTCGCCTGCTGCGCGGCCTGCACCGCTACGGGGCTGACGCTTGCATGTTGCTGACGCTGGCGCATCTGATGCGCGAAGGCTTGCGCGGTCACTTTCGCGGTGTGCGCTGGTTCTCCTGGTTGACTGGGCTTCCCCTGCTGTGGATGCTGTGGATCGCCGGCCTCACCGGCCTGTGGCTGCTGTGGGATCAGCGCGCCATCTTCAGCGTCACCGCGACCGCCGAGTGGTTGCAGGCCTTGCCCATCGGAGGCGAATTACTGGCACGCAACTTCCTGACCGCCGAGACCCTGAACGACCGTTTTTTCTCGCTCATCATGTTCGTTCATATCGGTCTGCCCTTGCTGTTGCTGGCCGCCATGTGGGTTCATGTGCAGCGGCTCAGCCAGGTTCGCATCTGGCCACCTCGATCACTGCTGTTGGCCAGCCTGTTCATGCTTGCCGTGCTCGCCTTGTTGGTTCCGGTGCTGAGCATGGGCCCGGCCGACACCGGCCACACACCACAGGAACTGTCGCTCGACTGGTTCTTCCAGTTCCTTCATCCGCTGGTGGACGCCTGGTCTGCCAGCCACGTATGGCTGTTGGCGGTCCTGCTGACGCTGGCACTCGCGCTGTTGCCGCTGCTGCGTGAGCGCGCCGTTGCCGCCCCGGCCAAGGTTGATCTGCCGCACTGCAACGGCTGCACCCGCTGCGTCGCCGATTGCCCGTTTGGCGCCCTGACCATGGTCGCGCGCAACGACGCCAGTCGCTACCGGTTGCAAGTCGCGGTTAACGCCGACCTCTGTGCGGCCTGCGGCATTTGCGTCGGCTCCTGCCCATCCTCAACACCTCTGCGGCCCGGCCGGACCCTGGTCTCCGGTATCGAACTGCCCGATGCTCCACTGGCGATGTTGCGCGACGAACTCCAGCAAAAGGTCGCAGCGCTCAGCGGTGCCGACAAAGTGGTGCTCTTCGGCTGTCGCCAAGCGGCTGATTTGAGCGCGCTGTCAAACCCCTCCACCGCGGTTGTCATGCTGCAATGTGCCGCCATGCTGCCGCCGACCTTCATTGAGTACGCCCTGCGCCAGGGTGCTTGTGGTGTCGCCGTCGCCGGTTGCCGCGAGGCTGACTGTGAATACCGCTTGGGCGACCGTTGGGTGCAGGAGCGCGTGCTTGGTCTGCGCGAACCGCGTCTGCGCGCCTCGGTCCGGCGCGACCAGATTGAAGTGGTATGGTCGGGTCGCGATATGCTTGCCGCTAGCGCTGCGGTCGCCAGCTTGCGCAGACGCGCGGCAACTTCGAGCGCTGCGTGTCACCCTCAACCCGAAAAAATCAATGCAACATGATTGACTCTCCACCCGGTGTGCCGAGCAGCGCGCTCGAATCAAATCACAGACTCACGGCCGCACCCACAGGCGCCGCGACCAGCTTTCAGTTCGACCTCGATGTGCCAGAGGACGCGCGCAAGTCGCTCGCCATGGCCTGGCTGGCACTCGGGCTGGCTGCCCTGCTGGCTTCAGGTTTGTTCTCCATCTTGCTGGTGCTGTCGCGCACGCCGCAGTTGCAAACACTGTTCCCGGTGGCGGACTTTTTTCGCGTGGCGCTGGTGGTGCATGTTGATCTGTCGGTGTTGGTCTGGTTCCTGGCTTTTGGCGGCGCGCTCTGGACCTTGAGTGGCACCGCACGCTGGCAGCCTCTGGCCTGGATCGCCTTCGTGCTGTCCTCGCTGGGCACCCTGCTGATGTGTGCCGCCCCCTTTGTTGGCGCTGCCACACCGGTGATGGCGAATTACGTTCCGGTGCTCGACGGCAGCGTGTTTTTGAGCGGCTTGCTGCTGTTCGGTCTGGGGGTCGCGCTGCTGTGTCTGCGCTCGATGCTGGCGGCAGCGCCGGTAGGTATGCACATCAGCGGCCAGGGCGCGCTGCGCTTTGGCCTCAACGCGGCCATGGTCGCCACGGCCATCGCGGTGCTGGCCTTCGCCTGGTCCTGGCTGACACTGCCACGCAGCCTCGACGCCCGCGCCTACTACGAGTTGCTGTTCTGGGGTGGCGGTCATGCGCTCCAATTTGCCTACACGCTGCTGATGTTGATCGGCTGGATCTGGCTCGCTTCGTCGCTCGGCAAGCCACTACGCCTGTCGCCACGCGTGGTGACGCTGCTGTTCGCTATCGCCCTGCTGGCGGTTTTTCTGACGCCCATCATCTACCTCGCCTACGATGTCACCAGCATCGAGCACCACCGGCTGCAAACGCTGCTGATGCGTTACGGCGGCGGTCTGGTGATCGGTCCGATTGCGCTGGCCGTGCTGTGGTCGATCTGGCCGATGCCCCCTCTGGAGCCAGCAGCACGCCCGTTGCGAACGAGCCTGATCGCCTCGCTGGCTCTGTTTTGTGCCGGTGGCGTGATCGGCTTCATGATCAGCGGCAGCAATGTGCGCATCCCAGCGCACTACCACGGCTGCATCGTCGGCGTCACCCTGGCCATGATGGGCATGGTTTACCGCCTGCTGCCCAAGCTCGGTTTTGCGGCTCCCGCATCACGCTATGCCAGCTGGCAACCGGTGATCTACGGCGTCGGTCAGCTGTTGCACATTGTGGGGCTGGTCTGGTCCGGCGGCTATGGGGTGCAGCGCAAAGTGGCGGGCGCCGACCAGGTGCTGCGTTCGGCAGGCGAAGTCTGGGGCATGGGACTGATGGGCCTTGGCGGTTTGGTGGCCATCGTGGGTGGCATCATGTTCCTGGTGATCGTGCTGCGCGCCCTGCGCCGCCAGCATACGGAGTAAATGATGACCGAACTTTCCAATGCGACGGTGCGCGTGGCTACTACGTCGAATAAATGGATGCAAGGAATAGGCGCCGGTGGCACCGTGTTGGCGTTGGCGATTCTGGGCGCCAGCATGTTGCTGCGCCTCACCACTGTATTCGCGCCGGACGGGCATGCCGTCTCCACTTTACCGGTGTCCATCGAGTATGCCGTGCGCCTGCTGCATCGACTGGCCGCCTCCAGCGTCGCCCTATTGGCGCTGGGCGCCGTTGTTTTATGCTGGTCCCGTCGCAGCTCAATCGCACACCTGGCACGGCCGACGGCGTGGATTATGGCCGCGACCATTGCCTTGGCGCTGATCGGCCCGCTCACTCCAGGCTACCGGGTTGAGGCTGTCACGGTCGTGAATGTCACAGTGGGCATGCTGCTATTGATGGCGTTTTGGTGGTTGCGGGAATCAGTCGTGAAAGCCGCAACCCTGCGCCAATCGGTCGATGCCTTTGCCTGGGCCACCGTCATCGGCTTTCTTGTGCATGTCGCAACCGGCGCGGCGGCAAGTGCCTACGCCATGCATGGCTTGCACTGGCCGGCCTTTGTGCACCTGGGCTCGCTGCTGCTTTGCATCATTCTGATCGGCGCGCTTTTGCGGGAAGTCTATCGCCAGCGTCCGCTCGACCGCTGGTTCGGGGTACTGGTATGTCTGCTGGTTTTCCAGCTTCTCCTGGGCTACCTGTTGATGTGGCAGGAGGTTCGCCCAATGTGGCTGTCTTTTTTCCATGCCATGCTCGCCCCAGCGTTGGGGTTGGCTTTGCTGTCAGTGGTCCTGGCTGCGTCGACCCGGGTCAAGAGCTAAGTCCTGACTGACCGCAATCCCCTTTACAATCCCGGCCATTGCCACCCGGTCGGCGAAGTGAGAGGTTCCCATGGATGTCGAAGACTTCAACATACCGCGCTTTCTGGCGGTACTGCCCCTGTTCAGCGATCTTTCCCCGGCGGAATTGAGCCGCGTGGCACAAGGCTGTCAGGTGCGTCGATTGGCGCGTGGCGACACCATCTTCCGATTCGGAGAACCGTGCGAAGAATTTCATGTCGTGATATCCGGACAGGCCAAACTGTTTGCCATTTCTCCGGCGGGTCAGGAAAAAGTTATTGAGTTGGTGGCGCCGGGCCACAGTTTTGCCGAGGCCCTGATGTTCACCGGCAGACCCTACATTGTGAACGCTGAAGCACTGACTAATACACTGCTGCTGACGGTAAGCAAACAATCCGTGCTGGATGAGATCGAACGTGATCCGCGATTTTCGCTGCGCATGCTGGCCGGCATTTCCCGGCGTCTGCACGGTCTGGTGCACGATATCGAATCCGGTGCGCTGCACAGTGGCATGCAACGAGTGATCGGATATTTGCTGCGTGAACGCCAGGTCGAGGATGGGGCCAGCGCAGCGACGTTCACTGTCTCGTTGCCGGTGAGCAAAGCCACAGTCGCTTCACGCTTGTCACTGACACCGGAGTACTTTTCCAAGGTCTTGCACGAACTTGAAACTGAAAAACTGATCCAGATCGACAAGCGCGACATCCGCATCATCGACGTGACACGCCTGGCCTGTTACGGCGCGCACTGATGGTCCGCGGCGCCGCACCGTCAGTGAGACGTGCCTTCGCTGCGCGATAGCTTGTTCCAGACGTTGTACTTGCCAATCGGTTTGCGCATCGGCAGGCGTTTGACTTCCTTAAGCGTGACCGCGTCATACACGATCAATGCCCCGTCCATCTCGCCCAGGCTGGCGAGGGCATAGCGTCCGTCCCGCGTGAATTCGATGTGCGACAGGGTGCGCCCCGGTTCACGCACCTGCGCTATCGGCTCCAGCGTGATCTTGTCGATGATGGTGAGAGTGTCATGCCCGGTCCGGCTCATCATCGAATCGACCCAGGCGTAGGGCGAGTTTTCATGGCTGCGCATGAAAAACCCAGGCCCAGGCGTGGGGATGGTCTTGACGACCGCCCAGGTCTTCATGTCCACCACCGTGACCGCGCCGTCTTTCAGGTTGGGCGAGGCCAGTACCACAGTACCGTTCCAGGCAAAAGTGATGCCGGAGCCTAGATGCGGCATGCCCGACAGCGCAAAGGTCGCAATGCGACGGCGCACATCCAGATTCACCACCTGAGCCTGCGGTTGAATGTTATCCCGCGGCCGTGTCGTCCCGATCGCGTGCCGGTAGCTCTGGTCAAAGAAAAAGTCGTCCAGGGGCTCTTCCAGCGATGTGCGGCGCACTCCCAGAAAGCCTGGCTTGGCAATACCTTCACCCATTTTGTAGTCGTGCACCAGTCCGTCGTAGATCGGCTCGGCCTTGGGGTCGTAAGAGATCTCCCACAGCTCCGCAATGTCCTTGAGCGCCACCACAAAACTGTGGCGTGGCGCGGCGTCGTAAACCGCTGACACCCGTGAGCTTGTCTTGCCGTCCAGCGTAGTCACGGCGTAGCTGCGCACGAGCTTCAAATCTGCATCGAACAACACCAGAGTGTTCGGCAAGTAGTTGGCCGCCATGACCCAACGCCCATCGCCCGATACCGCCACATTGCGCATGTTGATGCCGGCGCGCACTTCGGCCACCACCGTCAGATTCCATAAATCGTATTTGGTGATCCAGCCGTCACGCGAGCCAAAAAAGACGAAACGCCCGTCTGGCGTGAACTTCGGGCCGCCATGCAGGGCAAACCGCGACTCAAACCGATGAATAACTTCAAAACGATCTCCATCGACCAGCGAAACGTGGTGGTCCCCGGCCTCGATGACGACAAACAAATTCATTGGGTCGGCATTCCACCCCGGTTGGGTTGGCAAGGCGCCAGCGCCCGGTGACTCGATTCTCGAAGCGCGGATGTCAGCCTGCGTCCATTCGGGGGACGGCTGCACCGGGCGGTAAATCCACTGCACCAGGTGGGCGATCTCGTCAGCGCTGAGCAGTGCACCAAAGCCTGCCATCTGGGTTGCAGGCCGCCCCTTGCTGATGATCGATTGCGCCTCAGCCGGTCGCAAACGCTCCAGACTTTGCGGTAATAACGCCGGCCCCATGCCACCCAACCGCCGCGCCCCGTGGCAGCTGGCGCAATGCCGGGCAAACAGAGCGGCCCCTGGTTCTGGATCGGAGGCGGCAACAGCTACACCAGCCGTCCAGAGGGTAAAAAAAAAGCCTGCGCTATTGCGCAGGCTTCGGTAAACCCAATGCAAGGGTTGCCTTAAAGCTTCAGAACCCACTCGACCGCAGTTTTCAGATCTGCGTCGCTGATCTTGTCCACCGGATTTGGTGACATCGGAATCGGACCCCAGACGCCTGGACCACCGGCGCGAACCTTCGCCAACAGCTTGGCAAGCACATCCTGTCCTTTGTATTTGGCCCCGATATCCTTCAGTGCCGGACCCACCAACTTCTTGTCTTTGGTGTGACAGGCCATGCAGCCAGACTTGGTCATGATTTCTTCGCCAGTGGCCGCCTGTGCGCCAAAGCTCAGCAGGGCAGCGCTGGTGACCAGCAAGAGGCTCAATGTTTTCATTTCAGTTTCCTTTGGTTTAAGGGAGCAGTGTCGGGCTCCGAATAATGAGTCTAAGATGGTTGGGGACAGAGCAAAGTTAGCTTCGCGTAACTCTTGGCCTGTCCCACAAGTTCTCAGTAGACGTCGTGTTGCGTGTTGTTGACGTTGAACTTGCCAGTCGGTGTGATCAGGCGCGGGTCTTTGATCACGGCCTTCAGCTTGCGCGTCTTGTCGTCAACAATCACCAGTGCAGAAGTCTTGTCTTTGGCGCTCCATACCGAGAACCAGACTTCATCGCCCGCCATGTTGTACTCGGGCTGAACGATGCGTCGTGCGCCATCATCCTTGATGCCCGACCAGTCACCGATGGGCAACACTTCAAAGCCCTTGTCGAGGCTCTTGATGTTGAAAACCGCCACCGATTGCGACAGTTTGGGATCCGGGTTCAAAGGCGTGTCAACCCACAGGTTGGTCGACTTAGGATGGGTCTTGATGAACAGCGAGCCGCCGCCCTGCGCCTTGACGGTTTCCACCACTTTCCAGGCCTGAGCCTTATGTTTGATCGGATCGGTTCCAATCAAGCTGATGGTTTCGTCACCGAGGTGGCTGGTAGCCCAGACCGGACCGAACTTCGGATGGATGAAGTTGGCGCCGCGACCAGGGTGTGGCACCTTGCCGACTTCAATCAGCGCGGTCAGTGTGTCTTCCTTGGTATCCACGACAGCGATCTTGTTCGATGCGTTGGCGGCAGTCAGGAAGTAGCGGCCGGTTGAGTCCATACCACCGTCGTGCAGGAACTGCGCGGCATTGATGGTCGTGACCTTCAGGTTCTTCATGTCCTTGTAGTTGACGATCAGGATCTTGCCGGTTTCCTTGGCGTTGACGATGAACTCCGGGTTGTAATGCGATGCCACGATGGCTGCCACCCGTGGCTCAGGATGGTATTCCTGCGTGCCGACGGTGGTGCCACGGGTCGATTCGATGCGAATCGGTTTCAGCGTGTCGCCATCCATGATCACGTACTGGGGAGGCCAGTAGCTGCCGGCAATTGCCAGTTTGTCCTCAAAGCCCTTGAACTTGGAGGTTTCAACCGAACGCGCCTCCAGACCGATCTTGATCTCGGCGACGTTGGTCGGCTCTTCCATCCACAGGTCGATCAGGTTGATGCGGGCATCGCGACCAATCACGTACAGGTAGCGACCCGACGAGGACATGCGCGATATGTGCACCGCATAACCGGTCTTGATGATCTTGACGATATTCTTCGATTTGCCGTCGATCAGCGCGACCTCGCCCGCGTCACGCAGCGTGACCGAGAACAGGTTGCCCAGGTCGAGCTTGTTCATCTTCTTGGTTGGGCGCTTCTCGGGTGGCACGGCAATCTTCAGCGAAGCCATCATTTCCTTCATGCCCCACTCGGGGGGTGTTGGCGGCTCGTGCTGGATGTAGCGCGCCATCAGGTCAACCTGGTCGTCGGTCAGTTCGCCCGAGGTACCCCAGTTCGGCATGCCACCCGGTGAGCCGTACTTGATGAAAATCTTAAGGTACTCAGTACCGTTGGGAATGGTCTTGTCTGTGGTCAGTGCCTTACCCGTGGCACCCTTGCGCAGCACGCCGTGGCAACCGGCGCAACGCTCAAAGTAAATTTTTTGACCGGCAGCAAACTCGGCAGTTGTCATCGGTGGCGCCTTCGGGTTGAGGCTGTGCACCATGGACACGCTGCCAACCGGGGAGGCATCGCCGACCTGATACGCCTTTTCAGTGGGCGCCAATGGCTTTTCCTGCGCCTGGGCGCCAAAGACCAGGGTCGTCAGCAGTAATGCTGCAACACTGGCCAACCGTAAATTCTTCATAACTTTGACTCCAAAATACGCAGGAACTTGAATAGTTCCTGTCTTAGACAACAGACACCCCACAGCCGATCGCATCGCATTTGCGCGAGCAGACCAATGTTCGGCATCCAGGACGACTGTGTCCTTAATCTGGCATAAGGACGTGACAAAAGATTCTGCACAGATGGGGCTTGCCTTCCAGAAGCGCAAGATGTCATGGTCGCTGACATGGCTACATGGATTGCCGCACCGAGCTCAGTATGACAAAACTGATGCCCATTTAATGTCGGCGCCGCCCGCGATGCCACGCAAAATGTCGAGCTCGCGTGGCGACAGGCTGGCAATTGACTCACCAGACGCCGAGAAGGCGTTGGCAAGCGCAGCGGGTGGCGCTTGTCACGCCCCTCAGGAAACGCGCTCAAAAATGGCAGCAATTCCCTGGCCACCGCCGATGCACATGGTGACCAGCGCGTAGCGGCCGCCAATGCGCTCCAATTCATACAGAGCCTTGACGGTGATCAGCGCACCGGTGGCGCCGATGGGGTGCCCGAGCGAAATACCCGAGCCATTCGGGTTGACCTTGGCCGGGTCCAGACCCAGGTCGCGGCTGACGGCGCAGGCCTGTGCGGCAAATGCCTCGTTGGCCTCAATCACGTCCAGGTCGTTCACAGTCAGACCGGCTTTCTTCAGCGCCAGTTGCGTTGCCGGCACCGGACCAATACCCATGTACTTGGGATCGACGCCAGCGTGCGCGTAGGCCACCAGGCGCGCCAGTGGTTTGAGGCCGCGCGTCTTGGCAGTGCCAGCTTCCATCAGTACCACAGCGGCGGCCGCGTCGTTGATGCCGGAGGCATTGCCGGCTGTGACGGTGCCGTTCTCCTTCAAAAACGCGGGCTTCAGCTTGGCCATGTCGGCCATCGAACAATTGGGGCGGAAGTGCTCGTCGGTGGCGTAGGCGACGTCGCCCTTCTTGCTCTTGAGGATGACCGGCATGATCTGGGATGTGAAGTAGCCGGCTTCAGTGGCGCGCTGGGCGCGGTTATGGCTCTCGACCGCCAGTGCGTCCTGCTGTTCACGCGTAATGCCCCACTTGGCGGCGATATTTTCAGCCGTCACGCCCATGTGAATGGTCTGGAACGGGTCGTGCAGCGCGCCGACCACCATGTCAACCAACTTAGTGTCACCCATGCGGGCGCCCCAGCGCGCCGTCAGGCTGGCATAGGGGCCGCGGCTCATGTTCTCGGCGCCACCGCCAATGGCGATGTCGGCGTCGCCCAGCAAAATGCTCTGGCTGGCTGACACGATGGCCTGCAGGCCCGAGCCGCACAGACGGTTGACGTTGAATGCCGGTGTGCCTTCGGCACAGCCACCGTTGATGGCCGCCACGCGCGACAAATACATATCTTTGGGCTCGGTATTGACGACATGTCCAAACACCACATGGCCAACGTCGGCACCTGCCACCTTGGCTCGGGCCAGGGACTCACGCACCACTTGCGCGGCCAGCTCGGTAGGCGCGATGTCTTTCAGACTGCCGCCATAGGTACCAATGGCGGTGCGCACAGCGCTGACAACTACAACTTCACGGCTCATGAGAATCTCCTAAATTTGAAAAGGTGGGGGAAAAGCTTGCAATTTGCGACCGAACGCTTATTCATATCTTACCGACCTTTGCGGCACCCGTGCCACGTGATGCACCGGTGAGCAGGTAGCGGTGTTGCTTCACTCGAGCTCGTGCACCGCAGCGAGGGTGATCAGCGCCGACAGCACCTCAAGTTTGAAACCAACCCGCGCTTTGCCGAAACCGTCGCCGCCATCGAGAATCAATTGACGCAACAAGTCAACGCATTCCCTGTGCCCCCAGAAAAGCTTGATTGCTTTGGCAATGCGCTCATGATGGGCAGTAATGACCGCCATGGAGCGGTCAATGCGAACCTGCCTCGGGAGTTCTTCCAGGGACAGGGGCTGGGTCGGCTCATAGTCACCGCCGCGACTGAAGTTTGGGAAGACGACCGATGGTTTGTTGGACATGACAGAGTTGGTGGCTGCGCAAGCGCAGTATGGCGGGCTCGCCAGCCAAATGCAAACTGGATATGCGACAAATGTCATTCAATTGCGCATTTTTTTTCGATTGTCACCGTGTCGGCAGGCACAAACTGTCAGCTTACCGGGTTCGCCGCACTTTTTCCATGTCGCGTCGATCGCGTTTGGTGGGGCGTCCATGCTCTATCGTCATGGCCGGTTCACTTGCCGTGCGAAGTTGCTGGGTGAGTTGTTCGCGCTGGCGGACGCTTTCCACGGTTTCCGCATACAGTTGTTGCGCGACACTGGCCGGGCCGCGCAACGAACTGATGCCCAGCACGATGACTGTCTGGATCAACGGACCGTGGCGCACCGCCACCGTATCACCGACCTTGATTTCGCGCGATGGTTTGACAACCTGTGCATTGACCTGGATACGCCCTTTGACAATCTCCTCGCTGGCCAGCGACCGGGTCTTGCAAAAGCGTGCCGCCCAAAGCCACTTGTCAATTCGTGTTTGTTCCATCAGGTCGCATTTTGTCCCAACGGCAGGTGTACGGTACTGTCCAGACCGGTGATGCGTCCGTCTGACTCGCGGTTGTCCAGACTGATGGTTCCCGCCAAAGCCAGCACAATTTCTTGGCAGATAGCCAACCCCAAGCCCGATCCTGATTGCGCCTCGCCGGCAGAAAAGGGCTGAAACAGCCGTGCGCGTGTTTCGGCTGAAATGCCAGGCCCGGTGTCGCTGATCACCATGGTGGCAAAGTTGTCACCACAAGCCATGCGCACACTCAAGCTGCCACTGACCGGCGTGTAGCGGATGGCGTTGTGCAGGAGGTTACGCCCAAGTTCACGCAGCATCCAGTCATGGGTACGCAACCATGCCGGTGCCGCGTCAATCTCAAAATCGATGTCCTTGGCGGCGATCAGTGGCGACAGGTCGATCGTCACCTCCCGCATAACCTGGGACCAGTCGATGGTGCTGGCTACCGGTTGCTGAACCAGTTGCGCCACTTTGGCCAGCGCCAACATCTGGTTGGCCAGCAGTGTGGCGCGTTCGACCGTGTCGCGGATCTCGATCAACCCCTGACGCGGATCGACGTCACCGCGCAGTGCCGACTGCACCTGAACTTTCAGTACCGCCAGAGGCGTGCGCAGCTGATGCGAGGCGTCGCGAACAAAACGCTTCTGGTGTTCCAGCAGATGCTGCAAACGGCGCATGAAGCTGTTGGTGGCGTCTATCAGCGGAATTAGTTCGTGCGGCGCGTCGGGCGCTTGCAAAGGAGTCAAGTCCCCCTCAGGTCGGGCTTGCAACTGGGCACTCAAACTGCGTACCGGCCGGGTAGCGCGCTGTACCACCACAATCACCACCAGGGCAATGATGGTCACCAAGGCGGCCTGTCGCCAGAGAGTGTCAATGAGTATCTGGCGTGCCAGAGTGCGCCGCAATTCAAGTGTTTCGGCCACCTGCACCATGGCCATGGCGCGCGCACGTTTCATGGAGATGGGCTGTAACAGCACCGCGACGCGCACCGGATCACCTCGAAACGTGTCGTCGTAAAAATCAACCAGCGCGGCGTAGGGACCACGGTCTGGCAAGTGGCCGCGCCAGGCTGGCAACTCGTTGAAACCGTCAATCAATTCGCCCTGAATGGTGGATATCCGGTACGCCATGCGGCTGCGATTGTCGGCCTCAAAAGACTCCAGAACCGCGTACGGCACGTCGGCCCGCAACTGCGCGTCAGCGCCTTCACCCTGCGCCGTGATGTGTTCACCAATGGTTTTTGCAGACGCCAGCAGGGTGCGGTCGTAGGCGGTATTGACAGCGGCCAGTGCCTGGCGGTAAAGGCTGAAGGTGTCCACCAGGATGAACAAGCCAATAGGCAGCAAAATACCCAGAAACAGGTATTTGCGCAGGGATACCGTTGCACCCGCTGCCCTCACATCGCCACCTTCAGCAGATAACCCAAGCCGCGCAGTGTCATCAACTTGGCGCCGGTGGGCAGCAACTTCTTGCGCAGCCGGTAGGCCACAACTTCCACCGCCTCAAATTGCACGCCCACGTCGCCGGGGAATACAAGTTCAAACAGTCGCTCCTTGCTGACGGCGTGACCGGGACGCGCCAGCAGGGCTTTGAGCAGCGCCAGCTCACGCGGTGGCAGCTCAAGAACCTGCTCCCCGTGGTAGACGGCACCGCTGTCTTTGTCGTAACTCAGACCGCCATGCCCTGGCGCTTTGGCAGCTGAATCAGTGCCAGCTTCAAGGAGTCGGCGGTGCAGCGCACGCAACCGCGCCTCCAACTCGTCGAGGTCGAAGGGTTTGGGCAGGTAGTCGTCGGCACCGCCATTGAGGCCTAGTACCCGATCACCCACTGTACCGCGGGCGGTCAGGATCAGCACAGGCGTCGTCAAGCCCTCCAGACGGGCCTGCTCCAAAATTTGCAGGCCATCCCGGCCCGGCAGCGTCAGGTCCAGCAGCACCACTTCGGGCTGACTGGCGCGCCAACGTCCCAGTGCCGCGCGGCCATCGGCGCACACCTCTACTTCCCAATCCAGTCGGGTCAGGGCGCGCAGCAGGGTCGTGTTCAACGCGGGGTCATCTTCCACCAGCAGCAGTTTCATGGATGACACCATAGCATGGCGACAAGCCCTGCTTGACTCGCGGTATCAGTAGTTTCCCTAGTCTGTATGGACAGCCATTTGACAGCTCGGTGGCGCACCATGGCGGCTCCAATCCCAACTCCAGGAGATACTCATGCGTCGTGATACCTTTTTGAAATCCATGGCGGCCCTGGCCGCAGCAGGGGGTTTGCCCCTTTCGGCACTGGCTGCCAACAACATCAAGATGATGATTCCGGCCAACCCGGGTGGCGGCTGGGACACCACCGGTCGGGCGTTGGGCAAAGCCATGCTCGACGCCAAAGTGGCCGACACGGTGACCTATGACAACAAGGGTGGCGCGGCTGGCGCCCTGGGGCTGGCGCAGTTCGTCAGCGGCAGCAAAGGCGACCCGAACGCCATCATGGTGATGGGCGCGGTGATGCTGGGCGGTCTCATTACCGGCAAGCCGCCGGTTTCGCTCAGTTCGGCCACGCCGCTGGCGCGCCTGACCAGCGAGTACAACGTTTTTGTGCTGCCCGCCAACTCACCGTTCAAGAGCCTCAAGGAAGTGATTGAACAATTCAAGAAAGACCCTGGCAGCATCAAATGGGGCGGTGGTTCACGCGGCTCCACCGAGCATATTGCGGCGGCCATGATTGCGCGCGAGGTCGGCGTCGACGCGGCCAAGATTAACTATGTGGCGTTCCGCGGCGGCGGTGAAGCCACAGCCGCCATTCTGGGTGGCAACGTCACAGTCGGTGGTGGCGGCTACAGTGAGTTGTCTGAATACATCACTGTTGGCAAGATGAAGGGACTGGCCGTCACGTCGGGCACCCGTCTGAAAGGCGTCGATATTCCAACTCTCAAAGAGCTGGGCATCAACGTTGAAATCGGCAACTGGCGCGGTGTCTATGGTGCGCCGGGCATCACACCGGTGCAGCGCAAGGCGTTGACCGATATGTTGCTCAAGGCGGCAGCGTCCAAGTCGTGGGCGCAGGCTATGGAAAAGAACAGCTGGACACCCTCTGTGCTGTCAGGTCCGGCGTTCGAGAAATTTGTGGACGACGATTTTGCATCGCTGCGCGCCACCATGGTCAAGGCCGGGATGGTGTAGCACAGCGATGAGGCACACCCTGCGTAATCCACTATTTCTTCAAACCCTGGTTGGCGCAGGCGTGGTCCTGGTGGCGCTGGGCCTGGCCGCTGGCGCTGTCAGCATTCCTTCGAATGCGGGCTACGCTGGTGTCGGGCCCAACTTTTTGCCGTGGCTGGTTGCCACCGCCTTGCTGCTGTGTGGCGGCTTCATGATCTACGAGGCTCGCACCGGTGGTTTTCGCGACATGGACGAACCCACCAGCGACGGTCAGCCGTATTGGCCCGGCTTCGTCTGGATGTCGGCTGGCTTGCTGCTCAACGCCGCATTGATCACCACGATTGGCTTTATTTTCAGCTGCACCATGTGTTTTGTGCTGGCGGCGCGCGGCTTGCGCAATGCCGAAGGTCAATCGGCCAGCGGCCTGAAACCCTGGGTAACTGACGCAATTACTGGATTGCTGATTGCCTCCCCCGTGTACTGGATGTTTACCCAATTTCTGGCCATCAACCTGCCCGGCTTGACTGAAAGTGGGTGGCTTTGATGGATATCTGGAACCAGCTTATTCAAGGCTTTGTCACGGCCGGCACACCGGTTAATTTGTTGTGGGCTTTTGTCGGATGTGCGCTCGGTACTGCGGTGGGCGTGCTGCCCGGCATCGGCCCGGCCACGGCGGTGGCCATGCTGCTGCCGATCACCGCCAAGGTCGACGCCACAGCGTCCATGATCTTCTTTGCCGGCATCTACTACGGTGCCATGTACGGTGGCTCGACCACCTCCATTTTGCTCAACACGCCAGGCGAGACGGCCAGCATGGTGACGGCGATGGAGGGCAACAAGATGGCCAAGAGCGGGCGTGCCGGTGCGGCATTGGCCACCTCGGCCATTGGTTCGTTTGTAGCAGGCACCATTGCCACCGTGCTGGTGACACTGTTTGCGCCTGTTGTGGCTGACTTCGCTGTCAAACTGGGCCCACCTGAATACTTTATGTTGATGCTGCTGGCCTTTACCACGGTCAGCGCTGTGCTCGGTCAAAGCGCGGTGCGCGGGTTGACCGCTTTGTTTGTTGGTCTGGCCGCTGGCCTGGTTGGGATGGACCAGATCACCGGCCAGGCCCGCTATACCGGGGGTGTGCCAGAGCTGCTTGACGGTATTGAAATCGTGTTGGTGGCGGTCGGTCTGTTTGCCGTCGCCGAAGCCCTGCACGCTGTGCTGTTTGAGGGCAAGGTCGTCGAATCCGAGAACAAGATGAGCCGGGTCAGCATGAACAAAGACGACTGGCGTCGCTCGATTCCGGCCTGGCTACGGGGTACTGCCATTGGTGCGCCGTTTGGTTGCATCCCGGCTGGTGGCACCGAGATACCCACATTCTTAAGCTACGCGGCGGAGAAAAAACTCGCCAAGGGCAGCAATCTGGCCGAGTTTGGTACCAAGGGCGCTATCGAGGGCGTCGCTGGTCCCGAGGCCGCCAACAATGCCACCGTGACCGCCGCCCTGATTCCGCTGCTGACGCTGGGCATTCCGGTCTCCAACACCACCGCCATTCTGCTGGGTGCGTTCCAGAACTACGGCATCCAGCCCGGACCGCAACTGTTTACCAGCTCGGCCAATCTGGTCTGGGCCTTGATTGCTTCCCTGTACATCGGCAACGTCATGCTCTTGGTGCTCAATTTACCGCTGGTGGGTCTGTGGGTCAAGCTGCTCAAAGTGCCCAAGCCGCAGCTTTATGCCGGCATCCTGATTTTTGCCACGGTCGGTGCTTATGGCATGCGCCAAAGCGCGTTTGACTTGTTTTTGCTGTATGCGATTGGCGTGCTGGGCCTGGTGATGCGGCGCTTCAATTTTCCAACGGCCCCGGTGGTAGTGGGTATGATTTTGGGACCACTGGCAGAAGCGCAGTTGCGCAACGCCATTTCCATCGGCGAGGGCAGTGCAATGGTGTTCCTGCAGCGCCCCATGTCCTTGACGCTGCTGGGCATTGTGCTGGCCATTCTGGTGGTGCCGCGGGTCTTGAAGCGGCGAACCGTCACTTCAATCTGATCGGTCCGGACTGCTTGCCACGCAGTTGCGGCCATTGCGCTTGGCCTGGTACAAGCCCTCATCAGCCGCCTTGATCAGCGCTTCAAAGCCTGGCATGGCGGCGGTTTTTGCTGCCACGCCAACACTGATGCGCGCCAGCCATTCGCCGCCCTTCACTGGCACCCGCAGTTTGGCAATTTCCTGGCGCATTGACTGTGCGACCTGCAGGGCGCCGTCGAGAGAGGTGGCCGGGCAGATGATCAAAAATTCGTCACCACCAAGACGGCAGACGATGTCGTCCGTACGCACTGCATGGCGCAGCTGCCTGGACAGCTGGCGCAGCACATCATCGCCGGCATCGTGACCGTGTTTGTCGTTGACCTGCTTGAAACCATCAGCATCAATCATCATGCAGGCCAGCGGTGTGCCGTCTTGCACTGACGTTAGCCAGGCTTGCGCCAGCGAGGCCATGGCGTGACGGCGATTGGGCAACCCTGTCAGCACGTCGGTTTGCGCCAGTTGTTCAAGAAGATGATTCGCTTCGGCCAGCGACTGAGTACGTTGTGCTACTTTGGCCTCGAGTGTGGCGTTCAACTCCTGCAACTCTCGATTGCGTTGCGAGACTTGCTGGAACAAGCCATTGAGCGCTTGCAACAGAGGTTCCGTTGCACCTTCCTGCAGGTCCTGTTCCCCCAGAAACACCGCGTCTGATTGTTGTCCCGCATGAATCGCCGCAACCTGCCTGGCCATCGACTGATCGACTCCGAGAATATGGAAGGCCAGCCAATAGGTGAGAAACTTCAGCAACCCGTGCGCCGCTTCAGCCCGCTCGGCAACACCTTTTTGCATCTGCATTACTTCCTGCAAAAATTCGGTGTGAAATTGCTTGTGTTCCTTGATATGGCGAGGGTCCAGACCCGTGCGCAGCATCAGGTTTTCTTCGTCCAGAAAGTGATATTGCGCGTAGGAGGCCAACTTGGCGAGCACTGTCTCAACCTCACCGGCAGCGCCGCTGTCAGCCTGTGTCAGCAATTCGCCAAACTGGTTAATCAGATCGACCAAGGCGTGATGCTGCTGGTCAACAGTTTCAAGCCCGGTCTCAAAATGCCTGTCCCAGCGGAATGACTCCACGCCAGTCTCCGATCAGTTTTGATGGTTTCATTATGGCATTGCCAATTTGTTAAAGCCATACTTCGGCAGCAGTGAACTTGGTCATGACGCTGCGCGGTAACATCTGCGGATGGACTCCACAGACTCATTGCCGCGTGATGCCCAGAGTATTCTGGAACTGGCCGCGCGCTCCATGTTTGACCTGTTTGCCAACGCCAGCGAAGGCATGATGCTGGTGGACCGGCAGGCTCGTGTGGTCTGGATCAACGACCAGTACAAGCGCTTTCTACCGGCGCTGGGTTTTGAGCGGGTGGAAGATTTTGTCGGCCATCCGGTGGCCAGCGTGGTGCAAAACACGCAGATGCATCACGTGATCGAAACCGGCAAGCCGATCCTGATTGATCTGCTGACAAATCGAGCCGGCACGTTTGTCGTCAGCCGCATTCCGTTGCGCGACAGTGGTGGCGAGGTGATAGGGGCTTTGGGGATTGTGTTGTTCGACCACGCCGAAACCAGCCTGCAGCCCCTGGTGGGCAAGTTTGCCTTGCTGCAGCGCGATCTGGACGATGCCCGGCGTGAGTTGGCCAGCCAGCGCAGCAGTCAGAAAAATAACCAGCGTATGGGTCAACGTCAGTCGCGTTACACCTTTGCCAGTTTTGTTGGTGCCAGTGCACCTGCCGTGGAAGTCAAGCGGCAGGCGCGCCGGGCGGCCCAGACTTCCAGCCCGGTATTGTTGCTGGGCGAAACCGGGACCGGCAAGGAGTTGTTGGCCCATGCGATTCACGCTTCGTCAGCGCGCGCTGATAGTCCATTCATCAGCCTGAACATTGCCGCCGTGCCCGACACGCTGCTGGAGGCCGAGTTTTTTGGTGTCGCCCCTGGCGCCTATACCGGGGCCGATCGCAAGGGGCGCGATGGCAAGTTTCGACTGGCCCATGGCGGCACGCTGTTTCTCGATGAGATCGGCGATATGCCGCTGGGCTTGCAGGCCAAACTGCTGCGCGCTTTGCAAGAGGGTGAAATCGAGCCGCTGGGCTCCAACAAGCTCGTTCCTTTTGATGCCCGGGTGATTGCCGCAACATCGCGCGATTTGAACAAGCTGGTGCGCGAGGGCAACTTTCGTGAAGACTTGTTTTATCGCCTCAACGTGCTGCCGATTCGGGTGCCGCCGCTGCGTGAGCGGCGTGAAGATATTGCCGCCCTGGTCGAGGTGCTGGGCGAAGATATGTCCTTGCGCAGCGGCGAACAGCCGCCCGAGCTCAGCGCCGAGGCGCTTGCGCTGCTGTCGGCGCAGCTGTGGCGTGGCAACATCCGGGAGTTGCGCAATGTGCTGGAGCAAGCCACCATGCGCAGCGATTCACACCGCATTTTGCCTTCGCATTTGCAGGCGGTGCTGAGCGAATCCGGCGTTGAACAACTGGCCCCGGTAGTGCCGACCAAGCTATCGGTCTTGGCCGAAGTGGCGGCTGCGGTAGCGATTGAACCACTGGCTCTGCAAGTGGCTGAATTGGAGCGGCAAGCCATCGCATCCGCCATGAAAGCGGCTCGCGGCAACAAGGTAGTCGCCGCAAAAATGCTCGGTATTTCTCGCGCCAAGCTGTATGCCCGACTCGGATAATATGTATTATATATAGACATATGTATTTTAATAAGACATATCAATATGTATCATTTGAATACAAAGTTTAATGTTTAGGGAATAACTTTAAACAAATCAAAGGTTTACGATTTGGCACGCTTGCTGCATAGCCGTTCCACACCAACTACCATAACAGGAGACAGAAAACATGGATCGTCGAACTTGGGTCGCGCGCGCCGCGCTTGGCGCTGTAGCCGCGGCTTGCGCCATGGCCTCTCCTTTGGCGCTCAGCCAGGCCAAAGAAATCAAAATCGCCCACATCTACAGCAAGACCGGCCCGCTGGAAGCCTATGGCAAGCAGACCGCCACCGGTTTCATGATGGGTCTGGATTACGCCACCGGTGGCACCATGATGGTAGGGGACAAGAAGCTGGTCGTCATTGAAAAGGACGATCAGGGCAAGCCTGATCTGGGCAAGAGCTTGCTGGCCAGCGCCTATGGCGACGACAAGGTTGATTTAGCCGTGGGTCCAACTGCCTCGCCGGTAGCGCTGGCGATGTTGCCGGTGGCCGAGGAATACAAAAAGATTCTGCTGGTGGAGCCCGCCGTAGCTGACTCGATCACCGGTGAGAAATGGAATAAATACATATTCCGTACCGGGCGCAACAGTTCGCAGGATGCAATTTCCAACGCGGTAGCTTTGGACAAGGCCGGTATCACGATTGCCACCATGGCACAAGATTCAGCCTTTGGCCGTGACGGCGTGAGAGCCTTCAAAGAGGCGATCAAAAAAGCCAAGGTGGTGCATGAAGAATTTTTGCCACCGGCGACCACCGACTTCACGGCCGGCGCTCAGCGTCTGATCGACAAGCTCAAGGACCAACCAGGCCGCAAAGTGATCTTCATCATCTGGGCCGGTGGTAACCCGTTCAAGATTGCCGATATGGACTTGAAGCGCTACGGCATCGAGATTGCCACCGGCGGCAACATCCTGCCGGCCATGACAGCCTACAAGCAATTCCCAGGCATGGAAGGCGCAGCGTATTACTACTTTGGCATTCCGAAAAACGCCGTCAACGAGGCCATGGTGGCGCGCCACTATAGCCAGTTCAAGGCGCCACCTGACTTCTTCACGGCCGGTGGTTTCTCGGCTGCCATGGCGGTGGTTACGGCGCTCAAGAACAGCAAGGGCGACGCCAGCGCCAACACCTTGATCAAGACCATGGAGGGCATGAGTTTTGATACACCCAAAGGTAAGATGACCTTCCGTAAGGAAGATCACCAGGCCATGCAGAGCATGTTCCATTTCAAGATCAAGGTTGACCCGGCGTTTGCCTGGGGAGTGCCTGAACTGGTGCGCGAGATCAAGGCGGAAGAGATGGATATCCCGATCCGCAACAAACGCTGATTGATGGGGCGCTCGGCTACTGCGCGGGCCGATAGCGGCGTTGCGCGGTGCTCGCAATCCTCACGTACCTGAGTACGTTCCGGTTGCTGTGCTCCGCGCGCCTTGCTTTCGACTCGCTCGCTACGCCGCTCTCCCCATCAAGGGACTTCGAATCTCATGCTTGAAACCAGAAACTTGACAGTGCGCTTCGGCGGACACGTGGCGGTAAGCGCTGTCAGCTGTGCTTTTCGGCCTGGCACGCTGACCGCCATCGTCGGCCCCAATGGTGCTGGCAAGACCACCTATTTCAATCTGATTTCGGGGCAGCTCAAGGCCAGCTCGGGCGAGGTCTTTCTGAACGGCAACAGTTTGGCTGGCATGAGTCCGTCGGCCCGCACTCGCGCCGGACTCGGGCGAGCCTTTCAGTTGACCAACCTGTTCCCCAATTTGTCGGTGCTGGAAAACGTGCGCCTGGCGGTGCAGGCAGCACGCGCCGGTGCCCATTTGCGCGGACTAAATCTCTGGTCCGTCTGGAGCGATCACAAAACCTTGACATCGTTGGCTGAAGAGGTTCTGGAAGCCGTTTCCATGAGCGACAAACAACACACGCCGGTGGCCAGTTTGCCGCACGGCGACCAGCGCAAGCTGGAGGTGGCCCTGCTGATGGCGCTGGAGCCCGATGTATTCATGTTCGACGAGCCGACAGCAGGCATGAGTGCCGATGAAGCGCCGGTCATTTTGAACCTGATTCGCAAACTCAAGGACGACAAACGCAAAACAATTTTGCTGGTGGAGCACAAGATGGACGTGGTGCGTGAACTGGCGGACCGCATCATCGTGCTGCACAACGGCGCCCTGGTTGCCGATGGTGATCCGGCCGAAGTCATTGCATCACCAATCGTTCAGGAGGCTTACCTTGGGATTGCTCCGGTGGTTTCGGAAGTGCGTGCATGAGCAGCAATCTCCTGACCCTGTCGGGTGTCCACACCCACATCGGCGCCTACCACATCCTCCATGGCGTCGACCTGGTTGTACCCAGTGGGCAGCTGACCATGCTGCTGGGTCGCAATGGTGCCGGCAAGACCACCACGCTGCGCACCATCATGGGTTTGTGGCATGCCAGCCAAGGAAGTGTGCGCTTTGGCTCGCGGGACATTACTGCCTTGAACACGCCAGAGATCGCTGCGTTGAATATTGCTTACGTGCCCGAGAACATGGGGATTTTTGCCGACCTGTCGGTGAAGGAAAACATGCTGCTGGCGGCGCGAACGGCCAAGCGCGCCAACCAGATGGACGAGGCGCGTCTGCAGTGGATTTTTTCATTGTTCCCGGCGGTCGAGAAATTCTGGAACCATCCCGCCGGCAAACTTTCGGGCGGACAAAAACAAATGCTGGCGGTGGCCCGTGCCATCGTCGAACCACGCGAACTGTTGATCGTCGACGAGCCCAGCAAAGGTCTGGCGCCCGCCATCATCAACAACATGATTGACGCCTTTGCCCAGCTAAAAGCCAGTGGCACCACCATTTTGCTGGTCGAACAAAACATCAACTTTGCCAAGCGGTTGGGTGACAGTGTCGCTGTCATGGACAACGGGATGGTTGTGCACAGTGGCGCCATGAAAGCGTTGGCTGAGGATGAAGAACTGCAGCATTCTTTGCTGGGGTTGGCGATATGAACAAGATCGATTTCGACTGGAAACCGCTGACGCTGGTGCCATTGCTGGTGTTGCTGGTCATACCGTTCATTGGCTCGATTTCAACCTGGCTGACGCTGACGGCCGCGGGCCTGGCCATGGGCATGATCATCTTCATCATTGCCTCCGGCTTGACGCTGGTGTTTGGTCTGATGGATGTGCTCAATTTCGGCCATGGCGTGTTCATTGCGTTGGGCGCCTTTGTCGCCACCACGGTGCTGGGCCTGATGGGCGACTGGACCGGCTCCCCCGAGCTGTGGCGCAACCTGGTGGCCATCTTCCCGGCGATGCTGGTGGCCATGCTGGCGTCGGGCGCGTTGGGCTTGGCCTTTGAGCGCTTCATTGTGCGGCCGGTCTATGGCCAGCATCTCAAACAGATTTTGATCACCATGGGCGGCATGATCATAGGTGAAGAGTTGATCAAGGTGATTTGGGGTCCCGCGCAAATTGCGCTGCCCTTGCCTGAAGGGCTGCGCGGTGCCTTACTGCTGGGCGATTCGGCGATTGAAAAATACCGGCTGCTGGCAATGGTGGTAGGTCTGCTGGTTTTTGCGCTGCTGTCCTGGACTTTAAGTCGCACCAAGATCGGCCTGCTGATTCGCGCAGGTGTGCAAGACCGCGAGATGGTGGAAGTGCTCGGTTACCGCATCAAACGCCTGTTTGTCGGCGTCTTTGTGGTGGGCAGTGCGCTGGCCGGTCTGGGCGGTGTCATGTGGGGCTTGTACCAGCAAAGCGTCATGCCGCAGATGGGCGCGCAGGTCAATGTGCTGATCTTTATCGTCATCATCATCGGTGGCCTGGGCTCCACCGGTGGTGCCCTGATTGGCGCCTTGCTGGTCGGTTTGATGGCCAACTACACCGGGTTCTTGTTACCCAAGGTAGCCCTATTTTCCAACATAGCGCTGATGGTGGCGATTCTGCTGTGGCGGCCGCAGGGTGTCTACCCGGTGGCCAACCGCTAAAAATCATGAATCAACCTACTGCGCAAACCGATCTTGCAACTGCGGTGCTCACCGTACGCTTGTACGGCTCCACTCCTCATTGCAACCTCGGCTCGCTCGCTACGGTTTCTTCACGACTTTTTGGAGATGAGGCATGCTGAAGAGACTCCTTTCCGATGATTTGCCGCGCAGTCGTGTGCTGGCCGTGTTGCTGATTGCATTGCTGATTGCACTGGCAGGCGCACCGTTTTTATTTCCCGGTGTGAAGGCACTCAACGTGGCAGCCAAGGTGCTGGTGTTCATTGTGCTGGTGGCCAGCTTTGATTTGTTGCTGGGCTACACCGGCATCGTCAGTTTTGCGCACACCATGTTCTTTGGCATTGGTGCCTACGGGGTCGCAGTTGCCACGACCCGGATGGGACCAACCTGGGAAGCGCTGGCGATGGGGGTGTTGTGTTCACTGTTGCTCTCGTTTTTACTGGCCTTGTTGGTAGGTTTGTTTTCGTTGCGGGTGCGGGCCATCTTTTTCGCCATGATCACGTTGGCCGTGGCCTCGGCCTTTTTGACGCTGGCGTCACAACTCTCCGACATCACCGGTGGTGAAGATGGTTTGAGTTTCAAAGTACCCGAGGTTTTGTCACCCGGCTTTGAATTCAGTGATACGCCTTTTCTCGGCGTTGTGCTGGATGGACGCCTGCTGTGCTACTACCTCCTGTTCGCGCTGGCATTGGTGCTTTTGCTGGCCATGCTGCGCATCGTCAATTCACCGTTTGGCCGCGTGCTCCAGGCGATCCGCGAGAACGAATTTCGGGCCGAAGCGATTGGCTACCGGGTGGTCGTTTTTCGCACCACGTCCAGCATCCTGTCGGCGCTGTTTGCCTGCCTGGCCGGCACCATGCTGGCGCTCTGGCTGCGCTACAACGGACCCGACACATCGCTGTCATTCGAGATCATGATGGACGTGCTGCTGATTGTGGTGATCGGTGGCATGGGCACCATCTATGGCGCCGCCATTGGCGCGGCGTTGTTCCTGGTGGCGCAAAGCTATCTGCAGGATTTGTTGCGCCTCGGACATGAGGCGGTCGCCTCCTTGCCCTGGCTCGCCACCTTGCTGTCACCGGATCGCTGGTTGCTCTGGCTGGGGGTGCTGTTTGTGCTGTCGGTGTATTACTTTCCTACCGGGGTGGTGGGACGTTTGCGTGCCAATTCGCGGAGGGGCAAGTCATGAGTCGCGACGTACAGATGTCTTCCCACTACCTGAGCTGCGCCGGGCGCGAGATTCATTACACCGAATGGGGTGCCCAGCACCCGTCTACGGTGATCGCCTGGCACGGTCTGGCTCGCACCGGACGCGACATGGACGAGTTGGCCGGGCACTTGAGTGCACGTGGCTATCGGGTGATTTGCCCGGATACGATCGGACGCGGCCTGAGTCAATGGAGCCCGCTGCCGCAGCAGGAGTACTGCCTGTCATTTTTTGCCCGTATCGCGACCGAGCTGTTTGATCAACTCGGGATTGAAAAGGCGCATTGGGTCGGCACCTCCATGGGCGGCGCCATTGGCACGGTGTGCGCGTCAGGTCTGCTTGATGCGGGCATGAAGAAGCGCATCCAGAGTCTGACCTTAAACGACAATGCGCCGCAACTGGCGTCGGCTGCCATCGGCCGCATTCGAGCCTATGCCGGTAACCCTCCGGCCTTTACCACGGTGCGGGAGCTCGAAGCTTTCTTTCGTCAGGTCTACCAGCCCTACGGTTGGCTGAGCGCTGCGCAGTGGCGCCGGCTGACAGAAACATCGACACGCCGTTTGCCCGACGGCCGTGTCACGCCGCACTATGACCCCGACATGGTGCAACAGTTCATCAGTCATCCGGACGACTATTTGATCTGGGATCATTACGACGCGTTGGAGCTGCCAGTATTGTGTTTGCGCGGGGCCGACTCGGATCTTGTAATGCCTGAAACGGTCGACGAGATGCGACGCCGTGGCCCGGGTGCCGCGGGTCGGTTAACGGTCGTGGAAATCAAGGGCTGCGGGCATGCCCCGGCGCTCAATGTGCCCGATCAGTTGGAGCAGGTGGCAGACTTCATTGAGGCGGCAGGTTGAGCAAAACTCACGTCACATGGCACTCGCGCCGCAGCAATGCCAGTGCGTCTGTCAGCGCGTAATCCAGGTCGCTTTGCAGCGTCGGTTGTGCTTCCTCGACAAATTCGCGCCATAGCCGGGCATAGTCATCGTGGTGTTGCACCGGGGCATGTTGCGCTATGTAGAGGCTGGTCAAATCGGGCTTGAGACCGGTTCTTCGGATCTTGCGAATCAATGCGATTGCGCTTCTTTCGGTCAGCAGTGTCTTGGCTGTGGCACCCGCTGCGATGCACAAAAACAGCGTCAACAAAGAACCGTCATCGCTGTGCCCGCCGGTGGCTTTGTGCCAGGTGTTCGACGCCACTCGGTCATGCTGATCGACTTCGTTTAGACCACTTTCAAGCCAGAAATAGCGACCCATGAAGGCGGCAGTCTGGTTGAACAGCTGTCTGGCTGGCACCGTACTACCGACAATCTTTGGCAAGTCGGAGATGACGGACTGTCGCATGGTTTGCAGCGTGGCTGTGCAGTGAGCGGGCAGGTCTTTTGGTATCACAATGAAGGTGTCAAAACCGCTGGCACCGGTCATTTTGCCAGTGTATTTTTTACGCAGCGCGGTCACCATTTTTTCAAACACCACCCAATCGGGCATCTCGCCACCGCCGATGGCCAGAGTCAACAGCGCGCTGCGTATGACAGCCTCGCTGTCTGGTGCGGCCTCTTCCAGCTCGGCGACATCCATGCCCAATTTCCCGGCCAGCCAGATGGCGACCTCCATCATCTGCGTTGCAGCACCGCGTCTGGCTAATTCGGTCTGGTAGGCAGCCACGGTTTTCAGCGACCATTCGGCCAGCAGTGGAATCTGTTCGTCGGCAAAACCGCCGCTGTCATGCATGCCAAAGTGGCTGGTTTGTGGCATCACAATCAAGCGCCGCAACAAGTCCGAGCCACCTTTCGAGTGGGATAAAAATGAGTGATCGCGCAACGATTCGGCGGCCTGTCGCAAATCACCGGCACTGGTTACTTCAAGATAAAGGCTGACCAGATTGACCATTCGGCGCTTGGCCATTTCGAGTTCCGGACGCAAATACTCAGTACCAAAATAGCGCGCAATTTGGACCATGCCTTTCGGTGCGTCGACGCAGATGGCGTCCAGCTTTGGCTGATCGATGACGGCGTTTTGCACGCCATAGGCCAATGCTTTCTCAAAAAATGGGCGCGCGTCGTAGAGTGAGACGGTAGCGGGCGAGACCGGGCGCTGCTCTGACATCTAGATCGCCGATTCCTCATCCGACTCACGTGCCGCTGGCGTCGCTTTGCCACGGTCGGTGTCGCCGGTCTCAATCCTGCCGTCGCCTGCGGGGTTCCCCGGCTCAGCGGAGTCGGCCTCAAAGGCACGCACTTTCTCACGCAACACCAGCAGCATTTCAATGAACAGGTCCGGGCATTGATGACGCAACAGCCAGGCCAGTTCCATCCAGTCGTGGTCAGCCACCTCCTCTTGTTCCAGCCGTGGCTTCACATAGGCCGAGGCCAGCAAGGCAGCTTCGGACAAGCTTTCACCGTCGTCTTGCGCCGCGTCAAACGTGCCAGTGCGTGCAAAGGCCTCGACGCGGCTCCATTTCTCTGAAAAGTAGTCAGCCAACGCGTCGCTGCCCCCCTCCAGGTCGCCAATCGCAGCTAAAAAATCCAGCGGATTGGCATCGTCCCGGAAAACAATGGAGTTGACCATGCCGCGCAAATGCGTGCGGGTCAGGTCCTTGTACTGTTTTTCAATCACCACGGCGCGCGCAAACTGACTTGGCGTCACCAGCAGGTTGATGACTGACTCCCTGGAGTTGTCGTATTCGCGGATCACCGCCAGAATATCTTTCGGTGGCAATTGCTCCAGTACCAGCGCCAGCGCACTGTCGCCCTCGGAGTCGGCCAATTCCACCAGGGCGGACTCGGCGCCGACGATGTCGCCAGCGGCGATCAGGCTTTGGGTTCTGGCAATCAGGGCAAGTTGGTTCATCTCAGTCTTTACGGTCAAAACCTTGTTCAACCATCCAGTCGGCGCCGGCTTCTTCACGGGCGCGGGCGTCTTGTTCTTCTTGCGCTTCCCATGCGTTGTCGTGATCGTCGCCAGTAGCTTCGTCGCTCTCGCTTTCAATGTTAATTTTGAGGATGCGGGGCGCCTCCGACTTGCCGTACATATATTCGAGACCGGCTGCCACCGTCAAGAACCAGGCACCCATCGGCTCTTTCAGTACCACTTGCGTCAGGTCGTGTGCCCACGGCGCCAACTCGGCAGCATCAGCCAGGCTGTGCCAATCGGGGAATTCGTTGGCTTCATGCGTCAGCAGGTGATCCATCACGGCTGGCAGCTTGAAGCGAAAGCCCTGGTGAAAGGTCACCGCCACCATCTCCGGGCTGAGCTCGATCATGTTGAGCAAAAAGTCAAACTCATTGCGCCGCTGCGTCAATCGCTGGTGCAACACGTTTCGGCCTTCCGAATCAAAAGTCAAGTCATCCATTTCCGACTGATAGGCTGAGCGCAGCTCGCGGAAAAATGGAGAGATGCTCATGGCGCGAGGTTTTTCATATTCATGATAGGTGGGTTTCAAAGTAGCTGTTTAAAGTAGCTGAGCCAAATTTCGTGCGCCGTATCGATCGGACTGTCCAGCAGATTTCGGCGTCGGTTCTGGTCATAAGCCTGGCGTTTGGCGGCATCCGAAAGCACTTCGTAAGCCGCTTGCACGGTCTGAAAGCGCTTGGGCGCGTCAACGGCGGCATTTCGGTCCGGGTGATGCAACGCCGCCTGCCGGCGAAACGCCTTTTTGATTTCGGCAAGGGTTGCAGAGCTGCCAACTCCAAGGGTCGCATAGTGGTCTGTCATGCGTGCTTAGGTGCCTGGTCTGGTCAGGTCCTGACCGATTCAAAAGAAAGCTGGAAGGGGGTGATTATGCCCGGCCATGGATCGCTGCGTGACGGAGCCTCAAGATTCACCCGGCCGATGTCTTGAGCGCAGGGTTGGCCAGGCGGCGTCGAAGTCGAACAACAGGCGCCGGCAGCTATTGAAAAAATTGCGTATGGATTTTGGCGCGAGCCTATTGTTTGGCGCCCAGCGCAAGCGCAGCGGCACGTGACTCCGCCAACGCCTGTTGCTGGGGTGCAGCCTGTGTCGGCCATCCGCAGAGATGGAGTTGGGTCAACTCGCACAAAGCGGTTATCCACTCTGGATCATCATTCAGGCAGGAAATGTAGTGAAACTCCTTGCCGCCTGCCGTCAGGAACGCAGCGCGCCCTTCCATATCGATTTCTTCCAGTGTCTCCAGGCAGTCGCTGGTGAAGGCTGGGCAGACCACGTCAACCCGATGGACGCCGGCTTGCCCCATTGCGATCAAGGTCGGTTCAGTATAGGGTTGTAGCCACTTGGCGCGACCCAGCCGTGATTGAAAAGTCACTTTGAACTGCTGTTGAGACAGTCCCAGTTGGTCAGCCAGCAGACGCGCTGTTTTGAAGCATTCGCAGTGGTACGGGTCACCCAGCAGCAGCGTGCGCTCCGGGACACCATGAAAACTCATGACCAGCTGATCCGGTCGGCCATGCATTTTCCAGTAGCGCCGAACCTTGCTCGCCAGCGCGACAATATAGTTCGGGTCGTCGTGGTAATGATTGACAAAGCGTAACTCGGGAATATTTCGCACCGTGCCAGCCCACTTATAAACTGCATCAAACAGACTGGCTGTGGTGGTAGCCGAATATTGAGGATAGGCCGGCAAGATAAGTACGCGAGTTGTTCCCTCGGATTTGAGTAAATCGAGTTGCGAGGCGATGGAAGTGCTGCCGTAGCGCATGGCATAGCGGACCTGCACCACGTGGCCGCGCTGCGCCAACCAGCCTTGCAGCAGCTTGGCCTGCTTTTCGGTCCAAACTTTCAGCGGTGAGCCTGCAGCACTCCAGATGCTGGCGTATTTGGCGGCTGATTTGGCAGGCCGAAAGCGCAGGATGATGCCGTGCAAAATCACCAGCCAAAGCAGTCGCGGGATCTCGACGACACGTGGGTCGCTCAAAAACTCCCGCAGGAAACGTCGTACATCGGCGGTGCTGGGTGTGTCAGGTGTGCCAAGGTTGCAATACAGCACGGCAGTGCGTGGCACCTGGCCGTGGTTGAACAGGGGTTCCTCGGCGTAACGGCCGGTCTTGAAAGTGGTCATGTGATCGGAGTGAGTTTTGAAATGTCGGAGCCGAAGTACCAGTCAGAGCGCATCATAAACGTCCAGCACGCCAGGCTTGATGGCCGCTACGGCGCTGCGCACGGCGCCTTCCAGGGTGGCCGGGTAGGGGCCGGCCACATAGTCGCCACAGGCTAGCAAGCCGGGCGCAATTTGCTGCAACGGGCGTTGCAGCCCAGGTCTGCAGGCAAAGGTAGCGCGCTTCTCGACGACGGTTTGAACAGCTTGCAGCGCGAGGCCCAGTTGCGCTTGGGCCTGCCGGATAACCTGTGCCTGCAGCGCCTCGCGGCTGTCGTTGCTGGCGCTGACGACAAAGGCCAGCAATCCTTGGGGCCCACCTAACTGGCCACGGTCGAAGACAAACTGCGCTGGCGTCAAGCCGGAGTTTTGCCCGGTCGTGTCGACATGGTTGCGCAGCGCCAGCATGGGGTAGGGCAGGCGGGCATGGTTGCCCCAGGCATAAACAGTGGTAATCGCCTGAAACGGTAGCAGGCTCGCGACGTCGGTCCATTCTCGAATCTTGCCCGCCAGCGAGTCATTGACCAGCGGCAAAGTGTTCTCCAGCGTTCTGACCGATCCGGCGGCAGACGTTGCCAAAATTGCGACATCAAAATCTTCGCCCTGAACTTGCCACCGCGAGCCTTGTGGCAACATTGATTGCACCCGTGTGCCCAGGCGCAACTGGCCACCGCGGTCGCTCAGCCAGCGCGCAGCGGCCAGCGGAAACAGGGTGGAAAGGTCAACCCGTGGCAGCAGCAAATTGGAGCCTCCTTGCACGCCGAACAAGGCGTCTTTCAGCACGCGCAGGAATACCTGGGCGCTGGCCTGATCAGCCGGCGTATTGAGAGCCGACACGCACAGCGGCTCAATCAGCTCGGTCATGACGCGCGGGCTCAGGCGCTGGCAAAGTTGTGTCACTGTGCTGGCGGCGTCACATTGAAAGCCGTCAAGCTGCCAGTGACCCGCTGCACGCAGCAGGCACCACTTGTCTGCCAGACTCCAGCCGCGCGCTGACACGATGCCGGCCAGTGCGTCGAGCGGTGCTGGCCAGTGCGGAAAACGCAGGCCCCGTCCGTCTGGAAACATCAACATCATGGGCAGTCGCAGCAGGGTCACTTCGGGTTCCACGCCAACCAGACGCAACAGCCGTAAGGACTCGCTGTAGGCGCCAATCAGAATGTGCTGGCCGTTGTCCAGCGTCACAGGCGTGCCGTCAGTCAAAGCGCCCGGCAGGGCTCTGGCTCTCCCGCCACAGACCTGGGATGCCTCGAATACCACCGTGGTGTGACCAGCTCGCGTCGACTCGACGGCCGCCGCCAAGCCGGCCCAGCCGGCGCCGATGATGGCAATTTTCATTTGTTCACTTGTCGCCGCCGCGCCGCGCCACCCCAGGCATGTCGGCGCCTGCAAGGCCTGGCACAGAACACGCGATGGCTAGCCTGGGGGTCATGGTCAGAACCGGCCAAGGGCCTGCACCTTCCAGGCCAGCCACATTTTGCGCAGGGGTGTGAGGCTGATTCGCTGGTGCAGCACGGCGAAGTTGTCGCGCTCAATTTCCTTGAGCAAGGTGCGGTAGATACTGGCCATCATCAGCCCCGGCTTTTGCGCGCGGCGATCAGACGGCGGCAGCAGGGCCAGGGCCTCGTCATAGAGGGCCAGGGCGCGTCGGGCCTGGAATTGCATCAGCGCCGTGAAGCGGTCGGAGTAACTGCGTTGCAGGATTTCATGTGCTTTGACATCAAAGCGCTGCAACTCGTTCATGGGCAGGTAAATGCGCCCGCGCAAGGCGTCTTCGCCGACGTCGCGAATGATGTTGGTGAGCTGCAAGGCGAGCCCCAGCTTGTGCGCGTAAGCGGTGGTTGCTTCTTGTGTCTGGCCGAAGATGTTGGCAGCCACTTCTCCCACCACACCGGCCACCAGATGGCAGTAGCGCTGTAGCGTGGGGTAGTCGAGGTAGCGGGTTTGGGTCAGGTCCATCTGACAGCCCTCGACCACCGACTGCAGGTGGCGTTGTTCGATGCTGTACTGCGCCGCCAGTGGCATCAAGGATTGCATCACTGGGTGGCTGGGTTTGCCGGCAAATGACTTGGCCACTTCCGCCTGCCACCAGGCCAGTTTGGTTTGGGCCACACTAGGGTCGACCATATCGTCGACCACATCATCGACCTCGCGGCAGAACGCATAAAACGCCGTAATGGCAGCGCGCCGGGGTTGAGGCAAAAACAAAAAGGCGTAATAAAAGCTGCTGCCCGAGGCGGCGGCTTTTTGCTGGACGTAGTCTTGTGGCGTCATGAAGGGTTCGGGTTGCGGGGCCTAGTTTAATCAGCGTGCATTACCCCATGCGCCAGGCCCGCCAAAGCAGCAAGGGCCAGTCAGTCCAAACCAGCTTGGGCCGCGAGCGCCAGGTGGCAAATTTCAAGGCTTCAATTTTGTCAAGGATGCGCAAGCCGCCCTGTATGACCAGCCGCAATTCCCAGCCAGCGCGACCTGGTATTCGACACGCCAGTGATGCGCCTTTTTGCATCACCGACCTTGCATAGGTGGCGTAGTCTGCTACCAACTTTGCTGCGTTTTGCGATCGGCTGTCTGCCCGCAGGTCGGCGTCACTCACACCGTGTCGCTGCATCGCCTGCAGACTGACGTACCAGCGCCCGCGCGTGACATCGACGCTGAGGTCCTGCCAGAAGT
>SESD01000116.1_pt1 | contig 47583 bp, 44 predicted proteins | sample 3171411 | NCBI WGS metagenome assembly SESD01 (sample SAMN06051880, study PRJNA518727) | freshwater metagenome | biome: subpolar coniferous forest; feature: holomictic lake; material: water; isolation source: holomictic Lake 442, 16.5 m depth | place: Canada: near Kenora, Ontario | collected...
ACCACCTCATCATTTGCTTTTAGTGAGACCGCTATTAAGCCACCACTTCTTGGTGAGTCATACTCAACCAATGGTGTCTTCTTAACAATGCCAGCCTTTGTTGCAATAACTAAATATGGTTGCGTTTTATAATCAGTGATTGCAATAACTTGCGCAATCACCTCATCTGGTTTAAATGCTAAAAGATTTGCTACATGCTGTCCTCTGGCATCCCTGCCTGCATCAGGTAGCTCATGCACTTTGGCGCGATATACCCGTCCTTTATTTGTAAAAAATAATAACCAGTTGTGAGTGCTAGCGGTAAAGAAATGTTCAACTACATCATCAGTTTTTAAAGCCGCTCCTTTTACTCCTTTGCCACCGCGTTTTTGGGCGCGGTATGCGTCAGCCTTGGTTCGCTTTGAATATCCACCCTTAGTAATTGTTACAACCACATCTTGATCTGGGATTAAATCCTCAACAGATAAATCAGTATCACCAGCAATGATTTGAGTACGCCGCTCATTGCCATATTTACTACCAACCTCAGTTAACTCTGTCTTTATTATATTTCGTTGTTTTTCTGGGCTAGCTAGGATGATGTTTAACTCTTTAATATCAGTAGTTAACTCATCATGCTCATCAATAATCTTCTGTCGCTCAAGAGCTGCAATTCTGCGAAGTTGCATATCTAAAATCGCATTTGCTTGTAACTCATCAACCTCAAGTAATTTCATTAACCCTGTTCTTGCCTCCTCTGGGGTCTTACTTGCTCTAATAAGTGCAATTACTGCGTCCAGTGCATCTAATGCTTTTAAATAACCTTTTAATATGTGGGCACGTTTTTCTCGCTCAACAAGGCGGTACTTACTTCGGCGAACAATTACCTCAACCTGATGATCGATGTAGTAACGAATAAACTCATCTAACCGAAGTGTTCTTGGCACACCATCTACTAATGCCAACATGTTGGCACCAAATGAATCTTGTAGTTGGGTGTGTTTATAAAGATTATTTAAGACAACTTTGGCAACCGCATCATTTCTTAAAACAATTACCAGTCTTTGTCCGAGTCGCTCATTACCTTCATCCCTAACATCTGCAATTCCTTTAATCCGGCCATCTTTAACAAGCTCGGCAATTTTTAAAGCTAAGTTATCTGGGTTTACTTGGTAAGGTAGCTCTGTTACTACTAAACAGGTGCGCTTATTGATCTCCTCCACCTCAACAACTGCTCGCATAATTACTGAACCACGACCAGTCTTATAAGCATCCTCAATTCCACCTCTGCCAACAATTAATGCTTTGGTTGGAAAATCTGGTCCTTTAACAAAGCTCATTAATTTTGGAAGTAGCTCCTCAGTTTTCATATCAGGGTTTTCTAGCGCGTAACAGGTTGCTTGGATTACCTCACCTAAATTATGTGGTGGAATATTTGTTGCCATACCAACTGCAATACCAGCAGAGCCATTAACTAATAGATTTGGAAAGCGAGAGGGAAGTACAACTGGTTCTTGCGAGCGGCCATCATAATTTGAAATAAAATCGACAGTATCCTCATCAATATCTCGCATCATCTCCATTGCAAGTGGTGCAAGACGAGCTTCGGTGTAACGCATCGCTGCTGCTGGATCATTACCGGGTGAACCAAAGTTTCCGTTACCATCAATTAGCGGATAACGAAGTGACCAGAACTGTGCCAAGCGAACTACTGCGTCATAAATAGCGGTGTCACCATGTGGGTGATAATTTCCCATTACATCTCCAACAATGCGTGATGATTTGTAGTAACCCTTATCTGGCCGGTAACCAGCGTCATACATTGCGTATAAAACCCTACGGTGTACTGGTTTCAAGCCATCTCTAATATCAGGAAGTGCTCTACCCACAATTACACTCATTGCGTAATCTAGATAAGACCTAGCCATCTCAACTTGTAGGTCAACAGATTCTTGCCGGTCGCGGCCATGCTCGCTCTCATTATCGGTAAATGTTTTATCCATAATTAATCCGCTTTAGATATCCAAGAATCTAACATCTTTAGCATTGCGTTGAATAAATGATCTGCGCAGCTCAACATCTTCACCCATTAGCACTGAAAACAAATCATCAGCTGCGGCAGCATCTTCTAAAGTTACTTTGATTAAAACTCTAGTTGCAGGATCCATTGTGGTATCCCACAACTCTTTTGCTGGCATCTCACCTAATCCTTTAAACCGCTGAATACCATCCTCTTTTGGTAGGCGCTTGCCATTATCTAATCCCATTTGAATAAAACCATCTCGCTCTTTATCACTAAATGCATACTGCACTGGTTCTTTTCCGCCCCATTTTAATTTATATAGTGGTGGTTGAGCTAGGTAAACAAAACCATTTTCAATTAATGGTTTCATAAATCTAAATAATAAAGTAAGTAGTAATGTTCTAATATGTTGACCATCAACATCAGCATCTGCCATCAAAATGATTTTGTGGTATCTAAGTTTTGCTAAATCAAAATCATCGTGGATACCGGTACCGAGTGCAGTAATTAATGCCTGCACCTCATTGTTTTGTAATACTCGATCAATTCTTGCCTTTTCAACATTTAATATTTTTCCGCGAATTGGTAGTACCGCTTGATATCTAGAATCTCGGCCACCTTTTGTTGAACCACCAGCAGAATCTCCCTCAACAATGTAGAGCTCACACTTTTCTGGCTCAGTCCATTGGCAATCAGCCAGCTTTCCTGGCATGCCTCGTCCTTCAAGTAATCCTTTTCGATTCCGTGATAAATCCCGTGCTTTACGAGCTGCAACCCGGGCAGCTGCGGCATCAATTGATTTTCTAACAATATCTTTTCCTTCACTTGGATTTTTTTCAAACCAGGAGGTTAGGTGGTCATTCATTGCTTTTTGAGTAAAGGATTTAGCTTCAGTATTGCCTAGTTTTGTCTTTGTTTGTCCCTCAAATTGTGGCTCTGCAATTTTGATAGAAACAATTGCGGTTAAACCTTCACGAACATCATCACCAGTTAATCGATCCTCTTTCTTTTTAATAAAGCTCCACTCCTCACCAAACTTATTAACGATTGAGGTAAGTGCGGTTCTAAAACCCTCTTCATGAGTGCCGCCCTCTTGGGTATTAATAGTGTTAGCAAATGTATAGACAGATTCGGTAAAACCACCGTTCCATTGCATCGCAACCTCAAGGCTTATCTTATTTTTACTATCTTCGCCAACAAAGGCGATAATTGATTTATGGGTTTCACCCTTTGATAAATTTAAATGTTTAACAAAATCAATAATTCCACCCTCATATTGGTAGCGCGCATGTAGTTGATTTCCTTTTTCATCAACATGGCTTACTCGATCATCAGTTAAAGTTAAAATTAATCCTTTATTTAAAAATGCCATCTCCCGAAAGCGGGCAGATAATGTTTCAAATGAAAAATCGGTGGTTTCAAAGATTTCTTTTGAAGGCCAGAAGGTAACGGTGGTGCCGCTCTCCTCTGTTGCACTACCTTTTTTAACTGGCGCAGTTGGCACACCTAATTTATAACTTTGATTCCAATTAAATCCATCCCGTTTAACCTCAACAGCTAGATCACTACTTAATGCGTTAACAACTGAGATGCCAACACCATGTAAGCCGCCAGATACTGAGTAACCGCCATCACCAAACTTTCCACCGGCATGTAAAACAGTTAGCACAACCTCAAGTGCGGGTTTCTTTTCAACTGGGTGCATATCAACTGGAATTCCGCGACCATTATCAATTACCTTAACTGAGCCATCTTTTTGCAAAATTACATTTATCTCACTGCAGTAACCAGCGAGTGCCTCATCAACTGAGTTATCAACTACTTCATAAACTAGATGGTGTAATCCACGCTCTCCGGTTGAACCGATATACATTCCAGGACGTTTGCGAACTGCATCTAATCCTTCAAGGACGGTGATATTGGAGGCGTCATAACCTTTGTGCTCTTTTTTAGATTGTGTTTGAGTAGCGGTATTTTTAGTCGACACCTTCTACCCCCAAACTCTCTTATATTCGATCCTGGCCATTATTTCGCCAGTTCACCTTCTAATCTTAGTGCTCTTTGCTTTTTAGAAAGACCTAAATAAGGGTTTTGTGGTGGAAATGCGACAGTTTTAACGAACTTTTGTAGGTGGTTACTAGCCGTAGGTATCTCTAGGCCCCCTTGCCCCTTTTATAGAACGCAAACCCCGCTTCCAGCTTGGCGCATTTGGTCCAAGAAAAACTAACTCTTCAACTAACGCACCAGGTGTGGAGTTAGAAATAGTTTTAAGTAAATCATCTTGCATAAGTCTCATTTGTGTTGCCCAAGCAGAGGATGAGGATTGAATAGTTAATCTGCCATCTACTAATGAGATTGGTGTGGTGTGCTCTGCAATATCTACGCCAACAATCTGCGCCCAATCACTAAATAAACTTCCTTCCGCCACACCTTTGCCCCAATTACGGTTTTCAATCACCTCAGACAAAATACTTTCAATTGATTGTGGGTCAGTAATTTTTTCTCTGGTCTCTACTCCTTGATCTGCTCGTGTTTTACGAAACCCTGATCGATAAAACTTATATAGCTCTTTTGCTAGATCTCGTTTCATAACCGACTCACCGCTCCAGCTTTTACTAAATACTTAGCCCCGGTAAGTGATTTTGGTAAATCATTTTCAACCGCAACTGTAATTAAGGTTTGCTCTGCTGATTGGGCAATCTCAGCAAGGTGCTCCCGACGATCTTCATCTAACTCTGAGAAGACATCATCTAAAATTAAAATTGGGGATAAGCCATCATTTTTTAATAATTTATATGTTGCAAGTTTTAATGAGAGTGCAATAGACCAGGACTCACCGTGGCTGGCGTAACCTTTAACTTGATGCTCTCCTAACATTAAAAGTAGATCATCGCGGTGTGGGCCAGTTAATGTTAACCCGCGTTCTATTTCAGCACTTCGGTTGCTAATTAATTTCTCCATAATCTTTATGCTGTTTTCTCCACTTATTAAAGATGGGTTCTCTACTGTTGATTTATAAATAATTTCAGCTGGTTTAGTATCTGATATCTGCTTATAAACCTGGTTAAATATTGGTTTTAGCTCTGCTAGTGCGGTAAGGCGCAGCGCGATTAATTGCCCACCAAAATCAGCCACTTGTTTATCCCATGGGGTGAGCGCATCAGTTGCTGCCCTAGTTTTAAGTAGTGAGTTTCGCTGCTTCACTGCTCGTTCATAATCACTAACCACCGCTGCCACCCTGGGTGATCTTAAGGTTAAGAGTTGATCGATAAATCGGCGTCGTTCTGCGGGATCTCCTCTAACAATATCTAGATCCTCTGGTGAAAAGTAGATTGCCTGCACAATTCCAAATATCTCTTTTTGGCTGCGTACCTGGTTTTGATTTACCTTTGCTCGGTTTGCTTTTTCACTATTGATTTCTAACTCAACTAATATCTCTCGCTCTGGGGTTTTAACCTTAGCTCGAATGTAAGCTGCGGTATTTCCTAATTTAATTAATGGGGTGTTTCCAGTAACCCGATGAGAGTTTAGAAAGGTTAAATAGAGAATACTTTCTGCGACATTAGTCTTTCCTTCACCATTTTTACCAATAAAAATAGAGATGCCTTTATCAAGTGTTAGATCTAGGTTTGCATAAGATCGGTAATTAGTTAGAGCTAGGTTGGTGATTAACACTAATTTAAAGTTAAATAATTATGAGGAGTAACGCATAGGCATCAACAGATACTTATAATTGGTAATTGGCGCACTACCTGCTTCAGTTTGGCCAGTTAATACCGCTGGTTTGTTAGCACCAGTAAATGTGATGTGTACAAAAGCGGTATTGATTGCAGTTAACCCGTCGGTTAAAAAGGTTGGATTAAAAGCAATATTTATATCCTCACCCTTGTAGTTAATATCTAGCTTCTCTGTTGCGGTTGCTTCGTCCCCAGTTCCTGCCTCAAGTTGTAATGTGTTATTAGAGAAATTAAGTCGTAGGGGCACGGTTTTATCTGTTACTAACGCAACCCTGCGCACTGAATCAAGAAGTGGGGCTACCTCAATAATTGCATCCGCAGTTGAATTGTTTGGAAGTAGGTGTCTAAAAGGAGGAAAGGAGCCATCTAAAACCCGGGAGGTCATACTTTTACCTTCAGAGATAAACCCAACTAATTTTTCATTGGTAGTTGTTGCAGGTAGTGCAATTGTTACCTGCGATGTTCCAATTAAAGATTTAGCAGCTTCTGCTAATGTGCGAGCTCGTAGTAATGATGTGGTTTCGATATTACTATCTGTTGCACTCCAATTTAACTCCCGTACTGCAAGCCGGTAGCGATCTGTTGCCGCTAGAGTTATTTGGTTTTTGTTAATTTCAACAAAGACCCCAGTTAATGTTGGGAGTGAGTCATCTTTTCCTGCTGCGATAGCAACTTGATTTACCGCGGTTGCAAAAAGATCACTATTTAGTGAGCCAGATGCGGTTGGTAACTCAGGCAGGGTTGGGTATTCAACTAAAGGAAGTGTGGGAAGAGTAAATTTTGCATTTGCTGCAGTAACTAAAACTCTACTTCCCTCTAAATTAAATGTGATTGGTTTGGCAGGAAGTGCTCTTGAGATTTCAGCTAGTAATCTGCCAGGAACTAAAACTTTTCCTTTTTGGGATATCTCTGCTTTAAGTTTTGCTTTTGCAGATGTTTCTAAATCTGATCCAGACAAAGTGATCTCATCCGTTACCTCTATAACAATGCCAAGTAATGCGGTGGTGATTGGCCGGGAGGAAATAGACTTAGAAACCCAGTTGACCGCATCAACTAAGAGATCTCTTTCAACAACAAACTTCATCTACCCACCCTTTCGCCATAATCTGAAAATCTTAACTACTTAAAGTTTTATTAAACAGTTCGCCAATCCCCACCCTTTATCTCTATATATAGTGGTTAGTAGTAACCAGAGTCTAAAACTGTGGGTATTAAAGAAACCGCAGGTCAGACAGAGGAAAACCTCCCTTTAAAGGTGTGGGAAAGGTGTGGAGGAGCTGTTTAAAACCTTCAAAATCCAAGATATAAACACCCTTATCCACCCTTATCCACAACTTATCCCCAGTTGGGGGTATTAACCTGCGGAAAACCTTCAATATTTAGTTGTTTAAAACCACTACTTTTTAGATTGCTGCTTAATCCGGTTGGTCAACTCAGTTACCTGGTTATAGATCGAGCGGCGCTCAGCCATCAATTGGCGAATCTTTCGATCAGCATGCATCACAGTTGTGTGATCCCTACCCCCAAAAGCCTGGCCGATCTTCGGTAAAGACAACTCAGTCATCTCCCGGCAGAGATACATCGCAATCTGTCGGGCATTTACCAAAACCCGAGATCTAGAGCTACCACAAAGATCATCAACTGAAAGAGAGAAGTAAGAGGCGGTCTGAGCCATAATTGTTGAACCAGTTATCTCAGGCCCTCCCTCCTCAGGTATTAAATCTTTTAACACAATCTCTGCCAGTGATAAATCAACACTTTGTCGGTTTAAAGAAGCAAATGCGGTAACCCGGATTAACGCTCCCTCTAACTCACGAATATTTGTGGAGATTTTACTAGCAATATATTCCAGAACATCATCAGGGGCGTTTAATTTATCCTGCGCAGCTTTTTTGCGAAGAATAGCGATTCGAGTTTCCAGCTCTGGTGGTTGAATATCGGTAATTAATCCCCACTCAAACCGGGAGCGCAGGCGATCCTCTAAAGTTGTTAACTGTTTTGGCGGCCGATCACTTGAGATAACTATCTGTTTGTTAGCGTTATATAAGGTATTAAAGGTATGGAAGAACTCCTCTTGAGTGCGCTCTTTGTTCTCCAAAAACTGAATATCATCTACTAATAAAATATCTAAATCACGGTAGCGTTTTTGAAAAACCGAGGCCTTATCATCTCTAATTGAGTTAATAAAATCATTGGTAAACTCCTCAGAGGAAACATACCTAACCCGGACTGAGCCATAAAGCTCCTTTGCATAAGCCCCAATTGCATGTAAAAGGTGGGTTTTCCCAAGACCTGAATCACCATAAATAAATAGTGGGTTATAAGCCTTTGCTGGCGCTTCAGCAACCGCTACCGCAGCTGCGTGCGCAAATCTATTTGAGGCACCAATTACAAATGTTTCAAAAATATACCGAGGATTTAATTGGGCACTCTCATTACTGTTTAATGAGGTTGAGTTTCTACCAGTACCACTTTTATTTTCAACAAAAGGCTCCGGTAAACTTTGTGGCAACTCAGCAAAATCAACAGATTCACTTTTTATATCAGTAGTTACTGTTACTGCAATATTTACCTTCTCACCCAACTGATTTGTTAACTCCTCAGTTAGAATTGCGCGAAGCCTGGTCTCTAATACATCTTTTGTGAAAAGGTCAGGAGCTGAAAGTAGAAGGTTTGCTCCCTCCTCACCCTCGCTTGGTAATAAACCAAGTGGTTTAGTCCTACTTAAAAATGCGTTGTATTGCGGGGTTGAGACCGATAAAACAACCTGATCCCAAAGTTTTTGCAGATCTACCTGCGCCAGTGTTGCCATCAAAATCACCCATATCCCGGCATAAAGCCCTAAAAAGTTACCCACAAAGATATCCACAGGCTGTGGTCTAAACCTGTCCTTTAAACTTCAATTTCTACCCTTTGAGGGGGAATCTCTGTGGATAGAGGGCGAACATAGGGGCTAGCACCTGAGAATGCAAGTGGTTATCCACACCAACTCAAGCAAGATTGGCCAGATAGGGCGGTTTGACCCATCTTGTCCCCAACCCCTACCCTTACCACCCATACCGCTGTGACCTGTAATCAGGATGTATACCTACCTTTAGGAGAGATTTATGAAGCGCACCTTCCAGCCCAATGTTCGTAAACGGGCTAAAAAACATGGTTTCCGTGCCCGCATGGCCACTCGTGGCGGACGGGGTGTTTTATCTGCCCGTCGCGCTAAAGGCCGAGCCAAAATCTCTGCTTAATAAAAAACAGCTACCGTGTTACCTAAATCCAACCGGCTACGGGTCGGATCAGATTTTAATAAAATCACAAAAACCGGCGCCCGAATCTCAAGTGAGAATCTACTTCTCTATGCAGATTTAACCGGCAGTGATCTTCCTAAAATCGGATTCATTATTAACCGTTCAGTTGGCGGCTCAGTTGCCAGACACCTAGTAAGTAGAAAGCTTCGCCATAACTTTGCATCCCACCTTTTGGCATTACCAAATAAAACTATGTTGGTGGTTAGGGTTTTAAAACAGCAAAAAGATTACACAACAGAGGTAAATCTAGTTATTGAGAAAGCGATTATAAAACTTGCCGCAATAGCAAAAAAGGCGGATGCATGAAAAAAGTATTTGTATTAGCAATTAAAGGTTATCAAAAATTAATCTCACCTTTTTTCACACCTCGTTGTAAGTACTACCCATCCTGTTCAACCTATGCCGAGTTAGCGATCGCTGAGTTTGGTATCAAAGGATTTTTTATGAGCAGCTGGCGATTAATTAGATGCAACCCCTTTTCCCATGGCGGGGTGGATTACCCATCAAAAAATGCGGTGTTAAAGGTTAAAAAGAGGCAATTAATTTAAATGAGCGCCATCCTAAACCCCTTATACACGGCTGTTTCCTGGGTAATTATTACCTTCCACGATCTCCTAGGCTTTACCAACAACGAGAATCTGCAATGGTCAATCGGAATTATTGCTCTCGTTATATTAATCCGAATTATTTTAATTCCATTATTTGTTAAACAAATTAAATCTCAACGCGCCTTAACCGCCCTCCAACCACACATGAAGGCGATTCAAAAGAAACATAAAGATGATCGCCAAAAGCAATCTGAGGAGATGATGAAGCTCTATAAAGAGCATAAAACAAATCCTTTTGCATCATGCTTTCCCATCCTGGCCCAAGCCCCCATCTTCTTCGCCCTTTTCACAGTACTTAATGGAATTAGCCAAAACAAACCACATGGTTTATTAAAAGGTGAGTACCTACTATCGGCTCAAGAGGCGCACTTCTTTGGCGCCCCACTTTCTGGCACATTCCTAGGCACCACTGATGGCGGCACTAAATTAATTGCAATCCTATTAATTATCTTTATGTCAGCTACCACCTTTACCACCCAACGACAGTTGATGGTTAAAGGAATGCCAAAGATGGACTCATCAAATAATATGATGTTGCAACAGCAAAAAATTATGCTTTATTTATTCCCAATTATTTTTGCAGTGACCGGTGTTAACTTTCCAATCGGAGTTTTAATTTACTGGTCAACTACAAACCTTTGGACCTGGGGTCAACAATTTTATGTAATTAAAAGAAATCCAACACCAGGATCTCCTGCCTATGAAGAGTTGCAAAAGAAAAAAGCTGACAAAGGATTACTTGATGAAAAAAGTAATGATGAGGGCGGAACAACAATTACTGAAAATCCAACCGATATTGGTGGGCAAAGAAAGCAACCAAAACGGAAAAAAAGAAGGCGTTAGTTAAACCATAACAAAACAGTACAAAAACTATCAAAGTATGACAAAACTAATTTGGAGGAGAAAATGAGTGAAGTAAAGAGTGAGCAGGCAGTTGAGAAGAAGAGTCTGATCGCCCAACTTGAAGAAGAGGGTGATGTAGCAGCTGATTACCTAGAAGGGTTACTAGATATTGCCGATCTTGATGGGGATATTGATATTGATGTTGAAAATGACCGAGCTGCCCTAGCGATTGCTGGTGGAAAGCTTGGCCATCTAGTAGGTGGCAGAGGTGAGGTTTTAGACTCCCTACAGGAGCTAACTAGACTTGCAGTTCAAACCTCACTAGGTGAGCGGAGTCGGTTAATGCTAGATATTGATAACTTTAGAGCGGATAAAAAAGAGGAGTTAGCCCAATTGGCTAAGGAGACCGCCGAAGAGGTTAAATCAACTGGTGAGGCGATAAAGCTTCGCCCCATGAACGCCTTTGAGCGCAAGGTCATCCACGACACCATCCAAGAGATTGGCTTAACCAGTGAATCTGAAGGGGAAGATCCAGATCGCTGCGTGGTAGTACTCCCGGCCTAAGTTTCACGTGAAACCAACCCCTGAACTGCTTGCCTACTTTAAAGAGGGGCAGGATCAGATCCAGGCCTATGCCCAGATCTTAAAAACTCAGGGTATTCAACGGGGCTTAATCGGTCCAAAAGAGGCGGATCGAATCTGGGACCGCCACATCGCAAACTCCATCCCAATTACTACCCTAATTCCAGAAGGGGTGAGGGTGGTTGATATTGGATCAGGGGCTGGGCTTCCTGGAATTGTGATCGCATTAGCAAGGCCTGATTTAAAGGTAACCCTAGTTGAACCCCTGCAAAGGCGGGTAGATTTTTTAAATGAGGTGGTAGCTGAGCTAGATCTTTCAATCGAGGTAGTGCGCGGCCGAGCTGAGGTGGTCAAGAAGCAGTTCGAAGTTGTAACCGCTAGAGCGGTTGCCCCATTAGAAAAGCTAATTCAAATTAGTTGGCACATGATCCCAAAGGGTGGCTGCCTACTTGCGATCAAAGGGGAGTCAGCCGCAGCTGAGTTAGCAGGTACTAAGTTAAAAAAAGGGTCTACTAGCCAACTCCATGAGATTTTCCTGCCCAATCTGCAGGTGGCAAGGGTGGTTGAGGTAAGGAAAGGTGCTTAACTTCGCCACATGAGTGGTGATGATGTTTCACATGAAACAGCGCAGCTTTTAACCAAACCAGTAATTGGGGTTCGCCGGCTTAAAGAGCCTATGGTCGCCCCCTTTAAAACCCGCATCTTCACTATTGCCAATCAAAAGGGTGGGGTTGGAAAGACCACTACCGCAGTCAACCTAGCAGCAGCCCTATCTATGGGGGGCCTTAAGGTTTTAGTAATTGATTTAGATCCGCAAGGAAATGCCTCAACCGCATTTGGAATTGACCGCGTAAACACCGCCGGAATTTATGATGTCTTAATAAATGATCTACCAATGGCAAATGCAGCGGTAAAGGTGGCTGGCTTTCCTCACCTTGAAGCGATTGCCGCTAACTCTGATTTAGCAGGAGCTGAGATTCAATTGGTGCCAGCAGTTGCTAGAGAGTTTAGATTACAAGCTGCGCTACAAACATTTTTATTAGCCAAACAAAATGCTGGCCAACGTTTTGATTATGTATTTATTGATTGCCCGCCAAGCCTTGGTTTGTTAACTATTAACGCACTCGCAGCAGCTGATGAGGTATTAGTACCAATTCAATGTGAGTACTACTCACTTGAGGGATTGTCATTACTACTTGAAACTTTAACTGAGGTGCAGAAAAGATTAAATCCAAAAATAACTTTAACCACAATTGTATTAACAATGTTTGATAGCAGAACCAGACTTGCAAATGATGTTGCAGATAATGTTAAAAAACATTTTCCAAATGAGTTAATTAATATTCCAATCCCAAGGGCGGTTAGAGTTTCCGAGGCTCCTTCATACGGACAAACAGTTATGACATATGACGCAGCCTCCCCTGGCGCAATTGCCTATATGGGAGTAGCAAGAGAGATTGCTAACCGAGGTGGTGCAGCAATTAATTTGAAAAATGAAACTGCGTAATATGAAAAAGTTTAATTAAATGAGTATGCGCAAAGGTGGCCTAGGTAGGGGACTTGATGCATTAATTCCCACATCTATAATCCCATCAGATATTAAAACTCAAGCAGGTCTTTTAGTTGCAGATCGAGATGAGATTGATGTCAATGATATCTCGGCTAATCCTAAACAACCTAGAACTGTCTTTGATGAGGATCAATTAACTGAATTAGCATTATCAATCAAAGAGGTAGGACTACTACAACCCCCAGTTGTTAGAGCAATAGGAAATGGTAAGTATCAATTAATTATGGGTGAGCGGCGCTTTCGTGCTGCAAAACTTGCCGGTCTTAAATCAATACCAGTAATTATTCGCCAAACTAGCGATGATCAATTACTACGAGAGGCACTAGTTGAAAATATTCACCGCAGCCAATTAAATCCATTAGAAGAGGGTGCGGCATATCAACAATTATTAAATGATTTTGGCTATACCCATGATGAGTTAGCAAGCAAATTAAGTAAATCTCGGCCGGTGATTACCAACACAATGCGCCTACTTAACCTGCCACCTGCAGTACAACGCAGAGTTGCGGCCGGAGTTATTTCAGCCGGACATGCACGCGCCCTGTTATCACTCACAGATGAAAGAGAGATTGAAAATTTAGCTAATCGAATCGTCGCCGAAGGATTAACAGTTAGAGCGGTGGAGGAGATTGTGGCAAGTGGAACAGCTTCAGTTAAAACAACGGGTGTTAAGAGAGGTAAGTTAATTGCGCCAAAATTAGCCCAAATCTCAGCAGATCTATCAGATCGATTAGATACTAGGGTGCGGGTTGAGTTAGGTAGGAAAAAAGGAAAGATAGTGATTGAGTTTGCCACCGTTGAGGATTTAGAGCGGATAAATAAGTTAATTAAATAAAATTAATTAATCTGGCGCTGCTCCATCTCAGTCTTTATTACCCCAGCTAAAGCTTTAATGCCTTCAGCAATTCGCTCAGGTGTTGGCAGGCAGTAGGAGATTCGCATTGACCAAGAGCCAAAACCATCTGCATAAAAGGCAGTTCCTGGAACATAAGCCACCTTGGCAGCGATCGCCTTTGGCACAAGGGCGTTGGTATCAATCTCAGGCGGCAGGGTTATCCAAATATAAAAACCACCCTCTGGATTTGTCCAGGTAGCACCCTTTGGGAAATACTTCTCAAGCGCTGCAAGTGCAGCATCTCTGCGCTCCTTATACAACTTAGCAAAACTTGTAATCTGATCTCGCCATGGTTGATTAGCTAAGTAACTTGAGATAACTAATTGGGTGAAATTAGATGGACAAAGTATTGAAGACTCAGAGGCGATCACCATTTTATCTTTAAGTGATTGCGGAACTAATGCCCAGCCAACCCGAAGTCCTGGCGCAATTGTTTTAGAAAAGGTTCCTAAGTAAATTACATTCTCAGAATCACTAGCTCGCATTGCGTTAGGAGATGGTTTCTCAAAACCTAATAAACCATATGGATTATCCTCCACCACAAATATATCTTCAGCTCTGCAAATCTCTAAAATCTCAGTACGCCGATCAGCTGGTAATAAAACACCGGTTGGGTTTTGATAATTTGGAATTAAATATAAAAACTTAATCTTTCTACCAGCAGCCCGGGTGGTTTTAATTGCAGAGCTAAGAGCAGATGGGATTAGACCATCTTGATCCATCTGCACATGAACTACTTGAGCCTCATACTGTTTAAAGGTGCCAAGGGCGCCAACATAGGAAGGTGCCTCAACTAAAACCACATCACCTGGGTTAATAAAAATTCGCGAGATTAAATCAAGTGCTTGCTGGGATCCAGTTGTCACAATTACATCATCAGGGTGGGCTTTAATACCCTCAAGTGCCATCACATCACAGATCTGCTCCCGCAACTTTGGGTGACCTTGGCCACTGCCATATTGCAGCGCCTCTTGACCATTTTCAATAATTAATTTTTGAGTAACCGATGCCATTACCTCCATAGGAAGTGCTGAAAGATTTGGCATTCCGCCAGCTAAGGAAATGATCTCTGGTCTACTTGCAACTACAAAAAGTGAACGAATCTCACTAGCCTTCATGCCAAGTGCGCGTTGGGCAAATCGCTCTGGCAAATTCTCTGGCTCACCAATATGAACACGGTCAGGGGTAATGCCCTTAACAATTCTTAAATCTCTACCTGAGTTCATTAACTAAGTTTGCCACAGATAAGCCGTTAGTTAAAATTAATTGCGTAATCCTGCTCTTCTAAGATCAGAAACCCGCAGCGTTCCAGTCTTTGCGTCATCTTCTACCGATAAGTAAAGCCGTTGGATCGCCACAATCATCGCCTCAGCTAATTGATCACGAAATTCAGATGAGGCTAATCGCTTAGCATCTTGCGGGTTAGAAAGGTATCCCAAATCAATTCGCACAGTTGGGGCAGTAATTAATCGAAGTAAATCCCAACTCTTACCATGGGTGCGACAATTTTGCAGATCAGTTCGAGCACAGATCTCTCGTTGCAAAAGATTAGCAAATCTTTGCCCAACAACTGAGTGCACACCTTGCGCATCTCTGCCGTAGTAATAGGTAGCAACCCCACTTGCTTTTTCGTTTTTGTAATTATCAACCTTTAATGCAATTACTAAATCAGCATTAACCGAGTTAGCAGTTTGAATTCTCTCCTTTTCAAGGGGTGAGTTATTAGCACTTCGAGTTAAAACTACATTTACACCAAGGGCTAATAATCTTCCCTCTAACCGTTGAGCAACATCAAAAACAACCTCAGATTCAACTACGCCATGATTGCTCTCACCAGGGAATTGACCACCCCAACTTGGGTCAATCACCACAACTTTATTTGCAAGTGCAGGACTGCGCACCGAATGCTTTGTACTCTCACGAAGTTGAGATGGGGCACCACCTGAAACAGTTTTTATCAACCTCATCAAAGCAATTAAAGTACTTGGTCCACACTTGCCATCAACTACTACGCCAACTGATTTCTGAAACTCTTTAACCGCTAGCTCAGTTGCACTTCCATAAACACCATCAACCTTGCCACAATTAAAACCCATTTGAATTAGCCGCTCCTGCAAACTAGCAACATCATCACCACGAATTAATTCAGGTGTGGTTAAAGATAAAACTCGATCCCCTAACCGCCATCTTGCCTCTTCTAAAGCGCGTTGGGTAATTTGATTAATTAAACCGGTAGCAGTCAACCCACGCTCTTGTTGAAAAGCTTTTATTCCTTGGGTTAATTTCTCATCAAATAAATCTGAAGCTACTTGCAGAAAACCTAGCCTGACTAAGGTATTAGCAATTAAGGCAACTGTATCGGAGCGATCTCCAATATTTAATTGCTCACCCATATAGCCCTATCTGGTTATATTAAATATTACTTAATATAACTTTCAAGATCCTTCAATAGCGCAGGTTTTGGCTTAGCCCCAACAATGCTTTTTACTACCTGACCGCCTACAAATACATTCATAGTTGGAATTGAGGAGATGCCATACTTCATAGCGATTGCACCCTCTTCATCGGTATTTAATTTAACAATTTTAATCTTATCGCCATGCTCATTTGAGATTTCTTCCAAGATTGGTCCAACTGCTCGGCATGGACCACACCACTCTGCCCAAAAATCTACCAAAACTGGAGTAGTACTTTTTAATACTACCTCTTCAAAATTAGCGGTCGTTACCTTACTGGTTGCCATTTTTATCTCCCTTTATGTTTATAGGCCTTATCTTACTTTTAAAATTTAACTTAATGACCAGATAAAAACCGTTCAGCATCCAATGCTGCCTGGCAGCCAGAGCCAGCGGCGGTAATCGCCTGCCGATAGGTGTAATCAACTAAGTCACCACAGGCAAAAACCCCAGCAATTTTAGTTTTAGTACTTCGCCCTTCAACCTGCACATACCCATCAGAGTTTAACTCCACTTGGCCGGCCACTAACTCACTTCTTGGTAGATGACCGATTGCTACAAATAAACCAGTGAAATCTTTTACCGATTCCTGCCCACTAACTGTGTTCTTTAATTTAAGACCACTCACCTTTTCTTCACCCAATACATCTACTACCTCATGGTTAAACAAAAATTCAATCTTTGGATTTGCCACCGACCGTTCAATCATAATCTTTGAGGCTCTAAAGGAATCTCTACGATGAATTAATACCACCTTGCTAGCAAACTTGGTTAGGAAGTTCGCCTCCTCCATTGCTGAGTCACCACCACCAACAACTGCAATTACTTGATCGCGAAAGAAAAAACCATCACAGGTGGCACACCAAGAGACACCTCTACCAGATAACCGCTTCTCATTTGGTAAACCAATCTCTTTATAAGCTGATCCCATCGCCAAAATAACTGCCTTACTTTTTACAGTATTACCAGAACCATCAGTTAACTCTTTAATCTCACCAGTTAATTTCATAGAGACAATATCATCGGTAATAATTTTTGCGCCAAAACGTTCAACCTGCTTGCGCATTGACTCCATTAACTCAGGTCCCATTACCCCAGTTGCAAACCCTGGAAAATTTTCTACCTCAGTGGTATTCATTAAGGCACCACCTGCGGTGACTGCGCCCTCATAAATAATTGGTTTTAATTGAGCACGAGCTGCATAAATAGCAGCGGTATAACCGGCAGGGCCTGAGCCAACAATTACTAGATCATTAACCTCACTCATTATCTAAGCCTAATCCCTTCTACCTGTAATTACTTTAATCAATGATGTGACCTCAGTTATCTTTAATAGCTTTGCAATAACAAGAAAGAAAAAAGCCGACACTGCGATAACAGTTATTAGTTGAATTATATTCCCACCAGGTAGGGCATCTCTAAAAAACCACAAAGGTGCAACCACGAGAGTGAAAATACTTATTAATTTAAGGTAGAAAAAAAGAATTGAGCCAATCGGCAACTTTATTTGGTGCCGAGAGATTAAATAGAAAGAGATACTAGTGCCAATAAAGTAATGGAAAGTAAATATGCCAGCCAAACCAACTACTACCCATTTTGGTTCAAGGTAGGAGGCTGCAAAGATTGAAAGAATTACTGAAATTAGGTTCATAATAAAATTACCAATAACTTGTGATTTTAGATTTTCAAAAGCATTTAAGCCGCGCAGTAATACTAAATTAATACTTACTGGGATAAGACCAATTGCAAAGGCTGAAAGGGTAAGGCCTAAGTAATCAGCATCATCAGTAGAGATTCCAAAGTAGAGGTTATGCGCAATTAATTTACCAAAGGTTAAAAATAGCAAAGCTGCTGGAACTGTAAAGACGCCAATTAATTTAATTATTGAGGTTAAGGAGTTTGTAATTTCACCATGTTTTTTATCGATAACTAAATTAGAAAGTTTAGGTAGCAGCGCAGTAACTACTGAAACAGTAATTATAGAGTGCGGTAAAATCAAAATTAAATAAGCATTTGCATATGGAGTAAAGCCAACACCAGTTGATATACCAGCTGCTGCTGATTTAACCGCCGCACTTGTTGCCAGATTTACTGTTACCAAATATGAGAGTTGGGAGATAATTGCATATACAAAACTCCAACCAGCAAGTTTAAAAGATGTAAAAATTTGGCTATTGTGCCAATTAAACTGAACTCTTAACCGCACACCACTTTTAACTAAAACCGGAAATAAGATCAGAGCTTGCGCCACATAACCTGCAGTAGTTCCAACTCCAAGCCAAAGCAGATCTGAACTGTTAATACTGGCAAGGGTTAACTCATCCTTATTAATTAAAAGGTAGGAAAACAAGGTAATTACAATTAAATTGTTGATAACTGGTGCCCACATCATTGGACCAAATCTGCCTTTAGCATTAGCAATTTGGCCAAGGAGCGCGAATAAACCTAAGAAAAATATCTGGGGTAGGCAGTAGCGCATTAAAGTAACTGTGATATCAAACTCTGGCCTGCCGGCAAACTCTGGGGCGTAGATCTTTACAATTTGCGGAGCAAGTAATACACCAATTACTGTGATTGTAAATAAAAAAGTTAATGTGGCGGTAAATAAGCCAGAGATAAAACCATTGCCGCCATCACTATCTCTAAGTGATCTAACAATTTGCGGTACAAAAACTGCAGTAAGTGCGCCGCCAATTAGTAAGTTATATAAAATATTTGGCATTGTATTTGCCACATTGTAGGTATCACCTAATAGCGCGGTACCTAACAATGCAACAAGCAGCAGGTTTCGTATTAGGCCAGTAATGCGTGAGGCGATGGTGCCAACTGCCATAACTGATGAGGCACGCATCAATTGATTATCTGACATTATTTTTTCCGCCTAACCCTACGAAGACTTTGTATTAGAAGTGCTATAAATAAAAGTACCGCAGCACCTGAGGTAATCCAGGTGGCAACTGGGCTAATTACTGAAAGTTTTAAAGTTATATTAATTGGGTAACCAACCGGCTTATTATCTAGATTGGTTAATTGCGCAAGTAGGCGTGACTCCCCCGAGGCTAATACCTCAACCGGCAGCAACACCTGCAGCTTTGATTTACCAGCAACCTGGATGGGCTCAATAGGTGCAACTACCACCTTACTGTTAATTGCTCTAATACTTAACTTTAATTTAACTGGTGCATCAAAGTTATTTGCTACCGTAATTGGCAACTCTTGGTTTACAGATGTAACTGTAAATTTTTTACCAGTGATCTTTAATTTACCCCGCAATTGAGTAATAGATTGATTAAAATCTTTAACTAAGATTTTTACTTGTTTATCATCTAATTTTGGGCTTAATAGCTGAGCAAGACGAAGTTGATAAGGTTGCAACTCCTTTAAATCAACCACAGTTGAAAGTAAATTTAGCTGTTTTTGAGCGTAGGTAATAATGTTTAATTCAGCCTTGCTTATCTCTTGGCGAGTGTTATTCGGATTTATTACTGGCCCAGTTACCTTATCTAACACATCCTCTAATATAAGTTTTCCAACTGCATTTATATAAGTTAATTGATCAGGTGAAACTTCATTAAGCCAATCTATATTTGGATTACCGTAGGTAAGGGCAGAAACATTTTCATATTTGGTGACTCTAATAAATTGTGTAAGCCAGGCTTTAGCAACCACCTGCCCAACTGGAGCTACTCCAGTAGCAACCCCATAACCATTACTCATCGCAACAATCTCTGAGATTGTGGCTGGATCTACCTGCCAGGAGCTTACTGATTTGCTGGTATTAAAAACTAAAATTCCCAACTCACCAGCGGGCAGTAATTTTGTTGCTAACTGGTCATCAATAAAAACACCATCAGCTAATCGATGGGTTGGTTCGGTTATCTGAATTATCTGTGCAGCATTTGCATTAACGGAAGGGAAAATAGAAGAGAGTGATAAAACAAAGAGAGCGGTAAAGAGTTTTCTCACGGGGCTAGCTGTCCAGATTTTGCAATTAACTTTCGCTCATCGGGGTAGGCTAATTTGCTAACAATCTCATCGATTGGAAACCAAGCCACATCATCAACCTCAGTTACCTGAGGTGCTAACTTGCCGCCTACTTCAGTAAATAAAAAGTGGTGGACAGTTTTATGAATTCGCTTTCCACTTGCCATAAACCAAAAATCAATTACCCCAAGTGATCTAGTTATCTCACTCTTTATCCCAGTCTCCTCCGCCACCTCACGAAGTGCTGCCTGTTCAGGTGTCTCACCATCTTCAATATGTCCCTTTGGTAGTGACCAAAGTAATCGCTCATGAGAGGCATCCTTTGGATCTAATCTGCCAATTAATAATCCTTTAGTACCAGTTTTATCAACTACTAAACCACCAGCACTTACCTCATCTACCCGCTTGGCAAATTTAGCTTTTGAGTTATTTTTTCCACCCTGATTACCTTTGGAATTCTTACGGTTTCCTAAATTATGTTTTTTAGCGGGCCTACCAGAACCATTACTTTGCGCACTCTTTCTAAAGCCGCCCAAATCCTGATTGCCACCCGCAGTATCTGCTGGGGTCATGGCTTAAGGATACCGCCTTAAGCCTTAACCCCCTCAGGCTTAACCCGCTCTGCTCTAACCTAGTACCACCGTGAAAACTCCAAATGATGCAGCCACCCAACTTGCTATCACCACCCTTACTCAACGCGCACCTGTTGCGATTGAGTTAGCTGCTGTATTTAAAGCCGCTGGATTTAAATTAGCACTTGTTGGTGGACCAGTGCGAGATGCGATATTAGGAAGATTAGGAAATGATTTAGATTTTACAACAGATGCTCACCCTAAAGATTGTGAAAAAATATTAAAAAAATGGGCAGATGCAGTTTGGGATATTGGCGCAGCCTTTGGCACAGTTGCTGGCAAGAAAGGTGAGGTCACAGTTGAGGTAACAACATATCGCAGTGAGAATTACAAAACCGATTCCCGCAAACCAGAGGTGGCATTTGGAGAAAATATTGAGGGTGATCTACTGCGAAGAGATTTTACAATTAATGCAATGGCGGTTGAATTAACCACAGATAAGCCAACATTTATTGATCTATTTAATGGTTTAGCAGATCTAGAAAATAAAGTAATTAAAACTCCTGGCAAGGCTGAGGATTCATTTAGCGATGACCCACTTCGAATGATGCGGGCAGCTAGATTTATGAGTCAATTAAATTTCACAATCGATCCGGCGGTTATCACTGCGATTAAAAGTATGGCAAGCCGGCTATCAATAATTTCGTTAGAGCGAATTAGAGATGAGTTCACCAAAATTATAATGAGTAACAATCCACGGCTTGGCCTTACCTTACTTGTTGAGTGTGGGCTGGCTGATATTTTTTTACCTGAGATTCCTAAGTTAAAACTTGAGATAGATGAACACCACCACCATAAAGATGTATATGAACACACCCTTACTGTGTTAGAGCAGGCAATTGCATTAGAACCACAGCTAGGCGCACCTAATTTAACCCTGCGCCTTGCTGCGCTACTTCACGATATTGGCAAACCTAAAACAAAGGAGTTAATTTCAGGCGGTGGAGTTTCATTCCACCACCATGAGGTAGTGGGCGCAAAGATGAGTAAGGAGCGGCTTCGTACGCTTCGGTTTGATAACCATATTATTAAAGATGTTGCGCAATTAGTTTTCCTACATCTTCGCTTTCACGGTTATGGTTCAGGTGAGTGGACCGATTCAGCGGTGCGCAGGTATGTCAGAGATGCTGGTGAGCTACTAAATCATCTACATCTACTAACCCGGGCTGACTGCACAACTCGCAATCAGAAAAAGGCGGAAGGGTTAGCAAAAACTTATGATCAATTAGAGGAGCGAATTAACCTACTTATGCAACAAGAGGAGTTAAATAAAATCCGACCTGATCTATCAGGGGATGAGATTATGAAGATTTTAAGTATTAAACCATCACCAATAGTTGGCAAAGCTTATGACTTCCTACTTGAGTTACGTCTTGAGCACGGCCCACTTGGGCAAGAGAAGGCAAAGGCTGAGCTACTTAAATGGTGGCAGAAGCAAAATTAGCTCTGCGCATTAAAACAGTTGCGGCAAATAGATAAGCCAGGGCAATTATTATTGGTAATACTGCAGTTGCACCATTATCTGGCAAAAGTAGGGCTGCACCAATTGCACCAATAACAATGCCCGCATTTACTGCAACATCATAAAAAGCAAAAACTCTTCCCCGGTACTCATCCTTTATTTTTGATTGCACTAACGCATCATTTGTCACCTTAACACCCTGGCCACATAATCCAACAAAGAATGCGCTCGCAATCATCGAGATCTCATTTACACCTGCTGCATAAATTAACAACGGTGGAATACAGCAAAACATTAAAAACCGCATCCATTTATGCTGGCCAAACTTTAAAACCCCATATGGTGAGATAAGGGCGCCTAAACCAATTCCAACTCCAGCAATTGCAAGTGCAACACCAAAACCAGCAAGACCTGCATCAGGGTTTGCTGGATCATTAAATGAATTACGCTCAAGTAATAATGCCATTAAGGTAAGTGCGGTAATGCCACCTCGTTGCATACCAACTGCCAAAATACCACGCAGTGCATCTGAGTGAGCGCGCAAAATATTAAAACCCTCTGCTATCTCTTTAACTCCCTGATTCTCAATCGCACTCTCATGTTCTGCCGGTCCAATCTCAAATTTACCAAGCCGGTAGCAAGAAAGAGCGGCAAGTAAAAAACCAAAACAAGAGAGAATTATTACAACTGAGTCAGCAAAATCTGCGCCACTACTCTTGCTAACAAAATTCTTAGCTGCAATTCCCAGACCACCACCAATTACTACCCAAATAGTGCCACCGGTAACTGCTAAAGCATTAGCTGCAATCAACTCCTCCTTCTTAACTAATAAAGGCAGACCAGCAGAAAGACCAGCTAAAATTAACCGATTAACCCCAAAAGCAAATAAAACAAATAAGGTTAAAATTACACCGGTAGTACCATTATTAATTAACCAAGCAATAATTAGTAGATCAGCAGCACGCAGGTAATTACAATTTCTGATAATTCTTTGGCGAGAGAAGCGATCTAGAAATGTTCCGATGTATGGTCCAATTAATGAGTAAGGAAGTAATACCACTGAAAAAGCCAGAGCTGCAGAGACTGCATTAGGAGAGCGCTCTGGTGAGAATAAAACAAAGCTAGCAAGGGCGGATTGAAATAACCCATCAGTTGCCTGGCCACCCCAGCGCACAAGCAGGATCTGATTTAACTTAGAACCCTTACCTACCGGCCAAATCCCCATAAGGGTAAGCGTAGTTATTAATTTAGGATTAACCTTGGATCTTATGTTAGCCACGATGCGCGCTTCAATTGATTACTCACTAAGTAAGCGCCGCACTTTAATTGCACTCTTTCAAGGAGCAGCAAGTGCGATGGATGCTTGTGATGCTGATCCATATTTAAGGAGAGCGGCGAAATACCATGGCGAGTTAACCAACCGTTCTTGTCCGGTTTGCAAGAGGTTAAAGATTGTTGAGCTGCGGTATGCCTTTGGTGATCAACTCGGCCAATACTCAGGTCGGATTAAGAATCGTGATGAGTTAATTCAAATGCAAAGTGAGTATGGTGAGTTTCGGGTCTATGTTGTTGAAATCTGCACTAATTGTCACTGGAACCACCTAGTGGAATCCTTTTTATTAGGAGATGGCAGATATCGAAAGCCACCACGAAAGGTTGCCACCTTGGCCGATGGTGATTACCGCTAATCTTTGCCAGTGAGCAATATTCTGCAAAAATTACCCAGGCTTGGGGTATTAGTAGTTGGTTTTGGCTTTGTTGCCGGAGTTTTTTTATTTGGTTTTGCCTACTTCACAGTTTCAATTCCAGATCCAAATGCTTATGTAAATAGCCAATCAACAATTATTCAATATGCAGATGGCACTGAGATTGGTCGAATCGGTTCTGAAAATAGAACTGTAGTTACCTTAGCTGAGATACCGGTGCAGGTGCGAAATGCGGTAATGGCGGCAGAGGATCGTAATTTCTACAACAACCGAGCATTCTCACCAACTGGAATTATTAGAGCAATTTGGAACAACTTAAAAGGTGGTTCACTACAGGGTGGCTCAACTATTACCCAGCAATACTCTAAGACCGCTTTTTTAACGCCAGAGAGATCCATCCAGCGAAAAATAAAAGAATTAGTTATTGCAATAAAACTTGAGAATCAATTTACCAAAGATGAAATATTTGAAAATTACCTAAACACTATTTACTTTGGTCGCGGTTCATATGGCGTGCAGACCGCATCTCAGGTTTACTTTGGCACCACCGTTGATCAATTAACCACCGCACAATCTGCAGTGCTGGCCAGTATTTTGCGCAGCCCAGGGCTTTATGATCCAGGGTATAAAAAAGAGAATCTGCCACGGCTTGAAAAAAGATTTAAGTATGTAATCGATGGCATGGTTGAGGCTAAGTGGTTAGATAAAGAGAGCGCCACCAAGATTAAATTTCCAATCATTAATCCCCGAGTTACCTCCGGGGCATTAGCTGGGCCAAAAGGGTATGTAATCTCTTGGGTTGAACATGAGTTAAATACACTTGGCTTTACCGATGAACAATTATTAATTGGTGGTTACATTATTAAAACCACCCTTGTTAAAGATGCCCAGGAAGCAGCGGTTGCTGCCGTAAACAAAGAGGCACCAGTTAAAGCACCAGATAATCTTCATATTGGATTAGTGGCAATTAAACCGGGAACTGGTGAGATCTTGGCGATGTATGGCGGTAAAGATTATTTAAAGTATCAATTTAATGCCGCTACACAAGGAATTGCCTCCGCTGGTTCATCATTTAAAGTTTTTGCATTAACCGCCGCACTTGAGGTGGGAATTCCACTTAGTTCAGTTTGGAATGGTGACTCACCAAAGGTTTATGACGATGGAATTGGCCGGGCGTATGAGGTAAATAATTATGGTGGTGAGACCTGGGGAAATATCTCACTCCTTACCGCAACTGAGCACTCAGTAAACACAATCTTTGTGCCCCTTGGTATTAAAGCAGGGGTTGAGAAGGTAGTAGACGTTGCCAGACGTGCCGGTATTCCAGATGCAGTTCAGATGGTTGCCTCCCCTTCAGTAAGTCTTGGATCATCTAGTCCGCATGTAATTGATTTAGCAAATGCTTACGCCACCTTTGCCGCGCAAGGTGTATATGCCAAACCATTTATTATTAATGAGGTTCAAGGACCAAATAAAGGAATTTTGTATCAAGGTCGAATTCAAGCTCAAGAGGTATTTAGAAAAGATGTAATGGCTGATTTAACCTTTGCATTAAATAAGGTAACTGTTGCTGGAACTGGTGCGGTTGTTGGTGCCAGAATGAGTAGACCAGCAGCTGGTAAAACTGGAACCTCAAATGACAACGCCTCTGCTTGGTTTAATGGTTACACCCCAGAGGTTGCCGCCTCTGTTGCTTTTTATCGTGATGATGCAACTCAATCATTAAATGGAATTGGTGGCTTAACCTCAGTAACTGGTGGCTCCTTTCCAGCAAGAGTTTGGGTTGAGTTTGTTAAGGCCTACTTAGGTAAAGCGCCAGTGCAAGATTTCCCACCTGCTGCCTTTATTGGTGGAACTGAGCCAGTTAGCTTTGTTAATGCAGTTCCTGAGATGGATCCAGCACTAATCCCACCATCTCCTACGCCAACACCTAAGAAAAAGAAGTAATTCTTGCTTACCAAATCGGTAAGTAGATCCTTTGCCGCGGTAGTACTTTTTTGCGCACTTCTCTCATTTTTTAAATTTAATCACTGCCGATTAAATAATTGGCAATCCCCTGATAATTACACACACGCTTGTTATAGCGATATCCCAGCCTTATTTACTGAGCGAGGCTTAGATACTCATACCTTTCCATACCTATCTGCGACCAACTCAATTGAGTATCCACCAGTAATCGGTCTTGGCAATTGGCTAATTAGTTTTATTACTCCGGCAAGTAATTCATTTCGCTGGTTTTTTGATATAAATGCCTTACTTTTAGTTGCGCTATTTGTGGTATCTGCTTTTTTAGTAAGAAAAATAAAACCGCAATTTGCTTATCTCTTCCCAGCAGCTCCTGCGGTAATTGCAAGTTTATTTATTAATTGGGATCTTTGGGCAGTTATTACCGCACTCCTTGCTATTTACTACTTTGATAAGCGTCGGTATGAGGTGAGTGCAATTGCACTTGGTATCTCAATCTCTACCAAGTTCTTTCCCGTGGTAGCGCTACTGCCAATTGCAGTAATACTTTATAGATCTGGCTTAGTAAAGCAACTACAAAGGTACATAACAACAACATTATTGTTTTGGTTAGCAATTAACCTACCAATTGCAATTACCTATTTTGCTGGCTGGTGGCGGTTTTTTAAATTAAATCTAGAGCGCAGCGCAGATTTTGGCTCACTCTGGTATGGGCTTAATTTATTAGGATTTAATACACCTTCATTAAATATCACTTACCTGTTACTTACTATTGGCTCCTTTATTAGCCTTACGGTTTATTTACTTAAATTAAAACAGTTACCAACCTTGGCCCAGTGCGCATTTTTTGCAGTTGTTCTCTTTACAACCTTTAGTAAGGTCTACTCACCACAGTATGTCTTATGGCTAACCCCACTTGCAGTAATTGCTTTAACAAATAACCGGCAACAAATAGCCTTTTGGTTTTGGCAGGCAACTGAGATTATTTACCACCTTGCTATCTGGCAGTACTTAGCTAGCTACTCGCAAGCAACCTTTGGCCTACCAGCAGGTGGTTACGCCCTTGCCATACTGCTTCGAATAATCGGAGTTAGCTACTTTACTTATCTATTAATGCGGGATTTATCGGCTAAATCCACAGCACAAATGAGCGTAATTTCGCGCTGACGGCGGCTGCGGCTACCCTTACCCCAACACCTGCTTCGGAAATTCCGTAGCCGCTTTAGTCCAGAGGTGGTTTGAATAAATGCGTCGTTATGAACTCATGGTCATTTTAGATCCTGATTTAGAAGAGAAGACAGTTGCACCAAGTCTTGAGACTTATCTAAAGATAATCAAAGATGGCGGTGGCAAGGTCGACAAGTTAGATATCTGGGGTAAGCGCCGGATGTCCTTTGAAATAAATAAAAAGGGCGAAGGTATTTACGCAGTTATCGATATGCACTCAGAGCCGGCACCAGTTAAAGAGTTGGATCGTCAACTTAATTTAAATGAGTCGGTGCTACGTACTAAAGTTGTTCGGCCAGAGTAAATCCCCAATAAAAATAAATAACAAGCATCCAAAGTAGATAAGGGAGAAAATAAAATGGCAGCAGGCGATACCAACCTAACCATGATCGGTAACTTAGTTAGTGATCCAGAGTTACGCTTCACCCCAAGTGGTGCAGCGGTAGCAAAGTTCACAGTGGCATCAACTCCACGTTACCTAGATAAGACCACAAATGAGTGGAAAGATGGCGATAGCCTCTTTCTACAATGCCAAATTTGGCGACAAGCGGCTGAGAATGTTGCTGAGTCATTAACTAAAGGCATGCGCGTAATTGTTTCTGGCAGATTGAAGCAACGCTCTTATGAAACTAAAGAGGGTGAAAAGCGCACAGTATTTGAGGTTGAAGTTGATGAGGTCGGACCTTCACTTCGCAATGCAACAGCTAAAGTTACTAAAACTGCCCGCCAAACTGGAACTGGTTACAGTGCACCAGCGGCGGCAACTGCATCAACTGATGATCCATGGTCTGCTGCCCCTGTTGGTGGTGGCTGGTCAACGACACCAAGTGATGATGCACCACCCTTTTAACCAAAACTAACCAACCATTCCTGTTTAAATAACAGGGCCCTAACCTAAGGAGCACCACAGTGGGAGCAAGAAGTAATAAGACGCTTAGAGAAAAAGCTAAGCAATCAAAATCTGCAGCAGCTGCTGCAGCGATGAAGAAGTTTAAAAAGAAGCCATGTTCTTTTTGTCGCGACAAGGTGGCCTATATTGATTACAAAGATATAGCTACCCTGCGTAAATACATCACCGATCGAGGCAAGATTCGCTCTCGCCGAATTACTGGTGCATGTACCCAACACCAACGAGCAGTTGCCGCTGCGGTTAAAAATAGCCGTGAGATGGCGCTTCTGCCTTACACCTCAACTGCGCGATAAGGAGATAAATAAAAATGAAATTAATCCTTACTCGTGAAGTTCCTGGCTTAGGTGGCGCAGGAGATGTTGTAAATGTTAAAGATGGCTATGGCCGTAACTTTTTACTATCTAGAGGCAATGCTATTTTGTGGACCAAAGGTGGTGAGGGCCAGATTGAAGGAATTAAGCGCGCTCGCACAACCCGTGAAATCCGCGACTTAGATCATGCCAAAGAGATTAAAACAAAGCTAGAGAAAGCCAATGTAATTGTTAAGGTCAAGATTGGCTCAACCGGCACAATGTTTGGCTCCGTCACAGATAAGGCTATTGTGGCAGCGATTAAAAGTGCGACTAGTGAGACTGTTGATCGCCATAAGATCAAGATGGATAAGCACATTAAAAAGGCTGGTAAGTACACCGTAAAGATTGCACTTGAGTCACAAGTAGTAGCTAATGTGCCAATCAGTGTGGTGGCAGATAAGTAATTTAACTATTTAAAGGCCCTCCAAAAGATTGGGGGGCTTTTTTATTGGCTCACCAAATAGTGAGATAAAGAAATAAATCTTTCTCCACAGCAGCAGCGCCATTTTTACGCTTGATTTGGTTTAATTAAAATACTTATCCACCAATACCAACTATTTACCCACACCCTTATCCACCTATCTTGTTAGGTACTACACAGGCTCAACCACAGGCTTCTTATATAGGTTAACTCAATAGTAATTACCAGATTATCTTTGGCTCCTAGGCCTTAAGTGATTGATTTTAAATACTTTTATTAGATTGTCAGTGGCAGATGGGAGAGTTGTTATATGAGTATCGCAGAGTTCCCAAATAACGCAGGCCGTGCCCGTAATAGCGCTGCTGAGTTTGAACGCACACCACCACAAGATGTAATTGCTGAACAATCTGTTTTAGGTGGAATGCTCTTATCAAAAGATGCAATTAGTGATGTAGTAGAAATTTTACGAGAGCGAGATTTTTATCGCCCAGCACATGAATTAATTTATGATGCAATTATTGATTTATATGGCAGAGGTGAGCCAGCTGATCCAGTAACGGTTTCAGCAGAGCTTACAAAGCGTGGTGATTTGGTAAGAGCAGGTGGTGCGCCATATCTGCATACTTTAATCTCATCTGTACCAACCGCCGCTAATGCTGGCTACTATGCAAAGATAATTAGAGAGCGCGCCATTATGCGCCGCCTCGTTGAGGCCGGAACAAAGATTGTGCAACTTGGTTACACCGATGAGGGTGAGGTTGATGATGCAGTTGATCAAGCACAAGCTGAGGTCTTTGCGGTAACTGAAAGAAGAGAGGCAGATGATTACATTCAATTATCTCAGTTACTACCAGCAGCACTTGATGAGATAGAAAAAATAGCTGCAGGTGTAATTGGTCAAGGTGTTAAAACTGGATTTAAAGATTTAGATGCGCTAACAAATGGATTTCACCCTGGAAATATGATTGTGCTTGCTGCTCGTCCTGCGGTTGGTAAATCAACACTTGGTTTAGATATTGCCAGGTATGCATCAATTCACAAAGGTGAAACCTCAGTTATCTTCTCACTGGAAATGAGCCGCTCTGAGATCACAATGAGAATGCTCTCAGCAGAGGCGCGGGTGCCACTTAATAATATTCGCTCCGGTAATTTAACTGAGGAGGAGTGGTCAAGAATGGCACGGCGAATGGGTGAGATCTCACAGGCTCCAATGTTTATTGATGATTCACCAAATCTTTCTCTAATGGAGATTCGTGCAAAATCTCGTCGGCTTAAGCAGCGCCATAATTTAAAGTTAATTGTGATCGATTATCTACAACTTATGACTAGCGGTAAGCGAGTAGAAAATCGCCAACAAGAGGTCTCTGAGTTCTCCCGCCAATTAAAGTTATTAGCTAAAGAGTTAAATGTGCCAGTTGTTGCTATCTCTCAGTTAAACCGATCTCCTGAACAGCGCTCTGATAAGAAACCAATGCTTTCAGATCTTCGTGAGTCTGGTTCGATTGAGCAGGATGCAGATGTGGTTATCTTGCTACACCGCGAAGATTTATATGACTCACAAAATAGATCAGGTGAGGCTGATTTAATTGTGGCAAAACACCGAAATGGTCCAACTAGAACAATTACTGTTTCTGCCCAACTTCACTTTGCTCGCTTTACCGATATGGCAGCGACCTTCTCAACTAGTGAAAACTTTGTTAAGGATAATTAAATCTTAGTAAGTTTGCCACTCTTAACATCATAAATAGCACCAACTATCGCAATACCTTTTGGCAATAATGGAAACTGTGTAATTCTTACCAAATCTGATTTTAAAGCCGCTAGCTGGTCGGTCACAGTTCTAATCTCAATACTTCTAGTATCGATACCACTTTTTTCAAATATAGCTGCATGTATTTCTGCCTCATCCCCACTTGCCATCTTACAATCTGTATGGGGCATTACTAAAACTCGGTTAACATTTAATAGATTGGTTGCAAGGATTAATGTGCGAAGCACATCCTCAGTAACTCTTGCCCCCGCATTTCTAAGAATCTTGGCATCCCCAGCCTTCATACCAATAATGCGAAGCGGATCAATCCGAGAGTCCATACAGGTAACAATTGCTAAACCTTTTTTCGCCTGACCAGTTAGATCTTGGGATTTAAACTCTTTAACAAACTCAGCGTTTGCTGCAAATAAATCATCAAACTGATTCATTACTTAACCACCGTAGCTCTTGCTTTATCAGCTAAATAAATACCAAACAGCACAACAGCGCAACCAATTAATTGAATTGTACTAAGCGCTTCGTTTAATAGTACCCAGGCAATAACTCCAGCAAAGATTGGCTCAATCATGCCAATCACACTACTTGTTCCAGCAGATAGCTCGCGGATACCGGTAACTGTTAGTAGGTAAGGAATCACAGTGCCAATAATAATAATCCAAAGTATTAAGGCCCAACCAGGTGCGTTGTAGCCAGAGAGATTTCCTTCAAGAGAATAACTTTCAGTTAGGTACTCAAATGGGAAATTCCACCAAGGCAAAATAATTGCCCAAAAAATTGCCGCAACCCCTATTCCCCAGGTCATAAGAGAAAGGGGAGAGCGGGTTTGTGATAAGCGATCTGCACTTAAGAAGTAGTAAGAAAGAGCAAACGCGTCAGCAAAAGCTACTAAAACACCAATTGGATTTAAAGATGAACTACTCCAAATTTGGGAAACCAGTATTAACCCGGAGAAGGCACATGCAATTCCAAGCCACATAATTGGTGAGATATGTTTTTTCTTAACAAATCTTAAATATAGAGCGATCCAGATCGAAGCGGTAAACTCAATGATTAAGGCAACTGAAACAAAGAGATACTTCATAGCAAAGAAATAAAATGATGTAACAGCTGAGACACCGATTATGCCAAATAGAATTAAATCCTTTAACTCATCCCGCCTAGCCCGTAATTGATCTCTACCTTTAATTAATGCAAAGGTTAAAAGAATTAAAGCAGCACCAGTTGAACGAATCTGAGTTAAGCGAAATGCATCCATATCTGCTTCACGCAATACTTTGGCTGCTACACCACCTAATGCAAAGCCCATTGCAGCAGATATCATTAAAAATTCAGCGCGATGTTTCACGCCGTTACTTTACATTACGAAATTAGATTAAAAGGCACTTTCAGAGATATTCATTATTTCACCAGTTTCAGATTCAACAACCGCTCTTTCAACTGAGATGTGAGGTAGTACTGAGCGGACAAAAAACTTAGCCGAGGCAATCTTTCCATTATAAAACTCAGTTTCTCGGCCAGCATTAGCTAATTTACTTTGTGCAATATCTGCTTGTCGAAGTAGTAACCAGGCGATAATTAAATCTCCAGTTGCCATTAACAATCTAGAGGTATTTAAGCCAACCTTATAAATCTCCTTTGGATCCTCCTGTGAGGACATTGCCATACCAACCATATGACCAATCATTGCCTGCACATCCTCTAACGCTTTTAGTAGTGCCTTCTTTTCATCTGGCAAATTTCCACCAGCACCTGCAAAGGCTGCGATCTCCTTACCAATAATTGTTATTGAACGGCCGCGATCTCTAACGATCTTGCGGAAGAAGAAATCCAACCCTTGAATTGCGGTAGTGCCTTCATAAAGAGTGTCGATCTTGGCATCTCTTACATACTGCTCAAGTGGCCAATCGGTGGTAAAGCCTGAGCCACCAAAGGTTTGCAGAGATTCAGTACCAAGTAGGGTCCAGGATTTCTCACTTCCATAACCTTTAACAATTGGAAGTAGTAAATCATTTACTAAATGCAGATCATCAATTTTTTCTTTATCAGCCCCATCAGCTTGAGCAATTGCAAAGGCATCCTGAATTGAGGCGGTATATAAAACTAAGGCGCGCATTCCTTCTGAGTATGATTTTTGTACCATTAAAGATCTGCGCACATCAGGGTGCTTAATAATCTCAACCCTTGGGCTATTTTTATCCTTTGCCACAGTTAAATCTGGGCCCTGCACACGTGTTTTCGCATAGGAAAGTGCTTGTTGGTAGCCGGTGCTTAAAGTAGCAATCGCCTTTGTTCCTACCATCATTCTTGCGTACTCAATAACTTTAAACATCTGTGCAATTCCATCATGTACTTCACCGAGCAAATAACCAACCGCAGGCTCTTTTTCACCTAAATTCATCTCACAGGTTGTGGAAACATTTAATCCCATTTTATGTTCTAACTTTGTAACGTAGACACCATTTCGCTTTCCTAATTTACCAGTATCAAAATCAAACATAAACTTTGGAATCATATAAAGATCTAATCCTTTAGTTCCTGCCACACCGCCTTCAGGACGAGCTAATACAAAGTGAATAATGTTTTCTGTAAGATCAGAATCTCCTGAGGTAATAAATCTTTTTGTGCCAGTGATATGCCAAGTGCCATCTGCTTGTTTAACCGCTTTAGACCGGCCAGCACCAACATCACTTCCAGCATCAGGTTCGGTAAGCATCATGGTGGCGCCCCACTGTTTATCAACCATTAACTTTGCAATTTTCTTTTGTTCTGGTGTGCCAAAGACATGTGCAACATGAGCAAAAGCGGTACCTGAGGCGTAAATATGGATTGCTGGATTAGAGCCTAAAACCATCTCGGCAATTGCCCACCTAACAGATTGCGGAATTGCAGTTCCACCTAATTCAACTGGGGCATCAATGCGCCACCACTCATTATCCATAAATGTTTTGTATGATTTTTTAAATGACTCAGGTAATTTGGCATCCCCGGTTGCTGGATCAAACTTAACTGCAATTTGATCACCATCGACAAAGGAGGCAGCTAAATCATTCTCCGCCATTCGCTTAACCTCTTCTAGCATTCCCATAACTGTTTGACGATCTAAATCCTTGTAGATTGATTTACCTAAAACCTGCTCGCGCTGCAGTAAATCAAAAAGGCAGAACTCAATATCACGCAGGTTGGCTATGTAATGGCCCATTGGATAAGCATCCTACTGATCAGTAACATAATCAATACCAGCCAGTAGGTTTTTCATACTATTTAACCACTTCGGGGTAAGGTCAGCGATTGTGCTACTAAGTGATCGGGATATAAGAGCTGAGGTTGCTGCTGGGCGGGTAAAGGTTGAACCATTTACCGAGGCGATGATCCAACCATCAAGTGTTGATGTGCGGCTAGATCGTTTTTTTAGAGTCTTTGAAAATCATAAGTACTCTGTAATTGACCCATCAATTGAGCAGCCAGATTTAACCCGTGAGGTGGCGGTAACGGCGGATGAGTTTTTTATTTTGCACCCAGGTGAGTTTGTGTTAGCTAGCACCTATGAAGTAATTACTTTGCCAGATGATATTGCTGGCAGGTTAGAGGGTAAATCTTCATTGGGCAGATTGGGGTTATTAACTCACTCAACTGCAGGTTTTATTGATCCAGGTTTTTCTGGTCACATCACACTTGAACTTTCTAATGTTGCAAATCTGCCGGTTAAATTATTTCCAGGTATGAAAATAGGACAGCTTTGTTTAATTAAATTATCATCCCCAGCCGAACATCCATATGGTTCAGCAGTTTATGGGTCAAGATATCAAGGACAGCGCGGGCCAACCCCATCTAAATCTTGGCTGAATTTTCACAAAAGTAAGATTGAGTAATTACTCCTGATTTAAAAAGTGCAGGGTAAATATTGAACCAATTCCCAACTCAGATTTAACTGAGACATAACCACCATGAGCACTCATTACCGCATCAACAATTGATAAACCTAAACCGCTACCCTCACCAGCACTTCTAACTCTGGCAGGATCTGCGCGGTAGAAGCGTTCAAAGATTTTCTCTTGATCAGCTTGTGATAATCCAGGGCCATTATCTGCTACTGAGATTATTGTTTCATTAATTAATTGCTCAGCGGTGATAGTAATTTGAGTGCCGGATGGAGTATGAGTGCGGGCATTTGCTAATAAGTTAGCTAAAACCTGATGAATCCGCTGGGAATCACCAAGCACAAAAATCTCATCCATTGGCAGGTTTAAATCAATTGGGTGATCTACCCCCGCCGCCCGAGCTGAAATTGCTACTTCATTTATTAATGTATTTAAGTCAACTGGGTCAGATGCAATTTCCCGCGATTGATCAAGTCTGGCAAGTAATAATAAATCCTCTACTAATGTGCTCATTCGAATCGATTCTTTTTCAATCCGATTAATTAACTCTTTTGTTTTATCCTCACCGACTATTGCACCTTGTCTATGTAACTCTGCAAAACCACGAATTGCAGTAAGTGGTGTGCGAAGCTCATGGGATGCATCAGCAACAAATCTGCGAAGTTTATTTTCACTAGCAACCCGAACTGCAAAAGACTCTTCAATTTGGCCAAGCATCGCGTTCAGTGAGGTAGTAAGTCGACCAACCTCAGTATCAGGTTTTGCAGCTGGCAGACGAGCAGATAGATCACCGGCTGCAATTGCTTCAGCGGTATCCTCAACTTTTTCAAGTGGCTTAAGTCCTAATGCAATAATCCATCGCGAGATTAATGCGATTGCTAAAAGTGCTATCAAGCCTAAGATAAAAAATAAAAATCTAAGTTTAGTTAAAGTTTTATCAACCTCGGCTAATGAGTTAGCAACTACTACACTTCCCATCCCAGTAGGTAGTACTTGGGCAAGTGCTCGCACATCTGGTGTGCCATTATCACCATCAATTGTGAATGGTTTATTTTTATACTTTAAGGCCTCAGTAATACTCATCCCGGTTACGGCAAAGACCTGGCCACCTAACTCACCACCTACTTGACCAATTAATTCACCATTAATATCAAGCAAAGTTACCGATGTAGCGGTTGGTACACCACGCAGTGGCTCTAAAATTTTAAATGGAGATCCATCATCTGCATTAACTAAAGGTGCAATACCAGCTCTATCTAATCGAGCTAAGGAGGTGTTAGATATATTAATTAACTGGCTATCCACCTGAGAAATTAAATATGAGCGCAGAGCCGCATTTGCTGCAAAATCTGAGGCGGTAATTGCAAAGCTTGCTAATAAAACTGAGGCCAAGATAAGTCGGTTACGCAAACTCCAAAGTGAAAGCGGAGTGCGCACCCGACTTAACGGTGTTCTCATCTGCTAATTGTGATCAATTACTTACTTGCTGGCAACCGTAGCCGGTATCCAACACCACGCACTGTGTGTATTAATGCTGGTTCATAGATATCAATCTTTTTACGAAGGTAGGAAACATATGTTTCAACAATTCCCATATCTCCTCTAAAGTCATACTGCCAAACATGATCTAAGATTTGGGCTTTACTGACAACTCGATCTGCGTTGATCATTAGATAGCGAAGTAGTAAAAACTCAGTAGGGGAAAGGTCAATTAAGTTTGCTGCCCTACGAACCTCATGGGTTGCCTCATCTAACTCAAGATCGGCAAATCTAATCTTCTCTTCATCTACTGCTACCGTAGTTGAACCAGTTCTACGAAGTAGTGCGCGAAGACGAGCTACTAACTCTTCAAGTGAGAATGGTTTAGTAACATAATCATCACCACCAATTGTTAATCCAGCAATTTTGTCCTCAACTGAATCTTTAGCGGTTAAAAATAAAACTCCAACATCATGTCCCTCACTACGAAGTTGTCGGCATACCTCAAAGCCATTTTGATCTGGCAACATCACATCAAGAATTAATGCATGGGGCTTAAACTCTTGCGCAATTTGCAGAGCTTGTGCGCCAGAGGCGGCGGTGCGAACATCAAAGCCAACAAATTTAAGACTGGTAGCGATTAGCTCGCTAATACTGTTCTCATCATCAACAACGAGAATTCTTTGGGTACTTTGATTTAACTGATCTGCTTTGCTAACTCTTTCTTTAAGAGTATTCATTTGGCATCACCTCGGTAGTGATAATTATCCATCAAACTGGGGATTTACTGAGAACTAGTTGAGGATCACCCTGATCTTTTTACGCTGCGCAGCATCACCTGAGCCACATCTAGTACCTCAACTGAGCTATCTCTGGCCACCATGCCATCTGAGACCATCACTCGGCAAAATGGGCAACCAACTGCAACCTCCGCAGCCCCAGTCGCAATTGCTTCATCAACGCGATTTAAATTAATTCGGCTACCAATCTTTTCCTCCATCCACATTCGCCCGCCCCCTGCGCCACAACAAAATGATCGTTCTTGATTTCTTGGCATCTCACTTATCTCAATTCCAGTTGATTCAAGTAGTTCGCGAGGTGGTTCATAGATTTGGTTATGCCGGCCCAGGTAACAAGGATCATGGTAGGTAAGTTTTTTTGCATCAGCTTTAGCAGGTGCGATTGGTTTTAATCTTCCCTCTTTCACTAATGTATTAAACAGTTGCGTATGGTGAACCATCTGTAATTCAAAACCCTGTTGTTTGTAATCACGGCCAATTGTTGTAAAGCAGTGCGGGCAGGTAACTACTACCTTCTTAATACCACGGGTGCCAAAGGTTTCTTGCAAAGTCTCAATATTTTCTCTAGCAAGTATTTGGTATAAAAACTCATTACCACTTCTACGTGCTGGATCCCCCGAACATGTCTCACGTTTTCCTAAGACACCAAACTTAACTCCTGACATATACAAAAGTTCGGCTACCGCTTTAGTTGTTTTCTTAGCCCGCTCTTCATACGCACCAGCACAACCAACCCAAAATAGGTACTCAACATCCTCTGGAATTACTGAATCAATTACTGTGATTGGAAAATCAACCTCTTTAATCCAAGCATCGCGATCGGTTCGATTAGCACCCCAAGGGTTTCCTGCCTTTTCTAAATTACGGAAAGTATTTCCAAGCTCAGTTGGAAACTCAGATTCAACTAATACTTGAAACCTTCGCATATTAACTATGTGATCAACATGTTCAATATCTACTGGGCACTCCTCAACACAGGCGCCACAGGTTGTGCAGGACCATAAAACATCTAAGGAGATTGCATTCTCATGAGCATTACCAACAATCTTTGTTTGCGCGCTCTCACCTCCTACTTTGGTAAGTGCGTGATCGCGCATTGCCATAATTAAAAGCTTTGGTGATAGTGGTTTTTCAGTATGCCAGGCTGGGCATTGAGATTGGCACCTGCCGCACTCAGTGCAGGTAGACATATCAAGTAAGCCCTTCCAAGAGATATCAGCGGCTGTGCCAATGCCAAATACATCATCCTCTTTAGGATCTTCAAAATTAATCTCTTTTCCATGAGAGATCATCGCTGGCAGCGGCCCTAAGGCATTCTCCTTATTTGGATTTCGCTTAAAGTAAATATTAAAAAATGCTAAAAATCTATGCCAAGCAATTCCCATAGTTAGATTAACTCCAACCACAATAAACCAAACCATCGAAACAACAATTTTGGTAAAGGCAATTATTTGGATTAAGTTCTCAATCTGATTAGCTGAGTAATTACTAAAAAATATAACCGCAGGGTATGAGATTGCATAATGCCAACTCCAAGATGCAACATTTAATAGCGCACCCTCTAACCCACGAAGTGCAATAACACAAAATACAATTGCCAGGATGGTAGCCTCAACATAGTAAGCCTTTTTACTACCTGATCCATAAAACCTAGATGCTCTACCTGGCTTAACCAATCTTGTACCCTGCCTAATTCCAATTAAGGTAACAATGCTAACTCCAGTAAGTGCTGCGATGGATTCTGCGAGAAATTCATAACCAACAAAGTGACCAATTAATGGCAACGACCACTCTGGATTTAGTAATTGTCCGTAGGCGGTAATTAATGTGCCAAGGAGTGCGCCAAAGCCAATCATCACAAACCAGTGGGCAATACCGGTGGCGGTGAAGTTAAGCATCTTGGTATGAGATAAAACCTCAACCAACATATTTTTTAAGCGTTTGCCTTTATTATTAAAACGGGATGGATCACCTTGGCCTGCTGATATTTTTTTAAATAATTGAAAAGCTCTAAAAGAGAATATGCCAACTGCGGCAGCAGTTAAAAGGTAGGCGATAATTGCGAGCATGGCGTAAGGGTAGGGGTAAGAGTTATCCACAACACTTATCCACGGTGTGGAGAATTACAGGTGTGTAATTAGTACCAGCGGGTGGCGAGTGAGAAGCCAATCCCAATAAAGCCAAAGCCAACCAACATATTCCAAGCACCAATACCTGGGATTGGGTATGAGGTGGAGCTGATGTAGAAGATTACGATCCAAATTAGGCCAATTAGGAAGTTAGCCACCATAACTGGGGCAAGCCACTTTGGACTCTCAAGCTTTGCATCCTCAGCGGCAAACTGCTCAACCTCTGGGGTGCTTTTCTTGGCTTTGCGAACCTTCTCGCGCACTTTTGACTTCGGCATGGCAGCAGATTACTACACAATTGGCCTATGAGCACCCCAGTACGCAAAATCCTGGTAGTTGATAATTACGACTCCTTTGTCTTTAACCTTGTTCAATATCTGCAGCAACTTGGGGCAGAGTGCACAGTAGTTCGCAATGATGCAATCAAGGTAAGTGAGGCTGATAAATATGATGGGGTTTTAATCTCACCAGGTCCTGGCACACCAGAGGCGGCAGGGATAAGTGTTGAGTTAGTTAAATATTGCGCAGATAAAAAGATTCCACTTCTTGGCGTATGCCTAGGACATCAAGCAATCGCGGTTGCATATGGTGCAACTGTTTCTAGAGCACCTGAGTTATTACATGGCAAGACCTCAGTTGTGACACATAAAAATAAATCAGTACTTACCGATATTCCATCACCATTTACCGCCACCCGCTACCACTCACTTGCGATTGAAAAAGAAACATTACCAAGTGAGTTAGAGATAACTGGTCAAACAGATTCTGGAGTTATTATGGCGGTGCAACATAAGAGCTTGCCAATATGTGGGGTGCAGTTTCATCCAGAGTCTGTTCTTACCGAACATGGTTATCAGATGATTGGTAATTGGCTCCAGATTTGTGGTGATAAGGGCGCTCGCGCTAGATCTGAAGGTTTATCACCAGTTGTTATTAAAGCTTAATTTTTATTAATTGTAATTGTTACCACGCTGCCAATAGTTTTAGTCGCCCCTCCCTCAGGTGCTTGGGCAAGGATCTCACCAATTGGCTTACTTGGATCAGATGCGGTTATCTCTCTAATTAAAAAGCCTGCTTGAGTTAAAACAGTTTTAGCGCCAATCTCATTTAATCCAACTAAAGAAGGAACTTGAACACTTCCACTTGCAATCTCAAGTATCACGCCACTACCAGCGGTGATAGTTGTGCCCGCAGCTGGGTTAATACTTAAAACTACGCCAGGTGCTTGATCTGAATCAGTTGCAATAGTTTGTGATATTAATAAACCTGCAGCAGTTAATTTATACCTTGCCTCCTCTAGTGATAATCCAATAATTCCAACTGGAACAGAGGTATTTCCAGGCCCATCTGAGATGGTTAAAGTTACCGAGCTACCACCTGAGGCATCACTTGTAGCAAGTGGTAATTGAGATGCAACTCGGTCAATTGGAATCTTGCCATCAGGTGCGTGCTCAATATTTATATTAAAGTTCTTAAGTAACGCCCTCGCCTCAACCTCAGTTAAGCCAACCACATTTGGCACCTTTAGTGATGCTGGAGTTGGCGATAAAGTGAGGTAACCAAAAGCAATAAGCAGCACCCCAGCGATGATTGTGCCAAATGTAAGTATTAACTTACTGCGCGGAATAACTTTTTTAATCTTTGTAGTAACCGCTTCGCCATTAATTACATGTTCAAGATCTGCCAGCATCGCCCCAGCATTTTGATATCTACTACCTGGGTTTTTTGCTAGTACTACCGCCAACATTCGGTCAAGATTTGTATCAAGGCCAGCTTTTATTTGCGAGGCAGGTGTTAAAGGAGAGGAAACATGTTGGTAGGCGATTGAAACCGGTGTATCACCTGTAAATGGTGGCTGCCCAGTTAATAACTCATACATTAGGCAACCAAGAGAGTAGAGATCACTTCTGCCATCTGCTAACTCACCAGTTGCTTGCTCTGGTGATAAGTATTGAGCTGTGCCAATTACATTCCAGGTATTTGTCATAGTGGCACCAATATCATCGGTGGCACGGGCAATACCAAAATCCATCACCTTAATAGCGCCAGATTCGGTAATCATAATATTTCCAGGCTTTATATCTCGATGCACAATTCCTTTTTTATGAGAGTAATCAAGTGCTTCCAAGATTCCCTTAATAATTTCCAGTGATCTAGCAAGAGGTATTTGCTCAGCTAACATTTTTTGTCGAAGTGTTTCACCATCTACTAACTCCATAACAATAAATGGTGAGTTGTTCTCCTCCCCAGAGTCATAGACAGCAACAATGCCGGAGTGGTTTAAACCACCAGCGGCTAATGCCTCCTTGCGAAATCTTGCAACAAACTCTGGATTTCTTGCTAGATCTCTGCGCAAAACTTTAATTGCTACCTGACGATCTAATCTTGTATCTAAACCAATATAAACATCTGCCATACCACCGGTGCCGATCATCTCACCTACGGTGTAACGACCAGATGCAAGTGAGTTAACTGGGCTATTCATTTGCCGCCCCTAATTTTTTAACAGTAATATTTTTTTCACCCTCAACAGTTTGCGCCCAAATAATTGTGATGTTATCTGGCGCCCCCTTTACTTTAACCTCAGCAATCAAAGCAGCTACTAGATCTTTACCCTCACTTCCTTCAATAATTTTACCTATCTCATAATCTGATAAAAGATTTGTTAAGCCATCACTACATATTAAAAATTGATCACCACTCTTAATCTCATAACTAACTAATACTGGATCAATACCGCTATCTCCCATTAATGCTTGGGTTAATAAAGAGCGCTGCGGATGATCAAATACCTCCTCCTTAGTTAACCTGCCCTGATCTAACAACTCCTGCATCACAGTGTGATCATTGCTTAGCTGCTCTAATTTATTGTCGCGATAGCGATAACATCGAGAGTCACCAATATGAAGTAATTCAACACTCTTATCTAAAATACATAGCGCAGTTAAGGTAGTGCCCATTCCAGATAGTTCAGGTTTTTCTTTTGATATTTGATCGATTTGATTATCTATCTCATGGGTTATATTTAAAAATAGATCTGTCTTTGATTCTAAATCCACATTATTATCAGAAAGTATTGGTAGCAATCTTGCCAAAGCATTAATCGCAATTGCAGAGGCCACCTCACCTCCGGCATGACCACCCATTCCATCTGCCACCGCAATTAAATTGGGTGCAGAGATAGCAGAATCCTCATTGCCATCACGCACTAAACCAAGATCGGTTTGCGCAAAGGAGTTAAACTGCCAGTTCATAGAGCCAATCTCACCACATAATTGAATTAGATAAGAAAGGATCTTAAAAGTAGATGCTGATCTATGCCCATCGTGGCGCAAGCAGTGATTTTGTGGAAGGGTCAAAAGCTGCCTATCAGGGCGCAATTGATCAGGGCGCTGATGGTTTTGAGTGTGATGTGCGGCTTACAAAAGATCGGCAGATTATTTGCTACCACGACCGCGATACCCAACGTCTTTCTAAGATAAATCTGGAGATTGCAAAGAGTACTTATACTGAATTAAAGGAGCGAGTAAACCCATATCGATTAGATGAGTTATTAGATCTTGCAATTATAAATAAAAAGGATCTAGTAATTGAGTTTAAGCACCCAGTACCAAGTGGTGGGCTAGTAGAAAAACTTACCCATAACTTACTTGCCAAAAAATCTGCTGAAATTATCAAAAGTAAAATTACCGTTTCACTAATTTCTTTTTCATACCTTGCTACATTGCGAAACTTAAGAAGTGGGTATCAAAGTGCTTACCTTGTCCAAAGTAAAATACTTTCAAAAATAAATCCTGCTCCAATAATTGGCCCAAGTATTAAATTAATTAGAGAAAATCCAGAGTTTGTGGCAAGTCAGATCAAAAAGGGTAAGAAGGTATTTGTCTGGACGGTAAATAGTGAAGCAGATTTACAATTATGTGAAAAGTTGGGAGTAAGCGCGGTTATGAGCGATAACCCAGCCCTTGCCCGAAACCTACTCGGCTACTCTTAACCCATGTCAATTAAGTATGCCTACCTAGGACCTGCCGGAACCTTTACCGAAGCTGCCCTATTAAAGATTGCAAAAGGTGAAGATCAATTAATTGCTTATGCAAATGTCACCGCAGCTCTTAATGCAGTCCGAAGTGGTGAGTGCAATAAAGCATTAGTACCGATTGAAAACTCAGTTGAGGGTGTAGTGGCTAGAACATTAGATGAGTTAGCAATTGGTGATCCATTAGTTATTACAGCTGAGACCACCCTGCCAGTTACTTTTTCATTAATGACACTTGAGACAACTGAAAAGAGTGCGATAAAAATTATTGCCACCCACCCACATGCTGAATCACAATGCCGCAGCTATATTGCCAAAAACTTTCCAAATGCTCAGGTTATTGAAACTACCTCAACTGCAGCAGCAGCGAAGGGTCTAAGTAAGGGTGAGTATGACGGTGCTATTGCTGCCCCAATTGCTGCTAAAAATTATAAGTTAAAGGTGGTTGCAGAAAATATTGGTGATAACACCGCTGCAGTTACTAGATTTGTGGTGGTAGAAAAGCCAGGAAAGGTTGGCGCACCAACTGGTAATGATCGAACCTCACTAGCTGTCTTTATTGCAATCGATCATGCTGGCGCGCTCTTGGAGGTTTTAAATGAGTTTGCTAAACATCAGGTGAACCTAACCTTTATTCAAAGCCGGCCTACTGGATTAGAGCTTGGTCATTACCACTTCATTATTGATATCCAAGGTCATATTGATGAGCCAGCGGTTAGCGCAGCATTGGCAGGGCTTAAGGTAATTTGTGAGGATATTCGTTTTCTAGGTTCCTATCCGCAAGCGAAGTAATCGGTAGGCTACTTTCATATGATTGATTTAAAAGCACTTCGGGAAAACCCAGATCTATTTCGCGCATCTCAAAAGGTGCGTGGTGAGGATGTTGGTGTTGTAGACAAGTTACTTGCTGCCGATGATATTCGACGTGCTGCAATTGTTGAGTTTGAATCCTTAAGAGCTGAGCAAAATACTTTATCTAAAGCGGTAGGTAGCGCTAAAGGGGAAGAAAAGAACGCACTCCTTGAAAATGCCAAACAATTAGCAACTGCGGTAAAAGAAGCAGATAGTAAGCGGGCGGTTGCAGAGGATGAAGCAAATAAAATTGCGTTGCTGATTGCAAATTTAATTGACCCAGCAGCACCTGTGGGAGGGGAAGCAGATTTTAAAGTTATTGAAACTGTTGGAAAACCGCGTGACTTTAAGGCTGAAGGTTTTGAACCAAAGGATCATGTTGAGCTTGGAAAGATTATTAAGGCAATTGATACCGAGCGTGGAGCCAAGGTTGCCGGCGCTCGCTCTTACTACTTAACTGGTGTTGGTGCACTCCTTGAGTTGGCATTGGTTAATTACGCAATTGCATCTGCAGTAAAAGCAGGTTTTATCCCAATGATTCCACCAGTATTGGTAAAGCCAGCAGCGATGGAGGGAACTGGATTTTTAGGACAAGCTGCTGAGAATGTTTACCACTTAAAAGAGGATGAGCTCTACTTAGTTGGCACCTCAGAGGTCCCACTTGCTGCGTTTCACATGGATGAGATTTTAGATAACCTGCCAATTAGATACGCCGGCTACTCACCATGTTTTAGAAGAGAGGCGGGCAGTTACGGTAAAGACACCCGCGGCATTATTCGAGTACACCAATTTGAGAAGGTTGAGATGTTTACATTTTGTAAACCGGAGGATGCAGAGGTTGAACATAAAAAATTGCTGAATTGGGAGAAGGAATTCTTTGATTCATTAGAGATCCCATACCGTGTTATTGATGTTGCAAGTGGTGATTTAGGAGCAAGTGCGGTTAGAAAATTTGATATTGAAGCTTGGATTCCAACACAGGATGCATACCGCGAGGTTACAAGCACCTCAAACTGCACCCAGTTTCAAGCCCGTAGATTAAATATTAGATATAAAGATGAGAAGGGAACAAAACCTGTTGCCACCTTAAATGGCACATTAGTTGCAGTACCTAGAACAATTGTTGCAATCTTAGAAAATCACCAACAAAAAGATGGCAGTGTTAAGGTGCCAAAGGCGCTAATTCCATTTCTTGGGATGGATACCTTGGTTCCAGCGTGAGTGTTTTAAAAACTGTAACTGGTAAGAGACCAAAGTTAATTGGCACTGACCTTGATGGCACAATTGTTGCTCATTACGGCTTTATCTCTGAGCGAACCAAGATTGCATTTGCTGCCGCTAACGCAGCAGGGGTTCATATCTACTTTGTCACTGGCCGGCCAATTAGGTGGATGAAGGAGATTGCTGAAAATTTTAATTTTGGCTTAGGAGTTTGTGGCAATGGCGCGATGTTATATGACTTTAAAAGTGAAAAAATATTAGAGGAGTGGCTATTTCCAGCAGCAGCTCAATTAGAGACAGTTAAGAGATTACGTGAGTTAATTCCCCATGTCACCTTTGCAGTTGAGGTCGATCAACAGTTTTACCGGGAGAAAAAATATGTGCCTAGGTGGGATATTGGAGCAGATAATGTGGGAGTTGAAAAGATCGAGGAGTTAATTAGTAAGCCAGCCCTTAAAATGTTAGCAAGGTGCGCGCATGGTGAGTTCACATCTGATCAGATGTTAGCTCTGGCAAGTAAGGCCTTAGTTGGAATTGCAACAGTTACGCACTCTAATTCAACTGATTCACTACTTGAGATCTCAGCTGATGGTGTTAGTAAAGGTGCAACACTTGCCAAGATGGCATCTCGCCATGGTTTAACCGCCGATGATTGTGTGACATTTGGTGATAATCCAAATGATTTCTCAATGCTCTCCTGGGCAGGTAGATCTTGGGCAATGGCAGATGGGCATCCAGATTTAATGCAGCATGCAAAGTTTCAAACAGATGCGCACCAAGAAGATGGTGTGGCAAAGGTGATCGAGCGATTGTTAGAACTGCCCGAATAATTAACGGTTAATTTTGGCACCACCGCTATTGCAGGTAAGTTTGCCCACGGAGGGCTCGCATAGCGGCCGAGTGCACCGGTCTTGAAAACCGGCAAGGGAAACCTTCGTGGGTTCAAATCCCACGCCCTCCGCCAGATTTGTTTGTGCCTGATTTCATACCAACTAAGCCCGCTTTTAAGTGGCGGTATGTGGCCTAGTAAGAGCAAACTTACCCAATGGCATTAATCGATTCTCGCAAAGTTGTAACTGGAGTATTTACAAAAGAACGTCCTGAGATCGCAGAACGCACACTTCGCACCGATCGTTGGTGGCTGCAACCAGCTTTAACCTTTGGAGTTTTAATCTCATTTGTTATTTATGCAACCTTTAGAGCCTTTGAAAAGAAGTATTACTTTGCCGAACCATTAATCTCACCTTTTTACTCACCATGTTTATCAACTGCCTGTGTTGAGGGCTCTACTCACTTTGGCACACCAATTGGTTCAATCACCATATTCGGCTTGTTGATATCACCTGCACTATTTATTTTGATTTTCCCACTAGGTTTTCGAATGACCTGTTACTACTACCGTAAGTCTTACTATCGTGCTTTTTGGATGTCACCACCAGCATGTGCGGTGGCAGAGCCCCATAAGAAGTACACAGGTGAGACTAGAGCGCCACTGATATTGCAAAATGGCCATCGTTGGTTTTTCTACGCTGGCTTAGTTTTAAATGTAATTTTGACCTATGACGCGATAATTGCATTTAAAAATGCAGATGGTCAGTGGGGACATATGAGTGTTGGCACATTAGTGCTATTACTAAATGCTTCCTTCCTTTGGCTCTACTCCGCCTCCTGCCACACCTGCCGCCACACAATTGGGGGACGGCTTAAGAATTTTTCAAAGCACCCGCTTAGATATAAAGCTTGGACAGTTGTTTCAAGACTTAATCACTACCATCCAAATTTTGCCTGGGTCTCACTCTTTGGTGTTGCATTTACTGACCTTTATATCCGCCTGGTCGCAAGTGGGGCCATTACCAATCTCTACTTCTTCTAAGGGTTATTAAATAATGAGTGAAAAAATTCAGATGGAGCGACACAACTACGACATCGTGGTAATTGGCGCAGGTGGGGCTGGCCTTCGCGCAGCGGTTGAAGCACGGGTAGCAGGGCTTCGAGTAGCGATTATTTGTAAATCATTATTTGGTAAAGCACACACCGTTATGGCAGAGGGTGGTGTGGCAGCCTCTATGGGAAATGTTAATGAGAATGATAATTGGCAGGTTCACTTTAGAGACACGATGCGGGGCGGAAAGTTTTTAAATCATTATCGAATGGCGGAGTTACATGCTAAAGAGGCACCTGATCGAGTTTGGGAGCTTGAGGTATGGGGAGCACTCTTTGATAGAACAGGTGAAGGAAAAATCTCACAGCGCAACTTTGGTGGACATGAGTATCCACGTCTTGCCCATGTTGGCGATCGCACCGGCCTTGAGTTAATTAGAACGATGCAACAACGCATTGTTGCCTTGCAGCAACAAGATGCTAAGGATCATGGGGATGCAGAGAGTTTTATTAAGGTATTTGCTGAGGTCACAGTTACTGAGGTTTTAAAAGAGAGTGGCAAGGTGGCAGGTGTTTATGGATACCGGCGAGAAAATGGTGTTGAGGTTTTATTTGAAGCACCAGCTGTTATTTTGGCAACGGGTGGGGTTGGTAAGACATTTAAAATTACCTCTAACTCTTGGGAGGGCACAGGGGATGGACATGCGCTCGCATTAAAAGCTGGTGGCAATTTAGTTGATATGGAGTTCTTGCAATTTCACCCAACTGGAATGGTTTGGCCACCATCAGTTCGCGGAATTTTAGTAACTGAATCAGTACGTGGTGAAGGCGGTGTTCTTACCAACAATAAGGGTGAGCGCTTTATGTTTAAATATATTCCA
>SESD01000117.1_pt1 | contig 47437 bp, 39 predicted proteins | sample 3171411 | NCBI WGS metagenome assembly SESD01 (sample SAMN06051880, study PRJNA518727) | freshwater metagenome | biome: subpolar coniferous forest; feature: holomictic lake; material: water; isolation source: holomictic Lake 442, 16.5 m depth | place: Canada: near Kenora, Ontario | collected...
CGGGTATATGGGTGCTTGTGATTTTTAAAGCAACAACAGAAAAAACGATTGATGGGTGCCGCCTAAACTTATTTTGAAAAATTTTGAACCAAAAATTGGTGCCCAGGACCGGACTTGAACCGGTACAGGGATTTCTCCCCGACGGATTTTAAGTCCGTTGTGTCTACCAATTTCACCACCCGGGCAAAGTGAAAAAAAAGCTTGGATAGGCAATAAAAATAGACCCATTCCACGAGCAACATTATACAGAAGATGTCTGTCGCGTTAGTAAAAACATCGCGCTCGACCGAGTGTGCTCAGGTGGCAGGCGATAAAAATTTCTTGTGCATAAAGAGTCGGCTGCCTGTATTTGAGTGCGGCACTGGCGTGCCGAACGTGCTGATTGTGCTGCGATGCAATCGATTTTGCTGTCGTGTGTGCGGGGTGCTTTCTTGACACAGTGAGCAATACCACTATAATGCTGACTTCGTTATTTGCGGGAATAGCTCAGTTGGTAGAGCGCAACCTTGCCAAGGTTGAGGTCGCGAGTTCGAGTCTCGTTTCCCGCTCCACCCTTTTGGGAAAGCGCCTTGCTCCCCCATTATTTCTTTCAAGTGTGTGCAACATGGCGGGGTGGCAGAGTGGTCATGCAGCGGCCTGCAAAGCCGTGTACGCCGGTTCGATTCCGACTCCCGCCTCCATGTATCCCCAATCAAAATCCTTTGTCGTACACCTCGCTCTGTTATAATTCTTCAATCGGGGCGTAGCGCAGCCTGGTAGCGTACTTGGCTGGGGGCCAAGTGGTCGGAGGTTCGAATCCTCTCGCCCCGACCACATGATTAACACCTGAGGCGTGTGCCTGGGGTGGAAATGTTATCTGCCAGTCACTCAAGATCTAAGCATTTGGAAGGGTCGCGCATGACATGTCGTCTTCAGAGTCAACCTAAAGTTAAGATCTAATCCATTGAACTCCTCTAATCACCACCGCCTAAGCGTCCGACACAGTTGGCTCTTCGTGCTGCCCATAGCACTCATGCTCGCCGCCTGCAATACCATGCCAGGCAAGTCCGACACCTCCGCCGACACGTCGAAGCGCCCACTCAAAATTGGGTTGGCTCTGGGTGGCGGTGGAACCCGTGGCTTTGCGCATGTGGGCGTCATCAAGGCGCTGGAGGCCCAGGGGATTACGCCAGACATTATCGTGGGCACCAGCGTGGGCTCACTGGTGGGCGCGCTTTACTCGTCCGGGCTGAGCGGCTTCAAGCTGCAGGAGGCGACCATGCTCCTAGAAAAAAATTCAATGGTTGACTGGGGCTTCCCTGACCGTGGATTCCTGTCCGGCGAGTCCCTCGAGCAGTTCGTAAATAATGCGGTCAAGAACAGGCCGCTCGAAAAACTTCAGCGCACCTTTGCGGTGGTCGCGACAGACCTCAAGACGGGTAACGAGATCGTATTTAGGACGGGCAACACGGGGCAGGCCGTGCGGGCATCCTGTGCGGTACCCGGAATATTTAAGCCCGTGACGATCAATGGGAGAAGCTACGTGGACGGCGGTTTAGTTAAGCCGGTGCCGATCAGTGAGGCTCGCTCGCTTGGCGCTGACTTTGTGATTGCGGTTGACATATCCAACGTGCCAGAAAACAACCAGGCGGACTCGACCACCCAGGTCCTGCTCCAGACGTTTGACATTATGAGCCAGGCCATCAATCGGTACGAGCTGCCCAAGGCCGACATCGTCATCCGCCCCACCACGAGAGAGATTGATCAGATGAGTCTGAGCGATAAGAGTGCGGCCATACTCGAGGGGGAAAAGGCCGCCGCCGCCATGATGCCTCAGATTAAATCAAAGCTGGAGGCGCTACGCGCTGCCCGCCTGCTGGAGAGTGGCGCGCACTAGGCGGCTAAAGCTTATTTAAAACAAGTCGGCTCGTAAATAACATAAAATACGTACGCCGCGTCTGCGGATGATCTTTGGTGGGACCCCGGTGGGTTGGTATGCTGTCACCCCGGCTCACTGGGATAACTAATTCGTGTTTAACAGCAACGGTACAAACTTTAGATGAATAAAAAAGTCTTCTGGTCGGTGATTGTGAGTCTAGCGATTGCCGGGGCGACCGCCATCTTCCTGCTGAGTGGGGATCCGGGCAAGCAAGCACCCCCATCAAAGCGTGGTGGAACCGATGGCGCGGGCCGACCCGTGCCGGTGATGGTTGCCATCGCCAAGGCCGGCGACATTGATGTGATGATCAACGCGCTGGGCACCGTCACCGCACGCAACACCGCGACCGTAAAGCCACGTGTCGATGGCCAGCTGGTTCGTGTCTCCTTCCGCGAGGGTCAGTTTGTGAAGGCGGGAGACCTGCTGGCTGAGATCGACCCGCGCCCCTTCCAGATGCAACTAGACCAAATGAACGGACAGCTTATCCGGGACCAGGCGCTACTTGCCAATGCCAAGCTCGACCAGGTTCGCTACCGTGGACTGCTGGCCAAGGACTCTATCGCCAAGCAGCAGGTTGACACGCAGGACGCGCTGGTGAGGCAGTACGATGGCGTGGTGAAGGCGGACAAGGCCTCGGTGGACAACGCCAGGCTCCAACTTAGCTTCGCACGCGTCACCGCCCCGATCGCGGGTCGTGTCGGTCTGCGCCTGATCGACAACGGCAACATGGTCCGCAGCGCAGACGCGGGTGGCTTGGTTGTGATCACCCAGACCCAGCCCATCAATATTATTTTCTCCATCCCATCGGATAGCCTTCCCCCCGTCTTGAGTAAAATGAAGGGCGACAAGCGTCTTGTGGTGGAGGCGTGGGATCGCGATAACAAGAATAGGCTAGCACTCGGCACCCTGATGACCATCGACAATCAGATCGACATTACAACCGGAACCGTCAAGCTCAAGGCTGAGTTCACGAACGCCGACAACACACTTTTCTCAAACCAGTTCGTTAACATTCGCCTGCGCATCGACACCCTGCACGGGGTTACGCTTGTACCGACCTCGGCACCACAGCGAGGCACGCAAGGAAACTTTGTGTATGTGGCAGACGAAAACAAGACGGTCAGCATCAGGCTGGTCACGTTAGGCCCCGTCTCCAATGGCATGGTGGCGATCGAGAAGGGCTTAGCCCCCGGTGAGGGGGTGGTCATCGACGGCGTGGACAAGCTTCGTAGCGGCGCAAAGATTGAGGCCAGCATTGCCGGTGAAAAGGGAGGGGAGGGCAAGCCCGCCCCCGAGGACGGTAAACGCGAAAAACGGCACAGGCCGCCGGGCGAGAGTAAGAACGGGGCATGAACCCCTCGCGCCTATTCATCATTCGGCCGGTAGCGACCTCCCTGCTAATGGTCGCCATCCTGCTGTCGGGCGCGCTCGCCTATCGATTGTTGCCGGTCTCGGCTTTACCTGAGGTCGACTACCCAACCATCCAGGTCACCACGTTCTACCCCGGCGCCAGTCCGGACGTCACCACGTCCTCGATTACCGCACCACTCGAGCGTCAGTTCGGTCAGATACCCGGCCTAAATCAGATGTCCTCCAGCAGTTCGGGTGGAGCATCGGTCATCACCTTGCAGTTCGTGCTCAACCTCAACCTCGATGTTGCCGAGCAGGGGGTGCAGGCAGCCATTAACGCCGCCAACTCCTTCCTGCCTGCCGATTTGCCCATGCCACCGGTCTACAGCAAGGTCAACCCGGCGGATGCGCCCGTCATCGTCCTAGCGATCACATCCGACACACTACCGCTACCGAAGGTGCAGGACTATGTGGATACGCGTCTGGCCCAGAAGTTTTCTCAGCTGACCGGCGTGGGTCTGGTTAGCGTGGGCGGGGGGCAGCGTCCTGCGGTGCGCGTTCAGGTCAACCCGAGGGCGCTTGCCGCAAACGGGCTCAACCTCGACGACGTCCGTATCGCCATAGGCAACGCCAACGTGAACATCGCGAAGGGTGGCTTCGATGGGGCACTAAAGGCCTCGACCCTAGACGCCAACGATCAGCTGAAGTCTGCCGAAGAGTACCGCAACCTGATTGTTGCCTGGCGTGGCGGCGCCCCGATCCGCCTGAGTGACATCGCCGAAACAATAGACGGGGCAGAGAACGCGCACCTCGCCGCCTGGGCCGACCAGACTCCGGCGGTCATCTTAAGCATCCGCCGCCAACCTGGCGCCAACGTGATCGAGACGGTCGACCGCATCCGCCAGATCCTCCCGCAGTTGCAAGCCACCCTGCCCGAGTCCATCAACGTCAAGATCCTGACCGACCGAACCACCACCATCCGCGCCTCGGTGGCGGACGTTCGCTTCGAGTTGATGCTGTCCGTTGCGCTGGTGGTGATGATCATATTTTTATTCTTGCGTAACGTGCGCGCTACGATCATTCCGGGGATCGTGGTGCCGCTGTCTCTTATTGGAACCTTTGGCGTCATGTATCTGGCAGGATTTAGCATCAACAACCTGACGCTGATGGCGCTAACCATCGCCACCGGATTTGTGGTGGACGATGCCATCGTCATGATCGAGAACATTACCCGCTACATCGAGGCCGGGGAATCGCCACTGCAGGCCGCGTTAAAGGGTGCTGAGCAGATAAGTTTTACCATCATATCGCTGACCTTCTCACTGATCGCCGTGCTGATCCCGTTGCTGTTTATGGGGGATGTGGTGGGCAGGTTATTCCGTGAGTTTGCAATCACGCTGGCGGTGGCAATTCTAATTTCTGCCGTGGTCTCGCTCACCCTGACGCCGATGATGTGTGCCAAGTTACTGCGCCACGCGCCCATCGAGGAGGGTGGCCCGTCCGCGCGCGCGGGCTTCCTGGATGGACTGATCGCGCGCTACGGGGTCATGCTGAACTGGGTGCTCGACCGCCAGTTCGCCACGTTGCTGGTGGCCGTGGCCACGCTGGTCCTCGCGGTGGCGCTGTACGTGATCGTGCCAAAGGGGTTCTTCCCGGTGCAGGACACCGGAATGATTCAGGGCATGACTCAGGCCCCCCAGTCCATCTCCTTTGCGGCCATGGCTGAGCGGCAGCGAGCGCTCGCCGAGATCGTGCTGAAGGATTCCGCCGTGGAGAGCCTGTCGTCATTTATCGGCGTTGATGGCACCAACGCCACCCTCAACAGTGGCCGCATGCTCATCAACCTAAAGCCAAAGAGCGTGCGCAACATCGACACCGCGGACGTGGTTCGTCGCCTGCAGGATAGTCTGGCCAAGGTACAGGGGATGGAGATGTTCATGCAGCCCGTGCAGGACCTGACGATCGAGACGCGGGTCAGTAACACGCAGTACCAGTTCAGTCTTGAGGACGCCAACCCAGACGAGCTGGCACAGTGGGCACCGAAGCTGCTCGAGCGTCTGCGCAAGCTGCCGGAGCTCGTCGATGTCGCCAGTGACGTTCAGAATCAGGGGCTACAGGCCTATGTCGAGATCGATCGTGACACAGCCAGCAGGCTCGGCGTCACGCCAGCCGCAATAGATAACACGCTATACAACGCCTTCGGCCAGCGTCTGATCTCAACCATATTTACCCAGTCCAGCCTGTACCGTGTGGTGCTGGAGGTAAAGCCCGAGTATCAGCGTGGCCCGGAGGCCCTGAATGATATTTACCTCGTCTCGCTCAGCGGGAACCAGATCCCGCTGTCCTCGATTGCTCGTATCTCAGAGCGCGCGACCCCGCTGTCTGTCAACCATATCGACCAGTTCCCTGCCGCCACCATCTCATTCAATCTGGCACCAGGCTTCTCCTTGGGTGACGCAGTCAAGGCGATCCATGCCGCCGAGCAAGAGATTCAGTTGCCGGTGAGCGTCAAGACCGGATTCCAAGGGACCGCGCTAGCCTTTCAGGCATCACTGGGCAATATGCTGCTGCTCATTGTTGCGGCAATAGTTACCATGTACATAGTTCTGGGCGTGCTCTACGAGAGCTACATCCACCCGGTCACTATTCTGTCCACGCTCCCGTCTGCCGGGGTCGGGGCGCTGCTCGCGTTGCTGATGTCGCGCACCGACCTCGGGGTGATCGGCATCATCGGCATTCTCTTGCTGATCGGTATCGTCAAGAAGAACGCGATCATCATGATCGACTTCGCGCTAGACGCGGAGCGCAAGCACGGGAAGTCGCCGCGCGAAGCAATCTTCGAGGCATGCTTGTTGCGCTTCAGGCCGATCCTGATGACGACCCTGTGCGCACTGTTTGCTGCTCTCCCCTTGATGCTGGGCACCGGCGTTGGATCAGAGCTGCGCCACCCCTTGGGCATCACGATGGTCGGCGGCCTCCTGGTGAGCCAGGCGCTGACCCTGTTTACGACACCCGTCATCTACCTGGCCTTCGATCGGTGGGCACGGAGATTTAAGTCACCGTAAGCCGCCAGACCGCAGCCGAAATGTATCCCGTACTGTAGCCATGAACCTGTCAGAGACCTTTATAAAACGTCCTGTTGCCGCCACCTTGCTGGGGCTGGGTATCGTGCTGTCCGGGGTGATTGGGTTCTCGTTGCTCCCCGTCGCCGCGCTGCCACAAGTTGATTTTCCGACAATCTTGGTGCAGGCAACGCTGCCTGGAGCTAGCCCCGAGACCATGGCCTCCACTGTGGCGACCCCGCTCGAGCAGTCGCTCGGACTCATCGCGGGCATTACCGAAATCACGTCGTCCAGCTCACTGGGTCTGACCAGGATCACCCTGCAGTTCGATCTCGATCGAAACATTGATGGGGCCGCACGCGATGTTCAGGCCGCAATCAACGCGTCACGAAATCTACTGCCAACTGGACTCCCTAACAACCCGACCTACCGCAAGGTCAACCCATCCGACGCGCCCATCATGATACTTTCCCTGACCTCAGAATCGATGAGTAGGGGGCAGATGTACGACGCGGCATCCACCATCCTGTCTCAGAAGCTGTCCCAGCTAAAAGGTATTGGGGAGGTGAGAGTTGGCGGCAGCTCGCTACCGGCTGTACGCGTGTCACTCAATCCGAGCGCCCTGAATCGGTACGGCATAGGCGTGGAGGATGTTCGCGCCGCGATCGTCGCAGCCAACGCCAATAGGCCGAAGGGCTTCCTCGAGAGAGGGGACCAGCACTGGCAGATACTGGCCAACGATCAGGCCAAGACCGCCGCCGAGTACCTGCCAACAATCGTGTCATACCGTAACGGCGCACCCGTTCGCCTGACCGACGTCGCGCAGGCGGAAGACTCGGTGCAGGACATTAGAAATGCCGGGCTGGTTAACGGCAAGCCAGCCGTGATGTTGATCCTCAATCGTCAGGCCGGCGCCAATATTATTGAGACAGTGGACCAGGTGATGAAGCTATTGCCACAGCTGCGTGCCTCTATCCCTGCAGCGATGACACTGTCGGTGGTGTCTGATCGCACGCCGACCATTCGTACCTCTTTGAGGGAGGTCGAGCACACGCTGCTGATTTCGATCGCTTTGGTGATGCTGGTTGTGTTTGTTTTCTTGCGTAACTTTAGGGCCGCCTTAATCCCAAGTGTCGCGGTTGCGATCTCGTTGGTGGGTACCTTCGGCGTGATGTACTTAGCCGGCTTCAGTCTGAACAACATCTCGCTGATGGCCATGACCGTCGGCGCAGGGTTTGTGGTGGACGATGCCGTGGTGATGCTGGAAAATATTTCTCGGCACATCGAGGACGGCATGACGCCACTCAAGGCCGCCATGCAGGGCGCGCGCGAGGTGAGCTTTACGGTGCTGTCGATGAGCCTGTCGCTGGTCGCCGTGTTTATACCGATCCTGCTGATGGGTGGAATCGTTGGGCGACTGTTCAGGGAGTTTGCCGTCACCCTGTCGGTGGCGGTCCTGGTGTCGCTGGTTGTGTCCCTGACCGTTACCCCCATGATGTGCGCGCGACTATTGCGCCAGCGACCGAACGCACCACCGGGTCGCCTTTATCGGGCAAGCGAGCGCGTCTTTGATGCGATGCTGCGTGGCTACCGTAAGTCCCTCGACTGGGCGCTGGCGCACGGCCGCATTATGATGCTGGTACTACTGGTGACGGTCGGATTTAATGTCTACCTCTATAACGTCATCCCCAAGGGCTTCTTCCCGCAGCAGGATACGGGCCGACTGATGGGGAACATCCAGGCCGACCAGAGCATCTCCTTCCAGGCCATGCGAGATAAGCTCGCCATCTTTGTCAACATCGTCAGCCAGGATCCCGCGGTGGACACGGTCGCCGGATTCACCGGGGGAGGGCAGATCAATACCGGACGGATGTTCATCGCGCTGAAGCCGTTCTCCGAACACCACATGTCCGCAGAGAAGGTAATCGCGAGACTACGCGGGAAGCTTAGTCATGTGCCAGGCGCGAACCTGTTCCTGCAGTCCGTTCAGGACATTCGTGTGGGCGGTCGCGCAAGTAACGCGCAGTACCAGTATACGATTCAGGCGGACGAGATTGATAAGTTACGCACCTGGGAGCCCCTCATTAGGCAGGCCATGCGTTCGTTACCGCAGCTGATTGATGTCAACACGGACCAACAGGACAAGGGCGCGCAGATCTCGCTGGTCATCGATCGCGATGCCGCCGCGCGCTTGGGGCTAACCCAAAAGCTGATCGACACGACACTCAACGATCTGTTTGGTCAGCGCCAGGTCTCGACGATATTTAATCCCCTGAATCAGTACCGTGTGGTGATGGAGGCCGCCCAGCAGTACCTGCAGAGTCCGGAGTCACTGAAGGACCTGTTTGTTATTGCCCCAGGGGGAATGCAGGTGCCGGTAGCCGCTTTCGCACGCTGGGAGGAGACCGCGGCACCGTTGGCGATCAATCACCAGGGGCAGCTCGCCGCCTCGACCATCTCCTTTAATCTCCCGGTCGGCGTGTCGCTCTCGGATGCCACGAGGGAGGTTGAAAATGCGATGGCAAAGCTCGGGGTGCCTGCCTCCGTGCATGGAAACTTCCAGGGGACAGCCAAGGCCTTCCAGCTGTCGCTCGCCAATCAGCCGATACTGATACTGGCGGCACTACTTTTTGTGTACCTCGTGCTCGGCATCCTCTACGAGAGCTATCTCCACCCCATCACCATACTGTCGACCCTACCATCGGCCGGAGTGGGTGCGATCCTGGCCCTACTTATCTTAAAGTTGGAGTTCAGTCTGATCGCACTGATCGGCGTGATTCTCTTGATTGGTATTGTTAAAAAGAATGCGATCATGATGATCGACTTCGCCCTCGAGGCAGAAAGAAAGCGCGGCCTGAGTCCGCGTGATGCAATCCACGAGGCCTGCCTGCTGCGTTTTCGTCCAATCATGATGACCAGCATGGCCGCCCTCTTCGGCGCGTTGCCGCTGGCCTTGAGCGCCGGCATGGGCTCCGAGTTGCGTCAACCACTAGGGGTCTCCATCGTGGGCGGGCTGATGTTAAGTCAGCTGCTAACGCTGTACACTACGCCCGTGGTCTACCTGTACATTGACCGATTCAAGAGGTACTGCCAAAGACTCTTGAGTTACAGGTCGATGGGTGCTCAATCTAAAGCGCGAAAGTGAGTGGGACCATGAGTGGATTAACAGTTTTGAAGACAAGCTCAGGAGCGAATGTTGTTAAGGGTTAGTAGAATAATTTGTGTGCTGGCGTTGGCGATCCCAACCGGATGCGCTGTGGGGCCAGACTACAAGAGACCGGACGTCATCGTCCCGGCCGCCTACACGGGTGAGTCCAACCATTGGAAGCTGGCAGAGCCAAGAGATGCGGCCCTGCGCGGCAAGTGGTGGGAGGTGTACGGCGACGTTCAGCTGAACGCGCTCATGCAGCAGGTGTCCATATCCAATCAGAATATACGTAGCGCCGAGGCGCAGTATCGCCAAGCGCTGGCCCTGCTTGATGCCGCACGCGCACGCTACATGCCTGTCGTGAATGTGAGTGGAACGCACACCCGTGGCCAGGGTGCGAGCGCAACCAACTCAGGCATAACCATCCCGGGGAATCCTTCGGCGGCAATCATAAATACAAATCGATTGCTGATGCCTGTCAGTTGGGAGGCTGATCTATGGGGACGCATAGGTCGCACCGTTGAGTCCAACCAGGCCTCAGCAGAGGCCAGTGCTGCCGACCTGCAGTCGGCACTCTTAAGTATTCGATCTACGCTGATACAGACCTACTTTCAGTTGCGTATTAATGATGTGCAACGCAGGCTGCTAGAGCAAACTTCCGCGGCCTACGAGCGGTCTCTCCAGATCACCAAGAATCGTTACGAAGCTGGTGTCGCTGGGCGCTCTGACGTGACCCAGGCGGACACCCAGCTAAAATCCACCCAGGCGCAGGCGATAGACCTCGGCGTGCAGAGATCCCAACTTGAGCATGCGATCGCCGTGCTGATCGGTAAGGCCCCGTCCGGATTTTTGATTAGGCCGAATCTGGTCCTACCAAAGTTGCCTGAACTGCCTCCCGGCCTGCCGTCAGAATTGCTAGAGCGCCGCCCGGATATTGCGGCAGCAGAGCGACGCATCAAGGCCGCAAATGCTCAGATTGGTGTGGCCCAGGCCGCATACTTCCCGTCCCTGATTTTTAACGCCTCAACCGGCTACCAGAATTCATTGCTCTCAAACTTGATATCCCTGCCAAGCCGGGTGTGGTCACTGGGTCCGACCATGGCCACCACACTGTTTGATGGGGGGTTGCGGTCAGCGCAAAAAGAGCAGGCGATCGCCGTGTTCGATCAGAGCGTTTCCGACTACCGTCAGGTTGTTTTGACTGGCTTTCAGGAGGTTGAGGACAGCCTCTCTGCGTTACGAATCCTGAGCGAGGAGTCCAAGGCGCAAAAAGAGGCGGCCAAGTCTGCGCAGGAGTCCGTCACGCTCTTTAATAACCAGTACCTGTCCGGCACGGTGAGCTACCTGAATGTTATTACGGCACAGGCGGCTGCCCTCGATGCGGACGTGCGCGACCTCAATGTCACCGGAAGAAGTCTGCTCGCTAGCGCGGCCCTACTAAAGGCGCTTGGTGGAGACTGGAAGTCAGACAAAAAAATAAACTGATACGCATGATTGTCACGGTGTCACCCAAAGCGCTTACCAATCAATCCTCGTAACAAGTTCGCTCACACTTTAGCTGGTGGCATAACCAAGTAATTGTGGCCAAAAGGCTGCCTTTGAACCCACTACTGGTAGGGTGATATGGGCTTATTTTGTTATAAAAATGACCGAGGGCGCGTCACTCTTTGCAGTGTGTTAAACGAGCCCGGGGTGCGAATTGACCGTTTGTATTTTAATGGGTAGCATACCCGCTTTGAGTGTTTTGAAAGGCCATTACATGCAACGCAAATTCATTGTCGGAAATTGGAAGATGAATGGCGCGCTGAGCAGTAATGAGTCCTTGTTGAAAGAGGTGGTCGGTGGCCTGGCGCAGATATCGACAGTCGACTGCGCGGTGTGCGTTCCCTTCCCGTATCTTGCACAAGCCCAGGCATTGCTACGCGGAACATCCGTAGGGGTGGGGGCACAGGATGTGCACCAAACCAATAAAGGCGCCTACACTGGAGAGGTTTCGGCCTCCATGCTGCATGACTTTGGCTGCACGCATGTGATTGTCGGGCACTCAGAGCGACGTAACCTGTATGGCGAAAGCAGCCAACTGGTAGCGGAAAAATTTTTAGCTGCCCAGCAGTCAGGGCTGACACCCATTCTTTGTGTCGGTGAGACCTTGGAGCAGCGTGAGGCCGGTACGACCGAGGCGGTCATAGCGGAGCAATTAGCAGCGGTTATCAAGCTGTGCGGTCCAGAGTCCTTGCGTACCGCGGTGATTGCCTACGAGCCGGTTTGGGCGATAGGGACCGGAAAGACTGCCTCGCCAGAGCAGGCGCAGAACGTGCATTCGTTTATACGAAAAAGTGTCGCTGGGTCTGATCAGGAGTTTGGACGAGCCTTGCGTATACTTTACGGTGGCAGTGTTAACGCCTCCAACGCGGCCGAGTTGTTTGCAATGCCGGATATTAACGGCGGGCTAATAGGGGGCGCATCGTTGGTGGCAAAAGATTTTCTGGCGATCTGTGGTGCCGGACAAAAATAAATTAGATGACTTGGGGTAACGTGTGGAAATTTTCGTTTGGGTTGTGCATGTAATAGCTGCAATAGCTTTGGTTGGCCTGGTTCTGATGCAGCACGGTAAGGGCGCGGACATGGGAGCTGCGTTCGGATCTGGTTCAGCGGGCAGCGTGTTTGGCTCGAGTGGTTCAGCTAATTTTTTAAGTCGCAGCACGGGGATAGCCACGGCGATATTTTTTATCACCAGCATGTCTCTGACTTATATTTACGCTAATCCGTCTCAGTCTCATGGTGTCATGGACAGGCATGAGGCATCTCAGTCGACGCAACCATCAGCCGCGCCGACGCCCACCTCGTTACCGAGTGACACGGGCAGCTCAAAGTTGAAAGAAATACCAAAATAATAAAGTTATGCCGTCGTGGTGAAATTGGTAGACACGCTAGCTTGAGGGGCTAGTGGCGAAAGCTGTAGCAGTTCGAGTCTGCTCGACGGCACCAAATACTCAAGCGAAAATAGGTTCTGGTTGGTCAGGCTGAGAGTGTATTACACGCAGCTGGCTGGGCAAGGCATCAAACAGATGAGGGTATATGTTAGAAAACTATTTTCCAGTCTTGCTGTTCATAGTGGTTGCCCTGGCAATGGGCGTGGCGCCAATGCTCTTGGGTTGGCTGGCCGCTCCTAATCGTCCAGACGAGGCGAAGCTCTCCCCGTACGAGTGCGGTTTCGGAGCCTTTGAGGACGCGCGCATGAAATTTGACGTGCGTTACTATCTTGTCGCTATCCTGTTTATCCTGTTTGATCTAGAAATTGCGTTTCTGTTTCCTTGGGCGGTTGTGCTCAAAGAGATCGGCTTGTTTGGGTATATCTCTATGCTGATATTTTTGGCCATCCTGGTGGTTGGATTTATCTACGAGTGGAAAAAGGGGGCCCTAGAATGGGAATAGAGGGAGTCCTAGAAAAAGGGGTCGTGACCACGTCGCTGGACGCCCTGATCAATTATGCCCGCACCGGCTCACTGTGGCCGATGACCTTTGGCCTAGCGTGCTGTGCTGTTGAGATGATGCAGGCTGGAGCCTCGCGTTATGACCTTGACCGATTTGGCATCACGTTTCGTCCAAGCCCACGCCAATCTGACGTGATGGTTGTGGCGGGCACACTTTGCAACAAGATGGCGCCGGCGCTGCGCAAGGTATACGACCAGATGGCTGAGCCGCGTTGGGTGATCTCGATGGGGTCCTGCGCCAACGGTGGCGGCTACTACCACTACTCGTACTCCGTCGTTCGCGGTTGCGATCGCATCGTGCCGGTTGATGTATACGTGCCGGGATGCCCACCGACTGCCGAAGCGTTGCTGTATGGAATTATTCAGTTGCAGAACAAGATAAAGAGAACCAACACGATTGCACGTTAGTTCTGTGTGCGGCATCAGGGTGAAAAGATCCTCTGAGCTCGGTGCCTGCAATTTAATGTACATGATACTGGTGTAAACATGAATTTCAATTTGAACGACTTGGCCGCTCGCCTACATGCGAGCCTGGCTGGCAAGATAGTGAGCCTAGAGAATAGGCTGGGCGAGCTCACGCTGGTGGTTCGCGCGGCCGACGCCTTGGGGGTCATGACCTACCTAAGGGACGACCCAGGCCTACGCTTCGAGCAAATGATGGACCTGTGCGGGGTGGATTATTCCACCTACGGCAGCGACCTCTGTGAGGGCGGCGCGTACCTAAAGTCCGAAAACGTTCAAGACATCAGCTCATCTCGATTTGCTGTGGTCTACCATTTGCTGTCGGTGACACACAACGTGCGCGTGCGCGTGCGCGTGTTTGCCGAGAGCGACGAGTTGCCGACGCTAAGCTCCGTGATAAACGTCTGGTCGTGCGCTAACTGGTACGAGCGAGAGGCGTTTGACCTCTACGGCATCATGTTCTCTGGCCACCCCGATTTACGTCGCCTGCTTACCGACTACGGCTTTGTGGGGAACCCATTCCGGAAGGACTTTCCGTTGTCGGGTCACGTTGAGATGCACTACGATCCCGAGCAAAAGCGTGTCGTCTACCGTGCGGTGTCGATAGAGCCGCGTGAGCTTGTTCCCCGTATTGTTCGAGAAGAGAGCTACGGAGGGGGAAAATGAGAGCGAACGCACTGGGTGCTGGAGCCGTAGACACGCAAACAAAAGTTTTGTTAGGCGCGTCGCGCCCCGTTTCCCATAACAAAAATGAATCCGAAGGTTTAAGCCATGGCTGAGATAAAAAATTACACCATGAACTTTGGGCCGCAGCACCCGTCTGCGCATGGCGTGCTACGGCTTGTCTTGGAGTTGGATGGGGAGGTGATCGAGCGTGCCGATCCGCATATTGGCTTGCTTCATCGCGCCACCGAGAAACTGATCGAGCACAAGACCTACCTCCAGTCGCTGCCCTATATGGACCGCCTCGACTACGTGTCCATGATGTGCAACGAGCACGCTTATGTCATGGCCATCGAGAAGCTGCTTGCCATCGAGGTGCCGCTACGGGCGCAGTACATTAGGGTTATGTTCGACGAGATCACCCGGGTGATGAACCACCTGCTGTGGCTTGGTGCGCACGCACTGGATATCGGTGCGATGACCGTTTTCTTGTACGCCTTCCGCGAGCGTGAGGACCTGATGGACGTGTACGAAGCGGTGTCTGGGGCAAGGCTGCACGCAGCGTACTACCGCCCGGGCGGTGTGTATCGAGACCTGCCGGACACTATGCCGCTATACCAGGCATCCAAGATTCACAATGCCAAAGCCATTAAGAAGATGAACGAGAATCGCGAGGGCTCCCTGCTTGATTTTATGGAGGACTTCACGAATCGTTTTCCAACCTGCGTCGATGAGTACGAGACCCTGCTGACAGACAACAGAATATGGAAGCAGCGCACCGTCGGAATCGGTGTGGTGACTCCGGAGCGGGCGCTTGCGCTTGGTTTCAGCGGCCCCATGCTCCGTGGGTCGGGTATTGTTTGGGATTTACGCAAAAAACAACCGTACGAGGTGTACGACCGCATGGACTTCGATATCCCAGTGGGGGTGGAGGGGGATTGCTACGATCGTTACTTGGTACGCGTGGAGGAGATGCGTCAGTCGAATCGCATTATCAAACAATGCATCGCTTGGTTGCGTAAGAATCCGGGCCCAGTGATCGTCGATAACTTTAAGGTTGCGCCCCCGAAACGTGAGTCAATGAAGCAGAACATGGAGGAACTTATCCATCACTTCAAGCTATTCACGGAGGGCATGCACGTCCCATCCGGTGAGGCCTATGCCGCGGTCGAGCACCCCAAGGGAGAGTTTGGCATATACATTGTTTCGGATGGCGCCAACAAGCCTTACCGCCTCAAGATCCGCGCCCCCGGCTTTGCGCATATCGCGGCGCTGGATGAGATGGCTCGCGGACACATGATTGCTGACGTGGTGGCAATTATTGGCACCCAAGATATCGTGTTTGGTGAGGTCGATCGCTAATGAGTAACTTTTTTCGTGAGCAGGGTGTTCCTGTGAGCGCCACATCCAGAGGCCGAGTGGACGCCCCTGCGATGATATTTTTAGAGGCTCTTTGATGCTATCAGTTCAGATTCAAGAGAAGACGGATCGTGAGCTAAAGAAGTACCCGCCCAACCAGAGGCAGTCTGCGGTTATGGCGGCGTTACGCTTTGTTCAGGATGAGAAGGGCTGGATCAGTACCGAGGATATGGCTGATGTTGCCGCCTACCTGGGCATGCCACAGATGAGCGTGTACGAGGTGGCGACCTTTTATAACATGTACAACCTGAAACCCATGGGCCAGCACACGCTCACGGTGTGCACCAACCTATCCTGCCAATTGGTGGGCGCCATGGAAACGCTAAGCTACCTCAAGAGCAAGCTCGGCATCGAGGTGGGTGAGGTGACAGCCGATGGCAAGTTTGGCCTGCGGGAGGGTGAGTGCCAGAACACCTGTGATGATGCGCCGCTGCTCATGGTTAACAACAAGAAGACGTGTGGCCGACTGACCGAGCAAAAAATAGATCAACTCTTAGCGGAGCTGGGCAAGCAATGAGCACCTCGATTCTTTTAAGCACCATGCAGTTCGACCAGCCGTGGACGCTGGAAAACTATCTGAAGGTGGGTGGTTATCAGGCGCTACGAAAGGTGATCTCGGAGAAGATGACGCCCGAACTGATCATCACAGAGGTCAAGACGTCTGGCCTTCGTGGCCGTGGCGGCGCTGGCTTCCCTACCGGGCTAAAGTGGAGCTTCATGCCACGCAACTACACGGGCGAAAAGTATCTCGTGTGCAACTCTGACGAGGGCGAGCCTGGCACCTTTAAGGACAGGGACATATTGCGCTATAACCCACACATTCTGATAGAGGGAATGGCGATCGCCGCTTACACCATGGGCGTCAAGGTGGGCTACAACTACGTGCATGGCGAGATATTTGAGGCCTACGAGCGGATGGAGGCGGCCGGCGAGGAAGCGCGTGCGGCAGGCTACCTAGGTGACAACATACTGGGCAGCGACTTCAGTTTTGATTTGCACAATCACCTGGGTTACGGGGCTTACATTTGTGGCGAAGAGACCGCGTTGCTTGAGTCGCTCGAGGGCAAAAAGGGTCAACCACGCTTCAAGCCACCGTTCCCGGCAAGCTTTGGTTTGTATGGCAAGCCGACCACCATCAACAACACCGAAACCTTTGCCAGCATTCCTTACATAATTAACAACGGTGGGCAGAATTTTCTTGAGCTGGGCAGGCCAAACAATGGCGGGATTAAACTGTTCTCTATCTCTGGCCACGTCAATAACCCAGGAAACTTTGAGGTCCCGCTGGGTACGCCATTCAAAAAATTACTTGAAATGGCCGGCGGTATGCGCGGTGGCCGCAAGATGAAGGCCTGCATACCTGGCGGATCCTCTATGCCGGTGCTGCCAGGCGAGATCATGATGGACCTGGATATGGATTATGACTCCATCGCCAAGGCGGGCTCGATGCTGGGTACCGGTGCGATCATCATTATGGACGACACGACCTGCATGGTGCGCGCACTCGAGCGGCTGTCTTATTTTTATTTTGAGGAGTCATGCGGTCAGTGCACGCCGTGCCGTGAGGGAACGGGCTGGCTGTATCGAATAATACACCGCATTGAAAAAGGGGAGGGTCGCCCAGAGGATCTAGATCTACTGCTTGATCTGTGCGAAAACATTGCCGGCCGTACAATTTGTGCGCTGGGCGATGCCGCTGCGTGGCCGGTTCAGGGATTCCTTAAGCATTTCCGTAAAGAGTTTGAATATCATATTGAGCACAAGCGTTGTCTTGTGTAGGACTGACGGTTAGGTGAGTAATGATTAACATTGAAATTGACGGTAAGCAGCTTCAGGTGGAGGGCGGGTGTACTGTGATAGAGGCAGCGCACCAGCTGGGTATTTATATTCCTCATTTCTGCTACCACAAGAAATTGTCTATCGCAGCCAATTGTCGTATGTGCCTGGTCCAAGTGGAGAAGGCGCCTAAGCCATTGCCCGCTTGCGCAACGCCGGTAGCCGAAGGGATGAAAGTCTTTACCGCATCCGAGCAGGCCATCAAGGCGCAAAAAGGTGTGATGGAGTTTCTGCTGATCAATCATCCTCTGGATTGTCCGGTATGCGACCAGGGTGGGGAGTGTGAGCTGCAGGACCTGGCGGTTGGTTATGGTGGCAGCGCTTCGCGCTACCAGGAAGATAAGCGCGTTGTGCTGCGCAAGGATATCGGCCCACTCGTTGCCACCGAAGAGATGAGCAGGTGTATCAACTGCACGCGTTGCGTTCGATTTGGTATTGAAATTGGCGGCATGATGGAACTGGGACAGGCATTCCGTGGAGAGCATGCCGAGATCATGTCCTTTGTGTCTAGCACGGTGGACTCTGAGCTGTCTGGCAATATGATAGATCTTTGTCCAGTTGGCGCTCTGACCAGCAAGCCATTTCGCTACAGCGCCCGCACCTGGGAGCTGTCACGTCGCAAGTCGGTGAGTCCACATGACAGCCTGGGTTCCAACCTCGCGGTGCAGGTTAAGAATAATAGTGTGATGCGTGTGCTCCCTATTGAAAATGAAGAGCTCAATGAGTGCTGGCTTTCCGATAGGGATCGCTTCAGCTATGAGGGGTTAAATTCAAGCGAGCGACTAACCAAGCCGATGATCAAGCAAAACGGTCGATGGCTAGAGGTTGACTGGCAGATCGCCCTAGAGTACGTGTCCAATGGATTGCGTCAAATCTCTCGGGAGTCTGGCCCAGAAAGCGTAGGCGCTTTGGCCACACCCAGCTCCACACTCGAGGAGCTTTACCTGCTTCAGAAATTAATGCGTGGATTGGGCAGCAATAACATTGATTTTCGTTTAAGGCAGTCTGACTTTAGTGCCGACGGCAAGCAGGGTGGCGCACCCTGGCTGGGTATGGCCGTGGCAGACATTAACCGCGTCGATCGCTTCCTGATAGTGGGCAGCTTCTTGCGTAAAGATCACCCGCTCTTGGCGTCGCGTGTGCGTCAGGCGGTCAAAAAAGGTGCGCAGGTTAATGTGATACACGCCGCCGATGACGACCTGCTGATGCCAGTGATCAACAAGGAGATCGTCCGCCCGAATGAAATGGTTACGGTGTTAGCGCAAGTACTGAAGGCGCTAGCCACAAACAAGCAGGTGGCGCTAGATGCGAGTGTTCAACAGCTGGTGCAGTCTGTAACGCCATCAGCGAAGGCGCAGGCGATGGCCGACAGCCTTGCTAGTGGCGAGCGCGTCGCCGTGCTCTTCGGAAACCTGGCGCAACAACATCCTCAGACATCGCAGTTGCAACTGCTGGCGCAGCACGTTGCCACACTTTGTGGTGCGACATTTGGATTTTTTGGTGAGGCGGCCAACAGTGTAGGCGGCCACCTGGCGAAGGCGGTGCCATTCGCTGGTACCACACAGGGCATGAGCGCTGCCGCGATGCTGGCCGCGCCGCGCAAGGCCTACGTGCTACTGAACGTCGAGGCGGAACTGGACACCTATAACCCACAGCAGGCAATGGCTGCCATGGGCGCCGCAGACATGGTCGTGGCATTAAGTGCCTACAAGCATCACGCCACTGAGTACGCTGATGTGTTATTGCCGATTGCTCCATTCACTGAAACCTCCGGCACCTTTGTCAACACAGAGGGGCGAGTGCAGAGTTTCAAGGGGGCGGTGAAGCCACTAGGTGAAGCGCGTCCCGCGTGGAAGGCCTTGCGTGTGCTGGGCAACCTGCTTGATATTGCTGGCTTTGATTACGAGAGCAGTGAGGCGGTACGTGATGAGGTCCTTGCTGGCGTTGATGTGTCGAGCAAGCTGAACAACACCCTAAAGGGTGTAACGGCGCAGGCCTCAACAGCCAGTAGCGCCACTGGCTTGCAGCGTGTCAGCGATGTACCGATTTACGTTTCTGATGCCATTGTACGTCGCGCCATCTCACTGCAAAAAACACACGACGCTGCCGCTCCCTGTGCCTTTGTGCATAGTGCGGAGCTACAGAGGCTTAATCTTAGATCGGGTGAGACTGTTAAATTGACACAGGGACAAGGTAGCGCGCAACTGTCTGTTGGATCGGATGACAGCCTGCCCCACGGAGTTGTGCGGGTAGCCGCCGGCCACGCCCTGATGGCAAGCCTGGGCGCGATGTTTGGTGAAATCACAATGGAACGCGCATGATGGAACTACTCCAGTACCTAGAAAACCTTCTTGGTAGCGCATGGCTTCCAATTTGGACGTTGGTAAAAATACTGGTCATCGTCGTGCCAATTATGCTGACGGTAGCCTACCTGACCCTTGCAGAACGCAAGGTAATTGGCTACATGCAGGTACGCATTGGTCCCAACCGGGTTGGCTACTTTGGGTTGCTGCAGCCACTCGCTGACGGACTCAAGCTGCTACTCAAAGAGATCATCATCCCATCTGGCTCGAACAAATTCCTATTCGTGAGCGCCCCCATTCTTGCCTTAACGCCTGCCCTGGCGGCCTGGGCGGTAGTGCCATTTTCGGATGGCATGGTCCTAGCTAATCTCAATGCAGGCCTGCTATATATTCTGGCGATGACCTCGCTTGGTGTGTACGGGATCATCATCGCGGGCTGGGCATCTAATTCAAAGTACGCGTTCCTGGGCTCGTTACGATCAGCCGCGCAGATTGTTTCATACGAAATTCCGATGGGCTTTGCCCTGGTGTGCGTGCTGATGGTGTCACAGAGCATGAATCTCGGCGATATTGTGCTGGGTCAAAAGAGTGACGTCGGTCTTTTTGGTTGGTACTTTATCCCCCTGTTCCCGATGTTTGTGGTGTACTTTATTTCGGGCGTAGCGGAGACAAATCGATCCCCATTTGACATGGCAGAAGGGGAGTCCGAGATTGTCGCTGGCTTCCACGTAGAGTACTCCGGCATGGCTTTCGCGCTGTTCTTCTTGGCCGAATACGCCAACATGATCCTGATCGCGATACTCACCGCCATCATGTTTCTGGGAGGCTGGCTGCCACCGTTCGACATCGCCCCATTTAACTTGTTGCCGGGAATATTCTGGCTGCTGGCCAAGACGTCATTTATCCTGTTTTTGTTCTTATGGTTTCGCGCCACCTTCCCACGCTACCGTTACGATCAGCTGATGCGCCTGGGCTGGAAGGTGTTTATTCCACTAACGCTGGTTTGGGTGGTGGTGATCGGCGCCTGGATGCAAACTCCTTATTGGCTATGGTGATAGCCAAGGACACACAGACATGAAAACAATTGTTAAATTTTTAAAGACCTTCCTGCTGCTGGAGCTGGTGAAGGGCATGGCCTTAACCGGCAGGCACTTCTTTGCGCGCAAGATTACCGTGCAGTTCCCAGAGGAGAAGACGCCACAGGGGTTCCGCTTTAGGGGTCTGCACGCGTTGCGTCGCTATGACAACGGCGAAGAACGATGCATTGGATGCAAGTTGTGCGAGGCGGTGTGCCCGGCGCTGGCTATCAACATAGAGACCGAGGAGCGGGCCGACGGAACACGCCGTACCACACGATACGACATCGATCTGGTTAAGTGCATATTCTGTGGGCTGTGTGAAGAGTCCTGCCCGGTGGATGCCATCGTAGAGACTCGCATCTTGGAGTACCACGGCGAGAAACGAAGCGATCTCTATTACACCAAGTCGATGCTACTGGCGGTGGGTGAGAAGCATGAGAAGCAGATATCCAAGGATAGGGCGTCAGATTCCAGGTATCGCTAGTTAAGGCAGGCGGCCTGTATGGTTGTGTAGGTAGTTAAGGACTTTAGACTATGTTAATTGGCTTCGACACATTGGTTTTTTATACGTTCGCTGTGATCACAGTACTGGCAGGACTGAGCGTGATCACTGCGCGCAATCCAGTGCACGCCGCCCTGTTCCTGGTGCTGGCCTTTTGTAGTGCGGCCGGTGTGTGGATCCTGCTAGAGGCGGAGTTTCTCGCCATCACCTTGGTGCTGGTGTACGTCGGCGCGGTAATGGTTCTATTCTTATTTGTAGTCATGATGTTAGATATTAATATTGAGAAGTTACGTGAAGGATTTTGGCGTTGGTTTCCGTTCGGTGGAGTGCTGGCCGCCATCATGGTGGGGCAGATGATATGGGTTTTGGGCAGCCGCCAGACCTCTGAGACCGGTGCGCAGGTCCTCAAACATAGCGCCAGCTATAGCAATACGAAGGAACTCGGGCGTCTGATCTACGTTGATTACGTGTATCCATTTGAGCTGGCAGCAGTGCTGCTGCTGGTGGCGATTGTGGCTGCCATTGCGCTGACATTGCGTCGTCGCAAGAGTGTGAAGTCGCAGGACCCGGCTAAGCAGGTTTTGGTGCAGAAATCGGACCGTATTCGCATTGTGTCTGGGGTCGGTAAGCACGGGACAGAATAAATAACGACGTTGTCTGTCATGGTTGCATAAAGATTCGATAAGGGAAGCGTATGTTGAACGTGAGTTTGTCACATTACCTGGTGCTCGGAGCCATCCTATTCGCCATTGGCGTGGTGGGTATTTTTCTGAATCGCAAGAATATAATTGTGCTGTTGATGTCGATCGAGCTGATGCTGCTCGCGGTCAACACCAATTTCGTTGCTTTCTCGCATTACCTGAATGATGTGTCCGGACAGATATTCGTGTTCTTTATCCTGACCGTGGCCGCGGCCGAGGCCGCCATTGGCTTGGCGATCCTGATAGTACTGTTCCGCAACTTGCGTACGATTAACGTAGATGATCTGGGTAGCCTGAAAGGGTAACGGCGAAAATGATTGCTATGGAAAATTTATACTTGCTGGTCCCCTTGGCACCCTTGGCCGGCGCCATGATTGCTGGCCTGTTTGGCGGACTTCTGGGGCGTACATGGACGCACCGCGTCACCATCCTCCTGGTGGCCATTTCCTTCTGCGCCTCGCTGCTTATCTTTGAGGATGTCATGGCGGGGCACACATTTAATGGCACGGTGTACCAGTGGATGCTCTTGAGTGGCACCCACTTAGAGGTCGGCTTTATGATTGACAGCCTGACCGTGATGATGCTCCTGGTGGTGACCTTCGTGTCGCTGATGGTGCACGTGTACACCATAGGCTACATGGCAGAGGATGCAGGCTACCAGCGCTTCTTTAGTTACATCTCGCTGTTTACGTTCTCCATGCTGATGCTGGTGATGTCCAATAACTTCCTCCAGCTTTTCTTTGGGTGGGAGGCGGTCGGCCTAGTGTCCTACCTTCTGATTGGTTTTTGGTACACGCGCCCGACGGCAATTTACGCCAACCTTAAGGCCTTCTTGGTTAATCGCGTGGGAGACTTTGGCTTCCTGTTGGGTATTGGTTTAATTTTGATGGTGTTTGGCACCCTGGATTATGTCGCGGTGTTTGCCAACTCTCATTATCACGTCAATGAAATAGCACCCATTCCAGGCGTGTCGTGGAACGTGATTAGCGCTATCTGCATTCTCTTGTTTATTGGTGCGATGGGAAAGTCTGCGCAGTTCCCGCTCCACGTTTGGCTCCCGGACTCCATGGAAGGCCCAACCCCGATTTCTGCACTTATTCATGCCGCGACTATGGTTACCGCGGGGATCTTCATGGTGGCGCGCATGTCGCCACTGTTCGAGCTGTCCGACACCGCGCTGTCCTTTGTGATGGTGATTGGCGCCATTACCGCTTTGTTCATGGGATTTCTCGGTATTATTCAGAACGACATCAAGCGTGTGGTGGCCTACTCGACGTTGTCACAGCTGGGTTACATGACCGTTGCGCTAGGCGCCTCCGCCTACTCGGTGGCAATCTTTCACCTCATGACGCACGCCTTCTTTAAGGCGCTACTATTCCTTGCCGCTGGTTCGGTCATCATTGCCATGCACCACGTTCAGGACATCCGTCAGATGGGCGGGTTGCGTAAGTACATGCCAATCACCTGGATAACCTTTCTGGTCGGCTCCTTGGCGTTAATTGGTACCCCGTTCTTATCTGGATTCTATTCCAAGGACAGCATCATCGAAGCGGTGGCCCTGTCGCACCTGCCTGGCTCTGGCTTTGCCTACTTTGCGGTGGTTGCCGGCGTCTTTGTGACTGCCTTCTACTCTTTCCGCCTGTACTTCCTGGTGTTTCATGGCGAGGAGCGTTTTGGAGTGGCCCACCACGCCCACGATAAGCATGACGCATCGCCCGCCGATAGTCACACCACTCACGACGAGGCTCACGGCTTAGCCCCCGGTCAAAAGCCACACGAGACCCCGTGGGTGGTTTGGTTGCCCCTGGTGCTGCTCGCCATCCCATCGATCGGTATCGGCTACCTTACCGTTGAACCCATGCTGTTCGGTGATTACTTCAAGAATGTGATTGCCATAAACCATGAGCTGCACCCATCCATGGAAGAGCTGAGGCACGAGTTTCATGGCGCCTGGGAGATGGCGATACACGGACTGATGTCCCTCCCATTCTGGTTGGCGTTGGCTGGCGTGGTGACGGCGTGGGTGCTCTACCTAAAGCTGACTCACATCCCGGGGCTCATCAAGCAGAGATTTAATTTCCTGTACGTGCTGCTAGATAACAAGTACTACTTCGACCGCTTCAATGACTGGTTCTTTGCCTCTGGCGCCCGCAAGATGAGTAAGACCCTGTGGAACTTTGGTGACATCAAGCTGATCGATGGGTTGGCGGTAAATGGCAGCGCACGCTTGGTTGGCAGGCTCTCTGATTTGTTGCGTCGCGTGCAGACTGGCTACATTTATCACTATGCATTCTCCATGATCATTGGGGTGTTTCTGCTGCTTACGATGCGCACCTGGTTTGAATAACGTAGCACTTGAGATACTGAAGGAACGAGTATGATTTTTGAATTTCCATTGCTGAGCCTTGCCGTATGGCTGCCAATTTTGTTTGGCGTGCTTGTCCTTGCAACGGGCAACGATCGCAATGCCTCGCTGGCTCGCATCATCGCACTGGTTGGTGCGGTGCTTGGATTCCTGGTTACCATTCCGCTGTATGTTGATTTTGATAAGGCGCAAACCGCCATGCAGTTTGTTGAGCTGCAGGATTGGATCCCTTATTACAACATCCACTATCACCTAGGGGTGGACGGCATCTCTGTACTATTTGTTCTGCTGAACAGTTTCTTTACCCCGTTGGTTGTGATTGCCGGCTGGAAAGTTATTGAGAAGCGTGTAGCCCAGTACATGGCCGCATTCCTGATTATGTCTGGTCTGGTTAATGGTGTGTTCGTCTCTCTCGATGCGGTGCTGTTCTATGTGTTTTGGGAGGCCATGCTGATTCCGATGTTTATTATCATCGGTGTATGGGGCGGCTCAAATCGTGTGTACGCGGCGATCAAGTTTTTTCTGTATACGTTCCTCGGCTCGGTGCTGATGTTGATAGCGTTGCTGTACCTGCATATTCAATCTGGGGGCAGTTTCTCGATCCTAGATTTTCACAAGATGCCCATCCCGATGACCGCACAGGTGCTCGTGTTTATTGCATTCTTTATGGCGTTTTCGGTAAAGGTGCCAATGTTCCCGGTGCACACCTGGCTTCCCGATGCCCACGTAGAGGCTCCTACCGGCGGCTCGGTCGTGCTGGCGGCAATTTTATTGAAGGTGGGGGCGTACGGATTTATTCGCTTCTCTATGCCAATCGTGCCAGATGCTAGTCATTACTTAGCCGGCGTGATGATCGCGCTGTCCTTGATCGCGGTGGTGTATATCGGATTGGTTGCGCTGACTCAGACCGACATGAAAAAGCTGGTGGCGTATTCCTCTATCTCTCACATGGGCTTTGTCACACTCGGATTTTTTATTTTTAACGCCTATGGCATGGAGGGGGCATTGGTTCAGATGCTTTCGCATGGCTTTGTGTCGGGCGCACTGTTCTTGTGTATAGGCGTGTTATACGATCGCATGCACACACGTAACATCGCTGACTACGGTGGCGTGGCTAGCAAAATGCCAGTGTTTGCTGCATTTTTTGTGCTGTTCGCGATGGCAAATGTGGGTCTGCCTGGGACCAGCGGCTTTGTGGGTGAGTTCATGGTAATCATGGGCACGATCAAGACTAACTTCTGGTACGCCTTTATGGCCGCCAGCATATTGATCTTCGGTGCGGCGTACACGTTGTGGATGGTGAAGCGAGTGATCTTCGGTGCGGTGACCAACCAGAACGTCGAACGATTGACCGACATTACTTTGCGCGAGAAGCTGGTGCTGACGATCTTGGCGCTGTCGGTCATGGGTATGGGGCTTTACCCACTACCATTCACCGAAATTATGCACACATCCGTGAATGACCTGTTGACGCACGTCTCTCACTCCAAGTTATAAGTTAACGGTATTTGAGGAATTTATGAGTTACTTGCTTACCCTGTCTCCCGCCTACGCAGAAATATTTCTGCTGGTGATGGCGAGCGCGATCCTGATTGCAGACCTGTTTGTGGTTAGCAAGGAAAGAACACTGACTTATGTGTTGGTGCAGCTCACCCTGCTGGGCTGTGCGTTGATTACCACCGTAACTCACGAGCCGAACGTTATGCAGTTATTTAACGGCATGTTCGTGGGCGACGCGATGTCTGACGTGCTCAAGCTACTGAGTTACCTCGCCGTATCGATGGCGCTTGCGTACTCCCGTCATTACTTGCTGGTGCGCGGACTGTTTACGGGCGAGTTTATGGTGCTGACGTTATTTGCCCTGCTGGGCATGATGGTGATGATCTCTGCCGCCCACTTTATGACCCTGTACATCGGACTTGAGTTGCTGTCACTCAGTCTGTATGCGATGGTCGCCTTGCAGCGCGACTCCGTTGCCGCCACCGAGGCTGCGATGAAGTACTTTGTTCTAGGCGCGCTTGCCTCTGGCCTGCTGCTATATGGCATGTCTATGCTGTACGGCGCCACCGGAGCACTTGGGATTGCGGCGATCTCGGATGCCATCAGGCACGGCGTAGAAAACAAGGAGCTGCTAGTTTTTGGACTGGTGTTTGTGGTGGCGGGTCTGGCCTTTAAGTTGGGCGTGGTGCCTTTTCATATGTGGGTACCGGACGTCTACCATGGCGCGCCAACCGCCGTTACCATACTGATCAGTTCGGCGCCAAAGCTGGCCGTGTTCGCATTTGTGATGCGCATCCTAGTGGATGGCCTGCAGCCACTGATGATGCACTGGTCTGGCATGCTGGCAATTCTTGCCGTCCTATCCATGGCTATCGGCAATATTGTCGCTATTGCACAAACAAACATTAAGCGCATGCTGGCTTACTCCACTATCGCGCACATGGGATTTCTGCTGCTCGGTGTGCTGAGTGGTGGTACTGATGGATACGGTGCCGCAATGTTTTATGCGGTAACTTATGTGCTGATGAGCTTGGGCGGCTTTGGCATGATCATGCTGTTGTCGCGCGAGGGTTTTGAGGCTGACATGCTCGATGACTTTAAGGGGCTCAACCAGCGTAGTCCGTGGCTTGCATTTATGATGCTGATACTGATGTTCTCCATGGCCGGAGTGCCACCAACTGCAGGATTTTACGCAAAGCTTTCCGTGCTGCAGGCAGTCATAGATGCAGGGCACATCCCGCTTGCCGTTATGGCGGTACTGTTCTCGTTGATCGGCGCATTTTATTACCTGCGTATCGTTAAGCTGATGTACTTTGATTCCCCAGACAGCAACGCTCCCATCTCTGTGCGGTTTGATAACGGCCTGCTGATCTCTGTTAATGGCCTGGCGATACTGGCCCTGGGAATCATGCCGGGCGCGCTAATAACGGTATGCGCGATGGCAGTGCAGCAATCCCTGCTGCTGCGTTAATAAAGGGGTGTGTGCAAAGCGTTCCCGCTGAGTGCGGGATTTTTTGTTTGTGGTTACGCTGGCCATCACCCAAGGTGCTATGAAGATACATAACGGCGACAATCACTACCCCCACTTTCTGAGTACAGCTCCATGACGAAATGCTATGACTTAATTGTTTTTGATTGGGACGGGACGGTGATGGACTCCACTGCACTCATAGCGGGCTCGATTCAGGCCGCATGTCGAGATGTGGGTCTTCCCGAACCAACCGATGTGGTTGCCAGGTACGTAATTGGGCTTGGATTGGATGAGGCGCTACGCCACGCTGTACCAGGCCTAAAAGAAAGCAAGCGGGGCGACCTAGTTGAGCGGTACCGTTATCACTTTCTTGCGCAGGACGAGTCGGTTGCGTTATTTGATGGAGCGAGGCAAACAATTGTCGGGCTGCACGCCGCAGGAAGCCTCCTCGCGGTGGCAACAGGTAAGAGCGAGCAGGGATTAAAACGGGCCATGCAAACAAGCGGTATGGAATCGTATTTCCATGCCACCCGTACGGCAGACAAGACACTCTCCAAGCCAAATCCGGCGATGTTGCTAGAGATTATGGATGAGCTCGGTGTCGTAGCGCGACGAGCGTTAATGGTGGGTGATACTACACACGATTTGCAGATGGCGCGCAACGCTGGTGTGGATGCGATTGGTATGACGCATGGGGCTCACCCAGCAGATCAGTTGCGTGAGCTTAACCCGCTAATGCTGGCGAATAATTTTTTTGAGTTGCAGGTGTGGCTCAAGGAACGCTGTTAATATAACAAATATATTTTTTATTAAGGAAGCGCTATGCCGGGGCAAGGTAACAACTGGGAACGAGATGTACTGGAGAGCCTGGCCATGGCTGCCATTCAAGAGCAACGACGCGCTCGTCGCTGGGGTATCTTCTTTAAGGTGCTAACATTTAGTTGTCTGGGTGCCTTGTTCTTGTTGAGCATGGGGTGGATAGGCAAGTCGGAGTTACCGCTGAGTGGAAAACACACCGCGTTGGTGAATTTACATGGCGTGATTGCGTCGGAGACAGCTGGCAACGCTGACAACATTATGACAAGCCTACAGGATGCGTTTAAGGATGGGCATACGCAGGGGGTAATCTTGCGCATGGATAGCCCGGGCGGCAGCCCCGTGCAGTCAGGCTATATCAATGATGAGATTCAGCGTTTACGTATCAAATACCCGGCCATCCCCCTGTATGTGGTGATCGAGGATATATGCGCCTCCGGTTGCTACTATGTGGCAGCAGCGGCGGACAAGATTTTTGTGAACAAGGCCAGCCTAGTGGGCTCCATTGGCGTCCTAATGGACGGCTTTGGTTTTACTGGTGCCATGAGCAAGCTGGGCGTGGAGCGACGGTTAATGACGGCAGGGGAGAACAAGGGATTCATGGATCCATTTTCACCGATGAACACCAAACAGCAGGAGCACGTTAAGAGTATGCTCGCTGAAATTCATCAGCAGTTCATCGCGGCAGTCAAGAAGGGGCGCGGCAAGCGCCTAAAGGATTCGGCGGATGTTTTTAGTGGCCTGATATGGACCGGTCAAAAAGGTATCGAGATGGGATTGGTGGACGAAATGGGGAGCGTAGAGAGTGTGGCGCGCGATGTGATTAAGGCGGACTACATTGTTGACTTTACAGTCCACGAGGGAATTACGGAGCGACTCGCGAAACGTTTTGGTGCGGGAGTCGTGGGCGCCTTGCCTGGCCTACTTACTCAATCTGGTGCGAGTCTTAGGTGAATGGGTGTAGATATGTATGCACCAAGTTGGTGAATATTGCATGGCTTAGTTGCGAGTAGTATAATTAAAAAACATTAAAATCAATCGAGTAATAGGTTTGGAGCGGAACTTGCTTACTAACTTAGTGGGTTCACTTATATCTTGATGAGGTGGAATATGGAAAGCCTAAAAGTGGGGAGTGATGCGTTATTTATTTTGCTGGGCGCCATTATGGTCCTGGCGATGCACGCAGGTTTTGCATTTCTTGAGCTGGGTACGGTGCGTAAAAAAAATCAAATAAACGCACTGGTAAAGATCCTCGCTGATTTCGGTATCTCCACGTTAGCCTATTTCTTTATTGGCTACAGCATCGCCTACGGCATAAATTTTTTCACGGATGCCGAACATTTGGCGCAAAAAAACGGCTACGAGCTGGTTAAATTTTTCTTCCTGCTCACCTTTGCCGCCGCCATACCGGCCATTGTTTCTGGTGGCATAGCGGAGCGTTCAAAATTCAACCCACAGCTGGTCGCTACATTTCTGCTGGTCGGTTTTCTTTACCCCCTGTTCGAGGGTATCGCCTGGAATCACCGGTTCAATGTGCAAAACTGGCTCCAGGTAAATTTTGGCGCAGAGTTCCATGACTTTGCTGGCTCGGTGGTGGTTCACGCGGTGGGCGGGTGGATAGCGTTGGCGGCTGTCTTGGTGTTGGGTGCGAGGTTTGGTCGTTACAGCAAGGACGGTCGAGTTTCTGCGCACCCTCCCTCCAGCATCCCATTTCTTGCCCTGGGTGCGTGGATTCTGACCGTTGGCTGGTTTGGTTTTAATGTGATGTCAGCACAGGAGGTGGGCAAGATCAGCGGGCTGGTCGCGGTGAATTCCTTGATGGCAATGGTGGGCGGCACGCTGGCCGCACTTGTTGCGGGTAAGAATGACCCAGGCTTTGTGCACAACGGTCCACTGGCTGGCCTGGTGGCGATATGTGCGGGTTCGGACGTAATGCACCCACTCGGCGCACTGATAACGGGTGGCATTGCGGGCGCTCTGTTTGTGTGGACGTTCCTCTTGACACAAAACAAGTGGAAGATAGACGACGTGCTCGGCGTCTGGCCATTGCATGGGCTGTGCGGCGCGTGGGGCGGGGTAGCAGTGGGTATTTTTGGGGCAAAGGCGCTCGGTGGAATAGGCGGGGTTAGCCTGTCGGCGCAAGTAATTGGAACACTGCTCGGTATTGGTATTGCATTTTGCGGCGGGTATATAATCTACGCCGTCTTAAGCAAGACCGTTGGCATCCGGCTGAGTGCCGAGGAAGAGTTCAACGGCTCAGATTTGAGCGTGCACAATATTAATTCAATAGCGGGACGCGAGTAGGGCTGCAGGTGCGTAAGTCACGCAGGCCATTTGGCTGGCCTGCAGGATTGCCGCTTACTTACTTTTAATTAACGTCCCCACCCCTTCGTCCGTCATAATTTCTAGCAGCAGTGCGTGCTCCACGCGACCGTCAATGATGTGAACCGATTTGACCCCACCGCGTGCTGCATCCAAGGCAGAGCTGATCTTGGGTAGCATGCCACCAGAGAGTGTGCCGTCCGCCACCAGTGCGTCAATCTGCTTGGGTGTGAGCCCGGTGAGTAGCTTGCCGTTCTTGTCGAGTACGCCTGGTGTGTTGGTCAGCAAAACCAGCTTCTCTGCCTTGAGCACCTCAGCCAGCTTGCCCGCCACCACATCTGCGTTAATATTGAGTGTCTCGCCATTAGACCCCACGGCAATCGGTGCGATAACCGGAATAAAGTCCCCAGAGTCGAGGAAGGTGATGACGGAGGGGTCGATCGAGTCGATTTCTCCCACCAGCCCAATATCCAGCATTTTGTTCGGCTCGTCGTGGCTCTTGAGCAGCATTTTATGCGCGCGAATGAACGAGGAGTCTTGGCCTGTCAACCCAACCGCCTTCCCGCCGCATTGGTTGATCAGATTGACGATATCCTTGTTGACCTTGCCCAGCGCCATCTCGACCGCATCCATGGTTTCCTCGTCGGTGACGCGCATACCCTGGATAAATATCTCTTTTTTTCCAATGCGTTGTAGCAGACTGTTAATTTGAGGTCCACCGCCATGAACGATGACCGGATTCATGCCGACCAACTTAAGTAGCACCACGTCGCGTGCAAAACCTTGCTGCAGCAGAGGGTCGGTCATAGCGTTTCCGCCATATTTTACGACAATGGTTTTTCCGAAAAATCGCTGAATGTAGGGCAGCGCCTCAGACAGGGTTTGAGCTTTTTGTTCGGCGGTGGAGGGGGTGGGTGACATTGTTTTCTTTCGCTAAATTGGCGCGCATTCTACCTCATAATGCAACCGCCATTGAAGAACAAAGTAAACCAAACGTAATGGACGCTCGCTGCTGGGTGCTAGCGGTGCTCATGCTCACCGTGGCTACCGGTAAGTGACTTGACCTCGGCGTTCACGCTGACCGTCTCCTTGCTCTTGTCGGTAAACTCAATGCTGATTGAAAGTGGCACGCTGTCCCCAGCCTTGAGCTGGTTTTTAATGCTGATCAACATGACGTGGTTTCCACCAGACCCTAGCTTGACGGTCTGCCCGGCGGGCAGAGGCAGGAACTCAAGGGCACGCATTTTCATCATGCCGTTAACATGCGTCATGCTGTGAATTTCTACTGAGTCTGCAATCGAGCTGGCAATCCTTACCACTCGCCCCTCTTTTTTGCTGGTGATGGAGAGCTGTACGGTGGCATTCTCTTGCCCTGGCGCCGTGGCACGTGCCGACGCATCATTGACGACGATACCCCCCGCATCAGCGTGGATTGTAAAGAAGAGTAGGGCTAGGGCAAAGAGACGACGCATTTGTTTTCCTTAAAGATGATTACAGTAAGATACATGAATCGTGTGCCAAGAGGCAAGCGCGTCGTATAGGGGGCCGCCTACCTCAGTCGAATAGATGGTCTAGCTTGATTTGTTGTGCGCCTTGCATGGGTCACGAAGCCACCCATCCGCTATCCCATCCGGGCCCACGCGACTATAATTACACATTTGGTTAGCGATCTTGATATGAAGCTTATATTTACCCTGTTGGTTACTTTGCTGTTACCCATGCCCGTTAAGGCGCAACCCGTCAGCTTGCCGATTGCCCCAGTACTGGCGGCCCAGTCGTACGTACTTTTTGATTTTACTAGCAACCAAGTGCTGGTCACGCATAACGGCAACAAGCACATTGAGCCGGCGTCCCTCACCAAGCTTATGACGGCCTACCTGACCTTTAAGTCTCTCAAGGAAAATACGCTATCCATGGACAAGGCGGTCTTCCCATCAGAGGCAGCCCTTCATGCACAGGGCGTGGAGTCACGCATGTTTCTTGACAAGAGCAAATCGGTAACGATTTCAGAGCTACTACATGGCCTGATCGTGCAGTCCGGGAACGACGCGGCACGGGTGCTGGCGATCACGATAGCCGGTAGTGAGGAGAGCTTCGCCACATTGATGAACCAGGAGGCGGCCCTGTTGGGTATGAAGGACACACACTTTGTTAATGCCACTGGGCTGCCCAACCCACAGCATTACTCTAGTGCGTACGATATCGCACTACTTGCTTCTGCCATCATACGTAACTTTCCGGAACACTACCCAATCTACAGCTTGCGTGAATATCGATACAACAACATTAACCAAGCCAACCGAAACCGCCTGCTATGGATGGATCATTATGTGGATGGCATGAAGACAGGCCACACGGATAGCGCAGGATTCTGCTTGGTGGCATCAGCCAAACGCAACCAAAGACGAATTATATCGGTGGTGATGGGTGCCGAATCCGACACCTTGCGAGCCACCCAAAGTCAGAAATTGCTTAACTTTGGTTTCCAAAATTTTGAGGCAGTGCGCCTGTATCAGAAGAACGAAGAGGTCGCCAGCCTGACCCTATGGAAGGGCTCTGAGAGCAAGGTCAGGACTGGGTTTAAGAGCGACCTGTATTTGTCCATTCCGACGGGGCAGTTAGCGCAACTAAAGATTGCCATGGAAACGCAGCCCCCTCTGATTGCGCCAATTGCCGGTGGACAAAAGGTTGGATCGATCAAGATTTCTCTGGGCGACAAACCCTATGCAGAGTACCCTTTGGCGGCGCTGGATCCAGTACCCATGGCGAATGTGTTGTCGCGTGGCTGGGATACCATTCACCTGCTGCTTAAGTACAGAATGTTCTTCTAATAAGGCGAGCCATGACAGTCTACCTAAACGGGAAATTTATGCCCATTGAAGAAGCTTATATCCCCGTTCTGGATAGAGGCTTTATTTTTGGCGATGGGGTGTATGAAGTTATCCCAGTGTATTCGCGCTGCGTTTTTCGTTTGGCGGAGCACCTCAAGCGCTTGCAACACAGCTTGGATGGGATACGCCTTAAAAATCCGCACAGCGACCACGAGTGGGCTCAGCGTATCGCCGAATTAATTGAGCGCAACGCAGAGGAGGATCAGTACCTGTACCTGCACATTACACGTGGAGTTGCAAAGCGTGACCACGCCTTCCCGGGTCCTGCGGTTCAACCAACCGTGTTCATGATGAGTAACCCGTTGCTAACCCCATCAAACACCTTGCTCGAAAGCGGAGTGGGGGCGGTGAGTGCGGTGGACAATCGGTGGCTGCGTTGCGACATCAAGGCGATTGCGCTGCTACCTAACGTGCTGTTGCGTCAGATGGCGATAGACCATGGCTGCGCCGAAACCATCCTGATTCGAGACGATGCGTTCATGACCGAGGGCGCTGCCAGCAACATCTTCGTGGTCAAGAACGGGGTGTTGCTCGCCCCACCTAAGGACCATTTGATGCTGCCCGGAATCACCTATGACGTTGTCCTTGAGATTGCTGCTACTCAAGGCATTCCATGCGAGGTCAGGAGGATTGCCAAAGGCGAAATATTTACTGCGGATGAGCTGTTGCTCACATCCTCCACCAAGGAGGTTCTAGCGATTACCACCTTGGACAACAAGCCAGTAGGTGAAGGCCTGCCCGGGACAATGTTTGCTAGGCTGTACAAGTACTATCAGGACTACAAGCGTGACGTAATGCGCAAAGCGTAGGGGTGAATTGCAGTGATATTTAAATCTGAAATAAAGTTCTCGGCCAAGGCGGAGATAAGAAGCTACAGCTTGAGCACGTAACTCATGGCAGCTACTGACAGTCTTATCGAATACCCATGCGATTTCCCAGTGAAGGTGATGGGACTATTGCAGAAAGGGTTTACGGAGGCGGTAACGGAGGTGGTCATGCGCCACGACCAAACCTTTGACATTGCCACCATAGAGGTACGTCCTAGCAGCGGGGCACGCTACGTCAGTCTGACCTGTACCGTGCGCGCTAAGTCACGTGAGCAACTCGACGCGCTGTACCAGGAGCTCTGCGATCACTCACAGGTGGTCATGGTGCTCTGATTAAATGATGCCACAGGTTAAGCATTTGGGTCTGGTCGAGTACGAGCACACTTGGCAGGCCATGAGAGAATTTACTGATGCGCGTGATGCAGATACGCGTGATGAAATTTGGTTGTTGCAGCACCCTCCGGTGTACACCCAAGGTCTGTCAGGAAATTCTCGACACTTGCTGTGTGCAAATGACATACCGGTAATCAAGACGGATCGAGGTGGTCAGATTACCTATCACGGCCCAGGCCAGATAGTTGTCTACCTGATGTTGGATCTACGGCATTGGGAGTTGAACGTGAGGGGGCTGGTGCGACTCATGGAGCGTTCAGTGATAGATTTGCTCGCGTCATTTGGTGTGACCGCGCAAGGGCGAGAGGATGCGCCAGGCGTGTATGTTGGGGATGCAAAAATTGCTGCACTGGGATTAAAGATACGCCGTGGGTGCTGTTACCATGGCCTAGCACTTAACGTAAATATGGATCTCGCGCCGTTCGCCTCCATTAACCCGTGTGGCTTTGCTGGACTTAAAGTTACTCAGACACGAGATTTGGGTATCTCTGCACCGCAGGCCGAGCTGGAGTCCAAGCTTTTACAAAATTTTATGCAGCTGTTGCAGCAGTCCAGATTAGGTAAGTCCGCTTAGCGATGTACGCAAGCTTCAGCAATCAAGGAGAAGAGCCACTATGGCGATCGTAGAAAAACAAACAGGCGCGGCCAAGACAGCACGCAACCCAATTAAGATTGTTCAGTTGGACGAACGACTGCGTAAGCCCGAGTGGATACGCGTTAAGTCTGGAAGCGGGCAGGGCTACCATGATGTCAAACGCCTATTACGTGAACATAAGTTGCACACGGTGTGCGAGGAGGCGTCGTGCCCAAATATTGGAGAGTGCTTTAGCAAGGGCACGGCAACGTTTATGATCTTGGGTGATCTTTGTACTAGGCGCTGCCCGTTTTGTGATGTGGGACATGGCAAACCACTGCCACCCGACGCCAATGAGCCGGCACATCTAGCGCAATCGATTGCCACACTTAAGCTTAAGTATGTGGTTATTACCAGCGTGGATCGAGATGACTTAAGGGACGGGGGTGCTCAGCATTTTGTGGACTGCCTAACGGCTATTCGCGCGACCTCACCCCATACCAAACTAGAGATACTGGTGCCAGATTTTAGAGGTCGCCTAGATGTTGCCTTGGATACGCTGACGAAGAGCCTGCCTGACGTGCTAAACCACAACATGGAGACCGTGCCGCGCCTCTACAAGTTGGCGCGTCCCGGTGCGGATTATCATCACTCGCTCAAGCTATTAAAGGATTTCAAAGCGCGCTTTCCGGGGGTGATGACCAAGTCCGGGTTGATGCTGGGTTTAGGCGAAACGGACGACGAGGTGCTGGAGGTGATGCGTGACATGCGCGCACACGATGTGCAAATGCTCACCCTGGGGCAGTACCTTCAGCCATCCGACAGCCACCTACCGGTGCTGCGCTACGTCCACCCGGATATATTCAAAAGGTTTGAGGAAGCCGCGCTAGGTATGGGCTTCTCGCATGCCGCTTGCGGTCCGATGGTGCGAAGCAGCTACCACGCTGATGAGCAGGCACACCAGGCAGGCGCCATGTAGTCCGGATAGACGTGGTTGCGTAGAGTATAGGCACAAACTAAAAGACCAGCATCTCTGCTGGTCTTTTAGTTTGTTACTTGAGTAGACTTACATACTCTGTTGCCCAGTATTACCTGGCAAAGTATCCTTGACCTACGCCGTACTTGTATTGGTTGTAAGTCGTGCCTGATGGTGCATTGGTTCCAATGGCCATCCAAGTGTTGTTAGACTCAACCTTTTTGTTAGGTGTGTTCTGACCAACCCAGAAAGGCTTAGCTACGCCCTTAGCTTGTGGGTGTCCGTGCTCTGCATCGCCCACGCTTGGAAGATCCTGTGCCATGTTGTAAGGAAGGCGAACACCCTTAGCATCAACCTGTACATTTTGTGTTTGACCACCAACTGTAGCCTTACCAAAGTAGTTGGTAGGTGCAGCATGTGAGTCACCACTGTCGTGGCCATGTGAGTCGGCATACACCAACGCACTGCCCAGCGCAAAGCAGGAAACGATAGCAAGATTCATAACAGCTTTTTTCATTGTTAAGCTCCTTTAAAAATAAAATCTGACGATCTAAGTAGTTAGGGTAGGAGTGAAGTACAACTCACGCCCACTTAATTTTTGTAGCCACTACACTTGGTATGCAAATATCTAACATGAACAATGAATTACTAAGTCAGCTTACTCGTATCACTAAGTAACGCTAGCTTAGTTGAGCCACAGAAAAAAACATACGTATAAAGCTTTCTTCTGATGAATCCATGCCCGATGCTTCGTTATATGCGCAAGCGCACAACATATTTCCCCATCGTAATGCCGTATCCGCCCAGCCCTAATCTTGCAAACTGTTGAGATACCAACGCATGATAGGACGAGCGCCATGAAAAGTAAATAAGCAAATCGTCTAATCCTGTTGAAGTTCTGCTAATTTATAAAATAAGTGATTATATTCATATAGAAAGGATTATATTTTGGGGGTGGACCCCAACGAGTTGGTTGGTTGTTGTTTTTGAGCAATTTTGTTTGCTGAGTTGGCAAAATGTCACCCAAAATTTATTATAATAATAAATTAAATCAATTGGTTGTTATGAATATATTGGGCAGGACTGGCGCTGAGACAAAACGAATTTGCGACTCAGCTTGAGGATGCCTCATAATGCCCGCCCATCTTGGGTAATTCAAGGCACGATGGGGTGCAGTCATTATTTAATTGCAGCAACAAGGGTGCACAAGACTCGCTAGGCCATCTTCAGAAATGACAGACACACAGATTGATTCCATATTTGCCCCTAAAGGAGCGTTGGCTGGTCACGTTCCTAGCTTTCGCGCACGCTCTCAACAAGTAGAGATGGCACAGGCAATCGCACAGGCGATCACCGAAAATAAACAGCTGATCGTGGAGGCGGGTACGGGTACCGGGAAGACTTTTGCCTATCTTGTCCCGGCCATCCTAAAGGGGGGCAAGGTCATCATCTCCACGGGAACAAAGAATTTGCAGGACCAGCTATTTCAGCGAGACCTGCCAACGGTGCGCGATGCGCTTAAGGCACCCGTTTCGATTGCATTGCTCAAGGGGCGTTCGAACTACGTGTGCCACAATCACCTGGAGCGCACTCAGTCTGAGGGGCGCTTCACCACACGTGAGGATGCGCGTCACTTGGCTAAAATTGTTAAGTACGCAAAAACAACTCAATCCGGTGACAAGAGCGGTGTGAGCAATGTGCCGGAGAACGCACCAATCTGGATGCAGGTAACCTCAACACGAGAAAACTGCTTGGGCCAGGAGTGTCCGCATCACAAGGACTGCTTTGTGCTAAAGGCGCGTAAGGACGCAATGGGGGCGGACTTGGTGGTGGTGAATCACCATCTATTTTTTGCCGATGTGATGCTTCGTGACGAGGGCCTGGCAGAACTCCTGCCGGCGTGCAACACAGTTATTTTTGACGAAGCCCATCAGCTACCTGAAACTGCCAGCTTATTTTTTGGTGATAATATTTCTACGTCTCAGGTTATTGAGCTGGCGAGGGATGCAAGGCTAGAGGCAGCAATTTCAGCCAATGACTTTGCTGCGTTACCGATCGCTACTGACGCACTGGACAAGGCTGCGCGTGATGTACGCCTGATCTTTAAGCAAGCTGAGGGTAGGATGAATGCCAACACCGTCGAGGACCTGCCTGGCTGGACAGACGCCATGACTGCCTTGAGCGACAAGCTCGGGTTAGCTAACGGCTTGCTTGAGAAGCAGGCAGAGCGTAGCGAGGGGCTGGAGAATTGTTGGCAGCGTGGGCAAGTTTTGGCACAAAAGATTCTGCAGTGGCAAAACAAGGAGCAAGTGGATCAGGTGCGGTGGCTGGAAATATTTAACCATTCCGTGCAGTTAAATATCACCCCGCTGTCGATCGCAGAAACATTTGCCAAGCAGATTAACGGGCACCCGCGTGCATGGATTTTTACGTCAGCCACACTTACGGTAAAACAAGACTTCTCTCACTATCAATCCGAGATGGGTCTCTCGGAGGCTAAAACAGCCTACTGGGATAGCCCTTTTAATTATCTGGAGCAGGCATTGCTGTATGTGCCGCAGGATATGCCGGATCCGAATAGCGCCAACTACACTGAGGCGGTTGTGCTCGCAGCTCTCCCATTGATCGAGGCCAGCAAGGGACGAACTTTCCTGTTGTTTACCAGTCTGCGTGCTATGCAGCGTGCGCACGAGATTTTATTGGCTCAGTTTGAGTCCAAACAACTTGACTACCCGTTATTGCTACAAGGAGACGGTTCACGCAACGAATTACTCAGTCGTTTCCGCGAGCACGGGAATGCAATTTTGCTGGGCAGCCAATCGTTCTGGGAAGGAGTGGACGTGCGTGGTGAGGCACTTTCATTGGTGGTGATAGACAAGCTTCCGTTTGCGTCACCGGATGATCCGGTTCTGGCGGCACGCTTGGCACAAATTGCTAAACAGGGACGCAACGCCTTCATGGAGTATCAGCTTCCTCGCACGGTCATTAATTTAAAGCAGGGTGCAGGGCGACTCATTCGGGACGAGACGGATCGCGGCGTACTCATGATCTGTGATCCGCGTTTAATAGAAAAGTCTTACGGAAAGAGAATCTGGCAGAGCCTGCCACCCTTTAAGCGTACGAGAGATTTAAGCGAGGCGGTCAGCTTCTTTGTAACGCGCCCCGAGTAAATTTGTACTGATTAGCGTGGTTGCTTAACGACGCGCAGGTAAGGCTTTACCGTCTTCCAGCCATCGGGGAAAATCGTCTTGGCATCGTCATCAGATATAGATGGCAAGATGATTACATCGTCCCCATCTTTCCAATTAACGGGCGTGGCAACCTTATGCCTGGCAGTTAATTGCATAGAGTCAAGAACCCTTAGGATCTCATCAAAATTACGGCCAGTAGACATGGGGTAGGTCAACATGAGCTTGATCTTCTTGTCCGGACCAATAATGAATACAGAGCGGACGGTGGCATTAGTGGCTGCCGTACGACCCTCAGAGGTTCCGGTCTCCGAAGCGGGCAACATATTGTAGAGCTTGGCCACTGCCAGGGTCTCATCCCCGATCATGGGGTACTTAACTGCGCAGCCTTGTGTCTCTTCGATGTCCTTTGCCCACTTTGTGTGGTTGTCGACAGGATCCACGCTTAGACCGATTATCTTGCAGTTCCGTTTCTTAAATTCAGGCTCCAGCTTGGCCATGTAGCCTAGCTCGGTCGTACATACGGGCGTAAAGTCTTTTGGGTGAGAAAATAGTATCGCCCATCCGTTGCCAATCCACTCATGAAAGTTAACGGTACCCTGAGTAGTGTTAGCAGAAAAATTTGGTGCTTCATCATTAATTCGCAGTGACATTGGTGTTCTCCATTAATTTAGACTGTGTGGCAATGCAAAGTATCGCTGTGTCAGGGGGGGGGCTGGGCACGCCTAAAATGGGCAGCGTATCCCCTCCTTGGAAGTATACGCCTAGTAAGCGAGGGGGGCGGTACGCTATTAATAATGTTTATTAATTATATTTAATATCAAGTAGTTAATATATTATATTCGACCAATTTCTTCGCTATATTAATGCCTGGGGAGATAGTTTATGACGAATGGAGGCGGCAATTCCTGCCGCATCCAGGCCACACGCGGCCAGCATTTTTTCTGGCTCGCCTTGCTCTAAGAAGACGTCCGGCAGTCCAAGTTGTAACAAGGTGTTACCCAGGCCATTTTGATGCAGGCATTCTGCCACCGCGCTACCCGCGCCGCCCTGGAGGGTATTTTCTTCAACGGTGACCAGTAGGGCGTGCTCACGGGCCAGCTGTAGAATTAACTCTGTATCTAGAGGCTTAATGAAGCGCATGTTGGCCACGGTCGCATCGAGCATGTTTGCGGCACCCAAGGCTGGGGTTAACATGGAGCCGAAGGATAGTATTGCCACGCCCGTTCCCGTGCGACGCAGCTCACCACGCCCGATGGGGAGGGCTTGCATAATCTTATTGGGTGTTACGCCTGGTCCACAACCGCGCGGGTAGCGCACGGCGGTCGGTGTGTTGAGCTGGAATGCGGTGTAGAGCAGCTGACGGCACTCGTTCTCGTCGGCTGGCGCCATGACGGTTAGGTTTGGAATGCAGCGCAGGAAACTTAAGTCAAAGCTGCCCGCATGTGTGGCGCCGTCAGCGCCAACCAACCCAGCGCGATCGATTGCCAGAAGGACTGGTAGATTTTGAATGGCAATGTCGTGTATCAGCTGATCATATGCTCTTTGCAAGAAGGTGGAGTAGATCGCCACGACCGGCTTGTAGCCCTCGCATGCCAACCCCGCCGCGAAGGTTAGCGCGTGCTGTTCGGCAATGCCGACATCAAAGTAACGCTGAGGAAACTTTTTTGAGAAGTCGACCATGCCGGAGCCCTCGCACATGGCAGGGGTGATGCCGACCAAACGCGCATCCTGTCCTGCCATGTCACACAGCCACTCACCAAAAACCTGTGTGTAGGTGGGGTTCTTGGGTTGCCCTTTGTTTTTTGCTGGGTTGGGCTTGGTGGAGATACCCTGCTCTGGATTGAATTTACTGACGCCGTGATAGAGCAGGCAGTCCTCCTCCGCGCGAGCGTAGCCCTTACCCTTTTGGGTGACTACATGTAGAAACTGGGGCCCCTTGAGCTGACGAATGTTACTGAGGGTTGTGATTAGGGTGTCGAGATCGTGCCCGTCGATAGGGCCGATGTAGTTGAAACCGAATTCCTCAAACAGTGTGCCCGGCGTAACCATACCCTTAACGTGCTCCTCGGCGCGCTTTGCAAATTCGAGTACGGGCGGCATGCCCTTTAACATTTTTTCGCTGCCGCGTCGCATGGCGGCATAGAAACGTCCCGACATCAGCTTGGCTAGGTAATTATTGAGCGCACCCACGGGACGCGAGATAGACATATCGTTGTCGTTTAGAACGACCAGCAAATTTGTATCCATCACGCCAGCATTGTTAAGCGCTTCGAATGCCATACCCCCACTCATTGCGCCATCGCCAATGATGGCGACAGAGCATTGGTCGCTACCTTTTATTTTTGCCGCTACCGACATCCCTAGAGCTGCACTGATCGATGTGCTGGCGTGGGCGGTGCCAAATGCGTCGTAAGGACTCTCGGCGCGGTTGGGGAAGCCGGATATGCCGCCTGCCATGCGCAGCATCTTCATTGACTCGCGTCGTTCTGTCAGGATTTTGTGGGTGTAGGTTTGGTGGCCAACGTCCCATACCAGACGATCATGAGGCGTATTAAATACGTAGTGCAGGGCGAGGGTGAGCTCCACTGTTCCGAGATTTGAAGATAGGTGCCCACCGGTCTTGCTGACTGACTCCACCAGAAACTGGCGTAATTCGTCTGCCAGCTGAGGTAATTGCTTACGATCTAGCCGACGAAGTTCATCGGGGGTGTTGATGGTATTGAGTAGTGGAACCATCAAAATTTTCTTAATAAAATAAAATCAGCCATCTCGCACAGGCGGCGTGCTGACTTTCCGAATCCGGCGAGCGCATCGAGCGCCTCTTGGTGTAGTTCGCTTGCCATGTCCTTCGCTGCCTGAACCCCAAGCAAGGTAACGTAGGTAGGCTTGTCGTGCTTTGCGTCTTTGCCTGCGGTTTTACCTAGGGTTGCGGTGTCCGCCTCGCTATCAAGCACGTCATCCACCACCTGAAAGGCTAGGCCAACACACTTTCCGTAGCGGTTTAGTCCGGCTAACTCTGTCTCACTCAAGGAGGGCGCGCACTGGGCGCCAAGTAAAATTGCGGCTCGAATGAGCGCGCCGGTTTTATGGATGTGCATGAGTTCTAGCTCGGGTAAGCTCAGCTGGTTGCCTACGCTGGCCAGATCGATCGCCTGCCCGCCTGCCATACCACGTGATCCGGAGGCCGTAGTTAGCAGCTTGATCATGGCTAGCTGCTGCGTGGCATTGTCGCTAAGTGGATGCTCGGCTAATAATTGAAATGCCAGGCTCTGCAAGCTATCGCCCACCAATAGTGCGGTAGCATCATCGTACTCAACGTGACAGGTAGGCTTGCCGCGTCGGAGTACGTCGTTGTCCATGCAGGGCATGTCGTCGTGTACCAGTGAGTAGGCATGAATGAATTCGACAGCGGCGGCGACGATGTCTACTCGTGCGCTGTCTGCTCCAGAGAAATCACCAGCAGCAAAGGCTAGTAGTGGACGGACACGCTTGCCACCACCCAGCACGCTATAGCGCATGGCGCTGTGCAGGCGACGTGGAGTGGTCTCCGACGAGGGAAGCAGTTGGTTGAGGATGTTCTCGAAACGCTCCTGATGAGCGCTAGCCCAAATATTGAAATCAACGCCGGGCATCGTGCAACTAGTCCTCTTCTTTTTGAGAGGAATCGCTAGAGTCGGCAGGGTTCACAATAAAATCTTTTAGGATGCCATCCTCCAGGATGCGCACTTGCTGCTGCACGTCCTCTAGACGGCCCCGGCAAATTTTTAGCAGTTCGGCACCGCGTTGGTAGGAGGAGAGGGAGTCCTCGAGAGACAACTTGCCCACCTCCATATCGGCAACCAACTGCTCAAGCTCGGCCAGCGCTGCTTCAAAGTTGGGTGTTTTTTGAGGTTTTGCTGCCATTTAGTTAGCTTTCGGGATTGTTCTAGCAACTCGGAACCCGAGATTATTGATGCGTTCGGTTGCCTCTATACCCTCGCGATAGCTGACGTTGAAGCTCTCTGAGCCGTATTCAAACGATCCTCCACGAAGGATAAGCTTCGCACAGTCGCCCTCTCGGCAGCCATCTGTCCACTGCCACACGTTGCCCACCATGTCGTACAGACCGTAAGGATTGGGCTTAAAGGTTCCCACTACCGCTGGAAGGTGGGTTCTTTTGCCGTACCGGCTTTCGCAGCCGTTGCAGTTAGCATTCTTGCTGCCAAGCTCGTCCCCCCAATAGTATTGGGTACTGGTACCAGCCCGTGTGGCCAACTCTAATTCGCGTTCGCTCGGCAGGCGATAGGTTTTTCCAGTCTTCTGTGACAGCCACTCAAGATAGCTCTGTACGTCATTCCAGCTCACGTTAGTCACCGGTTGTCTCAGGCGACCCCACTCGTCGGGTGGGGTGTAGCCATTGCAACCGCCATCTACTACGCAGGCGTCCCACTCATCGAAGGTGACCGTGTATTTGCCGAGTTCGAAATCGGTACCTGGAATCGGCACCATGACAGGGCAGGCCGTGCAGGCTGTGTCCGCTACTTTCTTGAGAGCGGACTTCGATTGCTTGCCTTCGGGGGCTGTCTTATCCACCAGCAGGACATCAACTGTTTTAACTACGTTGTAGTTCACCTGAATCTCTTGCTCGAATATGCGATCACTTCCACCGCTATTTTTTTTCTGCACCTTGAGTTTTAAGGTGCCAGTGGGAACCTTAATATCCAGCGGGCACTCACCCTTAAATTTATCGTTAACAAATATCTCTGCGCCCACATCGCTGCCTTTACACATCACGCTCAGCGTGGAGCTGGCAGCATATGCATTAGCCGATGCCACGGTCGCACCCAGCAAGAGAGAAAAATAAATTGATTTCATGAAATCTCCGGTAAAAAATATAAAAAATGACGAGTCATCTAGATGACTATTATCCTACACAAGCAACATGTAATCCATTGGTGTATTGAGGTACCCACCAACCGTGAAATTATTTCAACGCCCTGACCAACCTGAATCCGGTGTCGTGGTTATAGCCCTTGGTGTCATCCTTGAAGCGGGTATCTACCCTAATGTGGTCCGCCGTCTCGTTCCAGGACCCCCCACGCAGCACTCGTTTGGAGCAATCGCCCTCCCAGCAGCTGTCCGTCCATTGCCAGACATTGCCAGACATGTCGTACAGGCCAAAGCTGTTTGGTTTAAAGCTACCCACGGGCGAGGTTGTTCTGTTGTCCCATTTGCTCCCGCAGCCGTAGCAATTGGCGTTAATGCTGGAGGCAGAATCTCCAAAGGGAAAGATACCCCAATAGTATGGGGTGGTTGTGCCTGCTCGCGCGGCCACCTCCCACTCTTCCTCGGTTGGCAGGCGGTAGGTGTTGCCAGTTTTTTTATTTAACCATTTGATATAGCCTTGTGCGGCCAGCCAGCTCACATTCATCACCGGTCGAGTGCCACGCCCCCATTCCTTGTCTGATGGGCGGTAGCCATTGCAGCCCCCATCTAGCACGCAGGCGTCCCACTCATCAAAGGTGACTGTGTATTTTGCCATGGCAAAGTTTGTGCCTGGAATAGCGACCATTTCTGGACATTCAAGGCACCGCTTGCCATCCGCCCCCAGTTTCGAGTTTGAGTTCGTTACGCCCTGTGTTTGTGAGTCGTCCTTGGGTTGTAGCACGCTCAGCGTTACATCAATTTTTTTGGTGACGTCATCACCGATACGAATCTCTTGTTCGAATATTCGGTTGCCTAAAAAGTTCGACTTCATAAGCACCGTCAATTTTAGTGTGCCAGCATTCACCTTAACGTCTAACGGGCATGCGCCTTTAAATTTGCCATCAATTAACACTTCTGCGCCTATATCGTCACCCTTACAGATGACGTTCAGGGTCGACCCAGCTGCGTATGTGTTGGCTGACATCAGAAGGGATAGGGTTGATAGGAGTAACGTATAAACTAATTTCATGGGGTCTCCATTTTAAAATTGGGGCGCATTGCTGCTGCTGCCTGGTTAAAGATTTTTATTTGGTGTGTGCCATTGTACGACAACCGCCCTCAGGGTGATTATCGGCACGCCCTGTAGGGTCAAGAATCTTGATTCGGTGGTCGACACCAAGAAATCAAGTAATATTGAGATATTACATCCTACTGCTTGACTTTGCACAGATAAAGCAGGCGCTCGGTGTGCGTATCTGGGAGGGGTAGTGCTTGGGTGAGCAGTCACGATGCCTGCGTGATGGGGTGATCGGGTGACAAGGCATGACTTTGGTGCGCGCTACATTTATCTAAACTGCGAAAGATGGGCAATTAAGTATGGCAGTGAGACAGGGCACATGGGTATGACCCGCACCATATTCTTATCTATGCTGCTGCTGTGCGTTAACGCACAAGCCATGACACCATTCGCCGTCCAGGACTCCAGCGGAGCGCGAGTAGCCTTTACCTTACCCCCTGAGCGCGTCATTTCGTTAGCCCCCAACCTGACCGAGTTGGCCTATGCCGCCGGCATGGGTGAGCGCATGGTGGCGGCTACGGCTTACAGTGACTACCCACAGCAGGCTGCACATCTTCCTAGGGTGGGGGATGCATTTCGTCTCGACTGGGAGCGATTGGTCGCGTTTAAGCCAGACCTGGTGCTCGCGTGGGGGAGTGGTCTTTCATCGCAGGATCGTATGAATTTTGACAGGATGGGGATCAGGGTGTTGGTGTTGGAGCCTCGTGACCTTGCAGACATCCCCAAGGCATTGCTCTTGTTGGGACGCATTGCAGGTACCGAGGCCGTGGCGGGCGCTGCCGTACAGGCCTTTGTGCAGCAGCTTGATGCCCTGCGTAGGCAGTACGCCAAGCGCACCCAGGTGCGCACTTATTTTCAAATTGCAGCAACACCACTCCTGACGGTGAACGATACGCACATAATTGGTGACGTGCTGCGCTTGTGCGGTGGACGAAACGTATTCGCAGCATCACCCCTACTAACCCTTGCTATCTCGGATGAGGCGCTGGTCAAAGAAGATCCGCAGGTGATGCTGGCCGCAGCCACCCCGGGGGAGCAAGATGGGGTGCGAAGCTCGTGGCTAAAACTGCCGCTGACCGCTGTGCGAAGAGGACGTGTCGCATTCATTGACCCAGATCTGATTAGTCGCGCCACGCCACGCATCCTGCTTGGCTCAAAGCGGATATGCGAGCAGATAGAGCTGGCTAGACACTAAAGTTGAATTGTATGATGGTCGAGTAAATAATAATTTTGTGGGCGGCAATGATAAATACTGATGCGACAGACGTACATCCCAAACCAAGTTATAGCCTCTGGCAATTAATTGTCTACATGCTCAAGCTGGGTACTTGGGGCTTTGGCGGCCCAGTAGCCTTGGCGGGTTACATGAATCGCGACCTAGTTGAAAAGTATCGCTGGATCACCGAATCCGACTACAAGGAGGGGTTGGCGTTAGCGCAAATGGCGCCAGGCCCGATGGCGGCTCAGCTGGCAATTTACTTGGGTTACGTGCACTACCGTATTCTGGGTGCCACGTTGGCCGGCATTGCCTTCGTGGCACCATCGTTCTTGATGGTGGTGGGGCTGGGGTGGGCTTATGTCGCTTACGGGGATCTGGCCTGGATGCAGGCGGTCTTCTACGGGGTGGGTGCGGCCGTGATTGGCATTATTGCGATTAGTGCCCAGAAGCTCACCAAGAAAACCATTGGCAGAGACAGGCTGCTCTGGGCAATCTACATTGTCATGGTGGGTAGCACCGTGATTACTCAGTCTGAGATTGCGTCTTTGGTATTTGCCGCAGGCGTCATCACTTGGTTTTATAGGGCGCCACCGAAATGGCTTAGGGGTGGCGGCCTAAATACGCTGATGATGACTCAGGCGCCGACCTTCACCAGCCTTTGGGGGAGCCTGGACCTATCGTTGCTGACTCAAATCGGGATCTTCTTTGCCAAGGCGGGGGCATTTGTATTCGGCTCGGGCTTGGCGATCGTTCCATTCCTATATGGCGGTGTGGTGGTGGATCACCAGTGGCTCACTGAAAAGCAGTTCGTTGATGCGGTTGCTGTTGCGATGATCACCCCTGGGCCGGTGGTGATCACAGTGGGCTTTATCGGATATTTGATTGCGGGTTTAACTGGCGCAAGCGTTGCGGCATTGGCCACCTTCGTGCCTTGCTACTTATTCACCATCCTGCCGGCGCCATATTTTAAAA
>SESD01000119.1_pt1 | contig 46944 bp, 44 predicted proteins | sample 3171411 | NCBI WGS metagenome assembly SESD01 (sample SAMN06051880, study PRJNA518727) | freshwater metagenome | biome: subpolar coniferous forest; feature: holomictic lake; material: water; isolation source: holomictic Lake 442, 16.5 m depth | place: Canada: near Kenora, Ontario | collected...
TCCTATGGACGGCTTGTCGGAAAATTGCTTTTCTTCCTTGCCTGTCGACCCGCCCTTGCCAGCCATCACCGCAAGAAACACATCTTCCAGATCAGATTTTCGAATCTCGACATCGCGCGCCACCAAGCCAGCTTCCCGCACTTGTGCAAGGTATTGCTCGATCTCCAGGGCGTCATGCGCCGGGAACTGAACAATGCGTCCCGTGATGCGCGCTTTGTCGGCCAGCACCTTGGGCAATTCGCTGTCGATTTTGAATCGCAGCACGTTGCTTGAGGCCGACTTGAGCAACTCACTGGTGTGATCCAGCGCAACTATTCGCCCCAACTTGAGCATGGCAATGCGTCCACACAGCGCTTCGGCCTCTTCCAGATAATGGGTCGTCAACAAAACGGTGTGACCTTGCTTGTTGAGTTTGGCAATGAATTGCCACAGTGTTTGGCGCAACTCAACGTCAACACCGGCGGTCGGCTCGTCCAGCACGATCACCGGCGGTTTGTGCACCAGCGCCTGCGCCACCAGCACGCGCCGCTTCATACCGCCCGAGAGCTGACGCATGTTGGAACTCGCCTTGTCTGTCAGCCCTAGGTTCTCCAGCAACTCGTCAATCCAATCATCATTCTTCTTGACACCGAAATAACCGGACTGGAACCGCAGTGCCTCCCGCACGTTGAAAAACGGATCAAACACCAGTTCTTGTGGCACCACACCGAGACTGCGCCGAGCCTGAGCGTAGTCGCGCAGAACATCATGACCCAGTACGGAAACCTTGCCTGAAGTTGCGCGTGTCAAACCCGCCAAAATGCTGATCATGGTGGTCTTGCCCGCGCCATTGGGCCCCAGCAGGCCGAAAAACTCGCCCTCCTCTATGTCGAGGCTGACGTCATCCAATGCCAGAAAAGTATCACCTTTGGGACCGGGCGAAGATGGATAGGCCTTGGTGACAGACTGGAAGGAAATTGCGGACATGAAGGCAGTTATTCTAAAGACTTGCGGGACGGACCGCATTCTGACGGCAGGCCGGGCGGCCTGAAATTACGTGCAGCGATCAGACTCTTTCAGGCCGACTCCAGCAACTCGGCGATGCCATAAAGATTGGCCAAGTCACCCAGTGGGGCTGGCAAACCACGGATTGAAAAACGCTTGCCGACGGCCAGACTCTCGCGTCGGAATTCAAGCAATACTGCAAGTGCCGCCGAATCAAAGCGGCTCAAGCCACTGGCATCAACAACCACTTCAGGACCTGACTGCGAGCGCAAACCCTGCACCAGCATGCGCAGGCATGCGGTGGCCTGAGAATGCATTAGTTCCTTTGGCAACACCAGCACGGCTAACCCTTCTTGGCGTTGGCCTTGTTACGCTCTGTCAGGGTAACAATCAATCCGCCAATGCCATTGGCGTTGATTTCCTGCGCAAACTGGCTGCGATAAGTTTCCACCAACCAGACGCCCAAAACGTTCAGGTTGTAAATTTTCCATCCGGCACCCTGGCCAGGTGTCTTTTCCAACCTGTAGTCCAGTTGTATCGCATCGCCGCGGCCCTTGACTTCGGTGCGGACCACCACCTCTTTGTCTTCCGGCGCAGCGCGCATTGGCTTGACAGTAATGGTCTGATCGCTCACCTGGTTTAGCGCGCCGGCATAGGAGCGCACCAGCAAAATCTTGAATTCTTCCTGCAAACGCTTTTGTTGTTCAGCGGTGGCCTGGCGCCAAGCCGGGCCCACAGCCGCCGCCGTCATGCGCTGAAAATCAACGTTCGGCATGATCTTGGCATCGACCAGTGCAATGATGCGGGACACATCACCTGCCTGAATGGCCTTATCAGCCTTGATGGTGTCCAGCATATCGGTGGACATACCTTTGATCAACGCATCCGCGGCTTGATCCGCTGCGCTTACCGGCAGCGCCAGCAGACTCGATGTGCTCACCAGCAACATAGCGAACAAACGACTTAAAAAGAACTTTTTCATGGCTTGACTTTCTCATCGCCGGAAGGCCCGGTCTTGGTTAACGCTTCAGTGACCGCATCCGTTGGCGTGCTGGTCTGTTCAGGTGTTTGGGGAAAGTCTGCCGCTGACGATATGTCACCGCCATTGTCATCGGGCGGGTTGCCATCGTAAATGACACTGCGGCGGCGCTGCAAATAGGCGTCACGGGTAAAGCTGTAACGGTCCAGTGCGGCTTCTTCGAGCATGGCGCCCGCCTTGAGCAAGTCTGACCGTTGGTCGATCACCCTGACCACTGAGGCAGTGTTGCGGGTTGGCACGTGCTGGACGTTCGAAACGAGATCGCCCTTCCAATCAACCGGCAATGCTGCGGCATCGCGCAAGGTCGATGGTCCTAGCAGGGGCAACACCAGGTAGGGGCCTGGCGCGACACCCCAGTAGCCCAGGGTATGTCCGAAATCCTTGGTATGTTTCTCTATATCCATCTCTGTGGCGACATCAAAAACGCCACCCCAGCCCATGAAAGTATTGACACCAAAACGCTTCAAACTGTCGATCGCACCCTGCCCCTTGAATTGCAATGCATTGTTCACAAACGACCAGATGTCGTCCAGGTTGCCAAAAAAATTGCCGACCCCTTGTCGCACCCGCACCGGCATGACATCCCGGTAGGCCGTAGCCACCGGTTTGAGGACTACTTTGTCGACGCCATCGTTGAACTTATAAACCCCGCGGTTAAAAGGCTCCAGCGGATCGCGTGGGTTGGCATTGGGTCCACTGGCGCATCCGGCCAGTGACACAAAAACGAGCGCCGCGGTGAGCCACAGCCCGGGTACCACGCCCGCCGTTCCAACACGTGGCAGCAGTGAATTCGCCGTCATTTTTTTCCCTTGCCTACATCAGCGACGTTGCCTTCGGCCGCCTTGCTGAACAAAAACTGGCTAATGAGGCTTTCCAGCACCATGGCCGACTGCGTGCTGGAAACAGTATCGCCTTCCGCCAGCGTCTTTTCATCGGCACCTGGTTCCAGACCCAAATATTGCTCACCCAGCAAACCACTGGTCAATATTTTCAGGGAACTGTCCTTGGGAAAGACATAACGGCTTTCCATCGCCAGCGTCACGCGTGCCTGAAAGGTTTTATCGTCAAACACTATCTTTTCAACACGACCTACCACGACACCGGCACTTCTCACCGCCGCTTTTGGCTTGAGACCACCCACATTGTCAAATTTGGCGTTCAGAGAATAGTTGGTCTGGAAATTCAAAGTCAACAAATTGGCCGACTGCAATGCCAAAAACAGAATCGCGACGGCACCAATCAGTACAAAAAGACCGACCCAAACATCATTTTTCGAACGCTGCATAAAACACCTTTTTTATCAGTTGGGGACAGCGCCTGTTCACTTCGCGTAACGGCGAACTGGCCCGCAATTCTTCAATCTTAGTTCAGCATAAGGCTCGCGCGCTTTGCCTAGCGGCGGTCTTTTGCACAAGCTATTCAAATAGTAAACATCATGGCCGTCAGGATGAAATCAAGGCCCAATACCGACAAAGATGAAACCACGACCGTCCGGGTAGTCGCGCTCGCCACACCTTCAGGCGTGGGCTGGGCTTCAAAACCCTGCAACAGCGCGATAAATGTGACTGTAAAACCAAACACAATGCTCTTGATGACACCGTTGCCGACGTCTTGCCAGACATCCACGCCACCCTGGATTTGGCTCCAGAATGACCCGCCGTCGACACCGATCATGAGCACGCCGACCGCCCAGCCGCCAATGATGCCCATGGCGCTGAAGACAGCGGCCAGCAGCGGCATGGTGATGACTCCGGCCCAAAACCGGGGAGCAAGTATGCGCAGCACCGGGTCGACCGCCATCATTTCCATCACGCTGATTTGCTCACCGGCCTTCATGAGACCAATTTCAGCCGTCAGCGATGTGCCGGCACGCCCGGCAAACAGCAAAGCGGTCACCACCGGTCCCAACTCGCGCACCAGCGTGAGCGTCACCAGCAAACCCAGCGCTGAGGATGAGCCATAGCGCTGCAAGGTGTAATAGCCCTGCAGGCCAAATACAAAGCCGACAAACAGTCCAGACACGGCAATAATCGCAAGCGAGTAATTGCCCAGAAAATGTATCTGGTCACGGATCAGTCCAAAACGTTTAAAACTGCTGACCAGCGTAGTCAGCAAACGCACAAAAAGACGGGCGCCTTGTCCCAAGTCCACTAGTTGACTTCGGACCGCAAACCCTACATCACCCGGTTTATACCAACTCATGCTGCCACTCCCTGGCCAAAGTCCTGCGCTAAGGTAGAGCCCGGATAATGAAAACGCACTGGGCCATCCGACAAGGCATTGACGTACTGAAACACCAGCGGGTCGGTGCTCTGCTTCACTTGCTCGGGGCTGCCCTGTGTGGCTACTTTTCCGTTGGCCAGAATGATGACATGGTCGGCAATTGCAAATGTCTGCTCCAGTTCATGGGATACAAAAATGCTGGTCAAACCCATGGCATCGTTGAGTTGGCGTATCAGGCGTGCGGCAGTGCCCAACGAAATCGGATCCAGACCCGAAAATGGCTCGTCGTACATCACCAGTTCTGGGTCCAGTGCAATCGCACGCGCCAACGCAACACGCCGCGCCATGCCGCCTGACACTTCACTGGGCATCAGGTCACGTGCCCCACGCAAGCCGACGGCGTTAAGCTTCATCAAAACGATGTCCCGAATGAGAATGTCGGACAAATCGGTGTGTTCGCGCAAGGGGAAAGCCACATTTTCAAAGACCGACAAGTCGGCAAACAAAGCGCCAAATTGAAACAGCATACCCATGCGCCGGCGGGCAGCGTAGAGTTGCTGCTGGTCCATGGATGTCACATCTTCTCCGTCAAACAACATCTGGCCGGACTGGGCTCGATTTTGACCACCGATCAGGCGCAAGATGGTTGTCTTTCCGCCGCCGGACGCACCCATCAGCGCCGTGACCTTGCCACGCGGCACGGCCAGGCAGACGTCGTCCAGAATAACCCGCGCACCATAGCCAAAGGACAGGTTACGCAGTTCGACAAGAGACTCAGAAGGTGGGGCCATTAATACAGTTGAGAACAGAGCAGGCTCGCATGGCGAAGCTGCGGACTGTCCGGCGTAGTTTCAGAAGAAGAAAGCCGGGTGGTTCCCGACCTTTCCCAATCATACGGGATTGCAGCGACTCAGGTCGGCGCGACAGACAATGACATTGCGGCTTCACAACTACCGCGGCAGGTCGCTGCACCCCATCAGGAATTCATCTACTGCACGCGCGGCCTGACGGCCTTCTCGAATGGCCCAAACAACGAGGCTCTGACCACGTCGAATATCGCCGGCGGCGAACAGCTTAGCTACATTGGTGGCATAGCCCCCGCTGAAGTCAGTACTCGCTTTGGCGTTGCCTCGGGTGTCCTTGTCGATACCAAAGGCCTCCAACACCGATGCCACCGGGCTGACAAAGCCCATTGCCAGCAGCACCAGTTCTGCTTTGAGTAGCTGTTCACTACCAGCCACTTCGATCATTTTGCCGTCTTTCCACTCGACACGAACTGTCTTCAGACCCGTTACTTTGCCTTTCTCACCGATGAACTCTTTGGTGGAAATGGCGAACTCACGAGCACAACCTTCCTCGTGACTCGAACTGGTTCGAAGCTTCAGTGGCCAGTAGGGCCAGGTCATGGGGCGGTTTTCCTCCATTGGCGGTTGCGGCATCACCTCAAACTGGGTAACACTTGCTGCACCATGGCGTTTGCTGGTGCCGACACAGTCGGAACCGGTGTCACCTCCGCCAATAACAATGACGTGCTTGTCGGTGGCGCGCAACTGCCCCTTGAACTTGTCGCCAGCATTGACCTTGTTCTGCTGTGGCAAAAACTCCATGGCGAAAAATATGCCGTCCAGATCGCGGCCCGGCACTGGCAAGTCGCGCGATTGCTCGGCACCGCCGGCCAGCAGGACAGCATCAAAGTCGGTTTGCAACTGGGCGGCGGAAATAGTTTCTTTGGCCCAGTTGGTTACTTTCGATCCAGCACCGGCCTTGGGCATTTCACCGATCAGAACACCGGTGCGAATGGTGACGCCCTCCAATTGCATCTGTTGGACACGGCGATCAATATGCGATTTTTCCATTTTGAAGTCAGGAATTCCGTAGCGCAACAAGCCGCCCACCCGGTCGTTCTTCTCGAACAAGGTGACGTCGTGGCCGGCCCGCGCCAACTGCTGCGCTGCCGCCATGCCGGCCGGACCGGAACCCACCACTGCGACCGACTTGCCAGTCTTGTTTTTAGCAACCAGTGGCTGCACCCAGCCCTCGCTCCAGGCGCGATCAATGATGGCGTGCTCGATCGACTTGATGCCAACCGCGGTGTCATTGACATTCAAGGTGCAGGCCGCCTCGCACGGAGCCGGGCAAATTCGACCGGTGAACTCAGGAAAGTTGTTGGTGCTATGCAATACATCAATCGCATTTTTCCAGTCGCCGCGGTACACCAGATCATTGAAGTCCGGAATGATGTTGTTGACCGGGCAGCCGTTGTTGCAAAACGGCGTGCCGCAGTCCATGCATCGTGCGGCCTGCAACTTGGCCTGCCCATCATCCAGACCGACAACGAACTCTTTGTAGTTTTTCAGACGCTCGACCACCGGCTTGTAGCCCTCTTCGATGCGCTCAAATTCCATGAAGCCGTTAATGTTTCCCATTTTTTATTCCTTTGCCGGACAGATCTTTTACTCTGTCCCCACTACGTCAAATTTCTGCCGGACTATTTGGCTGGCGCCAATTCTCTTTTTGTCGCCACCTGAGCACGGATAGTGAGAGCCAACGCCTCTTTGCGTGCGTGAATCTCGCCCAAGGCCCGTTTGTATTCGTTCGGAAAGACCTTGACAAACTTCAGCCGTGCCACATCCCAGGTGTCGAGCAACTCACGGGCGCGCTTGCTACCGGTCCAGCGGTTGTGCTCTTCCAGCAATTTCTTCAGTTGCGCTTCGTCGCTTTGACCACGATGCCAAAGGCTCAAATCGATACTGGCTTGCTGCTCGGCCGTGGTCAGCACTTTCTCCATGGACACCATGGCGGTGTTGCAGCGTTTGGAAAACTTTCCGTCTTCGTCATAGACGTAGGCCACACCACCGCTCATGCCGGCAGCAAAGTTGCGCCCGGTTTTACCCAGCACGGCCACCGTGCCACCAGTCATGTATTCGCAGCCGTGGTCGCCTGTACCTTCCACCACAGTTGTGGCGCCAGACAGTCGCACGGCAAAACGCTCACCCGCCACACCACTGAAAAAGGCTTCGCCACTGGTGGCGCCATACATCACGGTGTTGCCGACCACAGTGTTGCGTACTGCGTCGCCCCGGAAGTCAATACTGGGACGCACCACGACCCGCCCGCCAGACAGACCCTTGCCGGTGTAATCATTGGCGTCACCAATCAGGTACAGCGTGATGCCGCGCGCCAGGAAGGCACCAAAGGATTGACCGCCGGTGCCCTCCAGCTGGATATGGATGGTGTTATCGGGCAAGCCTTCAGGATGCACCCGTGTCACAGCCCCTGACAGCATGGCACCGACCGATCGATTGACGTTGCGCGCCACTTCCATGAATTGCACCCGCTCACCCTTGTCGATGGCGGGACGCGACTTTTCAATCAGCAAATTGTCAAGGGCACGCTCCAGGCCGTGCTCTTGCAGAAGTGTCTGGTAACGGGGTACATCGGCCGCCACATTAGGAAGCGCAAACAGACGGCTGAAATCCAGGCCACTGGCTTTCCAGTGTTCGATACCCTTGCGCATGTCCAGTAAATCGGCGCGCCCAATCAAGTCGTCAAACTTGCGAATGCCCAGCTGGGCCATGATCTGGCGCACCTCCTCGGCAATGAAGAAGAAGTAATTCACCACGTGCTCCGGTTTGCCGGAGAACTTTTTGCGCAGCGCCGGGTCTTGCGTTGCCACGCCCACCGGGCAGGTGTTGAGGTGGCATTTGCGCATCATGATGCAGCCCTCCACCACCAGAGGCGCGGTGGCAAAACCGAACTCATCAGCGCCTAGCAGCGCACCGATGGCGACGTCACGGCCGGTCTTCATCTGTCCGTCAGCCTGCACGCGGATGCGGCTGCGCAAGCGGTTGAGCACCAGTGTCTGCTGGGTTTCTGCCAAGCCGATTTCCCAGGGGCTGCCGGCGTGCTTGATGGACGACCAGGGTGAGGCCCCGGTGCCCCCATCATGCCCGGCAATCACCACGTGGTCACTCTTGCATTTGGCGACGCCAGCGGCGATCGTGCCGACGCCAATCTCGGACACCAGTTTGACGCTGATACTGGCATGGGGTGCCACGTTTTTCAGATCATGAATTAGCTGCGCCAAATCTTCAATCGAATAGATGTCGTGGTGCGGTGGCGGGGAGATCAGGCCGACGCCCGGCACGGAGTGGCGCAAGCGACCGATGTACTCCGACACTTTGCCACCCGGGAGTTGTCCGCCCTCACCCGGTTTGGCACCCTGCGCCATCTTGATCTGAATCTGATCGGCACTGGTAAGGTACTCGGCGGTGACGCCAAAGCGCCCGGAAGCCACTTGCTTGATGCGCGAACGCAGGGAATCACCGTCCTTGAGTGGCAGGTCCACCTCGACTACGTCTGGTCCAATCACGCTCTTGAGTGAGTCGCCTTGTTTGATCGGTATGCCCTTGAGCTCCTGTCGGTAGCGCGCTGGATCTTCTCCGCCCTCGCCAGTGTTGCTCTTGCCGCCGATACGATTCATGGCGACTGCCAGTGTGGCGTGCGCCTCGGTCGAAATCGAGCCCAGCGACATGGCACCGGTTGCAAAGCGCTTGACGATCTCCTTGGCCGACTCGACTTCCTCCACGGCGATTGCCTTGCTGGGATCGATCTTGAACTCAAACAAGCCGCGCAAGGTCATGTGGCGCCGACTCTGGTCGTTGACAAGCTGCGCATATTCCTTGTAGGTATGCCAATTGTTGGATCGGGTGCTGTGCTGTAGTTTGGCAATCGTGTCGGGCGTCCACATATGCTCTTCACCACGCGCTCGCCAGGCGTATTCGCCACCCGCATCCAGCATGTTTGTCAAGACCGGATCGGCGCTAAAGGCCGCCTTGTGCATGCGAATGGCCTCCTCTGCAATGTCAAACACACTGATGCCCTCGACGCGGCTGGCGGTACCGGTGAAGTACTTGGCAATGGTTTCACTGGACAAGCCGATGGCTTCAAACAACTGAGCCCCACAATAGCTCATGTAAGTCGACACACCCATCTTGGACATGATCTTCGACAAACCCTTGCCGACGGCCTTGACGTAGTTGTAGATTGCCTTGTCGGCACTCAAATCACCGACCAGTTCTTTGTGCATGCTGGCCAACGTTTCCATCGCCAGGTAGGGGTGTACGGCTTCGGCACCGTAGCCGGCCAACACGCCAAAATGATGCACCTCACGCGCAGTGCCGGTCTCGACCACCAGGCCGGCCGTGGTGCGCAAGCCTTCACGCACCAGATGTTGGTGGATGGCCGAGAGCGCCAGCAGCGCCGGAATAGCCACTTGAGTGGCGCTGACACCGCGGTCGCTGATGATAAGAATATTTTTGCCACTCTTGATGGCGTCCACCGCTTCGGCGCATAGCGAAGCCAACTGGGCTTCGACACCTTCATGGCCCCAGGCCAGCGGATAGGTAATGTCCAGCGTGTAGCTGCGAAACTTGCCCTGGGTATGTCGTTCAATGTCGCGCAACTTGGCCATGTCGGCAAAGTTCAGCACCGGCTGAGTGACTTCCAGACGCATTGGCGGGTTGACCTGGTTGATGTCCAGCAAATTCGGTTTCGGACCGATGAAGGACACCAGTGACATCACGATCGCCTCCCGAATCGGGTCGATCGGTGGATTCGTCACTTGAGCGAACAACTGCTTGAAGTAGTTGTAAAGCGGCTTGTTCTTGTCTGAGAGGACCGCCAGCGGACTGTCGTTGCCCATCGAACCAATGGCTTCTTCCCCGGCACTGGCCATGGGTGCGATCAAAAACTTGAGATCCTCCTGCGTGACGCCGAAAGCCTGCTGTCGGTCCAGCAGGCTGACCACGCTTTCTGACGCTGAAGCCGGTTCGCCTCCGCCCTCAACATCATCGAGTCGAATGCGCAGGTTTTCGATCCATTGTTTGTAGGGCTTGGTATTGGCCAGATTGGCCTTGAGTTCTTCGTCGTCGATCATGCGGCCCTGGTCCAGATCGATCAGGAACATTTTGCCCGGTTGCAACCGCCATTTGCGCACGATCTTGTTCTCCGGAACCGGCAGCACGCCTGATTCGGAAGCCATGATCACCAGATCGTCATCAGTGATGCAATAGCGTGAGGGCCGCAGCCCATTTCGGTCCAGTGTCGCTCCAATCTGGCGTCCGTCAGTGAACACGATGCTGGCCGGACCGTCCCACGGCTCCATCATGGCCGCGTGGTATTCATAGAATGCCCTGCGGCGTGGGTCCATGCTGGTGTGCTGCTCCCACGGTTCGGGAATCATCATCATCACGGCCTGGCTGATCGGATAGCCTGCCATGGTCAGCAGCTCCAGACAGTTGTCGAAAGTGGCGGTGTCGGACTGATCGGCAAAGCTGATCGGGTACAGCTTTTTCAGGTCGGCCCCGAGTACCGGTGAGGACATCACGCCTTCACGCGCTTTCATCCAGTTGTAGTTGCCTTTGACGGTATTGATCTCGCCGTTGTGCGCCACATAGCGGTACGGATGCGCCAGCGGCCACTCCGGAAAGGTGTTGGTTGAGAAGCGCTGGTGCACCAGACCCAATGCAGAGACGCAGCGTACGTCTTCCAGATCACGGAAATAGGTGCCAACCTGATCGGCCAACAGCAGCCCTTTGTAGACCACGGTACGACTGGACATGCTGGGCACGTAATATTCTTTGCTGTGCTTGAGTCGCAGGTTCTGGATCGACGCACTGGCGGTCTTGCGAATCACGTAGAGCTTGCGCTCCAGTGCATCCTGCACGATAACGTCGTCACCTCGACCAATGAAAACCTGCCGCAGAATCGGCTCTTTTGCACGCACTGTCGGCGACATCGGCATATCGCGGTTGACCGGCACATCACGCCAGCCGAGCAATACTTGGCGCTCGGCTTTGATGGCGCGTTCCATCTCCTGCTCGCACGCCAGACGCGACGCGTGCTCCTTTGGCAGAAAGATCATGCCAACGCCGTATTCGCCGGGTGGTGGCAAGGTCACACCCTGCGCCGCCATTTCTTCTCGGTAAAGCGCATCGGGCAACTGGATCAGAATGCCGGCGCCGTCACCCATCAGCTTGTCGGCCCCAACCGCGCCACGGTGATCCAGGTTTTCAAGAATCTTGAGCGCACTCTTGACGATGTCATGGGACTTGATGCCCTTGATGTGCGCCACAAAGCCGACGCCGCAAGCGTCATGCTCGCTGGCAGAAGAATACAAGCCTTGTTCCTGAAGATGTTTGATCTCAGCTGCAGTCGTCATGGCGCATTTCTCCTAAAAAATCCGAGCATTGGAGGATACCGCAACGCAACAAAAGTGCCAAGAAAAATAAACGGGGTCGGATTCTAATTATTTTTAGAAAAAATCATATAAAAAATAATAGGGGACATGTATAAATGTGCAGCACAACCTGACACATCCTGTGACTCGCCGAGGCAATTTCATTATGGCTTTGGAACCAGAGTCGGCCGTCCGGGAGCGCTCTTTGCCACCCTGCGCACGGTTCTTTTTTGCAATTCGGCGACAAAATCCGGGCTTCCCAGCGCCCACCCGCCCAACGCGGAGTCCGTCAGCGCCGCCTGCTGCACCGAACTGATACCACCTTGCACCAACTCTGCGTAGGCCGCTTCACGGGCAAACGGCGTGTTGCCCAACTCCCACACCAAGGCGTGCGGCGTAATAAGCTTGTCAATGCGTTGACCCGTGTAGTGCCCGTGGCTGGACCAGGGATAGTCGCGTGACTGGTCCACCAACGAGCCGCGTACCGGATTGAGATCAATGTAGACCATGCAGGCCAGCAAATAGCGTTCGCTCTGCATGAGTGTGGACTTATAGCGCCCTTCCCACAGGGTGCCACTGCGTTTCTGAAAGTCATTGAAATAGCGCACATAGCGCCTGCCCACGGCCTGCATCAAGTGCGGCAAAGCGTCCGGGGTTTGCGGCGTCACCAGCAGATGAAAGTGGTTGCCCATCAACACATAAGCATGGATGGCGACGCTGAACTTTTCGGCGCTTTCAGCCAACAGGTCAAGCATAGTCCGGTAGTCGGACTCCGTGGTAAAAATTGCCTGACGGTTATTGCCGCGCTGGATAACGTGGTGCACATAACCGGGCACTGTGAGACGAGGTAGGCGAGCCATGGAAACTGATTGGAATGTGACTCCAATTATTCCATGTTGGCCAGAAGTGCAAAGCGGGTATCCAACAGGCTGGTCAATCCAAATTCCTCCAAAAGTGCCCTTAGTCGCTGCGCCACGGCACGCTTTTTTTGACCGCAATGGCGAGCGATGATGAGTTCGTTCTTCATGCTGTGCTCCCAGCCCACCAACTCTGTCACCGTGACCTGGTAACCGCAGGCCTCCAAATACAAACATCGCAGCACATTGGTGATCTGACTGCCCATTTCACGGGTGTGTAGAGGGTGGCGCCACAGTTCTGCCAAAGGCGTACGCGACAAGGACAATGCTTTGTGATCGCTCAGACAGCGCGCCACTTCGGCCTGACAGCAGGGCACCAGCACGATAAATTGAGCGTTCTTTTGCAGGCCAAAAGCGATGGCGTCATCGGTTGCCGTATCACAGGCGTGAAGTGCAGTGACGACGTCAATTTGCTGGGGCAACACGTCGCCGTGCGTTGCTTCAGCGACACTCAGGTTCAAAAAAGACATGCGCTGATAGCCCAACTTGACTGCCAGGTCACGCGACTTTTGCACCAGTTCGAGACGCGTCTCCACGCCATAAATATGACCAAGCTTTTGCTGCTTGAAGAACAGGTCGTAAATGATGAAGCCCAAATACGATTTGCCGGCGCCATGATCAGCCAGGGTGATGCCACCTTCTTTGTCGGGCACCTCCAACAACAGCTTTTCTATGAACTGAAAAAGATGATAAACCTGCTTAAGTTTTCGGCGCGAGTCCTGATTAAGTTTGCCCTCAGCGGTCAGGATATGCAGCTCTTTAAGCAGTTCGATGGACTGGCCAGCCCTGATTTCGGGCGCGTTGACTTTGCCCATCACCAGTGCTCTGTCTTGTGACGGCGCTTGCGATCTGGCACCATCATGGCGGTCCATTCGTTTCGCATTCATCGGTCTTTCTTTTCGCGGTCGGTGCCTAAGGCAGCCCAGCCTGCCGGCCCAAGGCGCTCCATGGTTTGCATATTGCGCTCAAAAATGGTTTCAGCTTCTGGAAACGCCTGCACTGCACGGTCAATGCTTTCTTCGCGTAGCAGATGCAGTGTTGGATGCGGCGAGCGGTTGGTGAAGTTGGTGATGTCATCGACACTGGTTCCCGCAAACTGATAGTTCGGATGCAAATTGGCGATTTGAAGAACCCCGTCCAAATCAAGATCGACCAAGGCCTGATCAGCCATACTCAAAAAGTCATTGAAATCCAGAAAATCGGCCAGACAGTGTGGTGCAATTAAAAGTGTCGTATCGCGTATCGAAGGTGCAAAAGTTAGCAAGGCATTCAACTCAATGACGAGGTCGTCCAAAAGCTCTGCTGCAGTCCGTGCTTGACTCACGGCATAGTGAATTTGCCCCTTCACGTGCACGCTTTTGGCGAATGGACACAGGTTTAGACCAATGACCGCGCGCTCCAGCCAAATACGTGTCTCTTCAATCGCACGCTGTGCGTCGTCGGAAATTTCTATCGTGCTTTGCGCGGTGTTTGCGGCACTAGACGGCGATTCAGGTTGCTCAGGAAGGCTCACTGACACTCCTGTTTTTAGTTTATTCGGGCGAGCCATTACAACAGCTTCAAGCCAGTCAGGCGTTCATGCTCGCGCCCGGCAAAACGGTCGGTCATGCCGGCGATGTAATCGGCAACCACACGGGCGGCCGTGCTGCTCTCATCGTTGGCACCGCGCGTCGCGTCCGTCCGAGCCAAAAAGCCATCTGCCATTTCCTGCGGCTGCGCCAGATACGCGTCAAATAGATCTCGCACCACCTGCCTGGCCTGACCGGTGGTTTGAAGGACTTGTGGGTGACGGTACAGCCGGTTCAACAAAAAGCTTTTGAGCTCCTGCGATTTGTTGCGCATCTCGTCACCAAACCGCAGCAGCGCTGGCATCTGACGGGCCTCATCGGCGCTGCGCGGCAGGGTTGCTTCCAGCTCATGGCCGGTCGCTTTAATCACGTCATAAACCTGCGCGCTGAGCATGCGGCGAATGCTCTCGTAGAGCAATCGACGGCCCTGCGTTTTTTCATGCAGGTGCGGGTATTCGGCCAGCGTCTGGCGCCTGAAATCGTCAAACAGAGCCACCTCCTGCAGGTGCTCCAGCGTGATCAAGCCGGAACGCACACCATCGTCAATGTCATGCGCGTTGTAGGCAATTTCATCGGCCAGATTGCACAACTGGGCTTCCAGACTGGGTTGGCTCCGGTCCAGAAAACGACGAGCAACGCCGCCAGGTTCAGATTGATCGAGCTCTTGTGCATGAGCGTTGGAACAGTGTTTGAGAATACCCTCTCGCGTTTCAAAAGTGAGGTTCAAACCATCGAACTGGGGGTATCGCTGTTCCAGTTGGTCGACCACCCTCAAGCTTTGCAGGTTGTGCTCGAATCCGCCGAACTGGCGCATACATTCATTAAGCGCATCTTGCCCGGCGTGGCCGAAAGGCGTATGACCGAGGTCATGCGCCAGCGCAATGGCCTCAACCAGGTCTTCATTGAGCCCCAGTGAACGCGCAATCGAGCGCCCCAACTGCGCCACCTCCAGCGAATGTGTGAGACGCGTGCGGAACAGGTCGCCTTCATGGTTGAGAAAAACCTGAGTTTTGTACACCAGACGCCGAAACGCCGTGCAATGCACTATCCGGTCGCGGTCCCTCTGGTATTCCGTTCTGGTCGGCGCCGGCGCTTGTGGATAGAGTCGACCCCGCGACTGGGCCGGATCACAGGCAAATGCAGCAAGCATCAATCACCTTGCGCACCAGATCATCCGGTGCACTGCGCACTTGGGCGCTGGCTGTGCCGTCGAGCAGAACAAATCTGATCTGGCCAGCCTCTGATTTTTTGTCGACGCGCATGAGTTCGAGATAGCGCCCGGCGTTGTCCGTCTCATCCAGACGTGGTCCAGTCACTGGCAAGCCCGCCTTTTGAATCAAGGTGGTCAGGCGCTGAACCAGGGCCAGATCTACCAGACCGAGCCGGTGCGACAAGTGCGCTGCTATGACCATGCCACAACCCACTGCCTCGCCATGCAGCCACTGCCCATAGCCCAAACCGGCCTCGATGGCGTGTCCAAACGTATGGCCAAAGTTGAGGATGGCGCGCAGCCCCGCTTCACGCTCATCCTGTCCCACCACCCAGGCTTTGATCTCGCAGCTGCGCTTTACGGCGTGCGCCAGTGCTGCCGGTTCCCGCGCCAGCAGTTCGTCGATATGCGCCTCGGTCCAGGCAAAAAAATCATGATCGGCAATCGGGCCGTATTTAATGACTTCCGCCAGTCCGGCACTGAGTTCACGCGCGGGCAGGGTCTTGAGAGTATCCAGATCGCACACCACTTGAAGCGGTTGATAAAACGCGCCAATCATGTTCTTGCCGAGCGGATGGTTGATGCCAGTTTTGCCACCGACGGACGAATCAACCTGCGCCAACAAGGTGGTGGGGACCTGGACAAACGGTACACCTCGCATAAAGCTGGCCGCCGCAAAACCTGCCATGTCGCCGACAACACCGCCACCCAGTGCAAACAGGATGGTTTTTCGATCGCAACCGTTTTGCAACAGAGCGTCAAAAATCAGGTTAAGGGTTTGCCAGGTTTTGAATTCTTCACCGTCTGGCAGTGTCACCGTGTGAATGTTGGCGAATTTGGGCTGCAAGGCGGCACGCAATCGATCGGCGTACAAGGGTGCGACTGTGCTGTTGGTCACGATCAGGACACTGCTTGCGCCTGGCAGTTCTGAGTAGGTTAGAGGATCATCAAAAAGAGAGCCGCCAATGACTATTTGGTAGCTGCGGTCCTGCAGATCTATGGCAACAGTTGAAATTGGCAAGCCGGCAAAACCAGGGTCAAGGTCTGAAACACTCATACCCCAGAGTTTAGAGGCAGCACGCCCGCCAACTCAAGCTGCATCACAATCATGCTGACCAGCGTCGAAACCGATGGCCGCCCCGTTTCAACAACGAAATGCGCTGTCTGCCGATACAGCGGGTCGCGCATGGCGTGCAATTCGCGCAAGCGAGCCAGGGGATCAGCCACCTGAAGCAATGGCCGATTGACGTCGTGACGCAAGCGTCGAAATAGTTCGTCGGGCGAGGAATTGAGGTAGACCACCTGGCAACGCTGGTGCAGGCGCTGGCGATTGGCGGCACGAATCACAACACCGCCACCGGTTGACAACACGCCATGTTGGTTTTGCGTGAGTTGATCAATGACAGATTCTTCTTCTTCGCGAAAGCGTTCTTCCCCTTCACGCTCGAAATACTCGCGGATGGAGCAACCCAGTTGCTGCTCAATCAAATGGTCTGAATCAAAGAAGGGGAGCTGCAGACGCCTGGCGAGTTGGCGCCCGACAGTAGATTTGCCGGAGCCGGGCAGGCCGATAAGAGCGATGCTCGTCATCTGCCCCGGTGCTAGTCCTTCGTCCAGCAGTTGTTCACGCCGTAGGCTGGCGTTAGGAACGAACCATTGATTTCGTCGCCTTTGACAAAAGAGGTGATGTAACTCTTAACGGCAGAGCCCTCTGAACCAGATACCCCGGTCGTCACCGTGACAGCGTATGTCAACCATGTGGCCACATTTTGCGGATACTCAACCTGAATAGTCGCGCGTCCGTTGGCGCCCGTGGTGTTTGTAGTACCAACAAAAGACAGAACCACATCCGCCTTGCGGGGCGACAATGCACCGTTGTTGTCATGATCTTCCCCGGCGTCAAGAAGGCCATTCCTGTTCTTATCTTCATTCGGACACCAAACACGCCCAGTAGTAAGCGTCGGATCAACACCCGTAACCGGATCCCCATTGACGTCAACAATCCCGTCAGAAATCCCGTTTATTACTGCAGGCGGTGGGTTGCTTCCAGATACCTGATAAATGCCACCAGTAGACGAAGCAAAGTTGAACCCACCTTTGCCAAAGTGCGTGAGATCCACGCTGGCAGACACTATTGCGTTTGCTACCGCGATTCCCGCGGAGTCATTGACTGCTACATCAAATTTTTTGATGTAAGTGAGATTGTTTGCACCTTTTGTAAGCTCGTTATTGTCACCCAGCGTGATTGACAAGGGTTGACCCGCGACAGTCAGGGTCTTGCTCGTTTGACTAGGACAGGCACCTGCAGCGATATCTATATCCGTGTTGCCATAGCAGATACGGATGATGACACCGTTGGTTGGACTGGTGCGGGTTCCGGCGATGTAATCTGCAATCGCGACCCCACTGACATCGCTATATACCGTTGCCGTGCCAGTGGATATCGACTCATAACTGTCCAATGCCGGTGACACAATTTCAAAACGGGCGCGAACATTTTGAATCGGCTGGTTCGCCGCATTGAAGAAAGTCGCTCGAATATTGGCACGGTTGGTGGTTGCGCCAGCCAAATTGGGAGAAATTGTAGTCGGCGTAATGGCGAGACTGGCGCCATTGATCGTGCCGACCGCTGCTGGAATGGCACCAACACCACTAACCACCTGAACATCGCGCGAGGCTGTTACGCCCAATCCAGCTGCTGTAACAGTGTAAGTTGCTGCGGTTGCCGGTGCAGCCCCAAGCGTCGCAGTTGCAGTGCCAGTACCATCAGAATTTGTAGTTATCAGCTGGGTAAAGCCTAAAGTTCCACCAAGTTGAACACTCACCCCACCAACCGCAGTCCCGTTCGCATCCGTAGTCTTGACCGCCAATTGAACACTGGCCCCTGGGGCCGGGGTTGCCGGAAGCGGAGTCAATGAAATTTGGCTTCCTGTTACTGCAACGACGACCGAGCCAGTTTGCCCTCCCAACATGATAGTCACGGTGATGTTTCTGTTGGCCTTTTCACTACCAATCGAAATATTCCCTGACGCCTGTCCGGCGCTATCTGTGGTGGAGACAACCGGCGTATAAACACCGGAGTCAACTGACACCGACAAAGGCAGCCCACTCACCACATTTCTTGCCGCATTCAATGCGGTAACGGTTAACAAGGCTTTGTCACTTCCAGTGTTTTTAACTGACGTCTTATCTAAGCTAAGAACAAGGCTGGCGGCGGCCGCAGTGGTTGGCGTTGGCGTTGTTGACGTTGTTACCGGTGCCCTTGCGCTACCGCCTCCGCCGCCACAGGCGGCCAGTGCAACCGCGACCACAAGAACGGCAACAAATTTAATAGACTTCATACCCAACTTCCTGTGATTCATCAATAGCAGAACGGCTCAACGCGAGGCCTTGTCCGCGACAACCTTGGGGGTAATAAACACCAGCATTTCCTGCTTGTTCGCAACTCTGGAACGCGTCTTGAACAGATTTCCAATACCGGGCAAGTCACCCAGCAGAGGCACCTTTGTCTCGTCCTCGTTTTCCGTCATCTCAAAAATGCCACCAATCACCACAGTGCCGCCGTTTTCAACCAACACTTGCGTCTGTATGTGTTTGGTGTTGATGGCAAAGCCGGCCGTGGTAGCTTGACCAACCGTGTCCTTGGTGACATCCAGCGCCAAAATGATGTTGCCTTCAGGTGTTATTTGCGGAGTCACCTCCAGTTTCAAATTCGCCTTACGAAAAGCGATCGAAGTGGCGCCACTGGAGGACGCAACCTGGTAGGGCAACTCGGTACCCTGCTCGATCAATGCTTTGATCTGATCGGCTGTGACCACACGCGGACTCGAAACAACCTTGCCCTTGCCATCCGCTTCCAGGGCCGAGAGTTCCAGGTTGAGGAAACGGTTCGCCGCTGAGCTAAAAAGCGATACCGCGAAAGTAGCAGGGCTGAAGCCGTTCTGATTGCTGGCCGGCAAATTGACAAAATTGCTTAAATTGCCGGTCAGATCGACTGCACCACCGGCACCTGTTGATGCAACTACATTGGCGTAACTGGTACCAAAAGCCACACGGTTGCCACCGCCAACTGAATAGCCGCCGTCACCACCGCTTTGCGCACGCAGATCACTACCGCCAAGCCTTATACCCAAGGATTTACCAAAAGTGTCTGACGCCTCCACAATGCGCGCTTCAATCAGCACCTGACGCACCGGAACATCCAGTTTGGCAATCAGTTGCTGAACCTGCTCGAGTTTGCTTGGAATGTCTGTGACAAACAACTGGTTGGTGCGCGCCTCAGAAATGGTGCTGCCGCGCGGACTCAGCAGACGTGAACTGCTGGGGCCGGTGCCACCACCGGTGGCAGTTAATTGCGCCGCAACTTCTGCCGCTTTGGTGTAGTTCATCTGGAACGATTGCGTGCGTAAGGGCTCCAGATTTTGTAGCGACGCCATCGACTCAAGTTCGAGTTTTTCCTTGGCATTGATTTCATCCTTTGGCGCAATCCAAAGCACGTTTCCCGTTTTGCGCACGCCCAAACCCTTGGCCTGCAAAATAATATCAAGTGCTTGGTCCCAAGGCACATCCTGCAGTCGCAGCGTCACGGCCCCGTTAACCGAGTCGGAAGTGATGACATTGAAATTCGTGAAGTCGGCAATAACCTGCAACAGGGAGCGAACCTCGATATTCTGAAAATTGAGCGATAGCTTTTGCCCGCTGTAACCAGGACCCTGTGTCAATTTTGTCGGTTCAAGCTTCAACGGCTTGACTTCCACCACGAACTGCTCGTCGCTTTGATACGCACTGTGAATCCAATGCCCTTTCGGCTCAATGACCATGCGCACCCGGTCCCCGACCTGGAAGGTAGTCACGGTTTGAACCGGGGTGCCGAAATCAGTCACGTCCAGACGACGGCGCAAACCCTCTGGCAATGTTGACTTCATGAATTCGACAACCAATGTTTGCCCTTGCTGGCGAATATCGACGCCAACCTGGTTGTTGGGCAGGGCCACCACCACGCGGCCTGCGCCTTCGTCGCCGCGCCGGAAATCAAGGTCTTTGAGCGGCAAAGTATCGCGGCTACGGCTTTCAGCAAAAACTGGCGCTGTCGACCCGACCGAGGCTGCGCTTACCACCGGATCCAAAACAACCAGCAGCGATTTGCCCTGCAGTTGTGCTTTGTAAGGAGTAGCCTGCTTCAGGTTGAGTACAACGCGGGTGCGCTCCCCAGCTTGCACCACGCTAACTGACTTCAGGTTACCTTGATTGATTTCAATATTGGAACGACCCATGGCGTTCGCGATGCCGGGAAAATCAAGCGCGATTCTTGCAGGCGACTGAATTGAAAAGCCTGAAGGTATGGCAGCAAGTGGCTGTGTCAAATCGATTTTGACGACCTCGACGCCCCCTTGAATCGACCCGGATACCGCTTCAATGGCAGTCTGGGCCTGCGCGGCAACGGTTGCGATCACGAGCGACATAACCAGACAGGCCTGTTGCCACAATCGCCTTGCCAACCAACACTTCTGTATTTTCATTTCGACCTCTCTTGCAACTGCAAAGTAGCAGTGCGTTCAATCCACTCGCCGATCGCATCCTGCACAATTTCCCGCAACGTGACTTCTGTCTCAGCGATCTTCATCACGCGCCCATAGTTCAGTCCAAGATGGTTTCCGGGACGTACCTGATACAACAAATTCTCAACCTTCACCAGAGCTATCGGTTGACCGGCCTTGGTCAAACTACCCACCAGCGTCATCGCATCCAGCGGGAATGCCTCCAGAGCTTCTTTTCGGCGCGACAACTCGGGGGCGATTAGAGCGCCGTTGGAAGCCACCTGCGTTGACTCCCGTTTCAATGCCTGTGTCAATTTTTGATTGCTGAAAGGTTCTATCGCCGTAACCTGGTTGTAGCTTTCGGGCTTGAACTGTTTGGGTTCGGAAATTGGTGCCACCTTGGGACGGGTTTGACTTTTTTGTTCGGCCATCCATTGGCGCAACTCATCTTCACTCGACGCACTGCAACCAACCAACGTCAAAACAATTCCGGCTACAAGCAACATTCGCACGGGCATCATTTCTTTGCCCCTTTCGGCGCCTGCGCTTTTCGTTGGGCAGCAACTTCATCGACATCCAGATAGCGGAAAGTCTTGGCGGTGGCATCCATCGTCAAAGCCCCATCCTTAGTAGGCAAAATGACCAGATTGTTAAGCGTAACGATGCGGGAAAGATTGGCAATGTCAGAGGCAAAAGCGCCAATGTCGTGATAACGTCCGCTAACCCGGACCGCAATTGGTAATTCAGCGTAGTAGTCCCGGACCGCCACTTGCCCTGGTCGAAACAGATCAAACTGAAGACTGCGCCCCAAACCGGCCTGGTTGATGTCCGAAAGCAACGCATCCATTTCCGCTTTGCTCGGCAATTGCTTTTCAAGTTGCGTCACATACTGCTGAACCTGCTCCCGCTGCTTCTTTAGCGCTTCCAGATTGACCGCCTTGCCCAGCTTGATCTTGTACTCTTCGCGCAACTTCACTTCCTTGGTCTGCTCTGCCTCCAACTCGGCCTCAGAGGTATTCAGCCAGGTGAACCACAGCAGTACAACCAACAAAAGGGTAACCAACAAAAAAAGCGCATAACGTGGAAGCGCAGGCCAATTGGACGGGTCCTTGGGATCAAGGTTACGGAATTGTCCAAAGACCCCTTCCAGCGAGGCTGGAAAATCAAAATTCAGTCGAAGTTTGTTTGCCATGTTCCTAGCTCCTATTTTTTGACAGGAGACGAGGCAGCGACCACTGGCGCTGTTGCAGCGGCACCCATTTTTTCGGCCTCGCTGGCACGCGTCAGCCGCACACGAATTGTGAAATTGGCAACCCGTCGTTGATCCCGCGGCGCCAGCGTAACAGAGCCAGACACAATCTCAACCAGTTCGGGCTTTGAAAACCAGGGTGTATTGTTTGCGAGATTGCGCAAAAGCTCAGAGACCCGTTCATTCGATTGCGCAACTCCTTGCAGCGTCACATTTTGATTGTCTTGACGCATACTGGCGACATAAACGCCATCAGGCAATTGCTGAACCAATTCGGTCAGCAGATGAACCGGCATATTTCTGTCCGCTTGCAGGTCTTCCACAGCTTGTTGCCTAGCCCGCAGCGCGGCGATCTCTGACTCCAGGCTCGCAATGTCCTTAATTTGGTCGTCGAACTGTTTAATCTCGGCTTGCAGTAGCTGGTTTTTTTCCTGTTGACTGGCAATGTGAGCTTGAAACCAGAGAAAAATGATACCTGCGAGCAGGCCGCCAGCAAGCGCGGCAAGAGCGACGCTGACGTTAAATAGATCCCGACGGAGTTTGCGCGCCACCTCCCGATGCGGGAGCAGATTGATAAGGATCACTGCATGAATCTCCGCAAAGCCAGCCCGCATGACGTGAGATAGGACGGCGCTTCACGCGTCATCTTTTTCAAGCGAACACCTTCACCAATTTCCATACCGTCAAATGGATTCACCAAAGTGCATGCGAAACTGGTGTGCTGAGTTACCGCCGCTGTTAAACCAGGCAATGCAGCCGAACCACCTGCCAACATCACGTAGTCGACCTTGTTATGCGGCGTGCTCGTAAAGAAAAACTGCAACGCACGACCGATTTCGTGCACCATGCTTTCAACAAATGGTTTCAATACGCTCGATTCGTAGTCGTCGGGCAGTTCGCCGCTTCGCTTTTTGCTTTCGGCCTCTTCCAATGAAAACCCATATTGACGCACAATCAACTGGGTCAGTTGGGCACCGCCGAAAGCCTGATCTCTGTCATAAAGGACTTCTTCACTGCGGATCACCTGCATGCTGGTAGTCAACGCGCCGACTTCAAACAAGGCAACAATGCTGCCGACACCCCGGTTCGGAAGATGCTCAATCAAGCGACTGGTTGCCAGGCGCGCGGCATAAGATTCCACGTCCACAATAACGGGCTTCAAACCAGCCGCTTCCGCCAGGCCCTGAATATCCTGAACCTTCTCCCGGCGCGACGCCGCAATCAGAACTTCGATATCACCGGCGGAGGTTGCGCTGGGACCGACTACACAAAAATCGAGACTGACCTCGTCCAGCGGGAAGGGAATGTACTGATTAGCTTCGGTCTCGACCTGCACCTCCAGCTCTTGATCAGTCATACCGCCCGGTAGAACAATTTTCTTGGTGATGACCGCAGAGGGGGGCAAAGCCATGGCTACATTTTTGGTGCGAGTGCCGCTTTTCTTTACCAGCCGACGCACTGCCTCAGCCACTTCATCAAACTTTTCTATGTTGCCGTCGGTGATCCATCCGGGCGCAAGAGGCTCGATCGCGCAGCGTTCAAGCACCAGACGTCCCGCCTTATCTTGACCCAACTCGACCAGTTTTACGCTTGAGGAACTGATATCCAAACCCAGCATGGGTGCAGGTTGACGACTAAACAAGGATCCCAAAGAGATCAAAACTATCCCCTGAAAGAGGCCAATCAACGATCAGCGATACTTAAGAATTCACTTCAATGCTAGCAGTAAGCGCGTTGTCACGCAAAGATTTTTTCAAAGTTTCGGCACCATTAACGTTGCCAAAAGTAGACGCTTTGTGTACGGATGTTACACACTCCACCGAGCGAACCGCGAAGCCGCAACAATAGCGGATACTACCGCGCCAAAGTTGTGAAACACTTATTTATGCAATGACAACAAATTTGACGACACATTTCCACCAAGATTTTTATGCCAACCAAACCGCCGCACAGTGAATCGAGCCCCAGCCACGGCGCACATTCGAGCAGCCCGAAGGACAATTGGCTGATACGCATTGCTTTGTGGGCAGGCGGTACCGCCATCGCCGGGATATTGTCGATTCTGATCATCATCGCGATTGCGCTGGCGGTGGCTTTTCCGAACCTGCCAGATATTTCAGACCTGTCTGATTACCGGCCTAAGTTGCCGTTGCGCGTGTTCTCGGTGGAGGGCACTTTGATTGGAGAGTTTGGCGAGGAGCGCCGACACTTGACACCCATCAAAGAAATACCCAAAATCATGGTGGACGCGGTCCTTGCCATTGAGGACTCCAGGTTCTACGAACATGGCGGCGTCGATTACAAAGGTGTTTTGCGCGCCGCTCTTGCCAACCTTGGACGCATAAAAAGCCAGGGTGCGTCGACCATCACGATGCAGGTGGCACGCAACGTGTATTTATCATCTGAGAAAACCTATACCCGCAAGATCTATGAAATCCTGTTGACTTTCAAGCTCGAGCACATGTTGACCAAGGACCAGATTCTTGAGATCTACATGAATCAGATTTTTCTGGGTAACCGCGCCTACGGATTTGCCGCAGCGTCGGAGGCTTATTTTGACAAGCCCCTCAAGGACATCACGATCGCTGAGGCGGCCATGCTGGCGGGCCTGCCCAAGGCGCCGTCCGCTTACAACCCCATCAGCAATCCCAAGCGGGCGCGGACGCGCCAGCTTCACGTCATTGAGCGAATGCAGGAAAACGGGTTCATCACTGCCGCTCAGGCCGATGGCGCAAGAAAAGACGAGGCCAAAGTGAAGTCTGGCGTCGATAGCGCCAAAGTGCATGCAGAGTACGTGGCGGAAACTGTACGCCAGCTGATGTTTGCGCAGTATGGTGAGGAAACCTACACCCGTGGCCTGAACGTTTACACCACCCTGCGTGCAGCCGACCAGGAGGTCGCCTACAAGGCATTGCGGCGCGGCATCATGGACTTTGAGCGGCATCAAATCTACCGTGGCCCGGAGAAATTTGTCACCCTACCTGCCACTCTCCAGGAGGTTGAGGATGCCATTGACGATGCATTGGATGACTATCCCGACAACGGCGACGTGCTGTCAGCCATGGTGCTGGAAGCGGACAGCAAAAAAATCAAAGCCGTGCGCCAGAACGGAGAACTCGTCGAAATTACCGGTGAAGGCCTCAAACCGGCGCAATCCGGCTTGTCGGACAAAGCACCACCCAATATCAAAATCAGGCGCGGCGCTGTCATCCGGGTTGTCAAAGCGCCCAAGAATACCTGGGAAATTACACAGCTCCCCGAAGTTGAAGGTGCTTTTGTGGCTCTGGATCCGCGTGACGGGTCCATCAAAGCCCTGGTGGGTGGATTTGATTTCGAAAAAAACAAATTCAATCACGTAACTCAGGCCTGGCGTCAGCCCGGATCGAGCTTCAAACCTTTCATTTATTCGGCCGCCCTGGAAAAGGGCTTTACACCGGCCACTGTCATCAACGACGCACCGCTCTTTTTTGATGCCGGTGTGACAGGTGGCCAGCCATGGGAGCCGAAAAATTACGACGGCAAGTTTGAAGGCCCGATGACCATGCGCCGGGGTTTGGCAAAGTCAAAAAACATGATCTCCATTCGCATTCTGCAGTCCATCGGTGCACCGTATGCGCAGGACTGGATCACGCGTTTTGGCTTCGATGCGGAGAAGCACCCGGCCTATCTGACCATGGCGTTGGGTGCCGGATCGGTGACACCGATGCAGATGGTTTCTGCCTACTCGGTATTTGCCAATGGTGGCTACCGCATCAATCCCTGGCTGATAGTCAAGGTCGCAGAGCAAAAAGGCAAGGTGCTGGTGGAAACGACGCCGCCGCTACTGGACGAGTCGGTGCGCGCCATCGATGCACGTAACGCTTTCGTCATGGAAAGTCTGCTCCAGGAGGTGACCCGCTCCGGTACCGCCGCATCCGCGCAGGCCGCATTGAAGCGACCCGACTTGTATGGAAAGACGGGCACCACCAATGACTCCATAGACGCCTGGTTCGCCGGATTTCAACCGACGCTGACGGCAGTCACATGGATTGGCTATGACACACCGCGCAAGCTCGGGGATCGCGAAACAGGGGGCGGCTTGAGTCTGCCGGTCTGGATCAGGTTCATGGAGCAAGCGCTTAAAAACATTCCCGTCATGGAGCCGACCGCTCCAGAGGGGGTGATCAATTCTGGTGGTGAATGGTTTTACGATGAGTACGTCAAAGGTGCGGGTATCAGCAGCGTGGGAATGGCCGACAAACCAGGCACGCCATCGGGTGTGATGGCACTACCCCCTGCCGACGAAAGAAAGAAAATCCTGGACTTGTTTAAAAACTGATCACGCAGACAACACCAGAGCGCAACCCGCCTGTTCACTTGCGTAGCGTGACAAACAGGAAAAAAACTCGCCCTGCCCCTTAGTATCTTCCCAGTGATTGCCGTCATACTTGTAGTGATAGCCGCCCGATTTGGCCGCCAGCCAGACCTCGTGCAAGGGCTTTTGTAGATTGATGACAATCTGGCTTCTGTTTGAAAACACCAGCGTCACCATGCCACCGGTGCGCTGATTATCAATATCTGCGAGGTTCTGTTCGTTAATGCGATCACAGCCTGCCTCAACGGCTTTGAGCAGAGTTTCAGCCAGGTCCATGAATTCAGGGTCGGTCATCTTTACAATTTCACTATGTTGCGCAGTTTCCAAATTTTAGTCAGTACGAGTGTCCTTGGCATTTGTGCGGTGAGCCTGTCTGCCTGTGGCCAGCAGGGTCCGCTGTATTTGTCGACAGAGCCGGCTGCTGCAAAACTTGCCACTTTGCCTAAAACACAGCTTACGCAAAGCCCAACAAACACCGCACAACCTGATTCAATATCTCGTGACACCGCCAGCCCGGTTTCCGCACCTACCGCCAGCCCTCAATGAGTCCGCAAAATCTTCCTGGTCAACCTCATCTTGCTTACCGCAACCATGAACTTTTTTTAGAAAAAATCCGGTTGAGTGATTTGGCGCGGGACCACGGTACGCCACTTTTCGTGTACTCGAAAGGCGCCATGCTGGCCGCTCTGGCGGCTTACCAACGTGGGTTTGCGGGTCGAAACGTCCAAATCTGTTACGCCATGAAGGCCAACTCGACACTCGGCGTGATTCAGGTATTCGCGCAGGCCGGGTGTGGTTTTGATATTGTCTCCGGCGGAGAGATGGACCGTGTGCTGGCCGCCGGTGGCAAGGCCGCCAAGATTATTTTTTCCGGTGTTGGCAAGACGTCGGCCGAAATGCGACGTGCGCTGCATGCGGGCGTCAGCTGCTTTAATGTCGAGAGCGAAGCTGAGCTTGAAGTTTTGAGTGAACTGGCGCTGTCCATGGGCATGCGTGCACCGGTCAGTATCCGGGTCAATCCCAACGTAGACCCCAAGACGCACCCCTATATCTCCACCGGCCTCAAAGACAGCAAGTTTGGTGTCGCCCACCAGCGTGTCGTGCAAACCTACCAGCGCGCTGCCAAGCTGGCTGGCATACAAGTGTTGGGGATCGATTGTCATATTGGCTCCCAGATCACCCATGAAGAACCCTACCTCGACGCGGTCGAGCGCATGCTGGATCTGGTGCAGGCCATTGAGGCAGCAGGCATTCCCATTCGCCACCTCGATTTTGGCGGAGGTCTGGGCATCAACTACGACGACGATACACCTCCCCCGGCCGACCATCTCTGGAAAAAGCTGCTGACCTTGCTGGACGTCCGCGGGTTTGGGGACCGGTCACTGATGATTGAGCCCGGTCGCTCACTGGTGGGCAACGCCGGAGTGTGCCTGACCGAAGTGCTGTATCTGAAACCTGGCGAGCAAAAGAACTTTTGCATCATCGACGCCGCCATGAACGATCTGCCTCGCCCAGCCATGTACCAGGCCTTTCACCAGATCGTGCCACTATCGCCAGGAGTGGAAGCGTCCCGCACATGGGATGTGGTCGGTCCGGTCTGCGAAAGTGGCGACTGGATCGGGCATGACCGCGCGCTCGCGGTGAAGCAGGGCGACTTGCTGGCAGTGCTGTCTGCCGGGGCCTATTGCATGAGTATGTCCAGCAACTACAACTCCCGCGGTCGTGCGACCGAAATCCTGGTCGATGGCGCGCAAGCCCATGTCATTCGTCGGCGCGAAACAATCATGGATCAAATGAGCAACGAGAATTTGCTGTAATTTAAGTTATTGAAGAGTTCCCACGCGGCCCCTACGGGCTCGTTTTCTTCATGCGCCTGGAAAAGCGCCAGCCCAGCAAGACGCCCAAAATCCCCGCGTAAACATACACTTCAGTGAAATTGTTTTTGCCCGCCCGCATCCAGAAGAAGTGCAAAACGGCCAACACTGCGACGACATAAACCAGCTTGTGCAAAAGCTGCCAGCGCTTTGCACCCAGCGTCTTGATAGCCCGATTGAAGGATGTCAGAGCCAGTGGCGTGAGCAATACAAACGCTGAAAAACCGACCAGGATGAAGGGACGTTTGGCAATGTCTTTGGCGATATCGGCAACATCAAAACCCATGTCAAACCAGCTGTAACTCAGCAGGTGCAGCGCCACGTAGAAATAAACAAACAGACCCAACATGCGTCGAAACCGGGCTAACGCCGGTGTTGCCGTCATGACGCGAAGCGGCGTTATCGCCAGCACAAGGCACAGAAAGCGCAAAGTCCAGTCGCCCGTGGAGCGGCTCAGGGCCTCCGCCGGATTGGCCCCCAGCCGGTTCGTGATGGCCGCAAAGATCAGCCAACAAAATGGCAACAGCGACAAACCAAACGCCACCGGTTTGGCAAAGCGGTGCAACAAAAGCGCTTTCGCCTGCACCCCTGTGCGCGGCCTGGCGAGTGCCGGCATCAAAAGAACTTCTTGAGGTCCATGCCAGCGTAAAGCTGACCGACTTGCGCTTCATAGCCGTTGAACATCAGCGTCTTGCGTTTCTTGGCAAACAGGCCGTCCTCGCCAATACGTCGCTCGCTGGCCTGACTCCAGCGTGGGTGATCCACGTTGGGGTTGACATTGGAAAAGAATCCGTACTCGTTGACAGCAGCCTTGTTCCACGCAGTGGCAGGTTGTTTGTCGGTAAAGCGGATTTTGACGAGGCTCTTGGCACTCTTGAAACCATACTTCCATGGCACCACCAAACGCACTGGCGCACCATTCTGATTGGGCAACACTTCACCATACATGCCGAAAGTCAACAAGGTTAGAGGGTGCATGGCCTCATCCATGCGCAAGCCTTCAACGTAAGGCCAATCCAGCACACGCGAACCCACAAATGGCATGGTTTTTGGATCTGCCAGCGTCACAAATTCGACGTATTTGGCATTGCCCAAAGGCTCCACTTTTCTGATCAACTCGCTCAGCGAATAGCCGACCCAGGGTATCACCATGGACCAACCTTCAACACAGCGCAAGCGATAGATCCGTTCTTCCTGGGCGCTGAGCTTGAGCAGATCCTCCAACGTGTACCTGGCGGGTTTTTTGACCAGGCCTTCGATCTCGACGGTCCACGGACTGGTCTTTAAAGTATGTGCACTTTGCGCCGGATCCGACTTGTCGGTACCGAACTCGTAAAAATTGTTGTAGCTGCTGGCGTCCTTGTAATCCGACAACTTTTCCATCGTGATCGCCCCTGCCTGACTCGATTTCACCGCTTGCAAAGCGCCCAATTTTCCTGGACGCGGCGTCAAAGAAACACCTTGCGCATAAGTTTCACGTGATGCCCAGGATGCCAGTGCCGCTCCGGCAACCCCGCCGGCCATCAGTCTGATCAGATCGCGTCGCTTTTGATAGACGCCCTGGGTCGTGATTTCACTGGAAACAGCATGGCGAAAGCCACTGCGACTGAAATTGATCAACATGGTGGCGCCTTCAATTTAATGGCAGTCCGGGGACCGCCCGCATTCTTACAAGGTTTTGGTTCGCTCTCAACCCGCATTCTTGCGCCATAAGACACCATTCTGCCAAGCACAAAAAAAGGCAGTCCATCGCGAAATGGAACTGCCCCTTTAGGGCGGGTCGCAAGCGTTTAGTTCAATCGGATATTCGGGGAACCGACCGGCAATGCGCGCGTACGCTTAACGCAGACCGGCGATGTAGTCGGCCACTGCCCTGATCTCCCGATCATTTAATTTGGCCGCTACCTGCGTCATCTGTAGACTGTTTTTGCGCACGCCATCGCGAAAATTAGTCAATTGGGCTACCGCGTAGTCGGCATGTTGGCCGCTCAAGCGCGGAAATTGGGCCGGAATACCGGCACCATTCGGACTGTGGCAACCAGCACATGCCGGAACCTGACGTTCAGCAATACCGCCACGGTAAATGCGCTCTCCCAACTGCACCAATTCTTTGTCCTTGGCAAAACCAGGCTTGGCACTTTTGGTGGTCAGCCAGTAAGCCATATTCTTCATGTCTGTATCACTCAGTGTCGACGCCATGCCTGTCATGATGGGGTTGGCGCGCTTGCCTGATTTGAATTCCTGGAGCTGCTTGAGCAGGTACTCCGGATGCTGCTGCGCTAGTCTGGGGTTGACCGGGATGACAGAATTGCCATCCGGCGCATGACAGACGGCACAGACGGCGAAACTGGCCTCACCTTTGACCAAATCGGGTTTGGCGGCAGTGACAGGCTCAACCGCAGCCGAAGCCGGGGGCACTGCTGGCCTGGCCTCTTGCGAAAAAGCTGATAAAGCAGTAATCGCAATCGAGGCAGCAAAAAGGAGGGGGGCAAACAACTTCATGGAGGATACCGTGTCAGGTGATCAAAACCGGTCGATTCTACAATGGGGCTTCGGGATTACCCCCTTCAAACAATGATTACCCACCCCAACCCCGCAACTTTTCACCGCCCATCGGGCTCAAATGATATCGTGATCATGGACCCAGTTGCCATCGCTTTGGGCTGGCTTCACACAGCGAAATTCCTCACGACGGCGCCCCAACTGCATTTCCTACCTGCTTTAAACGTTCCTGAAATTGCATTTGTAGGCCGCTCCAATGCGGGCAAATCCACTTGTATCAACACGCTAACGCAGCAAAAACAATTGGCCTTTGCCTCCAAAAAGCCAGGCCGCACCCAACACATTAACCTGTTCTCGTTGGGCAAACAGGGCGTCACCGATGCCATCCTGGCTGACTTGCCTGGCTATGGCTACGCAGCAGTACCGAAACAGGACAAGATTCGATGGCAGCAAGTGATGGCCAATTACCTTGTCACGCGTGAAAACCTCAAAGCGATCGTGCTTATGTGCGACCCGCGCCACGGGCTGACCGAACTGGATGAAATACTGCTCAACATCATCCGCCCGCGGGTGGAAGAAGGGCTCAAATTTCTGGTTGTTTTGACAAAGGCTGACAAACTGACCCGCGCCGAGCAAACCAAAGCCCTCTCCATCATGCAACTGCAAGCCGGTGGCGGGGAAGTCAGGATGTTTTCAGCGACCAAGCGCCAGGGGATAGACGAAGTCGCAACATTGTTGTGGCAGTGGGCGCATCCTGCAGCTGCTGAGCTTGCATGACGATAGCGACTTTTCTCCAGCCTTTGCCGCATGGCATCACCCTGAGTTGTCGTTCTACAGGGGAGCCTGGGCGCCCGGTCCTCTTGTTTTTGCACGGATTCCCGGAAGCCGCTTTTGTGTGGGATTTCATGCTGGAATATTTCTCGCGCGACGATAACGGCGGCTACCGCTGCATCGCCCCCAATCTACGTGGCTTCGAGCACTCCAGCGCACCAGCCGATGTCGGCGCGTACCGACCTAAGCATCTGGTGCAAGACATCGCAGCTCTGATTGAGATCGAGACGCACGGTCAAGGTGGCCAACTCGCTTGCTTGGTGGCGCATGATTGGGGTGGTGCAGTGGCCTGGAATCTGGCTAACCAAATGCCCCATCTGGCCAAGCAAATGGTCATCATCAACTCACCGCACCCGGGGACTTTTTTGCGCGAACTTAAAAGTTGCCCAGCGCAGCAGGCTGCCAGTGCCTACATGAACTTTCTGATTCGGCCGGACGCAGAAATTTTGTTGGCGCAGGACGACTACCGCCGACTTTGGGAGTTTTTGACGCGCGCGAAAGACGGATCTCGACCGCCGTCTTGGCTCACAGAAGAAGTTAAAACGCAGTACCGCAGCGTCTGGGACGCGGGACTGACCGGTGGCTGCAATCTGTATCGCGCCTCCCCATTGCGACCACCTCGGCCAGAGGACGCCGCCGCCGCAGCCGTCGACTTGCCGCACACCATGCTCACCATAGCGCTGCCCACGTTGGTGATCTGGGCGTTGGACGATATCGCGCTGCCGCCTGCTTTGATCGATGGACTTGACCAGTATGTTGCCGACCTGAGGATTCAACCGGTGGCTGATGCCACACATTGGATCGTGCATGAAAAGCCGCGACTTGTTGCCCAATACATCTCGGGCTTTTTAAATCCCCACGCAGCGTAATTTTCATGACTTCCATGAAATGAGGACTGTGGTCTGGTCTACCCCATCCTGTACTTATTCAATAAACTGCGGCAACTCCGGGTGGACGATCCTTGAATCGCTTGTGAACCCAAAAATACTGGTCCGGCATAGCGTCTATGTATGACTGCAAACGCAGATTCATGACTGCCGTGTCAGCGATCGCGTCGTCGGACGGGAACCCCTGCCAGGACGGCATGACCTGAACCTCATAACCTTGGCGCGTCATGCGCGTGACCACCGGTACCACCTTGGCGTGGCCCAACCTGGCAAAGCGGGATAAAGACGGGACAGTCGCAGCAGGAACGCCATAAAACGGCACAAAGTGGGAGTCTTCCGGTCCAAAATTCATGTCCGGTAACAAATACAGCGGGTCACCCGCGCGCAATGCAGCCACAATGGTTTTGACGCCGTCAATACGACCAAATAGCCTTGCAGAACCGAAACGCCGACGACCTTGCAACATCCAGGCATTGACGACTTCATTCGCCTGGTTGGTATAGATGGTGGTGAATTGCCGTGTCAATTGCTGGGTCAGTGCGGTCCAGCCGGCGTCCAGCCCCATGAAATGCGGTGCAAAGATGACTGTTGGATCGTTTCCCTGGAATTCGTGCAGGGCGCCGGTCAATCTCAAACGCCGCCGGACAACTTCGGGCGAACCATGCCAAAGCCAACCTCGATCCAACCAGGCTTGGGAAAAATGAACAAATGTGCGGATCGTCAATGCCCTGATTTGTCGCGTGGAGCGGTCTGGAAAACATAGCCGCAAGTTGGTCTGTGCCACCCGCCGCCGTGCAACTGCCAGCAGGTAGAGCACCCAGCCCAACAGGCTGCCCAGCAGACGCAACCAAGGCAACGGCAGATGTGCCAAAAAATGCATCACAAGGATGCTGAACTTACTCACTAAGCGAGTCAACATCACATTTCCTGCCGCGGCTGTTTGTAGCGCGCGTAGCCCCACAAATATTGCTGCGGACAGCTTCGAATCAGACTTTCCATCTCCTGGTTGATGAGTAAAGTGGCCCGCATGCTATCCGCTGGCATGGATTCTTTCAAAGGCTGAAAGTGAACCTTGTACCCACGACCCCAAGACAAGCGCTCTCCCCAAGTCATTACCACCGCAGCGCCGCTCTGCTGTGCCAGACGCACGGACAAGGTCATGGTATAGGCGTCGCGGCCAAAAAAAGGCACCCACAAACCCATGCCCAAAGGTGGCACTTGATCCGGCAGCAAACCCAGCGACTCGCCGTGTTTCAATGCCTTGATCATCTGCTTGACGCCCGCCAGCGTGGTCGGCGCTGCCTGCAAACCGGGGCGCTCGCGGGCACTCTTCACCAGGTCGCGTAACCAGTGCTGGCGCGGCGGGCGAAACAGCACCGTGATGGGGTGACCCGATTGACCATAGCGTTGCGCGTAGGCTTGGGCCGTGATCTCAAAACACCCCAAATGCGGTGTTAGGAACACTACTCCACGGCCTTGCGCCAACGCCTCATCGACATGATGGGAGCCGTCCCACTGCACCGGCACCGGTTGACCGAACCAGAGGCGCGGCAACTCGGCCGCCAATTTGCCGCTTTCACCGACGGCGACCAACCATTGGCGCCAGCCAATCCCGGCCTGCCGCGCGTTTGCCACGAAGCGCTTGCGGTAGACCTCGGAAATGGCAAACACCAGCCAACCCAGCGCCCATCCCAGCCCTTGTGCCATCCAGAGAGGCAGCACGGCAAAAAATTTAAAAAGGGAAATCATCACTGGGATAAAATGCTCGGGTCGCTGAGTTACGGAACTACTTGCAGGGCGACACACAAAGGCTTGGCTCCTGCGAGCCGCCATTGTGCCTTGTCAATTTTGACAAATCTGCTAAAGCGTTCGCCGAAGCCCCCAAGCCCAAGCAACGCGGTATTTAACTTGTTGCAACTTGACTTAATTGGAGCTTATAACGATGGCGAACGACTTTCTCTTTACTTCCGAGTCTGTTTCTGAAGGACACCCTGACAAGGTGGCCGACCAGATCTCAGATGCAATTCTGGATGCAATCTTCAAGCAAGACCCCAAATCCCGCGTCGCCGCCGAGACCTTGTGCAATACCGGCCTGGTCGTACTGGCCGGTGAAATCACCACCAACGCGCATGTGGACTACATCCAGGTGGCACGCGACACCATCAAACGCATTGGCTATGACAACACCGAGTACGGCATCGACTACAAGGGTTGCGCGGTATTGGTGGCCTATGACAAACAAAGCAACGATATCGCCCAGGGCGTCGATCACGCCTCCGACGATCACCTGAACACCGGCGCCGGCGACCAGGGCCTGATGTTTGGCTATGCCTGCAATGAAACACCCGAGTTGATGCCGGCACCCATCTATTACGCCCACCGGCTGATGGAACGCCAGGCCCAATTGCGCAAGGACGGACGTCTGCCCTTTTTGCGTCCGGACGCCAAGAGCCAAGTCACCATGCGCTACCTGGACGGCAAGCCGCACTCCATCGACACCGTGGTGCTGTCCAGCCAGCACAGCCCGGAGATGAGCGACGGGTCCAAAATGAAACCAGCCTTTATTGAGGCGGTGATTGAAGACATCATCAAGCCGGTGCTGCCAAAAGCATGGCTGACGGCCGACACCAAGTACCTGATCAACCCGACCGGACGCTTCGTGGTGGGAGGTCCGCAAGGTGACTGCGGCCTGACCGGGCGCAAGATCATTGTCGACACCTACGGCGGCGCCTGCCCGCACGGCGGTGGTGCCTTCAGCGGCAAAGACCCAACGAAAGTGGACCGCTCTGCCGCCTATGCAGCCCGTTATGTGGCCAAAAACATTGTGGCGGCTGGGTTGGCCCGCCAGTGCCAGATTCAGGTGGCCTATGCCATCGGCGTTGCCAAGCCGATGAACGTGACCGTGTATACCGAAGGCACTGGCGTGATCTCCGACGAGAAGATTGCAGAGTTGGTGCACGAACACTTTGACCTGCGCCCCAGAGGCATTATTCAAATGCTGGATTTGCTGCGACCGATCTACGAAAAGACCGCCGCTTACGGTCACTTCGGACGGGAAGAACCGGAATTCACCTGGGAGCGCACTGACAAAGCCCAAACGCTGCGTGCTGCGGCGGGCCTATGAGGCACGCATTCGCATCAGCGAATATTGTGCTTTGCGCCGCAAGGCGCAAGGACCTGGCGCTGCGGGCAACAGCTGGTCTGTAGCCAACCGACGGGCAAACCCGGACGCATGAAAGTAACAACGCAACGCTGGATTGACCGATGGCTGGGCCAGCTCTTGTGTGGCGTTGTGTCCGGGTGGGTCCGCTTCACGACACTGCTGCGACCAGAGAAACGGTTGCCTCATGAGCCGCGCAACATCCTGGTCATTTTACTGTCCGAGATGGGCAGCGTGGTGTTGGCAGGTCCCATGTTTGCAGCGCTTCGTCGTCGCTACCCCGGCGCCGCATTGCACGTGTTGCAACTGAAAAAAAATCAGGAGGTCGCCCTCCTGCTGGGACTGGCCCGTCCCGAACATCTGCATGCACTGGATGACAAAACTGGCTTGGGTTTGCTGCGCGACATCTGGCACGTCTGCATGGCGTTGCGCCGCCTGCCTTTGGACGTCGTGATTGACTGCGAGCTGTTTTCCCGCATCAGCAGTCTGTTGTCAATTTTTAGCGGTGCCCCTGTGCGCGTTGGCTTCACACCGCATACGCAAGAAGGCCTGTACCGCGGCAGCTTTATCAATCGTGCCATCCCGTACAACCCCTACCAGCACATCAGCAAACAGTTTTTGTCGCTGGTCGATGCACTGGATGCCAACACCATGCCGCGCAACAAGGCGGCTCCCATTCGGGAGTTACCGTCTGACACCGAACTTGTGGTGCCATTTGAAGTGCCGGAACTGCAAGCCTATCGCGGCAAGATGCTGGCAGACCATCCTGCGCTCTTGGGCAAAAAAATTGTGTTAATTTATGCCGGTGGCGGCATCTTGCCAGAGCGCGCCTGGCCCGCTGCGCACTATGCCCAGGTAGCACGCGGTTTGTGCCAGGCTGGGCACGCCGTCGGTCTGATTGGCCTGCGTGATGATGCACAGCTGGCGCAGGATTTGCAAACGCAAATAGATAGCGAATTTTGTGTCGACCTGACCGGCTACACCCGCAGCATCCGCGAGCTACTGCTGCTGTTTTATGGCGCTGATTTGCTGATCACCAACGATGGCGGGCCGGGCCACTTTGCCAGTCTGACGCCGATTCGCACACTGGTATTTTTTGGCCCCGAGACCGGTCGACTTTATGGGCCACTCGGGCCGCGCGCTCAGGTGCTGGAATCGGGTCTGGCCTGCTCGCCTTGCTTGAGCGCTTACAACCACCGGGAAACCTTTTGCGACGGTGACAACCAGTGTCTCAAACGCATTGCCGCTGATCCGGTGCTGGCTGATGCGCTGGTCACTTTATCCCTGCCGAAGCAGGCACTTTCATGAACCAGCGCAAGGGTTGGCAGCAGCGTCTATTTTTGCTGCTGGAGTGGCTCAAAGGCTTTCGGTATATCAAGTTTGGCCTGGTCGGCGCCAGTGGCACCGTGGTCAACATGGCTGTTTTGTACTTATCGCAAGAGTATTTGTTCGCCGCCATTGCTACTCCCCGCACCCGACTTTATGCCTCTCTAGCACTGGCCATCACAGTTGCCACGGTCAACAACTTCACCTGGAACCGGCTCTGGACCTGGGCCGACCGGCTGCACAACGCCGCGTTAGATTCCCGGCCCGGACAGGCCAACCGGACTGGGATAAGCGCATTTCTGGGCCAGTTCGGGCGCTACGCCTTGGCCTCGTGGTTTGGCATCGCCTTGCAATATGGTTTAACGTTGTGGCTCTCACACACCTTGCATTACCTGCTTGCCAATGTGATTGCCATCGTGATTGCCAGCGTGAGCAACTTCCTGTTCAATGACCACTGGACCTTTCGTCACCGTCGGACAAAATAAGCCATGAGCCGTCGCCAGCATCGCCCATTGCTGCAGGAATACTTTGACGCCCCGACACTTGCCTGGCTGGCTTTGCTGGTGTTTGCTGTCGGCATCTACGTTTTCGGTTTGGGCGGACAGTACATCCCGAGCAACGGCGATGAGTTGGTTTACACGCACATTGCGCGCCTGACAGCTGCGTCAAACCATTGGCTGCCGCTGGTGTCCGAACTGGACCACATGCGCAACACCAAACCGCCCCTGCTGTTTTGGCAGGCCATGGTGGCTGGTGATTGGGGTCACAACTGGAGTCTGGCTGCACTGCGTACGCCCAGCCTGATCTACACGCTGCTGATAGCCGGCGCGGTGGTCTGGACGGTAAAAAGAATGACCGCCAATCTGCGCACTGCCTGCCTGGCGGCCTGTATTTACCTGGCGTTTTTTTGCACCTTCCGTTTTGGTCGAACGTTTTTGACCAGCGCTCCGGAAACGTTTTGGCTCAATGTACCCATGTTCTGGTTGATGTGGAATCGGTTGAGTGAGCCTCACCGCAACCTTCAACTAAAGTCAGAGGGAGTGCAAGCTCACGCTACTGGTGTTGGCCTGGGTTGGCTAACCCACCTAAGCTTCGGCCTGGCATTGGGGCTGGGGTTGGCTTACAAATCGTTTGCCCTGATTGCACCGGCCGCAGCAACTCTGTGGTGTGCCGAACTTCTCAGTTCGCCCGCCGTGACTTGGCGTGTAGCCATTCAAACCACCCTCAAAGTGAGCCTAAGCACGGCTATAGCGCTGGGGATTTTTGCCTTGTGGTTTGTGCTTGATCCCGACCCTGGTGCCGTATGGCGAGAATTTGTCATTGGCGAAAACGCGGCTAAGTTGTCCAGCGGCCAGGGCTACTGGCATGTGGCCTTGCTGGGCGGTGGCGTCAGCATGTGGGCGCAACTGCTGGCTTATGTGCAAAATGCCGGGCTGCTGGCGTTCGTTGTGATCGGTCTGGCAGCAGTCGGGCTGCCACTCGGATTTCGGGTCTGGCAACAACGCAGGCGCACGGCCAAACTGTCACCTCACCTATTGATATTGCTGACCTGGTTGGGTGTGTGGCTCGTTGTGTTTACCCTGCCCAGTCAACGCTCAGCTCGCTACGTCATTCCCGCCATGCCAGCACTGGCCATGCTGATCGCTCTTTACTGGGAACGTATTGCCCGTGGCTGGTTTTTACTGTCGTTGCTGCTCTGCGCAATTGTCATGGTGGTGCTGGGGCGCGTCGCCTGGGCGGCGCATAACATTGGCATTGGAACCAGCATCGAATTGGCTGTCACGATGTTCGCCTGTGTCGCTGGTCTGATGTTCGTATTGGGAGGCTTGTTGAAACCTGCCTGGACCCGGTCCTGCACCGTCGCTGCGTGCTTCGCGGTATATGCCTCATTCAGTCTGACCACCGAGCCCTTGAATGGGGCGGCTGGGCAGTACGAACCGAAAACAGCCACCAAACTTCACCATGCCCGGGTCGCCGTTCCAAATGGTTTCAACAGCCAATTCGAGCGGTTTCAGTTTTTGTTGCCGGGTAACCTGTTTGTGCCTTACGACAGTGAAGGCCGTGCCGGCTCTGGCTCAAGATCGAATGCCGACGAACTTGGTCGTCTGCTGGCTAACTTCGATGCCGTCGTCTGGCTCCAATCGGAACCCTCCGAGAAATTTCCTCCCTGCGTACCGGCTTGTTCTGTACTGGGGACGCGCTGGGAAGTCAAAGGTCGCCACCGCAGCGGTGAAATCACGCTCTCCAATCTTTGGTATCCGCAGACATGGTTGTTCAGACGCGAGTGGTTGGTGGCGAACGCCCTGGCCCCATCAGGCGACGCGCCACATTGATAAGCCATCCAGCCTGCAGCGCTACCCAGAGCCAAGGATCCAGCAACGCATCCCACACATTACCGGTGGGTAATCGACTTAGGACAAAAAGGGTCAGCACAAAAAGAGGTAAGACCGAACCGGCCGATCTCATCGTCAACCACAGCACGGTAGCCAAGACAGCCATAGCAGCGAAAGCGACTGAACTAAAGCCCCACGCGTAAACCGACACGGGCAACCAGGCCAAGGCGTCCAGCAGCAACACCCAGCCCAACACGACACCAAATACAGTCAGAATTTTTATCACCAAAGCCTGAGGCTTCGCCATAAAAAAAACCGGGTGCCGCTCGGATCGCACACGATCTAAAAGCCAGGTCAGACAAATGACCGTGCTCATCAAACTGGGTGTTTGAAACGCCAGACCCAGCCAATGCGCGGGCGACGCGCTACCCGGCAACAGAGTCCACAACATCACTAAAAAACTCAATCCCATCCGATAAGGGCGCGCCAGCTTGCCTGCCATCCACATGACACCACAGCCCAGCACGATGGCCCACGCGCCGTGCAAAGCCATTCGCATGACCGAGAGGCCTGGAAGCACCGGGTTCTCTGTCGAAAACAGAATGCTTGAAAAAGTGCTGATGTCCATGTTTGGTGAGGCTTCAGTGTGCCGGCGCAGAAAAGGAAAACCGTTGCCAGGCAATGCGCCGACGCTGATCGGTGTAACTCAACCAAAGGCTGTCATCGGACCAGGCCAGTGCCGGGTAAGAGTACTCGTCAGAACCCGCGCCTTGCGCCAGTGTCTGGGCCAGGAACCATGTCCGTCCATCGGCTGAAGCACTCAAATCCAGCGCGGTTCGCGAGTGGGGAGAAGAATTGTGTGCCAGAAAGATGCGCCCTGGTGCCAAGGCCAACCCCGCCACGGAAGAATCGGGATTGTCCAGCGCCAGGTCTGGTAAATCGGTCCAGTTCTGCCCACCATCCGAAGTCTGGGCCATGGCCACTTTGCCGTCAGCGCGCTGGTCGCGCATCAGAGCCAACCAGTTCGATTCGCTGACCATCACGAGCGTGGGTTGCAACAAGTGCTTGCGACTGGAAATCCGCACCATTCCCAGGAACCTCCCGCTGGCGTCAAAGCGCAAACCAAGTGGGTATTTGATGCCCAATTCAAAATGAACCGGCAGCACCATGCCACCCTCTTTGAGGGGAAGCGGCGCGTTACGCACCAGGAAGCTGGTGTTCCACAACCACGACAGGGGCAATACCCGCACAACGTCAAATGACAGTGCGGAGAAGTCCTGGTCCTCCTGGCTTTGGCACAAGTGAACAATGCGTGCCGCAGCCCAGCCGCCCAGACCGGTAGCCACCACAAACAAATGAACCCGGCCGTGCCCATCGAGCCAGGCCACCGGATTGCCCAGTCGACGCACGCCAAAGCCCAAGGCTTCACCGATGGCCTGCCGGTTCAGCACAAAACGTGCGGCGCTCCATTGTTGAGTGCTACGGTCAAATTGTGCAGCGGCGATTTGTACGTCAGCGGCACTTTCACGCGTGCCAGCAAACCAGAAGGCCAGCAGCGCCGAGGGATAAGATGATGGCATCGCCAGCAGGCTGCTGGCATGGGCAGCGGGCGTATTGGCGGGCATAGGTATATAGCCTCGCCCTGTGGCGACCAACACGCTGACAGCAGACAATTCGACCTCCGTCGGCCAGACCGCACTGGGGAGCGGTGGTAACGGTTCACGTCGCGCCACATCCAGGAAAACCAGAATGCAAAACGCCAACGCGGCGCAGACAGTTCGACCTCCCAGCGAGCGAGAAAACAAGTGAGAAAATGGTTTCATTGTGAGGAAGACGCAAAAACTGCAACGCAAAAGTCGGCCATGCAAAATTGACTTTTAAAAAATACTCTGGGCGGCGTGACCAATAATCCGATTGTTAACCATCACGGCACCGAACCAATTTCTCATAGTCGCCATCCACCAGCGCCCATGCGTACCGTATCAGTCATCCTGTGACGACTAGGCGAACGTCCATCGCCAGGTTGTTGCGGCGCTTCGCTAAATACGATTCGACCCTGCCCAGCCACTCTTCAGCAGCTACGTTAGGCGTCATCATGACACATCAAGACCGCATTGTTTCGGTTCTAGAGCGGTGCGTTTGGGGCTTATTGCACCGGAACTTGTAGCGCAAAATTGCGGTTTCATCAGTTTGATCTCTCAGCAAAGTGTCAGGTTAGCTTGGCCAAAGTGGTTGGCAAACAATCCCCCAATGTGTCGCGTTCGCTGCACACCATGGCCGAACTGGGCTGGTGAAATTCGTCAAGAATTGCAGTACCGTCACACCCCAGGCGACGTTCGAGCATTTGTCCGTGGGCTTCTGTTGACTGCTGACCCCTGGCGTTGGCTGGCAAGGTCAGTCTGGAGGCGCCAGCAACAGACAAGCCACAATGTGCGGACTTCGACGCCGGAGCGTTGACAATAGTCAGCTTGAAACTACCAAGCAGAAAGAAAGCCAATGATTGAAGGTCTTATCGCCGGAACACTGGTCGGCCTGGCTGAGACTCGCCTGGGCAAGAATGGAACCTCTTACGCCCTGGCGAAAGTGAAAGCTGTAGCCGCGGATGGGGACAGCTTCATCGTCAATGTGATTGCCTTCTCGACCGAGGCCAGTGCCGCTCTGATGGCTCTTGACGACGGTGATGCCGTTTCAGCGACTGGTTCTCTCACGCCCAAGGTGTGGACTGACAAACAAGGCAATACCCGACCGGCCCTCGACATGATTGCGACCCACGTGCTGACGGCGTATCAGGCAAATCAAAAACGCATAGACGTCAACGTGACTGCTGATAGGGATCACTCGGTCGGATCGTAAGATCACGCCCAAGGCCTGACCTATCCGGCGAAAGGCGAATTAGCACTATTGGAGAATGAACTTGAGAAGAAGCGTCGCCCTTGTGGCACTGTTGATCAGTCTGTCGGGGTGCGGCAAGATGACGGCAGAAAACTATGCAAAACTACAGACAGGAATGTCGTTTGCTGAAGTCAATGCCATCCTGGGCAGTCCCCAATCGTGCGATGAGGCGCTGGGCTTCAGGAGTTGCCAATGGGGCGACGAAAATAGCCATGTGACGGCACGCTTTGTGGCCGGCAAACTCGTGCTACTTTCGGCAAAGAACATCCACTGAGCAAGCCTGCTTTTCAATAGCACCCTCCTCCACCGTATCACGTGCAAGACCTTCTTGTTTCCTATTTCTGGAGTGGCGATGTCATCCGCAGTCGAAGTGTCAGTGATGTCGTGCTGTCAGGAACGCTTGACGTACCGACGCCCCCGGCAAGGCTGACAGCGGATTGGGAAAGGGACACATCATCGCGCCTGGGCCTGGAACCCGGGGACGTCGAGGCATTGTCTTTGGCGCGAACGCGTGTTCGCTGGCCGGATTACAGGCGCTGCGTGCAGGCGGTGTCCGATTGGACGCGCACGCTCGGTCTGCATGAGGTGCTGGCTTCCTGTGATGTCGCTCTGATGGCCTGTCGCGGTGCGAAATACCACCATGACGGCGCACATTATGGCGGCGCGGCCTTTTGCAATCTCTTTCTGAGCGAGGACAGAGGACTGGATTTGCAATTTCCGTCTACAGGTCATCGAATTCCCCTGACCAGGGGTACGGCTGTGCTATTCGATACAGGCCAGCCTCACGCGGTAATTGAGCGCGGCAGCGGTGGCTTTAACGCGGCCGACTTCCCTTCCGACCAGGATTGCACTCAAATATTCCTGACCTGGGAGCTGCCCATCGAAAGTACCCAAGTCGCGCACGCACTTCGGATCGCCTTCGACATCGATCCTGCCAACGCGTTGCTGCTGGATGAGGAACAAGTCTGGTTGAACGGGGTACGGGTCAATGTGTGCCCGGATTCTGGTCGGTGGTGTCGAGCTGGCCAGCAGTCAGGTCTACTGTGCGAGCAATGCGGGCCTAATCCTTGCATCAACACTGATAGCTGAATAAATCATTGGCAAGGAAGACAGGGACTGGTATCGCGAAGCTCAGCGTGAGCGGGAAAAGCAGCGCCAGATTGACGAGACGCGCAATAAGTTCACGGCGTTTTCGCGAGTCGCAATTACTCTGGCGCCCTACGACGACGTAGGGTGCAACAGTTGCTGAGCCGAAATTCTATGCGCTCAACAGGGAGATCCGGAGTCTCGTGCAATAGGAAGAAAGGGAACCGCGCAACACTTAGTAGTCCGATTCGGAAGTTCGCACACGTATTCTTCAGGCCGCCAGCTTCAGGGGCTGGCGCTGCGCCCAGCGAACACGCATACGCGCGATCAGGGTATTGAGGTCGGTGCGGGTGAATTTCCACTCGAATGGATGCGCGATGCTCTCGAAGTAACGCTCGAAGTTGGCCAGCCGCTCGGCAACGGCTTGCAGGCATGCAAAGTCGTTCGGCGTCAGAACCTTGCGCTGGATAATCGAGAAGTAGATTTCGATCTGGTTGAGCCAACTCGCGTGGACCGGTCCGTGAACCGGCACCAATCGTGGACGGGCTTGCGTGAGACGCCTCACCGACGCCTCGCCACGGTGTGAAGAACCATTGTCCATGACCCAGAACACCCGGCGCGCTGTGTTGTAAGGGGCTTGGCTCATGACCTGATTGACCAGACGCTCGAAAGGCGCGATGCCGGTAGTCGCTTCGCAGCGGCCGAACACTTTGGCGCGATGCACGTCCAATGCCGCCAGGTGGGCCCAAGCACCGCCACGGGCGTACTCATGTTCCACGCGCATTGTCTTGGCCGGCGCGGTTGGCAGGCTTGGATGGATGCGCAGGCGTGCCTGAATGCTGGTCTTCTCGTCGGTCGAGATGACGAACTCGTCTTCGCGCAGAGACTGTCCTTGCCAGCGCCGCTCGTACAGGTCCAGGATTGGTCCAGCCTTGGCCTGGAAATGCGGATCGCGTGGAAAGATCCAGCAGCGGTGCTGCCAGGGGCGAATCGCGTCTTCGTGCAAGCAACGCCAGACGGTGCTGTCGCTGATGCGCGCCACCAGACCTGAACGCTGCGCGTGTCGCGCCACATCGGCCACGCTGAGTCGCGACAACGGTAGGCCCAAGGTGGCTGGCAGTTCACACGCGAGCGCCTTGATCTCAACCGTGAGCTCTGGGGGGAAAGACCCGGGGGCGTCCCGGGCGAGTTCGCTCTTCGAGGCCCGCCATTCGCTCCTTGAAGAAGCGCTTGCGCCACTGGCTGACCACCTCGCGCCGAGTGTGCAGGCGTGCGGCGATCTCGTCGTTGTCCATGCCGTTGGCGGCCATCAGGATCATCTTGGCTCGAACAACCTCGAAATACGGTAACGTATATCTGGTTGCGCGACGATTCAACTCAACGGATTCCTCTGCGGATAAGTCAATATGAAACGGGCTTTTCCTTGGCATATGCAACTCCTGATCGAAGGATCGCGGCATGATGCCATACGTGGCCAAACTAATCAACAATATACGTGACCATATTTATGAAAATGCCTACTTAGTGAATGCTATGTCAAGGGCTATAGCCGACATCAACCAAACGCCCTGGTTACAGATATTCGAAGCTTCACCTTTAGGTGTTGCATGCATATAGCTCGGCCAAGTTGGGCCGTTACACCTCCAGCCGGCGACGCTTTTCGCCTACCTTGAACGCCGACCATTGAACCTTCTTTTGGGAACCGGTGACCATGAAATGCCAATGTTGTGAAGCGGATGGCCTGATCCACGATACACGCGATATGCTCTGCAGTGTTGGCGTGCGCTACTCAGTCATATCGGGAAAGGTTGATCGCGCGCCAACAGCCATGATCCGGTTTGAGGAAGAAAGTTGCGAAAAGCCTCGATTGATACAAGCAGATTGAAAAGATCGGAGCTCGTTCCGCTATTGGTTGACGCTGCCGTTGACATTGTGTCAAGGCGCGGGGTGCAGGAGCAAGTCAACGGCGAGCTTGGCACTCATCTGACGGCGAACTTCGGCGACATCACGATCATGTACCGTACGCCGAAGGCGATGATATTCACTGCACCGAGCTCATTTGGTGTTGATATTTGGCATGGAAGGAAATGCTTCAGCGTGATCTGGGATTCAAATCAACTAAAGGACTTCGAAATCATCAGCTTTAAACGCGGGCCATGGATACCACTTGTGATTTCATTTGCAGAGCAATTGAATGGTGACGAAAAGTGACCGAAAGTGGCACGGTGAACATTGGTTTTGGCTTCGTCGCCCTGACTCCCGATATCAAGTCCATGATCGTTGGACAACCGATTTATAACAACGTCGAGGGCGAGCTTTTAAGTCGGCTGCATCAACACCGGCAGGTCTTTATGCAAAGTGACTCGCAACGATGTAGTGTCAATTTGACGACTTCGCGTTAGTGCCGACACACCACATCAAGTCCCTCCAACTTAAGTCGACGCGAATTTGTCAGCTCAATGAGAGTCTTCTCTCAAGCCAATACTGGTGTTTTCAAACACGGACTGCCGGGGACCGGCCGGTCGCCAGGACCTGCAGTGTGCCGAAAACGGTCAACGACGAAAGCAAGGAGCTGACGTTCACTGGTCTTCCCAAAAATGGGAAGCAGTCATCCGTTTGTCGTGATCGATTTTGCGAATCTGATCGGCTCTTGGGCAGCCAGGCAGCGTGAAAACTCAAAAAATTGCAACGCAGGTAAATAATCGGGAGTGGCAAAACCATTCCCAAGTCTGCGTTCGTTGCGCACGAGCCGTTCTACGAGGTCGGATCTTCTTAGGCCTTGGAAATCGTCGCGGTAGTCATCGTTTTCACACTGGCTCCAGCGGAAGCCGACATCCACCCCGCCACTTGAACTTGGATCTACTGATCGACAGCGGTCATCGCCATGGAGACTCCATTGCCGACATTCGACGGGTTCTAACAGCCCGGCCTTACCGCTATGACGGGCGCTGCTGTGGCTGCCAGCAACAGGCGTATGACAATGATCGGCCGCAAACAGTCCTGCCAAACGCGTCGTCAGCAACAAAGAAGCTGCTACATTACTTCACATAGGCAAATGCAGAGGAATCTGCAGACGCAAAGCTACAGGCCCTCTCCCAGATTGACTGGAAGGGTAGCTGGGTTGCCCCGTGAAGCTCAAGTTCCTTCCTTTCAGTTCCCTCAAAGTCCGAGTCACCTTGTTGACCGTGGGCATCTTTGTGCTCGGTATCAGCACATTCACCGTATATATAAGTCTTTCGTTGCGCGACGATATGCAGCGTGTCTTTGGGGAGCAGCATCTCACCTCGGCGACCGTGCTGGCAAACGACATCAATGGCGAGGTGATTGAGCGTTTGGGCGTGCTTGAAACCGAGGCCACCCGATTCAGCCGGGAGACGCCTCTCAATAAGGCGACTTTGCAGAGTTTCATGCTGGAGAGTCCGGCGCTGCAACTTATCTTCAATGCTGGTATTGCTATTTACGGTGCCGATGGAGCCGCCATCGCGGCGATGCCAGCTCAGGTCGGACCGATTGGCCAACTGAACACAGACCTGGACAGCGTGGCCGCTGTGATCAAGGGAGGCAAAGCGCAGGTAGACCGACCCATCAAGGACCTCGTGCTGCAAACGGCGGTATTAACGATGACGGTGCCTGACTGGCGGCGCAGGGCCGCTTTAAAAGAGTAGATGACAAGAACGATGACATATTGCCGACAGACATTACTCTTTCTGTGCGGCCTGCTTTTGCTTAGCA
>SESD01000120.1_pt1 | contig 46921 bp, 46 predicted proteins | sample 3171411 | NCBI WGS metagenome assembly SESD01 (sample SAMN06051880, study PRJNA518727) | freshwater metagenome | biome: subpolar coniferous forest; feature: holomictic lake; material: water; isolation source: holomictic Lake 442, 16.5 m depth | place: Canada: near Kenora, Ontario | collected...
ATAAGAAGTAGAGATAAGTAGCGTAACGAAAAGAAAAGTAGAAAAAGTTTTTTGTAGTAAAGAAGCAGTGAATAAAAAAGAATTTTAAACAACTAGTTAAGGGGATAAGAAAATGTCGATTGTTAACAAGACAGCGCCAGCCAAGACCAATCTTGGAAAAGCACTGACGATAGAGAGAATTTATACAACCGCTGGAGTTCACCCGTATGACACTGTGAAGTGGGAGCGGCGTGATGTAGTTCAGACCAACTGGAAATCTGGCGAGGTTATCTTTGAGCAAAAGAGTGTTGAGTACCCAGAGTTTTGGTCGGTAAATGCTTCCACAATTGTTACCACTAAATACTTCCGTGGCGCAGTAGGAGCAGAGAATCGTGAGTGGTCACTTAAGCAGGTTATTGATCGTGTGGTTTTAACCTATACAAAAGCTGGCAAAGAGAATGGTTACTTTGCCACCCCTGCAGATGCTGAAATTTTTGAACATGAATTAACCCACATGCTGATGCACCAAATATTTTCATACAACTCACCAGTTTGGTTTAACGTGGGAACTAATGCACCACAACAAGTATCTGCTTGTTTTATCCTCTCAGTTGATGACACGATGGAATCAATTCTTAATTGGTATAAAGAAGAGGGCTTTATCTTCAAAGGTGGCTCAGGTGCTGGGCTTAACCTTTCTCGAATTCGCTCATCAAAGGAGCTATTAAAATCAGGTGGAACTGCATCTGGCCCAGTTTCATTTATGCGTGGTGCTGATTCATCAGCTGGCACAATCAAATCAGGGGGAGCAACTCGTAGAGCTGCCAAAATGGTTGTTCTAGATGTTGATCATCCAGATATCGAAGAGTTTATTGAGACCAAGGTGCGCGAAGAGGACAAGATCCGCGCCCTGCGCGATGCCGGCTTTGATATGGATCTGGGCGGAAAAGATATTGTTTCAGTGCAATATCAAAATGCTAATAACTCAGTACGGGTATCAGATTCATTTATGCGCGCCTATGAGAATGGTGAGTCATTTGGTTTAACTGCACGTTCAACTGGTGAGGTTGTTCAATCAGTTGATGCTAAACAATTATTTAGAAAGATGGCTGAAGCTGCCTGGGCATGTGCTGATCCTGGCATTCAATATGATGACACGATTAATGAGTGGCACACCAACCCTGAGACTGGCCGGATCAATGCATCCAATCCATGCTCTGAGTACATGTCACTAGATAACTCATCATGTAACTTGGCATCTTTGAACTTAATGAAGTTCTTAAAAGCTGATGGTTCATTTGATGTGAAAAACTTTGTGAAGGTAACTGAGTTAGTTATCACCTCAATGGATATCTCAATCTGTTTTGCAGATTTTCCAACACCGGCAATTGGCCAGACCACAAGAGATTTCCGCCAATTAGGAATTGGATATGCAAACCTGGGCGCCCTACTTATGGCATCAGGTCTTGCTTATGATTCAGAGGGTGGACGTGCACTCGCTGGTGCGATCACTTCATTACTAACTGGAGTTTCATACCGCAGAGGGGCTGAGCTTGCCGGAATTGTTGGTGCCTATAACGGTTATGCACGAAATGCAGATGCTCACACCAAGGTAATGCGCAAACACCAAAATGCAACCGACTCTGCAAAATCAGTTTCAACTCTTGATAAAGATGTTTGGACCGAAGCGGTTAAGCAGTGGGCAACTGGTAATACATTGGGTGAGAAAAATGGCTGGCGTAACGCGCAGGCATCAGTTCTTGCACCAACTGGAACCATTGGTTTAATGATGGATTGCGATACCACCGGTATTGAGCCAGATCTAGCTCTTGTTAAGTTTAAGAAGATGGTGGGCGGTGGTTCGATGCAGATCGTTAACCAGACTGTGCCACTAGCTCTTAAGAAGCTTGGTTACACCGATGAAACCATTGAAGCGATCGTTGCTTACATCGCAGAGAATGGAAATATCATCGACGCACCTGGTTTAAAACTTGAGCACTACACAGTCTTTGATTGTGCGATGGGAATTCGCTCAATTAGCGCAATGGGACATGTTCACATGATGGCTGCATGTCAGCCATTCCTATCTGGTGCGATCTCTAAGACAGTTAACCTGCCATCGGACGCCAGCGTGGCTGAGATCGAAGAGGTTTACTACCAAGGTTGGAAGTTAGGGCTTAAAGCACTTGCGGTATACCGCGATAATTGCAAGGTTGGACAGCCACTATCTGATTCAAAGGGTAAGAAGGATGAGGTTGTTACAACTGAAGCAGCTCATACCGCTACTCGCAAACGTCTACCAAAATCTCGTCCTGCCCAGACCACATCATTCTCTGTTGGAGGGGCTGAAGGTTATATGACCTCTGGTGCCTACGCGGATGGCGCATTAGCAGAAGTATTCCTAAAGCTTGGCAAGCAAGGTTCAACACTTGCCGGCGTAATGGATGCCTTCTCAATTGCAGTATCAATTGGTCTGCAATATGGCGTGCCACTTGAAACCTTTGTTGAGAAGTTTTCAAATCTTAGATTTGAGCCAGCTGGTATGACAGATGATGTTGATATCAGAATGGCGCAATCAACAATGGATTACATCTTCCGTCGCCTAGCACTTGATTACCTACCATTTGAATCACGCTCTGCCCTTGGTGTTTACTCAGCAGCAGAGCGCGCTCGCGCACTAGAAAGTGGTGAGTACACAGCTGATGAGAAGGTGGCAGTTACTGCTAAAAAAGTTGAGAGCAAAAAACAAGAGGTAAAGATTGAGAAAGCACCAGTTGATACATCAGGTGTTGGCTCATCAATGGAGCTGTTTGAGAAGATGGCTGGGGTCAAATCTGATGCACCACTTTGTATGACATGTGGTGTGAAGATGAGAATGGCTGGCTCATGCTTCGTCTGCGAAGGTTGCGGAAACACCTCAGGTTGTTCCTGATAAGTAATTAAATTCAGAGGGCTCGCAGGTAAAACTGTGGGCCCTTTCTTTTTTTCACATAACCTGCCCTAGTGAGTGAGTACTCAAAAAAGGTTAGATCAGCACTAGATGCTGCAGTTATCGCAATTGGTGGTCAACCTCGAGATGGTCAGATTGAGATGGCTGAGGCGGTTGCTAACGCACTCTCTGATCGTCATCATCTATTAGTTCAAGCTGGTACAGGAACTGGAAAATCACTTGCTTATTTAGTGCCGGCACTTGTGCATGGCAAAAAGGTATTAGTAGCAACTGCCACCTTGGCATTGCAGCGGCAGTTAATTGAGCGAGATCTGCCAAAGATAAAAGGAGCGCTAGAGAAAGAGTTAAACCGGGATATCTCCTTTGCAATCTATAAAGGTGTTGGCAATTATGTTTGTTTGCAAAAGATGAATAACGCACCAGATGATCCTGAAACCCAAGCTGTCCTTGAGATCTCATCTTTAGAATCAGATGCCAAAAGATTAAGAGCTTGGGCGCAATCTGCGGGTGCAAGTGGAGACCGAGATGACGCACCTGATGTAGACCGGCGAGTTTGGGCAGCTAACTCTGTTTCCGGTCGTGAGTGCATGGGGGCTGATGATTGTCCATCTGGTTCAAAATGTTTTGCTGCCCTTGCAAAAGCAAAGGCGCAAACTGCAGATATTGTGGTAACAAATCACACATTACTTGCAATTGAGATTGTTGACTCACACCCTATTTTGCCAGAGCGAGATGCAATTATTTTAGATGAGGCCCATGAGTTTATGGATCGCACAACTCAAGCGGTCACTGAGGAGTTAACTGCGGCCAGGGTTTCGCGGGCAGCTAATATGGCAAGAAAACATATGCCAGGCAAGGCAAGTGATGGCTTTAATAAGGCGGCAGAAAAGTTTGCTGCAGCCATTGGTGATTACGCAGATGATCTAAAGGCAGATCCAGCTAAAGCTGGCCGATTAGATAAATTACCATCCCAATTAGAGGCCCCACTTCGCGCAGTTAAAGAGGCGGTCTCTGCAATTACTGCATTGATTGCAGCCGATGCTGAAATTATTGATCCAAACTCCATGGCAGAACGGGCCCGGGTTAAAGGTGCTTTAAATGAGATTAATCAAACCGCTACCAAGTTATTAAAACCAGGACACACACATGTGCTCTGGTTTGAGCCAACTTATTCAACTCTATATCTAGCACCGTTGGCAGTATCTGATGTGTTGCGCGGTAATTTGCTAACCCAAACACCGGTGATTGCAACTAGTGCGACATTAACTGTCGGCAAATCATTTGATGCGATTGCAAAAAATATTGGCTTTGTAATTGCTGGTAAAAATGATGAAGAAAATGAAGAGGATGAGAGTGAAGAGGATGAGAAGGGGATGATGGATCCAGCAAATCTGCAGATCCTAGATGTTGGCTCACCATTTGATTTTGCTAATCAGGGAATGCTCTATCTACCAAAGGATCTACCAGAGCCAGGTAGAGATGGACCATCAAAGGAGGCGTTAACTGAGTTAGGTGAGCTAATTGAGGCAGCAGGTGGTCGCACCTTAGCTTTGTTCTCATCTTGGCGCGGAGTTGAGATGGCTGATGAGCATTTAAGAAATGTTTTAGCAGAGTTAAAGATTCCAATAATTACTCAGCGCCGTGGTGATTCAGTTGGGCCATTGGTTGAAAAGTTTGCCAAGGATGAGCGATCTATTTTACTCGGCACTATTTCATTGTGGCAGGGCATTGATGTGCCAGGAGCTGCCTGCACATTAGTTGCTATCGATCGCATTCCATTTCCACGCCCTGATGAACCAGTCTTATCTGCAAGGGCAGCAGAGGCAGATGCAGCAGGGGGTTCTGGCTTTATGCAGATCTCACTACCTCGGGCAGCACTATTACTTGCCCAAGGAACTGGCAGGTTAATTAGATCATTAGATGACCGGGGAGTGGTTGCAATCTTAGATTCTCGAATTGTTAATAAAAGATATGGCTCAATACTTTTAAACTCAATGCCACCATTTTGGCGCACCCACGATGGTGAGATAATTAAAGAGGCGCTACGCAGATTAGATGCGCAGTATTTAAAAGATAAAGATTAAAGTTTTTTTAAGATAGCAAGGAGTGTGGGCCAAGTATTGGCAAAGCTTGGATGAAGGTTCATAGTTGTAACCTCATCAAAAGCTACCCAGGCCACCTCTTTTGATTCATCATTTGCCTCATGGGCTACTAACTCAGGGTGTGCTTTTGCAATTACAGTTTGATAACTCCAGACTCCATGATCATCAATAAAGATCTCACCCGTTGTTAGGTGATCACCACTAATTCCAACCTCTTCATTTGCCTCTCTAATTGCGGCCTGGGTTACGCTCTCATGAGAATCTCGTGCCCCACCTGGAATACCCCAGGTGTCACCATTGTGAACCCATGGTGCTCGGTGTTGCATAAGAATTGTTTTATCTCTTACTAAAAGTAATCCGGCTGCGCCATGTAAGCCCCAATGTTTGCCACCACAATCACATTCAATCCAACCATCACCATCGCGGTATGCCATAACCCTAGTTTTACACACAACTGCTTAATTCACAGATTATGCATTTATTAAGCGCAGCTCTTGGTTAATTATTTAGATTACCCCAGTGCTATTAATCAAATTAATTACCATTTTATTGCTGCCACTCTTATTAACTGCATGCGCAAGGGCTGAGGGGGCGATTGCGCCAACTGGTGTGGCAGGGCAGGCACCGACAACTGATTACTCAGATCAGATAGAGGTGAGCTATCTACCAGATGTTGAAGCCACCTCACTTGCGCCAATTATTGATTATGTTGATGGGTTAAATCTTGCTCTCACCGGAGAGTTTGAGTATATAAAAACTGCCACCACTCCTAATTGCGGCTGTCTTGATATTGCTAACCGAATTGCAGGATTACTTAAAACCGCCACCTTAATTGGTGGCCATTACCAATTAGCCAGTATCAAGGTAATTAAGGATGGAGTAGCTGAAAAGAGTTTTCAGGTAATAGTTCACCGAAGTGATCTAAGAAAGATTGATAAGGCAAGCAAGCAAAGTGTGATCTGGAGTAAATCAGAAATAAAGAATCAATTTATTGTTAAAAATATAGATGGAGGATGGCTATTAAGCGATATCAAATAATTCTCGTACTTTTCTTGCTACCAATGCCAGCTGCAGCTGCAGATTGCATTGATAAAACCTGTGTTGATGTCTTCACTGAAGATAATCAATTAATTATTACCGCTCAAAAGGGGGCAGCAAAACCTGCTACTAAAAAACCGGTGGTTAAACCAAAGCCAACTCCTAAACCAACTCCTAAACCAACTCCTAAACCAACTCCTAAACCAACTCCAAAACCAATTGTTAAACCAAACCCAGTAGTTGCCAAGAAGGTGATCGCCAAACCAAAAACTACCACTGCCTCACTCTCAGATAAGTTGGTAAAGCTGCTGCCATTAGGTGATATTAATTTTCAACCAGAGGCAGATCCATTAGTTAATCTGCCAGTTTATTTTTGGACCCAGACCCCAACAAGGTTTACAGCTCTTGTTCCGATCTTAGATGTGGTGGTTTATGTCAATCTAACCCCCACCTTTACCTGGTCCTTTGGTGATGGGGGTTTGTTTATAACCACCACTCAAGGTGCACCCTTTCCAATTGGTGGTATCACCCACACCTATAAAAGCAGTGATGATTACTCAGTTAATTTAAAGGTCACCTGGAACGGTAGCTTCTCAGTTAATGGGGTTACCACACCAATTAGTGGCAATGCGATTACCCAAAGTATTAATAGAACTATCGTAGTTGCTAAGGCGCCAACTAGATTTACTAAGTAATCCACAATCTTATTAATTTTTACATTACCGACTTTAACTTCGCCAATCTTTGCCAATGGATAATAAATTACTAATACAAGATGCAGTATCTAAGATCGCTGAGATTGATTATGAGAGCGATAATGTTCTAAAGCAGCAACGGCTGGGAGCTGTTGCAGTAAATGAGTTAGTGGCCCGTTTTAGTAAAAGCGGTGTAGTAGATGATTATGAGTTACTGGCATTAGTTTTAGTTAGATTTAAAGATCTACAGGTTAGAGATTATGCAATGGGGCTGGCAACGGATGAGAACAAAGATCAATTATTTAATCTTTGGTACTGGTTAATGAATATTGCACCCGCAGGTTTTATTGCACCAGTTGCCTGCATCTTTGCAGCTTGCGCCTATGAATCTGGTGAGAGTGAGTTAGCCCAAAAGGCATTAGATAAAGCTTTCTCAGATTTACCTGCCTATCCACTGGCATTACTTTTAAGAAGAGTCTTCCATGCGCACTGGCCAGCCGATAGTTTTATGGCAATGCGAGCGCAACTACACCCAAAGATCTGCGCCAGCCTCTTTGGGAGTAGTATTTAATAACTAAACAGTGTTGTTTAGTAGAAGGTGCTAAAAAAATGATTATTGGCATTCCTAAAGAGATTAAAAATAATGAGTTTCGGGTCTCTGCCACCGCCTCCGGTGTGCACGCATATGTAGCAGCAGGCCACACTGTTTTAGTTGAGAAAAATGCAGGAGCCGGCTCTGGTATTTCAGATGCAGATTACATTGCAGTTGGGGCAAAAATAATTGATTCGGCCGATGAGATCTGGCAAAAGGCTGAAATGATTCAAAAGGTGAAAGAGCCAATTGAGATTGAGTATAAAAAAATGCGCAAGGGACAAATTCTTTATACCTACCTACATCTAGCTGCAAATAAAGCTTGCACGCAGGCGATAATTGATTCTGGTATTACTGCAATTGCATATGAAACAGTTGAGGTTGATGGACAACTGCCATTACTTGCGCCCATGAGTGAGGTAGCAGGGCGAATGAGTATTCAAGTAGGAGCAGCTGCCCTTGAAGCAAGCAAAGGTGGCCGAGGAGTATTACTAGGGGGAGTTCCAGGGGTTAGGCCTGGCAAGGTAGTGGTAATTGGTGGCGGTGTGGTTGGCGTTGCTGCTGCAACTATTGCCCATGGCATGAGGGCTGATGTAACTATTATGGATTTGGATTTAAAACGGTTAGGACAGATCGATCAGTTATTTGCTGGCAATGTTAAGACATTAGCCTCTAGTGGTTATGAGATTGAAAAAGAGGTAATGGCTGCAGATCTTGTAATTGGCGCAGTTTTAGTACATGGCGCAAAGGCTCCTAAGTTGGTAAGTAATGCATTAGTTAAAAAGATGAAGCCAGGATCGGTATTAGTTGATGTGGCAATTGATCAAGGTGGCTGCTTTGAAGATTCCAAGGCAACAACTCATCAAGATCCAACCTATAAGGTGCATGATTCAATTTTTTATTGTGTTGCAAATATGCCAGGGGCGGTCCCAGCCACCTCCACCTACGCACTTGCTAATGCCACAATTAAATATGGCTTAGCACTTGCAAATAAGGGGTGGCAGAGGGCGCTAGCTGATGATGCTGGGCTTAATAAGGGGCTTAATGTGCATGAGGGCAAGATTTATTATGCGGCGGTTGCAAAGGCGCACAATCTCTAGTATTTTTCTCCATAGGTCATGAGTCTTAGTTCATAGCCCCGGCTAACTAAGCGGCAACCCTCCACCACGGTGGGGTGCTCCGGGTGAAGACCAGGTCGATAGCAAGGTGCCATCGGCAAGTGTGGGTCGCTAAAGAAATTTAGGGGATAACCCTAATAATTTTTTATCACCCCCTTTAACAAGGAGGATGCTTTGTCATATTCATTTGAAACTCAACAAGTACATGCTGGTCAAGTACCAGATCCAACAACTGGCGCTCGCGCACTACCGTTGTATCAAACAACTGCATATCAATTCCGCGATACCAAACATGCTGCTGATCTATTTGGTTTAGCAGAGCTTGGCAACATCTACACCCGCATTATGAATCCAACCCAGGATGCAGTTGAGCAGAGAATTGCCGCCCTTGAGGGTGGCGTGGCTACTTTGTTAGTTGCATCAGGTTCTGCGGCTACTACCTATGCAATCTTAAATATTGCTCAAGCTGGCGATCACATAGTTTCATCACCTTCGCTATATGGCGGCACCTACAACCTATTCCACTACACCCTGCCAAAGTTTGGCATCGAGGTTACCTTCGTTGATAACCCAGATGATCCAGAGAGCTGGCGCAAAGCGGTTAAACCAAATACCAAGGCGTTTTTTGGTGAAACCATTGCTAATCCAAAAAATGATCTACTAGATATTGAAACTGTGGCAAAGATTGCTCATGAGAATGAGGTGCCATTAATCGTTGATAACACCGTTGCAACTCCATACTTAATTAGACCAATTGAGTATGGCGCAGATGTAGTGGTTCACTCAGCAACTAAATTCCTATCAGGGCATGGAAACACTGTAGTTGGTGCGATTGTGGATGCTGGTAAGTTTGATTATGCAAAGTATCCAAAACGCTTTCCAAGCTTTAATGAACCAGATCCGTCATACCACGGCCTGGTTTATGCCCAAGCATTAGGAGTTGGTTCAGCCTTCGGTGCAAACCTTTCCTACATCTTCAAGATTCGCTTAACGCTGCTACGTGATATTGGCGCTGCCGTATCACCATTTAATGCCTGGTTACTTGCGCAAGGATTAGAGACACTTTCCTTACGTATTGAGCGCCATGTTGAAAACGCAAAGGCGATTGCGGCCTGGCTTGAGAAAAATCCTCAGGTTGAAAAGGTTAACTACGCATCTTTGCCATCTTCACCATGGAACAAATTGGCAAGTAAATATTGTCCAAAGGGAAGTGGTTCAGTGTTGTCCTTTGAAATCAAAGGCGGGATTGAAGCGGGCAAGAAATTTATTGAAGCACTTAAGCTGCTCTCACATGTTGCCAATATTGGTGATGTTAGATCTCTTGCAATTCACCCAGCATCTACTACTCACTCTCAACTATCACCGGATGAGCAGATAACTGCCGGTGTTACACCAGGTCTGATTCGTTTATCTATTGGTATTGAAAATATCAAAGATATTCAAGCAGATATTGAGAGTGCATTTGCTGCTGCTAAGTAATTAATGAGCAAAGTTAATCCAGCAGTTACCGGGGCGTGGCTTGAAAGTGATGACCCCGGTGATCGCCAATTCCTAAAAATTGGTGATTTAACTCTGGAGTCAGGTGAGCTTTTACCTGATATAACAATTGCTTATCAAAGTTGGGGAAAGTTAAATTCAACTGGTGATAATGCGATTCTGGTTAACCACGCGCTAACTGGCTGGGCAGATGTTAATGGTTGGTGGCCACAGATGGTTGGCCCAGGCCTGCCATTTGATACCGATAAATATTATGTAGTTTGTCCAAATGTTATTGGTGGTTGCCAGGGATCTACCGGGCCTTCATCTATTGCCCCAGATGGCAAAAGATGGGGATCTAGATTTCCCACATTAACAATTAGAGATATGGTGGCAGCAGAGCTTGCCTTCACTAAGAAAATTGGTGTAAAAAAATACCAACTATCTGTTGGTCCTTCCTTAGGCGGCATGCGATCACTTGAGTGGGCAATTGATTATCCAGAGTTAGTAGCTGCAATCTGCACCATCGGCTCATCTGCGGTGGCAACAGGGGATCAAATCGGAGCAGCTTCTATTCAAATTAGAGCAATTAAATCTGACCCAAACTTTAATAATGGTGATTACTATGAACAAAGTATTGGCCCGCTTGAGGGAATGGGAATTGCTAGAAGAATTGCGCACTTAACATATCGAACCGAATCAGAGATGGATGTTAGATTCGGCCGAGAATTACAAGGGGATGAGACTGGCAGATACGCTGTTGAATCTTATTTAGATCACCAAGCAGATAAACTTGCTAAAAGATTTGATGCTAATACCTATATTGCATTAACTGAGGCGATGAACTCCCATGATGTTGGACGTGATCGTGGTGGTGTGGCGGCAGCTCTTGCTGGTATTAAGGTCTCATTACATGTAATTGCAATTGATACCGATCGTCTATTCCCGCCAAGGTTGCAACAGGAGATCGCCGAGCTTGCCCCACAGGTCACCACCCTGCACACCATCGCCTCCCCATTTGGTCATGATGGCTTCTTAATTGAGGTGGAATCGGTGGGTGCAATCATCAGAAACGCGCTTAATCTGCAAAAAATCGCAAATTAACCAATATGGATGTGCATTTACCCCTGTGGACAAATTATAATATAGCCAAGGGTCGGGCAGTTAAAAAAACTGCTAAAAGTTAAGACCTAAAAACAAAGGATGAATTGTGGCTTTAACTCGTGCGCCCAAAAAAGGTGCGAAAGCAGGAAAGCGTAAGAGTAAAACTGCTGCAAAAAAGAGTTCTGTTAAAAAATCTAAGATTAAAAAAATAAAACCTGCGAAGAAGGTTGTAAAGATTGCGCAGAAGTCAGTACTGGATGCAAAAGATATTGCTCAGATTCTTCGAGTAAAAGAGTTAGTAATTCAGCAAAAGAGTGTATTAACTGAACTGCAATCACGTGGTGTCGGTAATATTCACAGAATTGCTAAAAAATCAGACCAGGATTTAGTTTTAATTGCCCGTGAGTTAGAGATTACGGTGCCAAAGCAGGTTGAAAAGCTTCGCAAAGTTGGACTTTCACCATTTAGAATGCTTAAGAAAACCGAGTTGGCACTTATTGCACCTCCTGCCCCAAAGCCAGTTGCAGCAAAGAGTGGCAAGATTGAAAAGATAAAAATTGATGGTGAAGAGGTTGAGTTAGAAGAGGTAGAACTTGATGATCTAGAAAGTTTAATTGATGACAAAGAGGAGAGCCCAGCAGGGGATGGCACTCCGGAGATTCGAGTAGTCAATGTTGCTGAAGAGTCACAAAATGAGGCTAACTCCTTTGTACTTAAAGACTCGGAAGAGGATGACGCACCACCACAAACGGTATTAACTGCAGGTGCAACCGCAGATCCAGTTAAGGATTATTTAAAGTTAATTGGCCGAGTTCCATTGCTAAATGCCGAGCTTGAGGTGTCCCTTGCTCAATCTGTTGAGGCTGGCCTCTTTGCTGAGGAGCGAATTGCAAATGATAAGAAGATGGATAAGAAGTTAAAGCGGGAGTACCAACAAATTGTGCTAAATGGCAGGCGCGATAAGAACCATCTACTAGAAGCTAACCTTCGACTAGTTGTTTCTCTTGCAAAGCGTTATACCGGTCGCGGTATGTTGTTCCTAGATTTAATTCAAGAGGGTAACTTAGGTTTAATCCGCGCAGTTGAAAAGTTTGATTACACAAAAGGTTATAAGTTCTCAACCTACGCAACTTGGTGGATTCGCCAGGCGATCACCAGAGCGATGGCAGATCAAGCAAGAACAATTCGTATTCCAGTACATATGGTTGAGGTTATTAATAAGTTGGCCAGAGTTCAACGCCAGATGTTGCAAGATCTAGGAAGAGAACCAACACCTGAGGAGTTAGCAAAAGAGTTAGATATGACACCTGAGAAGGTAGTTGAGGTGCAAAAGTATGGAAGAGAGCCAATCTCACTTCATACTCCACTTGGTGAAGAGGGTGATTCTGAGTTTGGCGATTTAATTGAGGACTCTGAAGCTATCGTGCCAGCAGATGCCGTCTCCTTCACATTACTGCAAGAGCAGTTGCACTCAGTGCTTGATACATTATCTGAGCGCGAAGCAGGAGTTGTAGCAATGCGCTTTGGTTTAACAGATGGTCAACCAAAAACATTAGATGAAATTGGCAAGGTTTATGGGGTTACCCGTGAGCGTATTCGCCAGATTGAATCTAAGACGATGTCTAAACTTCGTCACCCATCACGTTCACAAGTACTACGCGATTACCTAGATTAAAGGAGAATAAAATGAGCGATAAGGTAAAGATGCAGTTTAAGAAAAATGCTTCAATTAGAGTTACCGGTAGCGTTGATTTTGTTGATGCTGATGGCAATGTGCTTGAAACAAAGACAGATTTCTCATTATGCAGATGTGGTGCCTCAAAGGAGAAGCCATTTTGCGATGGCAGCCACCGCGATTGTGGATTTGTTAGCGAGTAATTACTTAGCTGCTTGATCAGCTAATTTTTCAGATTCATCTTGAATAAGGGCTGCAACCGGCTTTAAACCCTCGGCATACTCTTTAGCGTGGTGTGCACAAAATAGAAGTTGACCACCAGAGACCAAGATTGCGCGTACATAAGCCTGAGCACCACAACGATCGCAACGATCTAATGAGTTCAATGGAGTCTGCTCCATTGTGATCTGTCCGGTCATTATTTGCTCCATCTCTTATTTACTATCAGGGGAACATCAAACCATGAATACTTTATTCCCGGCTGCATATTTGATTTCAATTAAGTAAATTTTACGCTTAAATGCTGAGAATATGTTGGATATATCTCATTTATATATCAATTATCGATAAATATGGGTCACTATCGGCGCGGATCAACTATATGTGGTAGTGCCGCAGTTAATCTTGGCGCCCGTGGCAACTAAAATCGCAAAACCTAATGATGGTACCTCTGCTGCGATTATCAGCAGCTACACCGCCAAAGATTTATCTGTCCTTGAAGGATTAGATGCAGTTCGCAAACGTCCTGGTATGTATATCGGCACCACAGATTCTCGTGGTCTTATGCATTGTCTTTGGGAAATTATTGATAACGCAGTTGATGAAGCATTAGCAGGTCATTGCAAAACAATTGAAATAAATTTAGAAGCAGATGGCTCAGTTGAGGTTCATGATGATGGTCGAGGTATTCCAGTAGATAAAGAACCAAAGACTGGACTTACTGGTGTGGAAGTGGTTATGACAAAACTTCATGCTGGTGGAAAGTTTGGTGGCGGTTCATACGCAGCCTCTGGTGGTTTGCATGGTGTTGGTGCCTCTGTTGTTAACGCCCTTGCCTCCCGTCTTGATGTTGAGGTTGATCGTGATAGCAAAATTTATTGGATGTCATTTAAGCGTGGTCATGCTGGAATATTTGAAGGTGAAGGACCTAATGCAACTTTTAGTGAGAAATCAGGACTTCGGGTAATTGGCAAGGTTTCAGCAAAGGTAACTGGCACAAGAATTAAGTGGTGGTTTGATAAACAGATTTTCTTAAAAGAGGCAGAGTTAGCAATCGAAGATATCTATGCAAGAGCCAGACAAACCTCTTATTTAGTTCCAGGCTTAACTTTGGTGGTTAATGACCGGCGTACTAAAACAAAGACAACTGAAACTTTTTTCCATAAGGGTGGGATCTCAGAGTTTTGTACTTTCCTGCGCCCTGATGATCCAGTTGGTGAGGTAATCAGACTCTCAGGCTCTGGTGCATACAGTGAAAATGTTCCAGTCTTAGATGAAAAAGGACATATGACTCCCACTGAGGTTGATCGGGAGATGGGTGTTGATATTGCAATGCAATGGGGTAATGGTTATGAGGCAACTATTGCATCATTTGTAAACATTATCTCAACCCCAAAGGGTGGCACTCATGTAGCAGGTTTTGAAAAGGCGATTACTAAGGCGGTCAATGACGCCCTTCGTGCCACTAAAACTTTAAAAAATAATGAGGCCGATGTTATTAAAGATGATGTGCAGGAGGGATTAACTGCGGTTGTCACAGTTCGTATGTCTGAGCCACAATTTGAGGGACAAACTAAAGAGGTTTTAGGAACAGCAGCAGCTGCCAAGATAGTTGGGCAGGTTGTTGCCGATGAGATGAAGGCATTTTTTACCACTACAAAAAGAATTGAGAAGGCAACTGGGCGGTTAATTTTAGAGAAGATCGCCAATGCCTCTAGAACTAGAATCTCAGCACGAGCCCACAAAGATTTGCAACGTAGAAAGAACGCACTAGAGAGCTCATCACTTCCAACAAAATTATCTGATTGCAGATCAGATGAGGCAGAGCGGACAGAGTTATTTATTGTTGAGGGAGACTCTGCTCTTGGCACAACAAAAGCGGCTAGAAACTCTGAGTTTCAAGCGATCTTGCCAATTCGAGGAAAGATTTTAAATGTACAAAAAGCTTCTCTTTCTCAGATGCTTGAGAACAATGAGTGTGCCTCAATTATTCAATCAATTGGTGCAGGTAGTGGAAAATCATTTGAGATTACCGAGGCAAGGTATGGCAGAGTAATTTTGATGTCAGATGCTGATGTGGATGGCGCGCATATTCGATGCCTGCTTTTAACATTATTTAATTCCTATATGCGTCCCCTTGTTGAAGCGGGTCGAGTATTTGCAGCAATTCCGCCCCTGCACCGAATTGATGTTATTGGTGGCAAAAAAGGGGAGATCTACTACACCTACTCTGATGATGAGATGAAAAAAGTTATCACAGCCCTTAAGAAGGATGGCAAGAGATGGAAGGAGCCAATCCAACGTTACAAAGGATTAGGTGAGATGGATGCTGATCAACTTCGTGAGACCACAATGGATCCAGAGAAGAGAACTCTTCGCAGAATTACGATGAAGGATGTTACAAAAGCTGAGGCAATGTTTGAGTTGTTAATGGGTAATGAGGTTGCACCTCGCAAAGACTTTATTTCAAGTGCTGATATTGATCGTGAGCGGATTGACGCTTAATCAATACTGATTAGATCAAAGTAATCTTCTTTCCATAAATCCTCATCCCCATCTGGGAGCAAAATAACTCGCTCAGGCTTTAATGCAGCAACTGCTCCTTCATCATGAGATACCAGAATTACTGATCCTTGATACTCACTTAACGCTGCCAAGATCTCATCACGGGAGGCTGGATCTAAGTTATTTGTTGGCTCATCAAGTAGTAATACATTTGCTGCGCTAACAACAAGAGTGGCAAGTGCAAGTCGAGTTCGCTCCCCACCACTTAATACTTTAACCGGCTTATGAACATCATCGCCAACAAATAGAAATGAACCAAGCACATTACGTGCCTCTGGCTCTCTAATATCTGCAGTAGCAGACATCATGTTCTCTAATACTGTGCGTTCAAAATCAAGTGACTCATGCTCCTGGGCGTAATAACCAATCTTTAAACCATGGCCAGCAATAACCTCACCAGTATCTGATTCAAGATCTCCTGCCAAGATTCGCAGCAATGTTGTTTTACCAGCACCATTTAATCCCAGAATTACTACCCGCGAACCCTTATCAATAATTACACCAACATCGGTAAAGATTTCAAGTGAACCGTATGATTTAGATAGATCGTGTGCTGAGATTGGCGTCTTGCCACAAGGTGATGGCGTTGGAAAGCGAAGCTTTGCCACTTTATCTTTAACACGAACATCATCGAGAGAGCTACGAAGTTTTTCAGCACGACGAAGCATTCCTTGGGCTGCGGTTGCCTTAGATGCTTTAGCCCGCATCTTCTCGCCCTGCTTTTGCAAAATCTCAGCCTTCTTCTCAGCATTTGCTCGCTCACGTTTGCGCCTATGTTCATCTTGTTCACGTTGTAATAAATACTGCTTCCAGCCCATGTTATATACATCAATTACATTTCGATTGCCATCGATATAGAAAACCTTATTAACAACAGTCTCGATCAGATTCACATCATGGGAGATAATTACTAATCCACCAGAGTATTTTGAGAGATATTCACGTAACCAGATAATTGAGTCAGCATCTAAGTGGTTGGTTGGCTCATCTAATAGAAGTGTTTCAGCGCCAGAAAATAGAATTCGAGCAAGTTCAATTCTTCTTCTCTGTCCACCAGATAATGCACTTAGATCTTGGTCAAAGAGATGATTTGGCACACCAAGGGAGGAGGCAATTGCTTCCGCCTCTGCCGCTGCTGCATAACCACCTGCAGTTGAAAACTCATGTTCAACTCTGGTGTATCGCTCCATTGCTTTCTCTAATTCAACACCCTCTGAGGTAGACATCTCCTCTTCAACAGTGCGCATTCGTTTACTAATTTGATCTAACTCACGAACTGAAAGAATTCGATCAATCACACTTCCTTGATCCTCACCAGTTCTAGGATCTTGCGGCAGATAACCAATCTTGCCGGTGCGGTTAATAACACCACCTGCTGGCATGATCTCACCTGCTAATACTTTGGCAAGCGTTGATTTACCGGCACCATTTCGACCAACAAAACCAATCCGATCACCATGGTTAATTCGAACCGTTACATCTTTGACCAGAAGCCTTGCGGCAGCACGAAGTTCTAGGGCGTTAGTTGATATCAAAGTTGCTTATGCAACAAGGCGGGTGCGACGAGGTGAGGCATACTTCTTTTCAATTTCAGACAACTCCTCAGAGACCTTGGCTTTGATGCTCTCCTCAGTTTTTAGGATCGCAGTTAAGGTGGAGATTGTAGCCTTTAATTCCTTTGCCTCATTCTCTAGTTCAATTTTGCTCATCTTGGTTAATCTACGCAGTGGCATATCCAAAATATAGGTGGCTTGCTCATCACTTAACTTAAATGTCTTAATTAAGCCAGCTTTCGCAACTGTTGCATCCTCACTTGCTCTGATTAATTTAATTACCTTATCTATGTCAACAATTGCTTTAAGAAGTCCATCTACTAAATTTAGACGATTTTGTGCTTTCACTTTGCGGAAGATTGAGCGCCGCTTTACTACCTCAATTCGGTGATCAATAAATACCTGTAATAGATCTTTAAGCCCAAGAGTTAATGGTTTGCCATTTACCAAGGCAACTGCGTTAACTGAAAATGCATCCTCCATAGGTGTAAGGCGATATAGATTTTCTAATACTTCAACTGGCTCATAACCATTTTTAATCTCAACTACTACCTTAGTTCCAGATTGACCATCTGATAGATCGACAATATCTGAGATACCTAATACTTTTTTAGATTTAACCAGATCTGCAATCTTCTCAACAATTTTTTCAGGTCCAATGTTGTATGGCAGCTCAGTAATTACAATTCCTTGTTTGCGCGATGTAATCTTTTCAATTACCGCAGTTGCTCGCACCTTAAATGAGCCGCGGCCTTTGGCATAGGCATCAGCTAAGCCTTCAGTTGCAACTAGGTAACCACCAGTTGGAAAATCAGGAGCTGGTACTAACTTCATTAATTGTTTTAAGGTGGCCTTTGGGTTCTCCATTAATAATTTAGTTGCAGCAATTACCTCACCAAGATTATGGGGTGCCATGTTGGTAGCCATACCAACTGCAATACCGGTGGCACCATTTACTAATAGATTTGGGAATGCTGCAGGTAAAACTTGAGGCTCTAAAATTTGGCCATCGTAATTTGCGCCAAAATTAACTGTGTCCTCATCTGACTCATCCACCATCATCATGGCAGAGTGGGCAAGACGGGATTCGGTATAGCGCATGGCAGCAGGGCCTGAATCTAATGATCCAAAATTTCCATGACCATCAATTAATGGCAGTCGCATAGAAAAAGATTGCGCCATACGAACCATTGCATCATAAATAGCACCATCACCATGTGGATGTAGTTTTCCCATTACATCGCCAACAACTCGTGCGCACTTAACATGTCCTTTATCTGGACGAAGTCCCATCTCATTCATCTGATGAAGAATGCGACGTTGCACAGGTTTTAAACCATCACGAGCATCAGGAAGTGCACGGGAGTAAATTACTGAGTAGGCATACTCTAAAAATGACTCTGACATTTCAGAGCCAACATCAATATCAATTATGCGGCCAGGATTTTCTCCTGCTTTAGGTGCAACTACTTTAGGTGTCTTGGCCATAGGCCGTATCTTGCCAATAGATCTCTTCTTTCCTAGCGACCGACAAGCCAAATTCATCGGTGATTTAACAAAATGCTAATCTTTAGGCATGTCTAATACTAATTCTTATGCTGAAGAGGCGGCTCAGCGATGGCCCAAGGAGTATGTAGAAAGTAATTTAAAATTAAAATCAATGAGTGAGGAAGATCAACAAAAACTCTTTAAATTAGGCAGTGACAACATTAAAGATGTTGCAGATGCATTTATCTTACAAAAAGCTGCTGATTCTGCCGAGGTGCAAAAGCTAATAAAGATTCATTACAACTGGGTCAGCGTTTTTTGGACTCCAACTAAGGATGCCTATATTGGATTAGGCGCCATGTATGTTTCAGATCCAAGGTTTACTCAAAACTATGACAAATATGCACCAGGGTGTGCAGCTTTTATGGCCGAAGCGATGGGTATTTATGCTGGGGAGAATCTTTCTAATTGAGTACTGAAAATTTTGGTTTAGCTGATTTAACAAACTCTATCTTTAACTCACTATCAATTGCTGGTACCACCGATACCCTCGCATTAGGTCAATCCCAGATGCGGGAGTGTTTGATTCTCATTGATGGAATGGGACAGGATGCATTTGATAAGTATGCAGATCAATTTCCAGTCTTAGAGAGTTTAAAGCTGGTTAAAAAACTTAATGCCAATTTTCCATCAACTACTGCAACTAGTTTGTCCACACTAGGAACTGGAGTATTGCCAGGAGTTCATGGCATGCTCGGTTACACCGTCAGAGTTCCCAGAAGTGATAATCGATTGTTAAATGCACTTAAGTGGGATGAGCGGGTAGATCCAGTTATCTGGCAGAAGGTGCCAACATTATTTGAACGAGCAGTATCAGCTGGAGTAGTTGTTTCACATGTTGCAGCTAAACGGTATGAGGCAAGTGGTTTCACCCAAGCAGCACTTCGTGGTGCTAGATATATTGGTGCAAATGGAGTTGATGAGATGGCAAGTGCAGTTGCACTTGCACTAAAACCACAACCTTCTTTTGTTTACACATATTTAAATACCTTAGATGCTGCCGGTCATAGCGATGGGGTTGGTTCAGATAAGTGGCTAACTGCACTTGCTCAAATTGCAGAGTTTGTTACCAAAGTAAAGGAGTTAGTACCAAGAGGTACTCGGATTTGGATTACCTCAGATCATGGAATGGTAAATAGCACAGCGCAACTAGTTTTAGGTCAAGATAATAAGTTGCTTGAGAATGTGACATTAATTGGTGGTGAGCCAAGAGCTAGACATATTTATATTAAAGAGGGAGCAGAGTTAGAGACAGTTGCACTTTGGCGTGAGTTCTTAGCTGATAGGGCGCAGGTAATTAGTAGAGCAGAAGCAATTTCTGGTGGATTATTTGGGCCGGTTGTGAGTGAGGATTCAGCAGAGCGGATGGGAGATTTAATTGCAATTCCCAATGATGATTTAATTTTAGTTGATCCAGCAAGAGTGCGGGAGGAAACATCAATGGTAGGACATCATGGTGGAGTTACCGATATTGAGGTTGCGATTCCACTCTTACTTGCTTAGTCCTCATCCTTTTTACCAAACATAATGTCATCCCAAGATGGAATCTTAATTCTTCTTGTCACGCCATCTTTTTTTGCCTCATCATCAATATCTTCAACAGCAGTCAGTGGAGTTGGCGCATATGGTGCGACATTTTCTCTAATTGAAACAAGTCTTGGTGGCTCACTTGGTGTGATCATTCCATGAGTTTGCACCGGTGGTTTAACCTTCGCCTCACCACCAATCCAACGAGCACCATCATCATGAGCGGTGAGTGCGCGTCTGCCTAAATTAAATAACCAAACTGCTTCACCCTTTACCTCACTTGGTGCACCATCTCTGATCGGGTAGTAAAGCGTTAAATTCCAATTACCATCAGCTTGACGAAATGTGTTCCACTCAATTGTGTTCATATCAACACCCCGCGGGGCTAGTTGATTAGCAACAGCTGTTTCAAGATATGGCGCATGTGGTTCACGGCGAATTTGTGTAGCAAGTGCTTGAGAAATAATAAATGCACGCTCCTGCAAAATAGGGCCTGCGTAATTTTCAATCTTCTCAATTGACCAATCGGTAGTGCGAGAGATCGCATCAATTGTTTCACCACCGCGTAATCTGGCCTGCACCTCTTTAACAGTTGTAGTTATTACCTCATCAATATCAGCAACAGCAGAAAGTCTTGGTTGGTTAACATTGGCACGCAATGTGTCACTAATCCTTAAGTTATATTGATTACCATCTTGATCAACTAACTCAAGCTCACTGCCATCGGCAGATCGGCCAGTTAACCGCAGATCTGTTGATTCGCTCATGAGAGTAGATTGCCACAACTGTATGGCGGGATAAAACTGCCACACACAAACCACCCTTTACTTTTCATGCTTAGATAACCTAGTGAGCGCAGAACTGTTAAAGCTAGCCGAATCAGTAGCGCGCTCGGCCGGAGCACATTTAATGAACCGTCCTGCCACCTTTACCTTTACTGAGAAAAGTTCAGCGGTTGATTTTGCAACTCAAATGGATCAACAAGCGGAGGAATTAATAGTTAAACAATTACTAGCAGCGCGAGCTGATGATGGAATTATTGCTGAGGAGGGAGCAGCGAAGGAAAGTAAATCTGGAATTACTTGGGTGATTGATCCATTAGATGGCACCGTAAATTATCTATATGGACTGCCAGGCTGGAATGTTTCAGTTGCCGCCAAAGATAAGGATGGAGTTTTAGCAGGGGTAGTTTATGCACCCAGTATTAATGGATTCTGGTCTGCCACCCGTGGTGGTGGTGCTACCTATAACGGGAAAAAGATTAAGTGCAATGACCCAATTACTTTGGATAAAGCACTTTTAGCAACTGGTTTTGCATATGATTTAAAGCTAAGAGTTACGCAAGGGGAGACAATGGCTAATTTGCTTCCAAGAATTCGTGACTTGCGAAGAAATGGCGCAGCAGCGGTTGATCTTTGTTATGTAGCAATGGGAGCAATCGATGGCTACTTTGAAGCATCACTTAAGGAGTGGGATCATGCAGCTGGTGGTTTGATTGCAACTGAGGCAGGTGCGGTTATTTCTGGTCGAGGTGGTGGGGCACCTAATAGTGATCTAGTAATCTGTGCTGGACCAGCCCTACACGCTGCGCTTTTGCCCCTAATCTGAACTCAAATTGATCTAATCACCCCTGCTGTGGCAAGATATGGTCTTCACTCAAATTAATTGATTGACATTAAATTTAAACGATTAGGACAAATTATGAACGTATTAGATGCTGTTGATGCCGCCTCACTTCGCAAAGACATCCCATCATTTCGTTCTGGCGATGAATTAAAGGTCCATGTTCGAGTTATTGAAGGCAGCAAGAGTCGTATCCAGGTTTTCCAAGGCGTAGTAATTGCCCGCTCTGGTTCTGGAATTCGTGAGTCATTTACTATTCGCAAGATTTCATACGGTGTTGGTGTTGAGCGAACCTTCCCAGTGCACACACCAGTAATTGAAAAAATTGAGATTGTCCGTCACGGTTCAGCTCGTCGTGCCAAGCTTTACTACCTACGTAAATTAACTGGTAAGGCAACAAAGATTAAAGAGCGTCGTGGCGCAGATGGTGAAATTATTAATGAGCCAGCTTATGTACCACCAGTAGTTTCTAAAAAGGTTTCTGTTCCTGAGGTTGGTGAGGCCGCAGCAGTTGTTGTTGCCGCAGCATCTGTTGCCGAAGTTACAGCCGAAGAAGTAGTTGAATCATCAGCGGTTTCTGCTGAAGCATCAGCTGCTGATGCAACTGCAAGTGAGTAATAATGATTGATGAAGCGCTAGAGCATTTAGTAAAAGGTATTGTCGATAACCCAGCTGAGGTTGTAATTACTGAGAAAACTTCTCGTGGTGGTACAACTTTAGAGGTACGTGTTCACCCAGAGGATATTGGTAAGGTAATTGGCCGCAATGGTCGCACTGCAAAAGCACTTCGCACTGTGGTCAGCGCAATCGCTGGTCGCTCAGTTCGGGTTGATCTAATCGAGGCAGACGAGGTTCGTTAATTTTGCAACTTGTCGTAGGTCGCATCGGCCGCGCACATGGAGTTCTTGGTGAGGCAACAATTGAGGTTCGCACCGATGATGCAGATCTAAGGTTTGCAGTTGGTAATAAATTAACCTTAGATAATGGTCGTAATTTAATTATTAAATCTGCTCGTTGGCACAACCAAGTGTTACTCCTGACCTTTGAAGGTATTACCGATCGCAACCAAATTGAAGAGCTACGGGATCAATTAATTTCAGCAGAGGTTGATACTGAAGATACTGCACCGGGTGAGTATCACTATCAACAACTAATTGGTTCACAGGTCTTACTTACAACTGGTGAATTAATTGGGGTAGTAAGTGAGATTGTTAAACTACCCGGACAGGATTTACTTTCAGTAAGTAGGGATGGCAAAGAGGTATTAATCCCAATGGTTAAGCCAATTATTATCTCAATCGATGTCACAAAGAGAGAGATTATTATTGATCCACCGAAAGGATTGCTAGATGTTGCGCTTTGATCTAATCTCGATATTTCCAGAGTATTTAGCACCCCTTAAGTTGTCGCTGTTGGGTAAAGCGGTAGATAAAGGATTAATTACAATAAATATTCACGATCTGCGAGATCAAACAACGGATGTGCACCACTCAGTAGATGACACCCCATATGGCGGAGGTGCTGGCATGGTTATGTCAGCTGCGCCTTGGGGGGATGCAATTGATCAAATCAGTAATGATTTAGATCAGATTGATTTAATTATTTTAACTCCAGCAGGTAAGAAGTTTGATCAGGCGATGGCTGCAGAATTTACTAAGTGTAAACAGTTAATTTTTGCTTGCGGAAGGTATGAAGGAATTGATGCCAGGGTTGGAAAGCACTATGAAAATAAATCTAATTTTAAGGTACATGAGGTATCAATTGGTGATTATGTGTTAGGTGGGGGTGAGGTAGCGGCAATGGTAATTATTGAAGCAACTGCCAGATTATTACCTGGTGTATTAGGAAATCCAGAGTCATTAAAAGAGGAGTCACATTCAATTATTAGTAGTAGTGATGACCTTTTAGTTGAGTATCCAAATTACACAAAGCCTGCTGTTTGGCGAGGCTTAGAAGTTCCGGAAGTTTTACTCTCCGGAAATCATGGCCAGATAGCGAAGTGGCGAAAAGAGCAGGCTGAGCGTCGTACTGATCAGTTAGGTAAGGAATAATTCCGACACGCCTTGTGTTGATTAGGTACATCTATCTCTTTTAGGGGATTATCCGCCCAGTTGGAGTAATAGATACTCCAGAGAAAAAGAATCGCTTTACTTAAAGAATTGAAGGAGGTGGATGATGGCTACTGATTACGACACCCCCAGAAAAACCGATGAAGAGTTACATGAAGAATCACTTGAAGAGTTAAAGGCACAACGTGCTGACGCCCAATCTGGCCAGGTAGATATTGATGAAGCAGAGGCTGCCGAAAATCTAGAGTTGCCTGGTGCTGATCTTTCTGGTGAAGAGTTAACTGTGAAGGTTGTACCAAAGCAGGAAGATGAATTCACTTGCGGTAGTTGCTTCTTAGTTAAGCATATTAATCAAAAAGCGCGTGGTGAAGGTCCTAAGGCCATCTGTCAGGATTGCGATTAAATAAGAGCTTTTGCCAACATCTTTGCTTTTTTACTTGAGATTATCCAGTACGGAGTTGGATCATTTCTATCTCTTAGCTCAACCATTACTCCAGTTGAAACCCAGAATCTTGTGGCAGTAAAACATGCTGGATCTGCAGCTACGCCATTTAATCTAATAAATTGATCCTTGCTTAGAACGCTAACTCTGCTGATATATTTTTTTTCAATCTTTGCGTTACCAACATAAAGCCAACCATTTAGCACTACTGTCTCAAGCCTTGATTTTTGAGAGCTATAGATAAAGCCTGCGGTAGTAATCAATGAAGTAATTGCCGCACTGAAATTGCCAAAGGGTGCCCAGATAGTTAGATAGATTGAGGCGATCATTAGGAGTGAAAATAACCAGAGCCAGATTGGCCAAGTTAATCTTTCGGCAAACTCAGATTTTGAATTAGATCTAGCCATGAGATAAAGGATACGCTTTGCCAATGAGTCGCATTGCATCCACCACTCCACCCACAGATGCGCTAATGCCTACCCGTCATCCAAAAGCACCAGCTGATGGTTCTAAAATCCCATCTCACTTTGGTCATTGCTTTGGTTGTGGTGATCTACATCCAACTGGTCTGCACTTTAGTGCGGTTGCTGGTAGCGGCTTAGATCTAACTGGAAAGTTCACAGTTACCGAAAATCACCAAGGAGCACCAGGCCTTGCCCATGGTGGTTTGTTATCACTTGCATTTGATGAGGCATTAGGTAAATTAATGTGGCTAATTAGAACACCAGCAGTTACTGGCAGACTTGAGACAGATTTTCTAATGCCAGTTCCAATGGGACGAACACTTTATATTGATGCTCATATAACTGGGCAATCTGGCAGAAAGATCTATACCCAAGCACAGGGTAGATTAGATTCACCAACTGGTGAGGTTGCTGTAATGGCGGCTGCGCTATTTATTTCAGTACCAATGGAGCATTTTATTAAAAATTTAACACAGCAATATAAGGACCACCTAGTTGATCATCCAGAGTTAATGGCATTTGTCGATCCAGATTTTGATATAAATCCATGATGGAGGTATTAATAAAGCGGTTAGATCCATCGGTTCCAATGCCTTCATATGCAAAGGGTGGGGATGCTGGGGCTGATATTGCCACCCGAATTGATTTCACACTTAAAGCTGGTGAGCGGATGTTAGTTCCAACTGGCATAAGCATTGCATTGCCTAATGGATATGTGGCTTTAGTTCATCCAAGATCAGGATTGGCAATTAAATATGGAGTTTCAATGGTTAATACGCCCGGCACAGTAGATGCTGGCTTTCGTGGCGAGCTACAAGTTATTTTAATTAATCATGATTTAACAGAGTCGGTTTCATTTAAAAAGGGGGATCGGATAGCGCAATTGGTAATTCAACAAGTAGAGCGAGCTGAGTTTGTGGAGGTTATTCAGTTACCAGGATCAGATCGAGCAACTGGTGGATTTGGATCAACTGGCACATGAGTAATCAGGCAAATAATCAGGATAAGGATAAAGTTTTATCAGCACTTGGGGGTAAGCGAGGTTTAATTGACTCTGGCCTACCATCATTAGTATTTTTATTAGTATTTAATTTATTTGGTAAAGATATTAATCCAGCTATTTATTCAGCAGTAGCAATCTCAGTTGTTTTAACTTTTCTTAGATTGATAAAGAAGGAGACAATTCAACACGCATTCTCCGGTTTAGTTGGGGTAGCTTTTTGCGCCTTTATCTCCAAGCGAAGTGGCAGTGCTGTAGATTTTTATCTTCCTGGGCTTTATATAAATGCTGGTTATGGCTTGATGTACGCACTCACTAATTTAATTAGATGGCCAATTTTGGGAATTATGCTGGGACCAATTTTGGGTGAGAACTTGATGTGGCGAAAAGATCGTGCCCGGGTAAGAGCATATGTAATGGCAGGTTGGCTCTGGGTAGCTATGTTTGCAGCACGCCTTCTTGTTCAATACCCGCTATATAAGAGTGGAAATATTAATGCGCTCGGTACAGCTCGATTAATTATGGGATATCCATTATTTATTGCAACCGCTTGGGGAACTTGGCAAATACTAAAGAAGACTCCTATAACTAAAGTTAATTAAATAAAGCAGGATTTAAGTTGCGCTTCAGCAGTAGCGGAGGCAACAAATAGCAGTTCATCTCCGGCAACAAATAGATCATGATCCTTTGGTGTGATCACATGCCCATCACGGACTATTGCTGCCAAGGAAGCGTTATCAGGAAGAGAAATTTCACTCACTGTCTTGCCGCAACAGGCTGCATTATCTGGCAAGGTAATCTCAACTAAATTAGCTTCACCCCTACGGAATGAAAATAGTCGCACTACATCGCCAACACTTACCGCCTCCTCTACCAACGCTGAGATAATTCTTGGTGTTGATACTGCAACATCTACTCCCCATGAGGTGTCAAACATCCATTCATTTTTTGGATGATTAACCCGAGCAACAACACGTGGTACGCCATACTCAGTTTTAGCAAGCAGTGAGGCAACTAGATTTACCTTGTCATCACCAGTTGCAGCAACTAATACTTGGCACCCATCTAGTTTTGCTTGATCTAAAGCGGTAATCTCGCAAGCATCAGCTAATAACCACTCAGCGGCAGGAACTGAGTCCATCTTTAATGCTTTTGGATCCTTATCAATTAGTAATACTTGATGGCCATTTCCTAGCAACTCTCTAGCAATAGCTCTGCCTACATTTCCCGCTCCAGCAATTGCAATTCTCATTCTTATGCACCCTTCGGTGATTTAGAAAGAGATTTTTCAATCTCGGAAATCTTTTTCTCATTTACAAGTACATGAACAAGATCCCCCTCTTGCAGCACTGTGTGCTCATCAGGAAGTAATGCCTCACCTAAGCGGGTAATAAAAGCAACTCTGGCATCGGTATTTTTCTCAATTAATGAAACTGCCTCGCCATACCAATCATTATGAAGATGTACCTCAACTAATTGCACAGTTCCAGTTGCATCTCGCCACTCAGATTTTGTGCCATCTGGTGAAAGTCTGCGCATAATTTGATCAGTTGTCCAAAGCACAGTTGCCACAGTTGGAATACCAAGTCTTTGGTAGATCTCTGCGCGACCTGGATCATAAATACGGGCAACAACATTTTTAACTCCAAAGGTTTCTCTTACTACTCGAGCTGCCAAAATATTTGAGTTATCACCATTTGAAACAGCGGCAAATGCATCAGCCTTTTCAATTCCGGCCTCAAGTAAGGTGTCGCGATCAAATCCCATACCGGCGATTGTTCGGCCATTAAAGTCTGCACCTAATCTGCGGAATGCCTCCCGATTTTGATCGATAACCGCAACGGTGTGGCCAGCTTTTTCTAAATCAATTGCCAAGGTGGAACCGACGCGACCACAACCCATAATTACGACGTGCACAAAGTACAACTTACACCCATATGCTCACTCCTATGGAATTAAACGCTCAAGAGCGGTTAAAAGTGGGTGAGGTAATTCAGGTCGAAATTGGCCCGGTTGCACATGGTGGTCACTTTGTTGCTCGCCATAATGGACAGGTTATTTTTGTCCGTCATGGCATAACTGGTGAGATGGTAAAAATAAAAATTACCGCAGTAAGTTCTAAAATCGCCCATGCTGATGTGATCGAAGTAATAACCGCTGCCACCTCCAGAATTACACCACCTTGTAAATATGCTGGTAAATGTGGTGGTTGCGATTTTCAACATATTGATCTTGCAACTCAACGAGATTTTAAAGCTGAGATTGTTAAGGAGCAATTTCTGCGTATCGGCAAGATGGATTTAGTAGAGCTTGGATTTGATTTAAAGTTAACATCAGTTGAACCAGCAGATGGTATGCATTGGCGCACTCGGATGGATTTTGCAGTATCACCAAGTGGTGCGATTGGGTTTTTTGGTGCCAGAAGTAATGAGGTAGTTGAGATAAAGGATTGTTTAATTGCAGATGAGCGAATGAATGTGGCTGAGTTAGCAAATCGAAGTTGGAAATCAGATGCCAGAGTTGAGGTTGCCGTCTCAAGCACCAATGAGATTTCAGTTATGAGAAGTGGCAGAAGTATTAGTGGACCTACGCAAATTGTTGAACAGGTCGGTGGTAGCTCTTTTAAGATCTCACCAGTTGCCTTTTGGCAAAGTCATAAAGCAGCTCCAGTCACCTTAGTTAAAGCAGCTCTTGCTCAACTTGGTGCTAAAAATGGTGATCATATTTGTGATCTTTACGCCGGAGTTGGTTTATTTGCAGCCGTCTTATTAAAAGAGGTAGGGGATCGTGGTTTTATTACCTTGATTGAAAGTGATAAGACAGCGGTTGCTGATGCTCGGAAGGTATTTTTAAATAAGGAGAATGTAAAGATATTGCAGGGCTTAGTTGCTCAGCAACTTCCAATTGTTAAGCGAGCAGATTTAATCTTGCTAGATCCACCTAGAACTGGAGCTGGTGAGGTAGTAATTAAACAGATAGTTAAATTTAGGCCAAGAAAAATTGTTTATATTGCATGTGATCCAGCAGCATTGGCGCGAGATGCAAAAACTTTGGCAGATGCAGGTTATAAGTTAGATCACATAGAAGCCTTTGATCTTTTCCCAATGACTCAGCACATTGAGTGCGTGGCTGGATTTGCACCAGCAAAGGAGTAGGATTGGCAGTATAAATAGCAAGAAAGTAGGTGTGGGGCGTTGAGTAAGAACTCATTTAAGGCCAAAACCACACTTGATGTCGCAGGTAAAAGTTATGAGATATTTGATATTACCGGCTTTGCCGAAGCAAAAGATCTGCCATTTAGTTTAAAAATATTGCTAGAAAATCTACTTCGCACCGAAGATGGTTTGAATATCACAGCTGAGCAGATTAAAAAATTAGCGGCCTGGGATCCAAAAGCTGAGCCAGATACTGAAATTCAATTTACGCCAGCCCGCGTAATTATGCAGGACTTTACTGGTGTGCCATGCATTGTTGATCTGGCCACGATGCGGGAGGCGATTACTGATTTAGGTGGAGATGCATCAAAGGTAAATCCATTATCACCAGCTGAACTAGTAATTGATCACTCCGTAATTGCAGATTTATTTGGCAGCAAGGATTCCTTTGAGCAAAATGTTGATATTGAGTACCAACGAAACAAGGAGCGTTATCGTTTTCTGCGGTGGGGGCAGAGTGCATTTGATGAGTTCAAAGTTGTTCCTCCTGGCACTGGGATTGTGCATCAGGTAAATATTGAGTATCTAGCAAGAGTAGTGATGAGCAGAACTGTCGATGGTCAATTACGCGCCTATCCAGATACGGTAGTTGGCACAGATTCGCATACCACTATGGTCAATGGCTTAGGTGTACTTGGTTGGGGAGTTGGTGGAATAGAGGCTGAAGCAGCTTTGCTTGGCCAACCAGTCTCGATGTTAATTCCTAAAGTAGTTGGCTTTAAATTAAATGGAAAGTTACCAATTGGCACTACTGCCACAGATTTAGTTTTAACAATTACACAAATGTTGCGTAAGCATGGGGTAGTTGGAAAGTTTGTTGAGTTTTATGGTCCTGGAGTTAGTGCACTACCGATGGCAAATCGAGCAACAATTGGCAATATGTCACCAGAGTATGGCTCAACATGTGCAATATTTCCGATTGACGAAGAGACAATTAATTATTTGAAATTTACTGGCAGAGGAAGTGAACAACTGGAATTAGTTGAAAAGTATGCCAAGGTAAATGGACTCTGGCATGATCCAGCTGCAACTCCTCGGTTCTCTGAAAAGTTAGAGTTAGATCTTGCCACAGTTGTGCCATCTATTGCCGGTCCTAAGCGACCACAGGATCGGATCTCACTATCAGATGCAAAGAGCTCTTATGAAAAGGTGTTACCTAGTTACTTCACCGATAAGACAAGTAAAAGCAAGATTGATATAAAGGTAAATGGTAAAGCTACTAGTGTTACAAATGGTGATGTAGTAATTGCATCAATTACCTCCTGTACAAATACTTCAAATCCATCGGTAATGATTAGCGCTGCTCTACTTGCTAAAAAAGCGGTGGAAAAGGGATTAAGCAGTAAGCCTTGGGTTAAGACCACACTCGCCCCAGGCTCTAAGGTGGTAACTGATTATTATGATCGCTCTGGCCTTACTCCTTTTATGGAAAAGCTTGGATTTAACCTAGTTGGTTATGGGTGTGTTACCTGTATTGGTAACTCAGGCCCACTGCCAATTGAGATTAGTAAAGCAATCAACGAAAATGATTTAGCGGTCTCAGCGGTGCTATCTGGTAATCGTAACTTTGAAGGGCGCATATCACCTGATGTAAAGATGAATTACTTAGCATCTCCGCCATTAGTTGTTGCATATGCATTAACCGGCACAATGGATCATGATTTTGAAAATGATCCAATTGGTAAGGGTAGTGATGGTAATCCAGTTTATTTAAAGGATATATGGCCAACAACAGAGGAGATTGATGCTGTGATTAGCTCGTCAATATCTTCGGATATGTTTACCAAGGATTACGCCTCTGTCTTTGATGGTGATAAGAGATGGAAATCTTTAGAGACCCCAACTGGTAATACCTTCACTTGGGATAGTAAATCAACATATGTAAGAAAGCCGCCATACTTTGATGGAATGCCACGAGATCCAAAGCCAGTAACAGATATTGCCGGAGCTAGGGTGCTAGCTTTCCTCGGTGATTCAGTAACCACCGACCACATTTCCCCAGCCGGAAATATTAAGGTTGATTCACCTGCTGGTAAGTACTTAGCTGAGCATGGAATTGAGAGAGGTGATTTCAACTCTTATGGATCCCGTCGGGGAAATCATGAGGTGATGATTAGAGGAACCTTTGCAAATATCAGACTTAAAAATTTATTATTAGATGGAGTTGAGGGTGGCTTTACAAAAAACTTTTTAGCAAATGGTCAGCAAGCAACAATTTATGATGCATCTTGTGCTTATATTAAAGTTGGGGTGCCATTAGTTATTTTGGCTGGCAAAGAGTATGGCTCCGGCTCTTCCAGAGATTGGGCGGCTAAAGGAACAGCACTACTTGGTGTGCGAGCGGTTATTGCAGAATCATTTGAGAGAATCCATCGTTCAAATTTAATTGGTATGGGAGTGCTACCACTACAATTTTTAGATAACCAAAATGTTAAATCACTTGGATTAAATGGCAGTGAAGTATTTTCAATTACCGGTGTTACGGAGTTAAATGAGGGTATTACACCGAAGGAGGTAGTTATTACCGCCGGGGATAAGAGCTTTAAGGCCAAAGTTAGGATCGATACACCAGGAGAGGCTGATTACTATCGCCACGGTGGAATTATGCAGTATGTATTACGCTCACTTTTGAGCAAATAAATCGCATTAATAACCGCCAACCTTTAAACTAGACCCATGCTTGAGTCCATCAAATCACCTGCAGATCTGACAGCTTTAACAGTTGAGCAATTAACACAATTATCAGATGAGATTCGCACTTTCTTAATTGAACAGGTCTCTAAATCTGGTGGACATTTAGGTCCAAATCTTGGTGTTGTTGAATTAACTATTGCTTTGCACCGCACCTTTGAATCACCAAAGGATGTAATTGTTTTTGATACTGGACATCAAAGTTATGTGCATAAGTTATTAACTGGTCGTATGTCTGGGTTTGAAAAACTTCGGCAGCGGGGTGGAATAGCCGGATATCCAAATCGCAGCGAGAGCGAGCATGATGTAGTTGAAAACTCCCACGCCTCAACCGCTCTTTCTTGGAGTGATGGAATAGCCAAAGGCTTTGCCTTAACAAATCAAAGAGATCGAACTGTGGTTTGTGTAGTAGGCGATGGTGCTTTAACTGGTGGAATGAGCTGGGAGGCATTAAACAATATTGCTGCGAGTACTAATGAGAATCTAGTAATCGTGGTAAATGATAATGAGCGATCTTATTCACCAACTATTGGTGGACTTGCTACCTACCTTTCTACTCTGCGCACAACCCGCGGTTATGAGAAATTTTTAGATTGGGGCAAAGGCGTATTAGAAAAGACACCTTTGGTTGGACAGCCAATTTATGAGACCTTACATGGTGTTAAGAAAGGAATTAAGGATGTTGTCGCACCACAAGGTATGTTTGAAGATCTAGGTCTTAAGTACTTTGGCCCAGTAGATGGTCATGACATTGTTGCGATGGAAAAGGCGCTAAAGATTGCTAAAGATTATGGCTCACCAGTTTTAGTTCATGTGATTACTGAAAAAGGCCGCGGCCATGCTCCAGCATTAAATGATGAAGCGGAAAAGTTCCACGCTATTGGTGTCATTGATGCTGAAACTGGCCAGCCACTTAGCAAGGCTGGCGTTAGTTGGACATCAGTATTTTCAGATGAGTTGGTAAAAATCGGTTCAGAAAGAAAAGATGTTGTAGCAATTACCGCAGCGATGATGGGTCCAACTGGGTTAGATAAGTTTGAGAAGGCATTTCCGGAGCGAACATTTGATGTGGGAATTGCTGAGCAACACGCCACAACCGCTGCTGCCGGAATGGCATTTGCTGGCCTTCATCCAGTAATTGCTGTCTACTCCACCTTTTTAAATCGCGCCTTTGATCAACTGTTATTAGATGTAGCACTTCATAAAGCTGGTGTGACATTTGTATTAGATCGAGCAGGTGTTACTGGTGATGATGGACCATCTCATAACGGTATTTGGGATCTAGCGTTAACTGGAATTGTGCCAACTTTGCATGTGGCAGCACCTCGTGACGGGCAGCGCGTCAGAGAGACATTGCGCGAGGCGTTAGATATCTCAGATGCACCATCATTAATTCGTTTTCCAAAGGGTGCAATAAATCCAGATATTCCAGCCTTTGAACGCCGGGATGGGATTGATGTTTTATATCGTGGCGAGAGTGCTGATATTTTATTAGTAAGTATTGGTGCCTTTGCTGCAATTGCAGTTGAGGCAGCAGCGCAGGCATACCGAGAGGGAGTAGGCGTTACCGTTATTGATCCAAGATGGGTAAAGCCACTACCAAAATCATTAATCACAATGGCCCAGCGCTATAAGAGTGTTGTTGTGCTAGAGGATGGTATTAAACATGGTGGTATTGCTAGCACAATCTCTGAGTTATTTAGAGAGGCGAACTTAAATGTGCCGGTGCATTCAATTGGTGTACCACTGGAATTTCTTGAGCATGCAAAGCGGGCGCAGATATTAGAGGATTTAGGAATTACTGTTCAAAATATTACTCGCTCACTTGTTACTTGGAGCAGTAGTGATTTAGCAATTGATATTAAGGAAGAGATGCCACACCCTTCGGATGAAAACGAGCACCGCAAACCGCTTCGCTAATTCCTTCTCGATCTAGATAAGGCAAAATTCCACCTAGATGCATCGGCCAACCTGAGCCAAGTAACATGCAAATATCAATCTCCTGCGGTGTTGAAACAACACCATCATCTAGCATCATCTTTGCTTCAATTGCTAATGCTTCAAGGGCTCGTCTTCTTACCTGTTCAGCTGTTGAAACCTTTGATCCCTTTTCTAACAATGCTAGCGCTGCTGGATTAACTACATTTACGCCTTGTTCATTCTTTACATAAAATGTCTTTACTCCCTCTTTAACAAAGCGCTGCATCGTTGGAGAAATTTTGTAACGAGCTCCAAGATTTTTGTTTAGTGTCTCTGCCACATGCAGCGCCACCCCTGGACCAACAAGCCCTAATAACTCAAGAGATGACATTGGAAAACCTAAGGGTGCCATTGCTGCATCTGCTACCTCGTAAGGCGTTCCTTCATCCATCGCATCTGTTACCTCACCCATAAATCTGGTGAGTAATCTATTAACTACAAATGCTGGTGCATCTTTAACAATCACCATAGTCTTCTTTAGATCCTTACCGATATTAATTGCAGTAGCAACGGTGGCATCATCAGTTTTAGTTGTTCTTGCCACCTCAAGTAGTGGCATTACCGCAACAGGATTAAAGAAGTGAAAACCAACTACCCGTTCAGGATTTTTAAGCCCTTGACTCATTGCCTCAACTGATAATGAGGAGGTGTTAGTTGCCAAAATACACTCTGGTGTAACAATTGCCTCTAGATCCTTAAACAACTTTTGCTTTAGAGATAACTCCTCAAAGATGGCCTCAATAACAAAATCAGCATTAGCAAAAACTTTTTGATCAACTGATCCAGATATATTTCCCAGTAATCTAGTAGCAGCCTCCGGATTTAGCCGCTTCTTATCAACTAGCTTTTGAATCTCATTTTTAATCCAAGTGATTCCCTTATCCACCCGCTCTTGATCTAAATCGGTAATTACAACTGGCACCTTTAAGTTGCGTAGCATTAGTAGGGCAAGTTGAGATGCCATCAGGCCTGCGCCAACCACACCAACCTTGGTAATTTTGCGAGCAAGTGCTGGCTTTGGAGCACCTTCAACTTTTTTGCGCTTTTTTTGAATTAAATTAAATGCATATAAAGAGGCACGGAGTGCATCACTCATTACTAAATCGGAAAGTACTTTGGTCTCAGCAGCATAGCCGTCACGAACTGAATTACTTTGGGCCGCCTTAATTAATTCAAGGGCGGCAAGGGGAGAGGCAATCGGTGCCCCACTATATTTTTTAGCGATTCCAGCTTTTCCAGTTGCAATTGCCTTTTCAAAACCAGCACTATCCTTGCTAAAATCCTTTCGCTCAATTTTTTTCTTTCCACTTAAAATATCAGCAACAAATTTAACTGAGTGCTCAAGAAAATCTGCTGGCTCAAATACTGCATCTACTACACCGAGTGAAAGTGCATCCTTCGCCTTCATCATCGTGTTGTTATTTAGTGCATTTAAAATAATTACCTGCACAGCATTTTCTGGCCCAATTAATTTAGGTAGAAGTGTGGCGCCACCCCAGCCAGGCACTAACCCGAGAAAACATTCTGGTAGACCAGTGAAGGCGGTTGTAGCAAGGGTTCGGTAGTGACAATTAAGTCCAACCTCAAGCCCACCACCTAGCGCCAAGCCATTTATAAATGCAAAGGTTGGCTTCTTACTCTCATACAGTTTAAGAAATACCTCATGACCTAACTCACCAAAAGCGGTTGCAACAGATTTTTCTTTTACTGCTCCGATACCGGAGAGATCAGCTCCGGCGGCAAAGATAAATGGCTTTCCAGTTACCGCAATTGCTACTGCATCAGTTTTTTGTGCTTGATCAATTGCGCTAGCAAGTGCATTTAATGATGCTGGGCCAAAAGTATTTGGCCTGGTGTGATCTGCTCCGTTATCTAATGTAATTAAAGCTAACTCGCCATTGTGACCAAATGGAATGAGGGAGACCATGCGTAAAATTGCATTTGTTACAACCTCATCAGGTGCGCCAGCTAAAACTTCAGCCATTACTTACTACCTTTGTAATTTGGATTCTCCCAAATAATTGTGCCACCCATACCCAGGCCAATGCACATAGTTGTTATGCCATATCTGACCTCTGGGTGATCCTTAAATCCATTTGCTAAATTAAGAATTAGCCTAACTCCGGATGAGGCAAGTGGGTGGCCAACTGCAATGGCACCACCGTAGATATTTACCCGCTTATCATCATCGGCAATGCCAAAGTGGTCAAGAAATGAAAGCACTTGAATTGCAAATGCTTCATTGACCTCAAATAATCCAATATCTGTTATATCTAAGCCAGCTTTTTTAAGCGCTTTGATTGTGCTTGGTACTGGTCCATAACCCATTATTTCTGGTTCAACACCGGCAAAGGCAAATGAAACTAACCTGGCTTTAATACTTAGATTTAATTCTTTAGCTTTACTTTCTGATGCCAAGATTGCTGCGGTTGCACCATCATTTAAACCAGCAGCATTTCCAGCAGTCACTCTGCCAGCTGCTCTAAATGGTGTCTTAAGAGCGGCAAGTGCTTCAAGTGTTGTTTGTGGCCGAGGCGGTTCATCAACTGTTGCCACTCCCCAACCAAGCTCAGCAGTTCTAGTTGCAACTGGAATTAGATCTGGTTGAATTTTATTTGCAGCATATGCTGCAGCGGTTTTTTGCTGGGAGGCTAATGCATACTTATCAGCACGCTCTTTTGTTAGGTGAGCAAATTTATCGTGTAACCGCTCAGCAGTTGCTCCCATTTGCAGGGCATCGGTATCAACTATTTTTTCCGCTAAATATCTTGGATTGGGATCCATGCCATCACCCATTGGATGATTTCCCATATGTTCAACACCACCGGCAATTGCTAAATCATATGCACCCATATTTATGCCACCGGCAATTGTTGTTACCGCAGTTAACGCTCCAGCACACCAGCGATCAATTGAGTAGCCCGGAACTGATTTAGGAATACCAGCTAATATCGAAACAGATCTTCCAATATTCATTCCCTGATCACCAGTTTGGGTGGCGGCCGCAATTGCCACATCATCAATTTGATCTAACGGTAGATTTGGATTTCGCTCAAGCAGGCCGCGCAAACAGCGCACCATAATGTCATCAGCTCTGGTTTGGGCGTAAAGTGAACCAGCTTTGCCAAAAGGAGTTCTAACTGCATCTACTAAAACCACATTAGTTTTTGCGGTGGCATCCTTGCTCATTGCATTTACTCCTAGCTAATTACCTTGGTAAGGCTAGGTTACTCGCCAGTAGGCAAATTGGGTAGTGGCTACTTAACTAGCGTGGCCATCTTTGTCAGCACCGGTTGGGTATAAAGGCGAAGTGTGATTACTAGGTATGCACCCCAAAGCAGTAACTGCATCCAAGAGGTACTTACATCAAAGCCAATAGTGCCAGCAAGAAGTGAACCGGCGATTGAATCCTTTGCCATCACCGATGAGATATCCCAAGCAAATGCAGACTCACCAGGGATCCAACCAAGCTCTTGATACTCATGCACGCCATAGGAGAGAACCCCTGCTGCCACAATAATTAATGCCACTCCAGTTATAGTAAAAAACTTACTTAAGTTTAATTTAACTGAGCTGTTATAGATCATGTAACCAAGACCAATTGCTAATCCAAGCCCTGCGATTAAGCCAATAGAGGCAGCGGAGGTGGCTGCTACCGTTTTAAAATTTGTGTAAACAAATAAAGATGTCTCAAGTCCCTCGCGAGCAACTGCAAAAAAAGCAGCAGCAGCTAGTGCTAATGGCCCAGCTGTTAATGCGGTATCAACCTTGCCATGTAACTCATTTCTTAATGTTCTGGCCGCCCGCTTCATCCAAAATACCATCCAGGTAACAAGGCCAACCGCTAAAAATGATGTGGTACCTGCAAAGAATTGCTCGCCACGAGCTGATAACTCAGCTGAGGTGAAGGTTAGAAAACCACCTAAGCCAAAGCTGGCAGCAAGGGCTAGGAAAACTCCAACCCAGATTGGTCTGAGAAGTTGGCGGCGATCAGTTTTAACAACATAGGCAACTAAGATGCCCACGATCAAAGCAGCCTCAAGCCCCTCACGAAGGGCGATTAAAAAGGTGCTTAACATGGGATAACCATAAACCCAGATTATTGAATTACGCAACTTAAGTGTTGCGTAATTCCTGTCACAATTACGGCTCGCTTATCGCAACCTCAGCCTCAATTGGTTCAGCCTCTACTGGCTCAGGGATCACTACCGGCTCTATCTGACCTAAGGCGGATGCGATTGCGCTAGCAACCTGCTCAATCTGCCAAGGCCTAGCGCCCATCTTCTCCAACTCATTTTTTACAAAAGATTGATACTCACTACTTAATGCCGGTGGCTGTGGCCAACAGATCTTTCTTACCAACTCAGGTGTTACTAGATTTTCAGTCGGCACCTTAATCTGAGCAGATAACTCAAGCAAAGCTGCTCTGGCATGGGTTAACCTGGCATAGCCAAGTGGATTTTTCTCTTTCCAAATTTTAATGGGTGGCAGATTTTGAGATGGCACTCGAAACTCAGGTTGATCTGCAGTTGGTGTTTGTAGTGCAAGATTTAAAACATCTAACCATCGATTAAATGGCGGTGCATCTAATCGTGTTCGCCTACCAATTAACTTCGCTACCGCCTCTAGATTATTAGGTCGCTTTACTGCCAGATCAACAATTGCTTCATCTCCTAATGTTCGCCCTGGTGCTAGATCTAATTGCCTAGCTAATTCATCTCGGGATGCCCAAAGATCTTTAACTACTGTCATTGTTAATCTATCCCGCACCTTATGCATGCCAGAGGTGCGCCGCCAGCGATCTGGTTTTGGCAGATCTGAGAAGTTAAAATCTTGGTAGGAGGCTAAAATTGCCGCAAAATCTGCTTGGGCCCAACTTAATTTATTTTGCTCAGTTAATAATTTTTCAACTGCATCTCTAATATCAAGCAAGATATCAACATCTAATGCAGCATATGTAATCCACTCTGGCCGCAGTGGTCTAGTTGACCAATCAACTGCTGAGTGCTCTTTAGAAAGTTGTAGTTCAAGCAAACTCTCAGCCAATGGCCCAAGTCCAACTCGCTCACAACCAGCAAGGCGGGCGCCTAACTCAGTGTCAAAAAGTAACTCTGGTTTTAAGCCAACCTCAATTAAGCAGGGTAGATCCTGGGTACTGGCATGAATTACCCACTCATACTTCGAAAATTGCTTATTAAATTTATCCCAAAGTTTTGAAGACTTAAGTGGGATGGGATCAATCAAATGCAGACCGCCATCTTTACGATAGATCTGAATTAGATAGGCCCGCTGGCTATATCGATAACCAGAGGCTCGCTCAGCATCTATGGCAAGCGGGCCGCTTCCTTTTAATAATTCATCAATTAATTTTTCAAACTCACCTTCATTATTTACAATTTCCGGCACACCATTACGCGGGCTAAGCAGTGGGGTACTCATTATTTAGGTGAGTCTAACTATTGCGAGAGATTGAGCTAACACCCTCAGGAATTGGTTCTAATCCAGCGGTCATACCAAGCAACTCTAACCATGCACTGACATGCGATAGTAAATTCTCTCCGCTTGTTGGTGTCCAAGAGGCACGGATCTCCATCTCCGAATCCTCTTCGCGATCCTTTAAATCACCAAAGGAGGCGCTTTCAACTCTAGTAACAGTGCCACTTGGTGAAATAAATTCACAACTATTTTTCTTCAGCGCCTCAATTAACCAAGCCCAACCAATATTTGGTAGCAGTGGATCAGATGCCATCTCGGCATCAATAGCAGCTCTGGCAAAAGTTACACATCGCCACTGGCCACCCCAACCTTGCTGTCCTGCTGGATCATGTAATAAAACAAATCGGCCAGTTGCTGCATCCTCTAATACATCTGCTGTCATCGCTAGCGCATGCGGGGCAAGTTTTTGGGGTGCCGGAACCGCCTCAAGCAAGATCTCACTACGGGTTTTCAGTGCCAAAATCGGCGCCGTTAATTGTTCAAAGCTCATTTTCACACCCTAAGGATAAATTGGGTATGGCTTAAGTAAGTGCAGGCGCGAGCAACTACCGATGATAAATACTATTAATCGGCACAGTAGGCTTAATTAATGGCCTCATTTCTTGCTTTGTTCTCATCACTTTTATGGGGTGGCGCTGATTTTCTTGGTGGCAATCTAACTAAACGTTACAAGGCACTTGCGGTAACTGGAGTTTCACAATCATTTGGTTTGTTATTTGGATTAATCACAATTTTATTAGGATCTGCATGGCAGATGCCAACATTAAGTTGGAGTAATTACTTTCTACCAGGTGTATTTGCCGGTGTAATGGGATTTGTGGGATTAACCGCTTTTTATGCTGGCCTTGCAACTGGGCGAATGGGTGTGGTCTCACCGATTAGTTCCTTAAGTGTTTTAATTCCGTTAAGTATCGCATTTATAAATGGTGAGAAGCCAACTACTCTGCAAATAACAGGCATGAGCGTTGCACTCGCTGGTGCATTTTGTGCAAGTGGGCCAGAGTTAAAAGGAGGTCTATCGCCTCGACCACTAATCTATGCGGTAATTGCCGCCCTTGGTTTCGGCGGTGCAATCTCATTTATTGCAGTTGGCTCAAAATCTAGTGCAATTATGACTATGACAACTATGCGATTTTCTACCTTTATTATTTCGCTACTGTTATTTGCAAAGTATAAAACAACTGGAGGTTTTTCTAAAAAGGATCTACCAGTGTTAATTGGAATTGGTGCGGCTGACTTTTTTGGAAATCTACTACTAGGAGTTGCTACAACTAAGGGTTTGGTCTCACTTGCAGTTGTGATGGGCTCATTATTTCCAATTGTCACCGCTATTTTGGCCTTTAAGTTTTTACATGAGCGGCTACATAAAGTTCAGTACTTAGGGGTGGCACTTGCCATAAGTGGTGTAATAATTATTGCGTTAAATTAAACTTTTTTGTAATAGTTAAACTGGCAGCTTCCTACTTTTTCACTCTCTGCTAACTTAAAAGTAGTAGTTAGTTTTTCTACGGAAATCTGATTCTCACCAGTTTTTTCATGGTTGATTGTTAAATATAGATAATCAATTAAGCCTTGATCAATCATCTCCTGTAGTAATTTTGGCCCAGCTTCCACCAATAGATTGATTGGTAATTTGCTATCTACGGGTGGAAAATTTCTGGCAATCTCACTTACTAAATCTGCTACCGGCATCATAAATTGTTTAACCAATTGATTTTTAGGCTGCAGCCGCAGACTGCCGTGGGTAAGAATATAAAGAGGGATAGGGGTTCGTTTATATGGTTCGCGCCTTGCGGTATTTCCACCAATTAAAATTAAATCTGATTTGCCGCGTAGATTGTTAAATCTGCTTCGATCCTGTGCGGTAGATAAGCCAATTGATGAGCCGCCTGCGGTAGTTGCACCATCTGATCCCACAATCAAATTAGCGGTGGTAATAACCTCTCTCATGGGTAGCAGGTTAGCGAGTGTCAGTGGCTTCCCCTAACCTTCTAGACATGATCATAAATTGTGATACTTGTGTAATGCGCGATATCGCCTGTGGCGATTGTGTTGTCTCGGTGCTGCTTAATATTGAGCCAGCTCCTGGAAAAAATGCTGAATTAACTAACCGTGATGAGGCTGCAATTAATCTCTTGGCAACTGCCGGACTAGTTCCACCCCTTAGATTTAAGAGGGGTATAGCTGCATCATAAAATGGGAAAAATTGGGTAAATACAAATAAATCACAGTAAATTTAGAGAATTCTCAGCGCCCCACGCTTAGGTTGGGTTGAGTTAGCCTGCTTTGGATGGCTAGCCTTCCCAAATGAGAAATTTACTTCGCTCTCTTTTTGCCGCCTTACTAGCAACAGCGATCTTATTTCCAATTCCTGCTCACGCTGCACAAACCTTAATTGAGGTGCAGGCAAAGGTCAGAGATCTGCAGGAGCAAGCAACCACCGCTGCTGAGAATGCGCAAGCGGCAAAGGTGCAGTTAAATAAATTAAAGAAAACTTTAGATAGTGTGCAGCAACAGGCTACTCAGCAGGGTGCTTCAGTTAGTGAATTAAATAAAGTAATTGGTGCAATCGCAGCCGAACAGTATAAATCTGGTCCACTAAGCCAATCCTTAGAGTTACTTTTTTCATCAGACCCAGCACTTTATTTATCATCAGCTGGCTCACTTGCTGCAGTTACCAGGAAGAAAACTGCTGATCTTAAGAAGTTCTCCGTTTCAACTCAGCGATTAAATGCCACCACCTTCACAGTTTCCGATAAGTTGGCATTAGTAAAGGCGGCGGAGGCAAAGTTTACTAAACAACTTGCTATTGCAAATGGCAAGTTACAAGAGGCAGAGGATTTGTTAGCTAAGCTAACCGCCGCAGAACGAGAGCGACTTGCTAAGCTAAATGAGGACCAAGAGAATGATGATCAGCAAAGCTCCCTTGCAGATGCTGCTAAGTATGCTGGAGTATCGGGCAGAGGCGGCGTAGCAATTAAGTATGCACTTGCCCAAATCGGTGATAAGTATGTATTTGGCGCAGATGGGCTTACCTATTGGGATTGTTCTGGTCTTACTATGCGAGCTTTCCAAGCCGCTGGTGTTTCCTTGCCACACTCATCGCGGGCACAGTATGGATATGGCAAAGCAATTAGTCGAAATGATTTATTGCCAGGTGATTTAGTATTTTTTGGTAAACCAATCTCACATGTTGCCATCTACTTAGGTGGTGATCGCATGCTGCACGCACCTCGCTCAGGCAGCCGAGTAAAGATTGCTTCATTTGATATGGGAAGAAAGCCTTATATTGGCGCACGCCGCTTATAAGATGAACAAAATTCTGCTTGTCACTAATGATTTAGGTCCAAGAGCTGGTGGGATTGAGAGCTTTGTTTTATCTTTAGTAGAACGAGTTCCAAAGGGCTGCCTGATTATCTACACCTCAACTCAAAAAGGATCTGCCCCTTTTGATGCTCAGTTGCTAGAGAGATTTGGCGCAGTTGTAATTAGGGATCGGGCCAAGATTTTATTGCCAACCCCTAGAGTTAATCACCGCGCAGTTAAGATTTTAAAGCAGTACCAAATTAAAACAGTTTGGTTTGGCGCCGCCGCCCCCCTTGCCTTAATGGCAAAGCAATTACGCACCTCAGGTGCTACAAATATCGTAGCGCTAAGCCATGGCCATGAGATTTGGTGGGCAAAGATTCCGATATTAAAACAATTGCTAAGAAAGATCATTAAAGATGTTGATCACCTAGGTTATTTAGGGCAGTTCACAAAAGGTGAGATAGTAAAAGCTAGTAATCAAATAGATAAGTTTGTACAGATTGCACCTGGTATTGATACCGATCACTTTATGCCAAAGAGTGCTAGAGCTGATTTAATTAAAAAGTATCGCCTAGAGGATCGGCGGGTAATAGTAAGTGTTGGCAGATTAGTTCACCGCAAAGGGCAAGATAAATTAATTGAATCACTCCCTAAAATTTTGCAATCTTTTCCGGACGCGGTTTTATTGTTGGTAGGTGAGGGACCAATTAAGCAGATGTTAAAAAATACTGCAAAACAATTAGGGGTTACTAATCAGGTTATTTTCGCCGGGCGAGTGCAACATATTGATCTGCCAGATTACATTTGTCTCGGTGAGGTATTTGCAATGCCTGTGCGTTCTAGATTTGCTGGTCTTGAGGTGGAAGGACTTGGCATTGTTTATCTAGAGGCAAGTGCATGTGGACTTCCGGTAATAGTTGGTAACTCAGGTGGGGCTACGGACGCGGTAATTGATGGTGTTACCGGATTATTAGTTAATGGCAGTGATACTGATCAGATTGCAGATGCAGTATGTAAATTACTAACTGATCAAAGCCGTGCCAAGGCAATGGGGTTAGCAGGACGCGGCTGGGTAATAGAGAATTGGCAGATTAATACTTGGTCAGAGAAGTTTAATAAATTATTATTGGCTAATTAATTTATCACCTAGCGCAATACTTACCGCTTGGGCACGGTTAGTTGCTCCTAACTTTCGATAGATAGCTGCTAAATGGGTTTTAACAGTTGCCTCAGTTAGGAATAAAAGTGAGCCAATCGCTGCAGCGGTGGCACCAGATGGTAGGTAAGTTAGTACCTCAATCTCTCGCTGGGTTAATTGGTAATCCTTTACAATCTTAGTTTGCTGAAAGCTTCCTGCTTTAATGAACTTGTTTGTGCCAGCCCCCACAGTATTTAAGGTTTGAATTAATTGATCAATTGGCGCACTTTTTATTACATATGCAGCAGCTCCAGCCTGCTTTGCACTCTCAAGTGTTTGCAAGTCATCATGCATAGTAAGCACTACAAATTTAGTATTTAACTTTTGAGTAGTTGCTTTAGAGATTAGATCAATGCCAGAGTGGGATCCTAAATTAATATCTATCAGTGCAATCTCTGGTTTATAGGTATTTAAAACTGCCAACCCCTCCTGCACTGATGATGCCTCAGCAACAACCTTAAACTCAGTATCAGTAAGTGCTTGTCGCAGTCCTGATCTAATCAGTGAGTGGTCATCTACTAAAACAATATTCATAAGATTTTAAAATATAATTCTTGCCGTAGTTCCACTTTGCGATGATGAGATATCAAGGTGGGCATTTATTAGGGCAAGCCGCTCACTCACACCAATTAGACCAAAGGAGTTACTTTTCTCTATTAATCCACCGGTGCCATTATCTGAGATAGTAATCTGCTTACTTGCTATCTCAATTTTTATCTGAGTACACCCTGAGTGGCGCCTGGCATTAATCACAATCTCTCTTATTGCGCGTAGTAACTCAAATTTATTACTACACTCAAGTTGAGCAGTATTTGATATCTCATGTGTAATATCTGTGCCAGTTAGCAGGGTTGCAACCTGCTCTTCTATTTGCTGATCTAGGCTCTTGCTTGTGTTAGATCTAAGCTCAAAGATCTCATCGCGCACCTGATTTATTACACCACTTAAGGTCAACCGTAACTCCCTAAGGCTTCTACGGTTTTTATTATCTAAGCCAATATCACCAATTACTTGATCTAATCGGTAGCCAACTGCAGCTAACTCTTGGGCTAAGCCATCATGAAGTTCACGAGCAAGTCGGACACGTTCGGTGTTAGGCGAAGAGTTCATCAATCTCACGGGCAAATTGTTGCGCGACAACATGTCGCTTCACCGATAACTTAGCTGTTAAATGGCCACCTGCAATTGTGAAATCAATTGGTAATACCGTGAACTTACGGATTGACTCTGCCTTGCTTACCGCTTTATTTGTCTCATCAACTGCGCTTTGGATTGCTGAAAGTAAGGTGGGATCCTTTGCTAAATCAGCAATTGATGCCCCCTCTTTTTTATTAGCAACTGACCAAGGCTTAATTGAATCTGGATCTAAGGTAATAAGGGCGGCAATAAATGGTTTGTTATCACCAACTACCATGCACTGACTTATTAATGGGTTAGATCTAAGGCGATCTTCTAGGACAGCTGGTGCAACATTTTTACCACCTGCGGTAACAATTAACTCTTTTTTGCGTCCGGTTATATATAAATAACCTTCATCATCTAACTTACCTAGATCACCAGATTTAAAGTAATTATCCTTGGTAAAGACCTCAGCATTTGCAGCATCATTTTGCCAGTAACCCTGCATTACAACTGCGCCCTTAATTAAAACCTCACCATCTTCTGCAATCTTTACAGTCGCCCCTGGAATTGGCTTACCAACTGATCCAACTCTGTGGGAAGCGGTTGTATTTACATTTGAGGCCCCAGTAGTTTCAGTTAAACCATATCCCTCTAAAACTCTAATGCCGGCGCCGCGAAAGAAGTGTCCAAGCCGATCACCAAGGGGAGCACCACCTGAGATCGCAGCCTCTACCTTGCCACCTAAACTTGTGCGAATCTTTGAATAAACTAATTTATCAAATACGCCATGTTTAATTTTAAGTAATGGAGATATCCGCTTTGTATCAAGTGCTTTGCTATATGAAATCGCAGTTTCGGCCGCTTTATGAAATATCTTTCCTTTACCAGCAGCCTCTGCCTTTGCCTCAGCACCATTGTAAATCTTTTCGAATATACGAGGTACAGCCAAGACGAAGGTTGGTTTAAAGGTAGCAAGATCACTTAGTAACTTTGTTGTATCACTGCAATGAGAAAGATGTAATCCAGCCATAACCGCGCCAATCTGCACTAAGCGGCCAAATACATGTGCGACTGGCAAGAACAAAAGTGTTGAGCCACCAGCTTTAAGAAATAGATCACTTAAAGCATTTACTACATTTCCACATTCAGCTTGAAAATTTCCGTGGGTTAGTTGCACACCCTTTGGTTTACCGGTTGTGCCAGATGTATAAATTAATGTTGCAAGTGTCTCAGGTTTTAAAGCATCACGGCGCTTTGAAATTTCATCATCGGTGATTGATTTACCAGCAGCTGCCAAAATTGCTAAGGCATTGTCAGTAATATTCCAGATATTTTTACATGCTACTGGCATTACCGGTTTTGCTAACTCAGCTAAGCTTTGAGTTTCAACAATTATCGCAACAGCGGCTGAGTCATTAAGAATCCAATCAATCTGCTCCGCACTTGATGTTTCATAGATAGGGACTGAAACGGCGCCGGCATACCAAATTGCAAAATCTAAAATTGTCCACTCGTAACGAGTCCTTGACATGATGGCAACTCGATCACCTATTGAAATACCAGATGCAACTAAACCCTTTGCAACCGATTTGATCTCCTCTTCAAACTCTTTTGCACTTACTGCCTGCCAACCATCACCTAATGGACGAGAGGCCACAACTCGCTCTGGCTCAAACCAGGCCCGTTCGGCGATTAAATTTGTTAAGTTGCCAACAGTATCTATTGGAATTAGCGCGGGAGTTGTTATCTCATTCATGGGCTCACGCTACTGGCACAGTGGCTATTTTCGCTAGAACCCCCTGCGACCGGTGGCAAAGAGGTATCTACTTAGCGGTAACCTTGACCTATGTCTGATGTAACCACCTCAACTATTAGTATTTCCGCAACCGCCGATGATGTTCGAGCGGTGCTATTTGATATTGCAAAGTATCCAACCTGGTCGACCTCATTTAAATCAGTTACCGTTTTAGCTAGTGATGGTCAGGGACGTCCTACCCAAGTACAGATGAGTGTTGATGCGGGCGCTCTTAAAGATAAGCCGACATTAAATTACGACTGGTCTGCCGCCCCAGATCGGTTAGATTTTTCATTGGAGGATGCAGATCTACTTACTGAGATGAGTGGCTCTTATATTATTAAAGATAACGGTGATGAAACAGAGATCACCTCTG